>Ga0182095_1015193_pt1 | contig 11071 bp, 9 predicted proteins | sample 041ome_19_FD_127784 | JGI IMG/M metagenome (GOLD analysis project Ga0182095, IMG submission 127784) | Metatranscriptome of coastal salt marsh microbial communities from the Groves Creek Marsh, Georgia, USA - 041412BS metaT (Metagenome... | ecosystem: Environmental > Aquatic > Marine > Intertidal...
CAACGTTCTGACAGAAATGCAGGAACGCGATAACCGGGATCGCTCCCGGACAGTGGCACCGTTACGGCCAGCTGATGATGCTATCACCATCGACACGTCCAAAATGGATGCAGATGCGGTGCTGGCATTGGCACAATCGCATATTGCGGCATTATCTGGCTGAACAGTACGTCTGAATAGTTGGATCACCAAACACCAGCTGTTCGAAAACATAATTTTGAGCGCCGGCAATCATTTCAATGATCGCCACAAAAACCCGCTTAGAACCTGCCTGATGCACCAGTGAAATGGTCACATTCGGGCTGGTGTTGTTTGGCTAATGCGGCCCTCATGCCGGCTGAGGCAACAGATTTTTGCGATGATGCATGGCGATAGGCCGTGTGGCACAGTGCAAAATGCGGCGATAACGGAGACATTTTTTGACATCTACAGATACACAAGTAGCCGCGGCTGCCACTGAAAACTTTGCCGATCTTCTTGCCGAGAGTTTTGGCGAAAACACCAATATCGAGGGCAGCGTTGTCCGCGGTTTTGTTATTGGCATGGACAGTGACGCCGTCATTATCGATGTTGGCCTTAAATCTGAAGGCCGCGTGCCTTTAAAAGAGCTGGCCGCACCGGGACAAAGCCCGGAAGTCGCCATCGGTGATGAGATTGAAGTTTACGTCGAGCGCATGGAAGACCGCAATGGTCAGGCCGTGTTGAGCCGTGACAAAGCCCGCCGTGAAGAAGCATGGGGCGTGCTGGAAACCTCGTTTGAGAAACAGGAACGCGTCACCGGCGTTATCTTTGGCAAGGTCAAAGGCGGCTTTACCGTCGATTTGTCTGGCGCCACCGCGTTTTTGCCGGGCAGCCAGGTTGATATCCGCCCGGTACGTGATCTGGGGCCGTTAATGGGCACACCACAGCCGTTCCAGATTTTGAAAATTGACCGCCGCCGGGGTAACATTGTGGTATCCCGCCGTGCGGTTCTGGAAGAATCCCGCGCCGAAGCCCGCTCCGAGCTGGTGTCTAACCTGCAAGAAGGTCAGGTGTTGCAGGGCGTGGTGAAAAACATCACCGATTATGGCGCGTTTGTTGACCTTGGCGGCGTTGACGGCCTGTTGCACGTCACCGACATTGCCTGGCAGCGCATCAGCCATCCGTCTGAAGCCTTGCAGATTGGTGAAACAGTCGAAGTTCAGGTGATCCGCTTTAACGCCGAAACCCAGCGTATTTCGCTTGGCATGAAACAGCTGTTGTCTGATCCATGGGGAGATGTCGAAGGCAAATTCCCGATTGGCGCAAAAATGGAAGGCCGGGTCACCAACATCACCGATTATGGTGCGTTTGTTGAACTTGAAGCCGGTGTCGAAGGTCTTGTCCATGTCTCTGAAATGAGCTGGACAAAGAAAAATGTTCACCCTGGCAAAATTGTTTCAACCAGCCAGCGGGTTGAAGTTATGGTACTTGACGTTGATCTGTCAAAGCGCCGTATCTCGCTCGGCCTGAAGCAATGCACAACAAACCCATGGGAAGATCTGACCGCAACCTACCCGATCGGTACCGAGATTGAGGGCGAAGTCCGCAATATCACCGAATTTGGTCTGTTTGTTGGTCTGACCGACGACATTGATGGTCTGGTGCATCTGTCTGACATCAGCTGGGAAACCACCGGCGAAGTCGCCCTCGAAGGCTTTAACAAAGGCGATATGGTCAAGGCCAAGGTGCTTGATATCGATATCAATAAAGAGCGTATTTCGCTGGGCATCAAGCAATTGACCGAAGATCCGTTTGCTGGTCAGGCTGATGCGCACCGCAAGGGCGAGGTTGTCACCTGTACCGTTTCTGCAGTCAGCGATAACGGCATCGATGTAACGATTGGTGAAAATCTGACCGGCTTTATTCGTCGGACTGACCTTAGCCGGGATCGCGCTGAACAGCGTAGCGACCGTTTTGCAGTTGGCGAAAAAGTCGATGCGGTTGTGACCAATGTCGATAAAAAGACACGCAAACTCACCTTGTCAATCAAGGCGCGTGAAACGGCTGAAGAAAAACAAGCTATGGCAGATTTTGGCTCATCAGACAGTGGTGCCAGCCTTGGTGACATTCTTGGTGCCGCCCTTGCCAAACGTGGTGGCGACGAAGACAAATAAAATCACAGCGTATCTGTGACCGCAAAACATCATATCAGCCACACAAAAGCGGTGGCTGATATTTTTTACCAATTCGAAGTTGACCCTTGCCGTTGTTATGGGCATCCTGTGGTTATAGTTATTTGATTTAACGAAGAAATGGAGTTGATGAGTGACACGCTCTGAGCTTATCGCCAAATTAGCGGCAAAAAATCCAGCGCTTTACCATCGCGACATTGAACGACTTGTCGGCACCGTACTTGATGAAATTGGCGGTGCACTTGAGCGTGGTGATCGGGTTGAGCTGCGCGGCTTTGGGGCGTTTTCTGTACGCCACCGCAAATCCAGAGTTGGACGCAACCCGCGTACCGGAACAAGTGTACAAGTATCTGAAAAGAGAGTGCCTTTTTTTAAAATGGGCAAAGGTATGCGCGAGCGCCTAAACCGCTAGACAGGTCTTTTCAATGCGTAAATTAGGCCGATTGCTGTGGATCATCATTTCGGTGGTGATGACCGGGCTGGCAATCAGCTTTACGGTTTCTAATGACGCGGTCATTGCGCTGTCTTTATGGCCATTTTCGCAAATTCTTAACATTCCGATATGGCTGTCTGTGATCGCCGCTTTTGTCATTGGTGGCAGTTTGGGCGGCGCATTAATGTGGGGACAGGTGCTGGCGATTCGCGCCCAATTATGGCGATCGCAATCACAAACCCGGAAATTACAGGCGCAGCTTGCACAACAGGCGGAAAACGCCGCAGAACACAGCTTGCCGCGTCCGCCGGATGAATGACCGCCCCAAATGAATGATCGCCCCGGATAAGTGATCGCTATAGCCTACGCATCGGATGCTGACAGCGCCAAAGCGGCATACCCCATTCGCACCGCCTGTTGCGCTGGCCCAATAGACCAAATAATTTCAGACTTAAACAATTTCAGACTAAAATAATGCGGACATAATCATGGTTGATGTGAAAATTTGCGGCATATCATCACTTGCCGATTATCAGATATGCCGGTCTGCTGGTGCGCGCTGGGTTGGTATGGTGTATTATCCGGGGTCGCCGCGGCATCTCGACAGCGCCGCTCTGGCAAGGCTCGCCGACCAGATTGACGATGGCGATGGAGACAGCGGTGGCGGGCCGCAACGTGTGCTGTTGAGCGTTGACCAGTCTGAGGCATCGCTGCGGCAGCTGATTGCTGCGGCGCGGCCCGATTATTTACAATTGCATGGCACGGAATCGGTTGCTTTCGCCAGCGCCATGAAAGCCGAATTTAATCTGCCCATTATCAAGATGATTCCCATCGCGACCGCGGCTGATCTGGCCAATTGTGCGGCGTGGGACGGCATTGCCGATTGGCTTATTTTTGACGCCAAAACCGATCCGGGAACACAGCCGGGCGGTACTGGCCACAGTTTTGACTGGCAGATTCTGTCGCACTATTCCGGCCATACACCATGGATGCTTGCCGGCGGCTTGACGGCTGGCACCGTCGCGGATGCGGTGCGGATCAGCGGCGCCCGGGCGGTCGATGTGTCGAGCGGTGTCGAGAGCGCGCGTGGAAAAAAAGATGAAAACAAAATTCACGCCTTTATTCAGGCATCGCAAATAGGCTAAAATATTCAGCAGAGGTCATGTCATCCGAAACCATGTCATCCGACATCGAATCAAACAGGGTCGCAGCTAACAGCGCTTCACAAAAAAAGAGACAGCTTATGAGCACCGCATCGCTAAACACCTATCGCAATCAGCCAGACGAGGCTGGACGCTTTGGCATTCACGGCGGCAGATTTGTCGCCGAAACGCTGATGCCACTCATTCTCAATGTTGAGTCTGCTTATAACGCGGCGCGGGCCGATAAGAGCTTTGCCGCCGAGCTCGCCTATTATCAAAAACATTATATCGGGCGGCCAAGCCCCCTGTATTTTGCGGAACGGCTGACATCTTATTTCGGCGGCGCAAAATTATATCTCAAACGTGATGAGCTGAATCATACCGGCGCGCATAAAATCAACAATGTTATCGGTCAGGCACTTTTGGCCAAGCGCATGGGCAAAACCAAAATTATTGCCGAAACCGGTGCTGGCCAGCATGGCGTCGCCACCGCCACCGCCTGTGCGCTGTTCGATATGGAGTGCGAAGTCTTTATGGGGGCTGAAGATGTCGAAAGACAGCGTCCCAATGTCGAGCGCATGCGGCTGCTTGGCGCAAAAATTCATCCGGTCACATCTGGCACCGGCACCTTAAAAGATGCGATGAACGAGGCTTTGCGATATTGGGTCACCAATGCCGAGACACATTTTTACATTATTGGCACGGTGGCTGGCCCGCATCCCTACCCGCAAATGGTACGCGATTTTCAGTCAGTCATCGGTATCGAGGCACGCGCACAGATTCAGGAAGCCGAAGGACGGCTGCCTGATAAAATTGTCGCTTGTATTGGCGGCGGGTCAAATGCCATGGGGCTGTTTTATCCGTTTCTGGATGATAAAGAAATTGAAATTTTCGGCGTTGAAGCCGCGGGCAAAGGTGTCCCAAGCGGCTTGCATGCGGCATCGCTCACCGGTGGGCAACCCGGCATTTTGCATGGCAACCGCACCTATTTGCTGCAAAATGACGATGGGCAGATTACCGATGCGCATTCAATTTCGGCCGGGCTGGATTATCCCGGCATTGGGCCTGAACATTCCTGGTTGCATGACACGGGGCGGGTCAATTATGTCAGCGCCACCGATGATGAAGCGCTCGTTGCCTTTCAGCTATGCGCCCGCCAGGAAGGCATTATTCCGGCGCTCGAACCGTCGCATGCGCTGGCCTATATCAGCACCATGATTGGCGATATGCCGGCCGACCAGATTGTGATTTTAAATATGTGTGGACGTGGTGACAAAGATCTGGGCGCGGTGCTGCCGATGCTGGATAAATTGGGACGGCTATGAGCCGCGCACGCGCACCGATTCAGATCATAAACCAGCGAGCTTGATGTAAGAGGCATTCATGACAGGCCGGATAGAAACAGTATTTGCAAACGCCAAAAAAGCCAATCGCGACACGCTGGGGGTATTTATCACCGCTGGCGATCCAGATGCCGCAACCACATCAGCCCTGCTTGATTCATTGGTTGAGGCCGGCGTCGATTTCATTGAACTTGGCATGCCATTTTCTGATCCGATGGCCGATGGCCCGGCGATACAAGCGGCCTCTTTGCGTGCGCTTCGCGGCGGCATGACGCTGACCGGTACGCTGCAAATCGCTGCCGCCTTCCGCCAGCGTCATCCTGATGTGCCGCTGATTCTGATGGGCTATTACAACCCGATTTATATTTATGGCAATGATCGTTTCATTGCTGATGCGCTGGCAGCTGGTGTTGACGGGCTGATCATTGTCGATCTGCCGCCGGAAGAAGACAGTGAATTATGCCTGCCAGCGAAACAGGCCGGGTTGAAATTTATCCGCCTTGTGACCCCCACAAGCGATGCAAACCGCCTGCCGGCAATTTTGGCCGAAGCCAGTGGATTCATTTATTATGTATCGGTTTTGGGCATTACCGGCACGAAAAGTGCGGCGGCTAACTCAATTTCTGACGCTTATCAGCGGATTCGCGCACAGACCGACCTGCCAATCGTTGCCGGCTTTGGCATTCGCACCCCGCAACAGGCGGCCGAAGCGGCAGATCTGACCGACGGAGCGGTTGTCGGATCAGCCGTTGTTGATATTATTGCCAATAATCTGAGCGACCAGCCAGCGCATGGCGTTAACGGTGATATTGTACAAAAAGTCGCCACTTTTGTCGGCGAACTTGCCACAGCGATTCGTAAATAGGGGCATAGGATGAACTGGATTACAAACTCGGTTTTACCCAAAATCAAAGCCTGGGTGCAATCAGATGACGTGCCGGAAAATCTCTGGGTAAAATGCAGCGCCTGCAATCAGATGATTTTTCACCGTGAATTTGAGATTGCCTATAATTGCTGTTCGACATGTGGACATCATGCACCATTGGCACCGGCAAGCCGCTTTGCCATGACCTTTGATGATGGCGCTTTTGACATGATCAGCTTGCCAGCTATCGAAGATGACCCGCTGAAATTTCGTGACAGCAAAAAATACAGCGACCGGCTGCGTGACACCCGCAGCAAAACTGGGCTGAATGATGCCATCGCTGTTGCCGCCGGCAAGGTCAATGGCTATGCATGCGTCATCGCCGCATTTGACTTTCGCTTTATGGGCGGGTCGATGGGGCGAATGGTTGGCAATGGCATCATCGCTGCCGCCAATGAGGCGGTGTCGCGCAAGGCGGCTTTGATCACCGTGCCATCAACCGGCGGCGCGCGGATGCAGGAAGGCGTGCTGTCATTGATGCAATTGCCGCGCACCATTGTCGCTGTCGATAAAGTGCGCGATGCCGGGCTTCCTTATCTTGTATTACTGGCGCATCCGACAACAGGTGGCGTAACCGCGTCTTTTGCCATGCTTGGCGATATTCAGATTGCCGAACCCGGCGCGATTATTGGCTTTGCCGGCCGCCGAGTTATCGAAGAAACCGTTCGGGAAAAACTGCCCGAAGATTTTCAGACAGCCGAATATCTGATGGATCACGGCATGGTCGATGCGGTTGTTGCGCGGTCTGATCAAGCCGCCTATATCGGAAAAATTCTGGATTTTCTGATGGGGCCGAAAGGCACCTCAAAGGCGGCCTGATGCCATCCATCTGCGGTGCCGATTCTGCCAAACGGGCCGAAAAGGCACTTGCCCGACTGGCCGCGCTTCATCCAAAACTGATCGACCTTGGGCTCGAGCGCAGCTTTGCGCTGTTGCGCCAGCTCGGTGATCCCCAGCGGCATTTGCCACCAACCATTCATGTCGCCGGCACCAATGGCAAAGGCTCGGTCATTGCCTTTTTACGTGCCATTGCCGAAGCCTCTGGTGCCACCACACATGTCTATAGCTCGCCGCATCTATGCCGGTTTAACGAGCGCATCAGACTGGCTGGAAAGCTGATCAGCGATCACGCTCTGGCCGATCTTCTCGAAGAAGTCGAAACCGCAAACGGCACCCAGCAGGTAACGTTTTTCGAGGTCACAACCGCGGCCGCCATGCTGGCTTTTTCACGCCAGCCGGCGGATCTGCTGTGCCTTGAAACCGGGCTTGGCGGGGCATTGGATTCAACCAATGTTCTGGACGCGCCGCTGGCCACAATTATCACCCCGATTGCCCGCGATCATGAACATTTTTTAGGCACGGACATCATTGGCATTACCGAACAAAAAGCCGGCATCATGCGGCCGGAAACGCCATGTTTCAGCGCCGGACAAACGGCGGAAGTGGCCAGCGCCCTGCAATCTTGTGCCGACAAGATTGGCGCGCCATTGATGATTGCCGGCCGCGACTTTGAGATCCGCGCCAGCGCCGATGGCGGCGGTACGCTGATCAGCCCGGAAAACCGCATTGATTTTCCGCCACCCGGGCTTGCTGGCGCGCATCAGATCGACAATGCCGGGCTGGCTTTGATGGCGCTGCAAGCCACCCGCCCCTATACCGCCGACGGCATTGCCAATGCGCGCTGGCCGGGGCGCGTCCAGCATCTTGATAACGGCGCGCTTGCCGACGCCTGGCCGCATCACCAGATCTGGCTTGATGGGGCGCATAATGCACATGGGGCACACGCCCTTGCCAACACCCTAAGCGGCATTCATGACGGCAAATGGAATATCATTTGTGGGGCGTTAAACACTCGTGACCCAGCCGAATTTTTGGCACCGATTGCCCCATTGGCTGGCCGCGTGGCCTGTCTGACAATTCCCGATCAGGACGCCAGCCTGTCGGCTGCCGAGATGCGTGATGCGGCCAAAGCGCAAGGGCTGAACGCATCCGCCGCGGCGACACTGGCGACGGCGTTTGACAGCCTCGACCCCAGCTTGCCGGTAATCATCTGCGGCTCACTCTATCTGGCCGGGCATGTTTTGCTGCAAAATAAAACGCTGCCCGATTAACAGGCAGCGTTTATGTTTATCATCTGCTGATGCGGCGCGATTAGGCGTATTGGTTGATCCAGTCCTCTAATTGCGATTTTGGCAATGCCCCCATTTTTTCGGCAACGACCTCACCATCTTTAAAAATCAGCAATGTCGGAATGCCGCGCACATTATATTTTTGCGGGGTCAGCGGATTTTCATCGATATTCAATTTTACGATTGAGATGCTGTCACCTCTATCGTTTGAAATCTCTTCCAAAGCCGGGCCAATGGCTTTACACGGGCCGCACCATTCGGCCCAAAAATCAACTAAAACAGGTGTGCCAGCTTGCAACACATCTGCTGAGAAATCACTATCGGTTGTTTTAGATGTTGCCATTGTTACCCACCCCATATCTGGTTTAACGGTGCTGCGATATAACGACGAAAATTCGCCGGCACCGCACCACGCAAATTGAATTTATGGGCTGGCGAAGTGACAGTCAAGCATACCTAACAGCTTTATTTGTCCTGTCGGTCAGCAAACAACCGCTGCAACGCCTGTTGCCGCTGATCCACGGTGATATCCTCGATAAACTGGCTATGCGTCCAGACCAGCCAACAAGCGATGTCCCGGCCCTGATAGATCTGCGACAACAACGCATCATAGAGCGCCATTTGCTCTATATAGCTGTTTGGTGCCGACCCATGCGGGCGGTGCCCGGTTTTGAAATCTGCCAGAATGATCCGGTCGTCACCAACATAAAGCCGGTCAATTTGTCCAGCCACACCAATCCCGTTGATGCGCCCATTGATTGGCACTTCGGCCAATGCCCCCTGCCCGAATAATGGGGCCAGTTCCGGCATCGACATGACCTTCACAACCCGCTGCAGAATGTCCGCTTTCACCGATTCGCTTAACGCATCATCCTGTCGCAGAATGGGCTGTGCGACGGCATGCCACCGCGTTTCCGGCACTGATGGCAGAATTTCCAGCAACCGATGCGCGATCCGCCCATACGCCAACCCGCTGCGCCGGGTTCCGGCATCTTGGCGTGGGGCGAGCGTCGACGGGGCATGATCAAGGCCGGGCTGTGATGGCCGCAACGGCCGGCCGGTCGGCGCATCTATCGGCGCGGGGCGGGCAATCCAGTCACTGTCAGTTGACACCACAGCGCGATGCGGCGGTAACGCCGCACGATCAGCTTCGGTGGCCTCGGTTATGCGGGTGGCCGCGATCTCGAGACGCATATGCCCATCATCGGTTTCTTCAACCCCTGGTAGCGTTGCCAATGCCGATTTGATCAGGGCATAATCGCTGCCATCCAGCACCCGTACCCCATGCGGTTTTTCCCAGCCGGCAACGACCAGCCCTTCGCGCGCCCGGGTCAGCGCAACATATAAAAGACGGTTGGCTTCCTGCTGTTCCAGATCGCGGCTGGCGGCTTTCGCGTCCAGAATAAATTGCGGCTGGAACGCCGCCCCGGGTGGAAACCAATAGACCGCGCGGCCGTCACTGTCGCTGCCGGTCAGCTGTGGGATGCTGCGCGATTTCAGCATATCGGGCAGGATCACAATGGGTGCCTCCAGCCCCTTGGCCCCATGAATTGTCATCACCCGCACTTCACCGCTGCCGGCGCTGTCCATATCCCGTTTGATATCCCCGCCACTGCCGCGGATAGACGCCAGAAACTGTAGCAATGACATGCCATCGCCAAGCGCCATGCTTTGCGCCAGACCAAGAAAATGATCGAGCGATTCATGCACCGCATGGCCGAGCCGCCGGATAAAATTTTGCCGCCCCCCATTCACCAGAACATAGCTATAAAAGCCAAACACCGACTCGCCATCTGCGACCATTCGCCATTGCGCCATCTGGTCGGCAACAGCGCCGAATTTGTCATCACCGCCCCGATGCGCCATCAAAGCGGCATATAAACTGGCATCACCACGCGCATAGGCAAGCCGGTATAAATCATCATCATCAAGCCCGCAAAGCGGCGATTTCAATACAGAGGCAAGCTGCAAATCATCTTCCGGCAGCATCATCACATCGCCAAGCGCCAATAAATCCTGAATTTCGATCTGTTCTTCCAGCCGCATCCGGTCAGCCCCGGCCACCGGAATGCCGTTGTGCTGTAATGCTTTGAGTATTTGCTCAAAAAATGCGCCGCGTTTACGCAACAGAATCAATATATCACCAGCCCCGACGGGTTTGCCCGAAGACAGGGTTTTGCTGCCAATCCATGCTTTTAGCTTGTCGGCAAGCTGCTGTGCGGCTTTTGTTTCTGCGGCATTGGCGCTGGCCATAACAGGCGCACCAAACATCTGATCCGGGGTGCCTTCCGCATCACCCGAAACCACCGGCCAGATTTCAACAAACCCGTCAAGATCGTCACGCGCCACCTGATGCGGGGTAAAATCTTCAATGCCGCTGCGCTCGGGGATCAGCGCATTGACAAGCTGTAAGATCGGCTGGCTTGACCGAAACGACACTGACAATGCGACATCGCGAAATTCTTTTTCCGCCTCGGCGGCGCGTTTAGCCAGCGACATGCGGTTATCGCCCATGACCCGCGGGTCGGCACCCTGAAAGGAGTAAATCGACTGTTTAAAATCGCCAACCGCAAACATGCTGCGATCCGGCAGATTTTGCGCGGCATCGGTACGGCGTTGTGGCCCGTGGTAATCAGCCCCCTCTCCGGCAAAAAAATCATCCATCAGCCGGCGTAACAGCTGCCATTGTTGCGGGCTTGTATCCTGTGCCTCGTCGATCAATATATGCTGGATGCCATTATCCAGTTTCCACGCCACCCATTGCGCCGCATCGCTTTGGCCCAACAGCTGATTGGTGCGGTTGATCAGGTCATTATAGTCAAGCACCCCGCGCACCGCCTTGAGCCGTTCATATTCGCGCCAGAACGCCACCCCATAGCGATAAAGCGCCACCGTCATCTGTTTGCAAATTTGCGCCTTTTCACCACAAAGCAGCGGCTCAATACA
>Ga0182095_1826664_pt1 | contig 11059 bp, 8 predicted proteins | sample 041ome_19_FD_127784 | JGI IMG/M metagenome (GOLD analysis project Ga0182095, IMG submission 127784) | Metatranscriptome of coastal salt marsh microbial communities from the Groves Creek Marsh, Georgia, USA - 041412BS metaT (Metagenome... | ecosystem: Environmental > Aquatic > Marine > Intertidal...
GGAGTGAGGACGCGAGGGCAGAAAAGACGGATGGGGGAGAGAGATGTGTGGGATTTGATCGTGAATAACGACGATATTTGTTTCAAACACATTCTTCCGAGATTGAATGGGACCGATCTTAAATTCTTGTACGAGGTGAATAGTGAAACGAGAAAGTTGATTAAGAGATCATCTCGCAAGGGGGAGTTGAAAGAGAAGTTTAAAGTGAACGAGATGTCGTCGATATCGACTTTGGAGTTTGCGTGGGAGAATAAATCGTTGTGGTGGCTGGGATGGGACGAAACATATTTCTGCTATCGAGTTGCTCTAACGAATAAACTCGAGTTGCTCAAGTGGGCGCGAGAGGAGAAAAAGTGTAATTGGGATGGATGGACGATTAATACGGCCGCACGTCAAGGTAATTTGGAAATGGTAAAGTATTGCGTTGCAAATGAGTGTCCTGTCAATGATTATGCGTGTGCATGTGCTGCCCGATACGGTCATCTCGAGTGCCTCAAATACTTACACGAAGAAGCGAAAGTGCCTTGGGATGAGTATACTGCCGGTTGGGCGGCTGGAAAGGGTCAGCTCCACATACTCGAATACCTTGTTGAGCGTAAGTATGATAAATTTGACGCACATGCGTGTTGGTATGCAGCCAAGAACGGCCACTTGGACTGTTTGAAGTACTTGCACGAAACCGCCAAAGCGCCGTGGAACAGTGGCGCCGTACGAGACGCTCACGAGAACAACCACCCAGACTGTTTACAATACCTCCTCGACAACGACTGTCCTCTCCCAACCGGTTGGTCTCACGAAGGAGGAACTTTACACGCCTCATAAACACACACACACACAAAGAGAGAGAAGGAAAGAACTAAAGAAAGAAAGAGAAACACAAAACCAAGCTTATAAAAAAGAAACACGCAACGCCGCGTAGTATTTTTTCCTCTTCTATACGGGTCCCATCTCACCTCTTCGAGTCCAATTCCGATCAGAAATCTCCTCATATTTTTGTATTCCCCGACGCAAAACAAACGCTCACATCGATCACAGAAACACCAATCATGGCCTCCTCGCGACAACTCTTAAAATCTATTTCCTCCTCCGCTCGCCTTTTCTCGAACCACCACGCTCAAAATCAAACGAGAGGGTACAAAGTCGCCGTTTTAGGCGCCGCCGGCGGCATCGGCCAACCGTGCGGATTGCTCATGAAGATGAACCCGTTGGTGACGGAACTTCGCTTGTACGACATCGCCGGAACCCCAGGAGTCGCCGCGGACGTCTCGCACATCAACACCAAGGCGCAAGTGAAAGGGTACTCGCAAGCGGACGACGGCGAGGACGGGTTGAAGAACGCTTTGAAAGATTGCGATTTGGTCATCATTCCCGCCGGTGTGCCCAGGAAGCCAGGGATGACGCGAGACGATTTGTTCAAGATCAACGCGGGCATCGTGAAAGGTTTAGTGGAAGCGTGCGCGGAGAACTGCCCGAAAGCGATGTTGAACATCATTTCGAACCCGGTGAACTCGACGGTTCCGATCGCGGCGGAGACTTTGAAGCAGAAAGGGGTGTACGATAAGAAAAAATTGTTCGGCGTGACGACGCTGGACGTGGTGAGAGCGAAGACTTTTTACGCGGAAAAGAAAGGGTTGGAGACGGCGAAAGTGGACGTGCCGGTGATTGGCGGTCACGCTGGGGTGACTATTTTGCCGTTGTTTAGTCAAGCGACGCCGAAAGCGGCTTTGACGGACGACGAGATCGACGCGTTGACGAAGAGAACGCAAGACGGCGGGACCGAAGTCGTCGCCGCCAAGGCTGGTAAAGGTTCGGCGACGTTGAGTATGGCGTACGCCGGGGCGTTGTTTGGCGATGCGTGCTTGAGAGCGAAGAATGGCGAAGCCGGCGTCGTGGAATGCACGTACGTTGAGTCGGACGTCGTCCCAGGGGTTGAGTTTTTCGCCACCAAGGTGAGTTTGGGGAGAGAAGGCGTGGAGAAGATTCACGGAACGGGCGTGTTGACCGCGTACGAGCAAGCGGGCTTGGACGGTATGATGTCGGAGTTGAAGGACAGCATCCAAAAAGGTTTGGATTTCGCCAAAGGCGCGTAAATGTTTAAATTAATACTGATGAGAAAGAGAGAGAGAGAGAAAGAGAGAAGTAATGATGAGAGAGAACAAAATCTTCTTCGCGAATAAAATGGAGGAAAGACACTTTGATCTGTTGGAAGAAGATATTTTTACGAGTACACACACGTTCACCACTTCTCACTTCTCACTACCACTACTCTATATGCTCCTTTTTACTACCACAGTTTCAGTTTCCCGAACACTATTCCTACGACTACGGCGACGCCAACTCGGACTAGTCCCCTAATCTTCTCTCTTCTCTCCGTCTCTCTTTTACTTCCGTACACGTAGATTCTGTTATACCGACTCGAGTCCACGCCTTTCCGCTCTCGTTTCCGCGAGTCTTCAAACGCGACTTCTTTCATCAATCGTTTCTCCCAAAACTTGTCCTCGTTTTGATCATCTGGAAGCTTAAACATGTAACAAATAACTCTGCACCGATCGTTCATTCGTTCGCGTAACAGTTTCGCGACCTTTTCGTTCCCTCGCGGCAGCAGGTACAAAAACACGCAATCCGCTCGATGGACGTCCGTAACGGTCATGGCGTCTTGCGTTCGAATTTCCACTCGGTCTTCGAGATTCATTTTTTGAACGTTTATTCGAGCGTTTGAAGCCGCCACTGGGTCGATTTCAACGCCTACACCTCTCACGTTCGAGTTTTTTTGACACGCGGCGATTAAGACGCGCGCGTCGTTGCATCCCAGGTCGTAGACGAGGACTTGTTTTTTCTCATCTCCAACGCCGTCGCCGTTGAAGAGATTTGTTTTCGTTTTTGACGATTTAGATGATGAAGTGGAGGAAGAACAAGAGGGAAAAATGGCGTCGACGATGCGTTCGCACATCAACTGCGGCGTCGCCGAAACTGGGCCGAGGTAGTTTTCATGGGAGAAGGAAGATTCCGTTTTTAAGCGCGTTCGTGGTGGCATTTGGTTCAGTGATGAAAGTGAGGAAAAATGTTCATTCTGAGGACTTTAAAGTAGTTTGTCGCATCGTCATCACTAACAACAACAGTAATAATTAGTACTCAAACCACAAGGTCCAAAACACGTCCTCGATGTCGCCTAAATCGACGAGAAGCATGCGCGTTTTCTCCTCGAATCGCCAACTGCTGACGTCGTGTTTCTTCCCGTTTGCCGCGCGACTCGTCGCGGAGATTTTCTTTGGTTTTTCGCTGCTGTAACACGCGATTTGGCCGCAGGATTTGGATAAAAGGACCGTCGCTCGGTAACTTTTGCCGCTGATTTTCTCGAGCTTGCAGTTTTGAACGACGGCGTTACCGTTCATCATCTTCGAGAGGCCGAAACAGGCGAAGCGGATGTTGGCGCGTTTGAGTTTTTTGATCAGTTGTTGGGTAGTTTTCTTCTCGGCGGTGTTGTTGTTGTTGAGCTTTACGCTTCCACTTTCGATGGGACTGTTCTCCGTGGAAGGTGGCTTCGCTTTGATCGGAGAAGCGATCTCCGGAGTGGCAGGTACGGACGTGTCCACGGAAGATAAGCCTTCCTCTTCGAAGGATTCGTCTGGTGCGGAGCGTCTGGCGCGGAAGGACTCAAACACGGGCGTGATGGTGAACACGTCCCAATCTTTGCGCGTCAACGCGACTTCGGTCTTTTCGTGAAGACGCAAGATGTCGACATCGCCAGTTCGGTGCGAACGCACGGCAAACATTTGGTCGCCTATGGCATTTGGTCCGTTGTTGCCATTCTGTCCAGATGACTCTTTCCTACTCGAGACTTCCTCGTCTTTTTCACTGGGACTATTATTATTACTACCACCGTATTGGGAACGAAAGCCTTCGATATCTCGCGGTCGCACGCACGCGGATACCGTTTGTCCGTCTTTACCGCCAAACGAAATGTATTGGTTCACTTCTCGGGACCAACACGCGCCTTGGACGTTGAATGTCCCGACAACACCACCGACGCTGTTTCTGTTCCATATTTTCAACGCCGTCTTCCCGTCTCTACACACGTCTTTGAACAAACAATCTCTCGTCGGGCGACCGGGAAATTTCCCGCGTAATATCGACCCAGACGGCATCACCAACTGGCCTAAAACGTTAAAGTCGTGTTTGTCTGGATGATCTGAGACGTATATTGGGCATCCTCCAACCGCTCTCGCGGCGGCGTGTAACCCTCCAGTACTCGAAGCCGATTGAAACATGTCCCAATCCGGAATGACAATCTCACCCATAAACATGGAGTTGTAGGACACGTTGACGATGTGAACCGTGTGCGAAGCCTCGTTGGTCGGATAGAAATCGTCCGACACTCTCGCTAAGTTTGACATTTTAAAGTTGTACAAGTTCTCCGTGGAATGGCACATGCAATTGATTAACCCGTTGGTCGGGAAAAATTTCATGACGGATTTCTCCAAAGCCTCGTGGGTGTTTCTCGCCAACGCCGGGCCTCCACCGTTCGGTCCGTTCCCGTAGCCTAACGCGCCAATGACAGCTTGCGCGTCTACTTTGACTCCATCTACACCAGCCGCGGCGAGGTATTCGTGCAACTCGTTATAAAAGTGTTGCATTTTCTCCGGCGCCGGGACTCCGACGCCGCACACGGTCAACGGATCCCACGCCTGCGAAGGCTCCACCGCTAACAACGACGGGTTGTGTCTCGGATACTTTAGTTTCGCGCCAAACTCTCTCACATTCTCTTCGTCTGGGTGCACGCCGCCCCAATACCCAAGCAACGCGTGCCAACAGTAGACGTAATCCACGTCGTACTTTTTCTTAATCGCTCGAACGACGTTGCCTAGCCCGTCGATTTCGCCTCGCAGTTTATTCTTTTCATGTCCAGCTAAATCCATCTGCTGGTCCGCAGACCGCAAAGAATCTAACGACGGTCTCGAATGCGAAAACTTTGGCGACCCTGGCGGGGACATTTTATCCAAAAACTCTAAACTACCCACCGTTTTTATCGCTTTTTGCATCTTTTTCCCGGCTTTGCCCGCCAACGACGCTAAACTCCCAAACGGCGAACGTTTCCCACTAAAGCTGCCTCTCCGGAACCCCGTAAACGTAGAAAACTTCTTATTCGCTCGAATAGACACGACTCTGTGATTGAAATACGACAACGACGCCGTTTTCATGGCCACAAACGCGTACAACACGTAATTGATCAAAATACGAAGGGTATGCCAAAACACGCCGTGCGCTCGCATGGCGTGTAACCTCCGCCAATAAAACGCGTAAAACCACGCTGCAATATACCCAGGCGGCGTAACCGTCGGAGTTGTCAACGGCGCTTGCGCTTCGTCGTCGTCTTCGTCGCCGTCGTCGAATTCGTCCTCTTCTTCTATTACTTGGTCTTCGTCGTTTTTGCTAGGTTCTCGGCTATTGTCTTTACTACTTCCCGTTGTCGACGTCCGACTGTTTCTATACTCCTTATCTGGCTCTACGTTCTGCCACCCGTCGTCGATAATCACAAACTTCGGGGGCGAATTCCCGTTTTGTAAACTCGTCAACCCTTTCCCGATTCGTTTCGGACTGACTTTCTCGTAAAAAGCATCCCACGTGCACCACCCGAACACGTCCGCCACCGGCGGCGTCACCTTCTCCTCTCTCGGTTTAAAGCTCTCTTTCAAAACTAAACTGGCCATTTTAATCGCTTTTTTCGACGCATCGTACGGGTTATTCGCCCACGATATGATCGCCACGTTATCGATCCCGTCCGCTTTCACTTCCTCGCACGCGCTCTCGACGACGAGAAAAGACCCTCGCCTTTCCCACATTGGATGAAACCCGGACAAAGTCGCTCTGAACTTATCTCCCGACAGCGGCAAAATGCACACGTATCCGCTCTTCCCGTCTTCCCCGAGCTCGAGCATCAAATACTGCGTCTCTGCGGGTAAGTCTTTCCCTAAATCTCTCCCCCACGCCGGGGACATCCACCACAGTTTACATCTCGCCGTGCACATGAATGAGCTCACCAATGGTTCTGTGTTCGTGCTAAACTGTAAAACGTGCCTGCTTTGCGCGTCGTTCGGTGAATTCGTGGCGACTTTTCGTAAAATCTGTACGGTCGGGTCGTTCGATATAAACGCGCTCTTCTTATTCGGAATCGTGGATAAGGCGAGCGAGCCGCCGGATAAGATCGCCGTGCGTGAATCCAATAACAGTTTCCCGTTCGAGAACTCGATTTTCTTTTCCCCGTCGGTCATCATCATCATCATCGGACAAAAAAAGATACCAACGTAATCACTCTTCTCTCGCTCTCTCTCTGTTCTTCTTCCTCCGTGCGGCGCTCCCTCGAAGAAAATATACTTCTCTCTCTGTATTTGCACTCTTCTTTCTCTTTCTCTCTCTCTCTCTCGCTCTGGAGAGACAACAACAACAGACAAGAATATCGAGAAAAGAATCGAGCGTTTTATTCTACTCGTGTACAGAGAGAAAACCTTCCCTTTCTTCTGTGGGCGGCTGCTCCGCCTTTTTTTGAGGCAAAAATGACTGGACAGCTTTTTTGCTGGACCTTCTTAAAAAACGTCGTTTCTATTCACCATCTCTCTGACAGAAGGAGATGCAACACATTCAACGAAGAAGAAAAGAACCTGACACAAAAAGTATACACGATGTTCTCCTCGATGTTCTCCAACGCCACGAACAACTGCGAGTATTTGAACAAGAGAAAAGATGGAGATGAAAACGACCCGATGGAAACGATTTCTCGCGAGTTCGATCGCGACGATATCGTGGCAAAGTTGGAGCGAGAATGCGAGGCGTTGGAGGACATGGAGAAAAAATATCAAGAAGAATTGAAAGAGAAAAAACACGAGGAAGAGGAGAAGAAAGCGACGTTGGAAAAGGAGATGAAGAAAGCGAGAGAACGAGAGGAAGAGTTGAGACATTTACAAGAAGAGATGAACCACCAGGAAGGAGAAATCTGTCGCTTGAGAGAAGAGTTGAAAAGAGAAACGTTCGAACACTTGAGAGAAAAAGAGGAGAAGAGGCGAAACAGGGTGAAGTTACTCGAGGAGTACGAAAAGCTGGCGAGTCAGATGGAGGAGATTAAGAAATATCCGGAAGAGATTAAGAAAGAAGAAGAGAAAATGAGACTGGTCGAGGCGAGGTTGAGGAAAATGTGCGAAGGGAAATTCGTCGACGTGAAGATTGAAACGTTCGAAGATTTCGGGAAGGAGATGAACGCGCACTTCGATCGCGTCATCGCGAAAGAGAAAGACTTGGAGCGGAGAACGGTGTTGGCGGCGAACGAGCTTTTGACGAAGAAAAGCGGCGCTTTTGCGCACGACGTGGACGATAGGAAGAGAAAAGAGCCAGAAGAACAAGAAGAAGAAGAAGAAGAAGAAAAAGGGGAAGAAAAAGAAGAAATTGAACCAACCACGCCGCTTGACGACACGAAGGATTGATGAGTGTTTTCGTAACGCGTTATGAACACCAGAGAGAAAGAAGAAGAAGAAAGGAGAGAGACACGCTTGAAACAAGAATACTGTTTTACTTATTACTGTTTAAAAAATACAATTACAAATACATTGTTATATCGATGAAATATACATCCATTCACAGCAACGGGAAGAAGGGATTGTTGATGCTATGTGCTCCCTATTCTTCTTGTTGATACACGCGAAACGAGGTGGTTTCGAAACCTTTCTGCGCGACGTCGTCAGAACCATCACTACCGCTCGAGCCTTGATTCTTATTGCCTCCGGGTTGGTTTTGGTTCCTACTACCGCTCCCACTTCCGCTCCCGCTGCCTCCGTTGTTGCTTCGGCGCGTAGCTCTCCCACCGCTGACTTGCTTCGTGACCTTCTCCGCGGCGACAACCGCTGCCGCTCGTCGAGAGCGTCTTCCAGTCGTCGTCGTCGTCGTCGTCGTCGTGTTCGTGATGGTATCTTTGTTACTGTTGTCGGCGTTTTTATTTTCTTCCTCTTCCGTGGCCTTATCTGAGTCCGGACTTTTTTCCTTATTGGCGACGGCGAGTTCAATCTCTTTCGGGACTTGCGGAGCGTTCGGTTTTCGCGACGCTGCAATCATCTTCGCCGTTTTACCTGCATCAGTAGCCTCCGCTGGCGTTTGCGTCGCCGCTTGGGCCTTTCTAGCCGTCTTCACCTCACCAGCAGCGTTCTTCTCTTGCGTCGCCGCCGCGGCTTCCGACTTGACACCTGCGGCGTACGCGATGTTGTTTTGTTGTTGTCGTTGTTGTTGCGCCATCGCCATGTTACCCATTTGCTGGTGCTGGAGGAACTGTGCAAAGCTATTCGGATCTTGCATCGCCGCCAACGCCGCCATTTGCGCGTTCCAATACTGCATCTGTTGATGTTGTTGCACCGCAGCCATTACGGCGGAATCGTTGTTGTTATTACTACTGTTATTGATATTATTCGCCGTCGTCGTCGTGGTTGCCGCGCTTCCGGTTTGACGATATTGATTACTATTCGTCGTCGTCGTCGTCGTCGTCGGTCTCACGTAACCAGAGAATGCAGACTGCGAATTCGGCTTGAGTGATGCTTTTGCGTCTTCGGAAACTTCAGAGTTCTTTGTTTTATCCGTCGTCGTAGTTGTTGTCGGTTTAGCTTCTTCGGTTCCACTTTTATTATTATTCGCGTCAGTCGTCGTCGTCAGCTTTGCGTTATTGTTGTTGTTGTTATTCATAGTCGCGAAGCTGGGAATGAACGAGCCGCCGTTGCTGTTTGCGGCAACAGCAGCCATATTCGGCATACCCGGAAGACCTCCGCCAAAGTTCATGGCGGTAAACATCGGATTCGCCGCCATGAGCGCATGCAGCTGCGACAACGGATTCGGAACTTCTTGTTGCATCGCGAGATGCGCGAGAAGCGGATTCGCCGTCGTATCGTTGTTATTCCCATTCTTATTATTTTGTCGTTGTTGCTGTTGTTGTTGCAATAAATGTTGCATCTGCATCTCTTGAATCATTCTGTTGCGAACCATTTCAGACGTGGCGTTCATGAGCGCCTGCGCCGCCGACGCGGACGCGTGCTGCTCAACGTTCGCCACGTCAATCAAAGAGTTGTTGATCGAATGCCCTTTCTTCTTATTATTAACGTTCACGAAACCAACTGGTAACACCCCTCGTACTTGTATCTCGGTCAATGAACTTTGTTTTCTCGGGTACGGGTGCGACGGTTTCCGTTTCGGTCTCGCCGGCGGAATATCCGAAGCCGTCGTCTTCCCTCCCGTGGACATGCTCGACGTCCTCTTCACCGTCGCCGGCTTATCTCCACTCGCCGCCAAGTTACTCAACAACTCCGCCTCGTCTTCTTCCTTTGTATTTCCCGTCACTTCGCTCTTACTCTTCTTCCCCATCAACGCTTGAATCAACAACTTGGAATTATTATTTCCGCTAATCTTCTTCGCCGTATCGGCGTCTTTAATATTCTCCGTCGTCGTCTGCGTCAACCCACCTTCCCCACTCGTCTGCGTATCTCTCGTCGCCGTCGCTCCATCTTCCGTGGTCCCACCACCTCTCGTCACGTCCGATAATTGGTCCGCCTCTAAATTCTTCTGATGTTCCTTCTGTAATTTCGCGAAGAACTTCTGCGCGTGGCTTCGAATCTGCACCGCCGTCTTCGTCCCAATGTGCTCCTCGATTTTCCTCCACGCTCTCCCGTGTAACTTTAACGCCTCCACGAACCGGTCGTGCTCGCGTTCCGTCCACCGTTCGCGCTGTTTCGTGATCGTGTACGGTTTGCGTACTTTCACCGTTTGGCCGTTCACCGTGTGATGCGTTGGAATAGGTTGTTGTTGTCCGCCGAGAGTGTATCCGCTCGCGCTTGTATTTTGGGGCAAAAAATGCCCTTCCGACGGTGCCATCGTGGCACCGACGAGGACGCTTTTTTGACCATTTGCCGTTGGTTTTCCGTTGTTCGCGTACTGCTGTTGTTGTTGTTGTTGACTCATTTGGTTCACGACGACGGGTTGTCCGTGCAAATTATAATTCACGAACGGAAACTGCGGGTGAAAGGTGTTGGTATTGTTCGCGTTGTTGTTTTGAGCAGTCGCGTTGTTTTCCATCATCCTTTGCGCGGAATTGTTGTTTTGTACGTTTTGGTCTCGGTGCTGGGCGGCGAGCATTTGCGCCACGAGCGCGTACTGCTGTTGTTGTTGACTCGAATCTCCCATAACAAAAAGATTCGAGTCCGATGGTATATAAATAACGTTTTGTTCTTCTTTCTTTCGCGATCGCGCGTTCGCAAGATGTTGCCGTCGTCTCTCTCGTTTGTCGTTTGCGCGCGAATTCTTTCTTAGGTTAAATGGGGCAAACGCGAGAGGCACTTTTTGAATCAAAAAATCCCGTCGAAAAATCTGAAACGACCACACAAACCGCTTTTTTTTATCCACTTTTCTCTGCATGAAGAAAAAGAATAAAAATATTCAGAGCAGAAAGAAGAACAGAGAGAGAGCACACACAAGTATGTTTCGCGAAACGAGAGACGGGGAGCGTTTTTGAAGAGATGCGCGCACCTCTCTCTCTCTCTCTCTCGGGGTGGTGGCACGCGACGACGACGACGACGACCGGAGAGAACGAGAACGAGAGAGAGAGGGAAAAAATCGAAAACTGTTTTGCAATATATTTTGTGCCTTTTCGCGCGTGCGTAAAAAAATTTTTTCCGAATCGTTTTTTTTTTCTCCCTCTTCTTCGCTTTCAAAACGCACCACGCGCGATGCGTTCGAACAACAACAACAACGACGCGAACAGAAGAGAGAAAGAGAGAGAGAGAGAGACCTCTTTTTCCCTTTCACGCGATCGTAAAAATGCGCTTCTTTTAAGCGCGTTGTTGTGTGTTTGCGCCGGCGTGCGCAAAAAAACCATTTTAATTAACCTTAAAATAAAACAAGAGCACAAAAACTTTTTATCTCTTTTGGATATTTGCTTCGTTGGATTTTTTGCGCTCGTCTTTTTGGACTGTTTTTTTAAAGGTCACGTTTTTCCTTAAAAGTTATGAAGATATGAACACAAAGGAGAGCGAGAACAAGA
>Ga0182095_1310344_pt1 | contig 11057 bp, 11 predicted proteins | sample 041ome_19_FD_127784 | JGI IMG/M metagenome (GOLD analysis project Ga0182095, IMG submission 127784) | Metatranscriptome of coastal salt marsh microbial communities from the Groves Creek Marsh, Georgia, USA - 041412BS metaT (Metagenome... | ecosystem: Environmental > Aquatic > Marine > Intertidal...
CAACGCGTTTTCGGCAGAGCTTGCAGACCTGGCAGAAATGTCTTTGCCAGATGCTTTGGCCACCGCGGTGGGCTTTGCCGCATTTGGCGTGGCCGAAGCGGTTGAGCGCTGCCCAATTGCGCCCGCTGCGCTTTACCTTTGCGGGGGTGGCCGCCATAATCTGGCGCTTTGTGATGCGGTCCGCGCACAGGTCGCCTGTCCTGTACAGCCTGTGGAAGCGATTGGTCTGAACGGAGATATGTTGGAGGCCCAGGCCTTTGCGTATTTGGCGGTGCGGGTGTTACGGGGTCTGCCCATTTCTGCTCCAATGACAACCGGGGTGTCTCAGCCTATATCGGGGGGGCGCATCGCTGATCCTAATTTTTAAGCAGAAAGTTTAAAAATATTTCCTGCAGGCTTTGAACAAAGCGGGCTGAAGAGCCCAGAAGGGGCAGGTCAAAAAACAGCATAGACTTTGCCTGTTTATTTGCCTAAAAGCGGCCTACGTTAGCGCTAACAATTGTTTTATTTGATGGTGGCTAACAGCCGGTTATAAAAGCACAGCGAAAAGAGGTGCCTACATGGTTTCACGCGTTATTCCCGTTGATCCGTTTGATTTGGTGATATTTGGTGGCACAGGTGATCTAGCAAAACGAAAAATTATTCCGGGTTTGTTTCGGCGTTTTGCGGCGGGTCAAATCCCGGCCGAGGCCCGCATTATTGGCGCGGCGCGGGCCAGTTTGGATACGCCGGCTTATCGGGCGCTGCTGCGGGATGCGATTCTTGAATTTGGCGTCAAAAATCCAGATGCAGATGTTTTAGCCGATTTTTTAGACCGCTTTGATTATGTTGCAATCGACGCGATGGGGGAGGCTGGCTGGGAAGATCTGGCGAAGAAAATGCGACCCGATACGGTGCGTGCGTTTTACTTTTCGGTTGCACCAAGCTTGTTTGGCGCCTTGGCCGAACGGTTGCACAAGCGCGGCATCGCCCTTTCGGATAGTCGGATCGTGGTCGAAAAGCCGTTTGGCCGTGATTTGGAAAGCTCGCAACAACTTAACGCCACATTGTCAGAACATTTCACCGAAACGCAGATCTATCGTATCGATCATTATTTGGGCAAAGAAACCGTGCAAAATTTGATGGCGATCCGCTTTGGAAATATGCTGTTTGAGCCGCTGTGGAATGCGCAATATGTAGATCATATTCAAATCACTGTCGCGGAAACCGTGGGCGTGGGCGGGCGCGGCGAATATTATGATAAATCCGGCGCGATGCGCGATATGGTGCAGAACCATTTGATGCAGCTGCTATGCTTGATCGCGATGGAACCGCCTGCACAATTCAATCCCGATGCGGTGCGCGATGAAAAGCTGAAGGTGATTAGAGCCTTGGACGCCGTACCAGCGCATCATATTGTGCGCGGGCAATATACCAGCCCAGACGGTCAAGAAACCTATCGCCAGGATGTGAATAACCCGCGCTCTTTCAGCGAAAGCTTTTTGGCATTGAAAACCCATATCGGGAATTGGCGTTGGGCCGGGACCCCCTTTTATTTGCGCACGGGCAAACGCTTGCGCGCCCGCAGTTCGGAAATTGCTGTGGTTTTCAAAGAGACGCCACATTCTATTTTTGGCCCAGAAGCGGGCAGTCATCGCAACGCGTTGGTGATTCGCCTGCAACCGGATGAAGGCATCACAATGGATGTTACGATCAAAGAGCCGGGCCCAGGCGGCATGCGCTTGGTTGACGTTCCGCTGGATATGACCTTTGCCGAGGCGCTGGGCCCTGAAGCCGAAGAAGTGCCAGATGCGTATGAGCGCTTGATCATGGATGTTATTCGAGGCAATCAAACGCTGTTCATGCGCGGGGATGAAGTGGAGGCGGCTTGGCAATGGACCGATCCGATCATTGAAGATTGGGAAAAGCGCAATGATGTGCCCAAACCCTATGAAAGTGGCAGTTCCGGCCCCGAGGATGCGCTGATGCTGATGCATCGTGATGGTCGCAAATGGCGGGATATAAAATGACCTACCAGTTCGAAGAATACCCCACGCGCGCGGCGCTGATCGAAAAGCTTAGTCAGGTCTTGATCGCCGATTTGCGCAGCGCGCTCTCCAGCCAATCGACGATCAGTTTTGCGGTTCCGGGCGGCACCACACCTGGGCCAATTTTTGACCGACTCTGCCAAAGCGATCTGGACTGGGCGCGGGTGAATATTTTACTGAGCGATGAACGTTGGGTGCCCACTGAAAATCCACGCTCGAATACCGCCTTATTGCGCAACCGTTTACTGGTGGGCCCCGTAGAGGTAGCTGGCTATGTGCCGCTTTACGCCGATTATGCAACGCCGGAAGACGCCATGGAGCCTTTGTCGCATCAGCTTAATGCCTGCCTGCCACTGTCGGTTCTGCTGCTTGGAATGGGGGCGGATATGCACACGGCCTCGCTATTTCCGGGCGGCGATCAACTGTCCTTTGCGCTGGGCGACAGCGCGCCGCCTTTGGTCGCGATGCGCGCGCCGGATGCGCCTGAGCCTCGGGTCACCCTCTCTGCCTCGGTTTTAAATGCCGCCCGATATAAGCATTTGGTTATTTTTGGGGCTGAGAAACGCCACGCTTTAGAACAGGCGCAAAGCTTGCCTGCGCAAGAGGCGCCGATTATGGCCGTACTTGCCGGCACCACAGTGCATTGGGCCGACTGACAAGAGTAGCGCCAGGCAAAAGCGAGGGGATAAGGATGTTTGATGCGTTAAAGCGCCATTGGGATGCGCAGAAACAACAGCCCATTATGGCGCTTTTTGAGGCCAAAAACCGGGCAGAGCAATTTTCAGTTCAGGCCGATGATTTGCTGTTGGATTACTCCAAAACCCAAATCGATGCGATTGCGCGCGAAGGCCTGCTGGATTTGGCGCAAGCGCGCGGATTAAAAGAGCGCCGCTCAGACATGTTTCAGGGCGCTGCGCTCAATGAAACCGAAGGACGGGCCGTGTTGCACAGCGCCTTGCGCAGTTTAGATGGGCCAGATGTCTTTGTGAATGGCCGTAACGTGATGCCCGATGTGCAAGAGGCCTTGCAGCGGATGACCCGTTTCGCCGAAGATCTGAGGAGCGGGCGATTTCAGGGGCCCGGCGGGCCAATCACCGATATCGTCAATATTGGGATCGGAGGGTCAGATTTGGGCCCTGCCATGGCTTGTTTGGCCTTGGCGCCCTATCATGATGGCCCCAAATGCCATTTTGTTTCAAATGTTGATGGCGCCCATTTGCATGATATTGTGCAAAATCTGGACCCAAAGCGCAGTTTATTTATCATCGCGTCAAAAACCTTCACCACGATTGAAACCATGACCAATGCGCAAACTGCGAAAGCGTGGTTGGCCCAGCATGTGACGGATCCGGGGGCGCAATTCGTGGCGCTTTCCACCGCGCAAGAAAAAACCGAAGCTTTTGGGATTGCCGCCGAGCGGGTGTTTGGCTTTGCCGATTGGGTTGGTGGGCGCTATTCGCTTTGGGGCCCTATTGGGTTGAGTTTAATGTTGGCGATTGGCCCAAATGCGTTTCGCGAGTTTTTGCGCGGTGCGCAATCTATGGACCGGCATTTTTGCACCGCAGAGCTATCGCAAAATATGCCAGTTATGCTCGCGCTTGTGGGATTATGGCATCATCAGGTTTGCGGCTTTGCCACCCGCGCCGTGCTGCCCTATGAACAGCGCCTGAGCCGTTTGCCGGCCTACCTGCAACAGCTCGAAATGGAAAGCAATGGCAAGCGCGTTGATATGAACGGTCATGATTTGCCATATCCTTCAGGTCCGGTTGTCTGGGGTGAACCTGGCACCAATGGCCAGCACGCTTTTTATCAACTGATTCACCAAGGCACGGCGGTTGTGCCGTGTGAATTTATGGTTGCGCGCGAAGGCCATGAAGCATCGCTTGACACGCATCATCGGCTGTTAATCGCCAATTGCTTGGCCCAGTCAGAGGCCTTGATGCGTGGGCGCACATTGGAACAGGCCCGCCAATTGATGATAGCGCAGGGGCTAAGCGGCCATGAATTAGAGCGGCAGGCGCGGCATCGCGTTTTTCCCGGCAACCGTCCTTCAACCACGCTAATCTATCCACGATTAAGCCCGTTTGTTTTGGGGCAGATTATTGCTCTTTATGAACATCGCGTATTTGTGGAAGGCGTGATTTTGGGTATCAACAGTTTTGACCAATGGGGGGTCGAGCTGGGAAAAGAACTAGCCCGCGATATGGAGCAGTTATTAGATGCTGCTGCACCGATTGCGCATAAAGATGGCTCAACTCAGCAATTGCTGCGGCATATTCGCAGCGCACATAAATAAAAAAGCCTGTGTTGATAAGCCCGCTTTAATGGGGGCTTTGTTTTTCAATCGATGCCCCATTTTTTTTCAAGCGCTTCGATGGCCGTAATGCGATCTGAAGTTTTGGGATGGCTCATCAGCCATGCGGGAAGGCTGCCGATCTGGCCGGTCAGTTCTTCCAATTTCAGAAATAATGTTTTTTGAGCTTCCGTTCCCAAGCCTGACTTTACCATTAGCGCCGCGGCATATTCATCGGCCTCATATTCATCGCCGCGCGACAAACGCGCCATGAGCAGGTTTGCAACCAAACCGGCAATCCAGGGGCCAATCCATGGTATAAACCGCCCGAGCACCATGCCCAAGGCGGCTCTTACGGCATTTTGTCCGGAAAAATCGATCATACGCCGGCGCGCATGACCCAGCGCAACATGGCCAAGCTCATGGGCGATCACTGAGGCCAACTCTTCTCCGCTGACATCGCCCGCCTTATATTTATTGTAAAACCCGCGGGTGATAAAAATCCGTCCATCCGGCGCCGCCAAACCATTAATCGGGTCGATCTCATAGATTTGAACGCTCAACTTTGGAAGATCCAGCGCTTTTGCCATGCGTTGTAACAAAGGGCTCAGCGCAGGATCCATTAAGGTAACAGATTGCCGGTCCAAGGTTCTCGCAGTGCGCCAGGCCGAAAACTTATACATCACAAGCCCATAGATCAGGGCCAGAAGGATAGGAGAAAATCGCAACATATCTGTGATATGGCCCCAGGCTGGCGCCTTGACAAGCCCTATCGCACCAACTCTTTCATGCCACGCTCTAGCCCGGCCAAGGTCATCGGGACCATTTGGTCTTCAAAAATTTCTTGGATCATTTGAATGGATTGGGTGTAACGCCAATGCGTGTCCGGCACCGGATTAATCCAAATATTCGATGGCCATTGCGCGCGCGCGCGCATCAGCCAGGTTTGTCCTGACTCTGCATTCCAATGCTCATTTGCGCCGCCTGCATAGGCCACCTCATAGGGTGACATACTCGCATCTCCGACGAAAATACATTTATAATCAGAACCATAGGTGCGCAAAACCTCATGGGTTTGGGTTTGATCGTTCCAACGCCGCGCATTATCGCGCCAGACCCCCTCATAAAGGCAATTGTGAAAGTAAAAATATTCCAAATGTTTGAATTCGGCGCGGGCGGCTGAAAACAATTCTTCGACTAATTTGATATAAGGATCCATCGAGCCACCCACATCCAAAAACAGCAGTACCTTGATCGCGTTGCGCCGTTCGGGGCGGGTTTGCACGTCGAGATATCCATTTTCGGCTGTTGAACGGATGGTGCCATCAATGTCGAGTTCATCCGCAGCCCCGTCGCGGGCCCAGCGCCGCAGGCGCTTGAGCGCCACTTTGATATTGCGGGTTCCCAGCTCAACGCTGTCATCCAGGTTTTTAAATTCGCGTTTATCCCAAACTTTCACCGCGCGCTGATTGCGGCTTTCGCTTTGACCAATGCGCACCCCTTCTGGGTTATATCCATAGGCGCCAAAGGGCGAGGTGCCGGCAGTGCCAATCCATTTGCTGCCGCCTTGATGGCGTTTTTCTTGTTCCTTCAGGCGCTGCTTTAACGTCTCCATCAGCTTGTCAAAGCCGCCCAAAGCTTCGATTTCGGCTTTTTCTTCCGGGCTAAGATGCTTTTCCGCCATTTTTTTCAGCCAGTCCGAGGGAATATCCACCGCGTTCAGGATATCAGCCTCGCTGAGGGTTTCTAAGCCTTTGAAACTGGTTTGAAAGGCCCTATCGAACCGGTCAAGATGGCGCTCATCCTTCACCATGATGGTTCGGGCCAAATAGTAAAATCCCTCTAAATCATAGATCACCATGCCGGTTTGCACCGCATCGAGAAAACTGATGAATTCGCGCAATGAAACTGGAATGCCGGTTTTTCTGAGCGTTTCGAAAAAGGGCAGAAACATCGCGTTAGATCACCGTACGATCAACAATGATGGTGAGGATCAAGCCGATCAGTGCAAATAAAATCCCATAGCCGGCGGCATATTGCGCCATATCCAGCCCTTTTCCTCTGCGCTTTCGCGCGATGGCTGCGCCTAAAATGGCACCAAATAATCCGCTTAATAAATACATAGTTACACTCTGCTTTATGGGGGCTGCTTTCAGGATAAAAGCCAAGGCACCGCCCGCGTTCATCTAGAGCCTTTATTTGTAAAAGTCACGTGCTCTGCTGATTTCAAGTGAAAGTTTAACGCATTACGATCAACGGCCGCTGCGCGCCATAAAGGCCAAGCGTTCAAATAAATGCACATCTTGCTCGTTTTTCAGCAAAGCCCCATGCAGTTTTGGCAGGGCATTGGCCCCATCCCGCTGAAGGTCCTCGGCGCTGAGATCTTCAGCCAATAAAAGTTTCAGCCAATCCAGAACCTCGGAGGTCGAGGGTTTCTTTTTCAGCCCAGGTTGCTCTCTGAGTTCGTAAAATTGGGTGAGCGCGGCGGCGAGTAGTGATTCTTTGATGTCGCCGTGATGCACCTGAACGATTTGTTTCAAGGTCTCGAGATTGGGAAATTGAATATAGTGGAAAAAGCAACGGCGCAAAAACGCATCGGGCAATTCTTTTTCGTTATTTGAGGTGATGATCACAATAGGGCGGTTTACGGCGCGCACCGTTTCCCCGGTTTCATAGACGTGGAATTCCATTTTATCCAATTCCTGAAGCAGATCATTTGGGAATTCTATATCGGCCTTATCGATCTCATCGATCAACAAAACCACTTTTTTATCTGATGTAAAGGCCTGCCATAACTTGCCTTTGCGGATGTAATTGGCCACATCATGAACGCGTTCTTCGCCTAATTGACTGTCGCGCAACCGGCTGACGGCATCATATTCATACAGGCCTTGCTGGGCTTTGGTGGTGGATTTTATGTTCCATTCAAGCATCTCGAGACCAAGCCCGCTGGCGACTTGTTTGGCCAGTTCGGTTTTGCCTGTGCCAGGCTCGCCTTTGATCAAAAGTGGCCGCTCCAGCGTGACCGCAGCGTTCACGGCGATGGTGAGATCTTCAGTCGCTACATAATTTTTGGTTCCGGTAAATTTCATTCTTTTGCCCATATTCATGCCCAGTTGTGCGGAACTTAGCGGGTTAATCATTTTGCTGCAATCTGTTGCTATTGAGTAGTGACAAGCCCGCCTTGTTGCGGTAGGTGCGTGCCAATGGGAACGAAAATTTGTGGAAGGAGACATGCATGTCATACTCTGACCCAAGCCAAGGGGTGGAAATGAAGCAAGAGACTTTTATTTCGGATAGCTATACTCCTGCCGAAGACGAGCCATTCATGAATGAGCGTCAGGTGGAATATTTCAGACGAAAGCTGTTGGATTGGAAAAATGATCTGATGAGCGATAGCAAGGAAACGATCGAAGGGCTTCAAGACGGCACGCGCAATATCCCAGATATTGCGGATCGCGCCAGCGAAGAAACCGATCGCGCGCTGGAATTGCGCACGCGGGACCGCCAGCGCAAGCTTGTCTCGAAAATTGACGCAGCGCTGCGCCGCATTGATGAGGGCGAATATGGCTATTGTGAGGTTACGGGTGAGCCTATCTCGCTAAAGCGTCTTGATGCGCGTCCTATCGCGACGATGAGTTTGGAAGCCCAAGAGCGCCATGAGCGGCGCGAAAAAGTGCATCGGGACGACTGAGGAAACCTGAAAAGCCGATCCGCTAGATCGGCTTTTTTATTGAGGTGAAACATGCTGAACGGCTTGCAAGTCCAGGTCGTAGGGGGCGGTATCGCGGGTTTGGCCGCATCGCTAGCCTTTTCTCAAAGTGGCGCCAGCGTTCACCTGTGCGAACAGGCTGCGGCGATCAAAGAGGTTGGGGCCGGTTTGCAAATATCCCCCAATGGGCTTGCCGTGCTGAGCCGCTTGGGGCTGAAAGACGCGGTTGCGCAAATTGCAGATCGCGCCGAAGCGGTGGATTTGCGCGATTACAAAGACGGGAAATTGGTATGCCGTCTTGATTTGAAAACCCACGCGCCGGATCAGGATTTCTTACTGGTGCATCGCGCTGATCTGATCCAAACCCTCTTTCAAGCCTGCAATGCGCAGGGGGTGCGCTTTGCCTTCTCGAGAAGCCTTTCCAGCCAAGATCTTTTATCTGGCGCTTTGGGCAGCGAGGCTGCGGCGGGCCCTGTGGATTTAGTGATTGGGGCGGATGGGGTGCGCTCAAACATGCGAACGGCTTTGCTGGGTCCATCTGCGCCGTTTTTTACCGGGCAGGTGGCATGGCGCGCGCTGGTATCCAATAGTATGGATCATCCCAATAAGGTGATGGTGCATATGGGGCCGGGACGGCATATCGTGAGCTATCCGCTGCGCGGCGGCAGCCTAGTGAATCTGGTGATGGTACAGGAACGCAGCCTATGGGCGGGCGAAGGCTGGTCCCATCGCGATGATCCCGCGCATGTCCGGGCCGCTTTCGCTGATTTTGGCGGGCTTGCACATGTGTTGCTGAACGCGCTCTCCGAGGTGTATCTATGGGGTTTGTTCCGTCATTCTATGGCCGAGTATTGGTTTCAGGATCGCAGCGTTTTAATCGGAGACGCAGCGCATCCAATGGTGCCCTTCTTGGCTCAAGGCGCCAATATGGCCTTGGAAGATGCTTGGGTGTTGAGCCGGGCATTGCGCCTTCATGGTGCAACGCGGCAAGGCTTTCAGCGGTATCAGTCTTTGCGGCAAGGCCGCGTGAAAAAGGTTGTTGCGACGGCCCAAAGCAATGCCCGCAACTATCACCTCAGCGCCCCGTTGACCCGGTGGGTTGCGCATAGCGCGTTGCGCGGTTTGGGGGCGGTCGCCCCAAGCGCAATGTTAAAGCGCTTTGATTGGTTATATCGCTTTAACCCGGATACGGGGCTGCCTTAAAGATCTAATTGCGCCCAAACCGGCACATGATCTGATGGTTTTTCAAAGCCGCGGATATCTTTGTCGATACCGACGTCAAGCAGCAGGTCGGCGCAAGCGGGAGTCATCAGAATATGATCGATTCTGATTCCGTCATTGCGGTTCCATGCCCCCGCTTGATAATCCCAAAAGCTATAATGGCCGGGTTCTGCGTGCTTGCACCGAAACGCGTCTGTGAAGCCCAAATGGGTGATTGCTTGATAGGCCGCGCGGCTTTGCGGTAAATACAGCGCGTCTTTTGTCCAGATATCGGGGCGGGCCGCGTCTTCTGCTTGAGGAATAATATTGTAATCCCCGGCCATCAAGGCGGGCATTTCTGCGGCCATAAGCTCGATAGCGCGTTTGCGCAGGCGTTTCATCCAGGCAAGCTTGTAGTCATATTTAGGGCCGGGGGCTGGGTTGCCATTGGGCAAATATAGGCCGCAGATTTTGAGCGCGCGCTTGCCGATGACTGTGGCTTCGATCCAGCGGGCTTGCACATCTTCGGGATCCCCAGGCAGGCCAAAGGAAATATCTTCCAGCGGCAGTTTTGACAAAATAGCCACGCCATTGAATGATTTTTGTCCATGGGTCACCACTTGGTAGCCGCGATCCTCAAAGATATCGCGCGGAAATCCCTCATCGACAGATTTAATCTCTTGCAGAAGCGCGATGTCCGGCGCGCTGCTGTCAAGCCAATCGCATAAGGCCGGCAATCTGGCTTTAACGCCGTTGATGTTGAACGTTGCTAATTTCATCTTCACCCCCAAGCTTTCCTTGCCCTGAGCCTTTAGCGGTGTCTGGCGGTTTTTCGCAAGCAAAACTGCGAATAAAGAATCACCCAATACACCTAAAAGTTGTAAATTACGCCAAGATGAGTAGATTTTTTTAATATTTCTTCAAACTAAGAAGAAAATAAAATTTATATATAACATATACTTAATTTCCTTTCTGGTCAGTATTTTCGGCATTTTTTTCGAAAGTAAGAAAAAAAACTTGCAATACAACCTAAAGATGTAATTAATATGTCATACAACTTAGAGAGGAAAAAATCATGTTAGCCCATAAATTCGAAATCCAAGCCGCCCCAGCCACTCAAGAAACTGCCAGCATGCATAGTGGCGAGGGCACTCATTTGTTCACATCCGCCTCAGAGCCTTTTGGCCCGATGCAGGCTTATCTTGGAGAAGGTGTTGAAATGTTCACCTCTGCTTCAGCCCCCGCAAGCGCGAGTGATACGTATCAAGGTGAGGGCGTTGAAATGTTCACCTCAGCGTCTTCTCCAGAGCATGCGAGCGATGCAATTCAGGGCGATAATGTGCAGCTTTTCACTTCCGCCTCAGCTCCCAGCCAAAACTCAGATTTAGACAGCGGCAATGGCATTCATTTATTCACCTCTGCCTCGTGAAGGCCGTGCGCATCGATTGTGCTCACCTACCCGAAATTATTCATTAAAGAAGCCTCGTCGCCTCACCTAACCAAACCAAAACGGGGCTTCTTTATTTTCTCTGACCAAATAGGAGTAAGAAAATGTCAAACATCATTAGCTTCCCGCAAAGGATCCGCCCCTTGGAAGAGGCTGGTCGTATTGGCATTTTAATCGATTGCTTTTGCAATCGCCGTCGTACCACGGAAGATGTGTTTTGGCTGAAAGAAAACGCCGAACTGCTCAATTTGTTGGAAACCAGCAAGGTGACGCTGAACACCAGCGATTTAACCCATTACCAAAATTTTTATGACAGCTTAGAGCATAGATTATGCTTTTTCCCGCAATATTACCGGTTCATTTTATCGCTTGCGCTTG
>Ga0182095_1741477_pt1 | contig 11001 bp, 9 predicted proteins | sample 041ome_19_FD_127784 | JGI IMG/M metagenome (GOLD analysis project Ga0182095, IMG submission 127784) | Metatranscriptome of coastal salt marsh microbial communities from the Groves Creek Marsh, Georgia, USA - 041412BS metaT (Metagenome... | ecosystem: Environmental > Aquatic > Marine > Intertidal...
CTCGCTGCTCAGGGAACCAACGAGCCGCAGTGACAATTGCGGTCATATTCCCAGCACATGCGAGCACCAAAGCGAGGGCGCCATGCAGTAAGTAGATATGCCATAACCGGTCTACCATGGGATACAGGTAGTACACTGCGCTCAATATCGCCAAGCCAGCAATCAAAAATGGCTTCGGGCCCACTCGATCTACCCAAAAGCCCGCCATCACGATGAAGAAAGTGCTGCCCATAAAGCTGATTGAGTCACGTAATTTTAAGGCGGCTATGGTGACATCAAAGCGCGCCACCAAGGCCTCGTCGTAAACGGAGAGCCCGCTGTTGATCATGCCGTTAGAGACCGTGACGACCACCAAACACAAGCAGGCTATCCAGAATCCGCGCTGCGCAAGTATCGAGCTGAGCATCACTCTGGAACCCCCACCCGAGCCATACGAACCCCCAGATTTTGCCCAGCGTACAAGTCGATCAAAGCTTGCGGTAGGGTTTCGATTCCCTCAGAGATGTCCTCTAAGGGTTGAATCAGCCCCGCACGAATCCAATCCGCCAATTCGGCCGCATAGGAACCAAAATGAGACTGGTAGTCGTAAATGAAAAACGCTTCCATTTTTGCATCCTGTCTTCCCAAATTTTGGAGATGAGCAAACTTATGCTTTTGCGCGGGGGGCAATAAGTACTCGGAAATACCACCACAGATTACGATGCGAGCACGACGTCGCAGACGCGCTAGGACGGAGTCCAGTAAAGCTCCACCCACGTTGTCGAAAAAGACGTCTATACCGTCGGGGAATGCCCCATCGATTTGTTCTTCCAAGTTGGTTGTTTTGTAATCAAGCGCCTGATCATAACCCAAGACCTCTGTCATGATCTGGCATTTGCCGGGACCACCCGCGATGCCCGTTATGTTCTTAACGCCCAGTGCTTTTGCGATCATGGCTACCTGACTTCCAACCCCTCCAGCCGCTCCTGAGACAAGGACGTGATCCTCGGGCTTCACCAGACCTATCTCCCTGAGCCCCACCAATCCGGTAAACCCGCTCAACGCGAGCGTACTGATTCCATACGATAAGGGTAAGTCCGTGTGATCTAGCACAAACGGTCTGGGGTTCTGATTACCATCAATGAGCGCGTATTCTTGCCACCCCAAGCGCGCCTGCACAAAAGCCCCCTCGGGCAACTCTTTACAATCACTCACAATTACCTGACCCACCCCCCTGCCCGGCATCAAATCGCCAATTCCAAGTGTTTGCTCAAAATCGGTCTCATTACGCATATATCGCAACATGACTGGCGCCACGCCTAGATACAGCACTTTGACAAGTGCTTTTCCGCTCTCAAGTTTGGGTATCGGTGCGTGCACAAGTTCAAAGTTATCGAGGCTTGGCGCCAATTTTGGACGGCTTTTCAGATGCCATTGCTTCTGCATGGAATGAAACCTCAAGGATTAAAATCAAAAACGACCACCGGGTAGCCGTCACCATCAAAGAAGGCCCCTTCCGTGCGGGGCGGTCCCTGGAGCGGCGTTCGCTCTCGCTTGATGGGGAGGCACTCAAATCCCCGGCCCTCAGCAGCTTCGAGGACTTGCGCAACGCTCGTCACCCGAAGAACCAGGCCTGAGCTTGGCTTGATTACGCCAGCGAGTGGCTCATCAGGAGCCAGCAAAGCCAAGGCTCGTTGCTGCTCCGGTAAATCTAAAGTAATAAAGGTAGCTGGCAATTTTGGGGGTAAATTAAATAAGCGATGGCTGAAAGTATCCTGCTCAGCTTCCAAGCGATAATTTTCTGTAAAGCCAAGTACACCGATATAGACCTCAAGCGCTCGCTCAATGCATGAGACCAATAAGATGGGGCGCTGCAGATATTCCGTAGATGCCTTCATGATGAAGACCGAAGAATGCGCTGATTTCGCATCGAGGCCATACACGCGAATAAACACAAGACGTTTTCTTGAATCTGGCACATAGACATTCCTTCCCCTTAAAATTATATTGTTATAAGTTTATATCTTATGTTATTTTTCGTATTAGCGCATTAGCGTCTATACAGAAATGATAATTATCAAAACTCTCGGGGGACTGAGCTATGAACACAATGCGGAAGCTTTGTTATGCCGGCGTCGTTTCGGCTTTAGCAGCGGGTGCGATTTCGCCACTTGCGATCGCACAGACCAGCATGACCATCGAAGAAGTGGTGGTGACGGCACGTAAAAAAGAAGAAAAACTGCAAGACATTCCGATGACAGTCAGTGCAGTAACAACGGAAGACATTGAGAACCGCAGCATCCAGTCGATCGATGACATTGCTCGGTTTGCACCCGGATTAAGTTTCTCTAAAGCCTTTGGGCGAGCCACCGACCGGCCGGTTATACGAGGCCTGGGTAACGTGCTTGCCGGTGTTCAGTTTGGCGTAGAGGCCGGCGCCGCCTATTTCGTTGACGGCGTATACTACCCAGGGGATATCCAAGGCATTGATTTGGCGAACTTGGCACGCGTTGAAGTAATTAAAGGGCCTCAAAGCGCACTCTACGGCCGAAACACCTATTCGGGAGCGATCAACTTCATAACCAAAGACCCCTCAGATGAGTTCAGCGGAAGCCTGCGAATGACCGCCGCCGAAGATGGCGAGCAAGACGTGCGATTGAGCGTGAGCGGCCCGATCATCGACAACGTTTTGTCGGGCAGTCTGAGCGTTCGCAGTTACCAATTCGACGGTCAATGGACCAACACCGTAACCAATCAAGACATTGGCGACGAGAGCACAGATTCACTTTCAATATCCTTAAATTGGACGCCCTCTGAAAAATTGAGCGTAAAGTTCAGAGCCTCAACTCAAGAAGACGACGACGGTACACGCCCGCTCTTTTTGCAATCAGCAGAGGATAATAATTGCGAACCGGGCTTCCGCTCGCTCGCGTACTGGCCTGCCAGCCTATCAACTAACAACAATCAGTATTTCTGTGGCGCTATCAAACCCGGTGTGATTGCTTTGAACGATATGGCTGATGCGGATGGCGTTCCAAACCCGGTAGCAGGTGTTCCGGTTAACAGCTTTTTGCCCGCTGGCACCACCTTCTTCGGTGTTCCTTACGCAGTCAATGATGGCACCGCATTTGATGGGGTAGAGCGCGACTTAAACCTTTTCAGCATCGCCGCAGATTACGAGCTCGATTCGGGCCACACCTTGTCGATTGCTACCGCGTTCCGCGATGAAGAACTCCGAACGGGTTCGGACAGCGACCATTCGTCGATCAACTTTAAGTTTGCACCGAATCCGTTCAACGCTGGCGAAGAGGCCTTCTTTGGCAATTCAACATGGAATGATGTCGAGGACAGCTCGATCGAGGTCCGACTGGAATCACCCTCAGATCAACCCATTACCTGGTTAGTCGGCGCGTTCCACTACACGCAAGAGAAAGATACCCTAGACATCACCTTCGCAAACCAAGCGGGCCTAATCGATTCACAAGAAGAAATCACTAACCAGGCTTTATTCGGTTCTGTTGGCTTTGATTTAAGTGAGAAGATGACGCTGAGCATCGAAGCTCGCTATCAGGAAGAGGAAAAGACCTATACCGAGTGGGCAGTAAATATCGCGGGTAATAGCACAACCAAGCAAGGCTTTAACGAGACCGGCACCTGGTACAGCTTTACGCCACGCATTACGCTCGATTATCAAATGAGCGACGATACGATGCTCTACGCCATTTACACGGAAGGGGTTAAACCAGGCGGTTTCAATGGGGATACAGGTGCTTCCGTAGGGAAACCCGGTTACCTACAGGAGGAATCCAAAAACCTCGAGTTCGGCGTTAAATCGACACTAATGGGCGGCCGAGTCCTCGCGAACGCGTCGGTCTTCTTTATTGACGCCAGTGACATCCAATTGACCACAGGTGTTGCGACACCCACTGGGGCCGTTAACTCGGTTGCAACCAACCAAGGTGAGGGCGAAGTATTCGGTATCGAACTGGATGTTAAAGCGCGCTTAACAGACAATCTGACAGCGGGCTTCAACTACGCACTGGCAGACAGTGAATTCACAGCGGGCTGCGATGACTTTGAATGGGTGCTCACCAGCGGCGGCGGAAGATGGGCCGGCAGCGAGGCGGCTTCCTCCGATTACACCGGCAAGGGCACCTGCTCTATCAAGGGCAATCAATTCCCCTTAAGCTCTAAACACCAAGCGAGTGCTTTCATCGATTTTGAGCGCGCCATTGGTCAAGGCGGCATGTCATTTTTTGCAAACGCCGATGTCAGCTACGAGTCGAAGAAGTACGTACAGGTTCATAACCGCGCGTATTCACCTGAGGCAACATTGGTCGGGGCTCGAATCGGCGTGCGAGGCGACAACTGGTCAGTTAGCGCGTTCGGTAAGAACTTGACCGACGAAGACGCCGTGCCAATGACAACCCGCTGGCTTCAGGTGCCCTACTTCTCCTTTGCTTCTCTTGCTGTAGGAGCCAACATACCGGGAGCCGATACAGGCACTCCCAGAGCCTTTTTCGGTGCGCTTCGCCGCGAACGACAAATCGGCGTGGAGTTGACCTACAACTTCTAATACTGCACGAACTTAAAACCCGCCTAATGGCGGGTTTTCTCTTCTTCGGGGGGGAGAAATGGATCGTCGTACCTTTGTAAAGTTTGCTTCTGGTGCGGGCTTCTCGTTCCGACTCGGCGAAACAAATGCATCCTCAAGCAAGCGCGTGATTGTAGTGGGTGCGGGCCTATCCGGACTCTACGCGAGCCGTTTGCTCGCTCAGTTCGGATTTGAGACCACGACCCTGGAAGCAAGTGGGCGGATAGGGGGCCGCGTACGAACCCTCGATGCCCTGCCAGGCAGACCCGAGGGCGGGGCCAATGTGTTTGGCCCGAATTATGGGCGCGCGATTCGCTTGGCTCAGAGCCTGGGTGTACCACTCGGGCCAACACCGCGATCCACTGGCGCCGGGATAATTATTGATAACACGTATATCACTGCACAAGAATGGGGTACGCACCCGCTCAATATTCTGCCGGAGCACCTTAAGACTCGCTTTCCTGATCAAGCACGCTCAATGAGCCTGCCATCGGGCCTAACTCATTCCGCAGCTTGGATTGATACCCATATGCAACAGTGGGACAGGCCAGCAGAGCGCTTTTTCGAAGAAGCCGGGCTCAGTCCCGAGGTAAGAGCTTGGTTTGGTGCGAATAACAGCTACGGTAATACTCTGTCCAATACATCAATCTTAAGCCTCATGCGCGTCAACGAAAGTATTGGCTCTGCGATTAGAATGCGACTACCCACGCTAGAGGCAAAAGGGGGAAATTCCCGGCTACCTGAAGCGATGGCACATTCGCTGACGAATAAGGTCAAGCTCGGTCGCAAAGTCACGCGCTGTATCACTAAGCGCACAAGGATTGAAATTCATACAGCGCAAGGCGAGGTATTTGAAGGGGATGCTGTCGTATTCACGGTACCACTTACCACCTTACGAGACATTGAGTTTGCACCAGCGCTCCGTCCCGCGCTAAAAGAGTTGGCCTCAGAGACACCTTATCATCACGTGGTCCAGTCACATTGGTATGTGGCGCTAAACAAGCCTGCAAACCTACCCTCTTTGATTTGGACCGATCAAAAATTAGGCCGCTTGTTCATCAAGGCTATCGACGACAAGTCCTTTACCCTAAATGCCTGGGTCAACGGCGCAAGCACCGATGCTTGGAACGAACTTAGCACACAGGAGAAAGGCAACTTACTTACCGAAGCTCTTGAGAAGGCGAACTTAAAGCCAAGTCGGCTTGAACATATGCAAGAAATGGATTGGCAGGCCGAGCCGTTTCAAAAAGGCGTGTGGGCGTGCTGGCGGCCCGGAGACATCCACAAAACTGCTCTGCTACGCGAACCTTACGGGCCTATCGTTTTTGCAGGAGAGCACACTGCAGTCAGCAATTCGGGGATGGAAGGCGCACTGGAATCGGCGGAGCGCGCTAGCCTTCAAATGGCGAGGTATCTCGCATGAAGTCGATGTTAATCTCGCTGATTTTCGCTTTTTCGGTGTCACAAGTGACTCTTGCCGAAGCCCCTGATGAAGCCCTGTTGATGATGTGCAACACTTGTCACGCGCTCTCAGAGGAGGAGCCACCGGGCATAGGGCCATCGCTTGCAAATATCGGTGGTAAAACCGTCGCTTACGAAACCGGATATGCGTATTCACGGGCGCTGGGCAATCTCAGTTTTACGTGGGACAGACCGACTCTAGCGGCGTGGATTTATGCCTCGGAACAAATGGCTCCGGGCACAGCGATGCGCTACCACAACAGTCTGACCGAAGACGAAGTTAACAGACTCACCAAATTGCTAATACCAGATACGCAATAGCGAAGTTGGAGCTCGCACCATGACTCATTCCCTCGCCCTAGCCTTATGCCTCCTGATTACCCTGAGCGCGCACACAGCTTTTGCGGAGGCAGCCAGTTGGCCCGAAGGGCTTTACTCAAATAATGAGCAGGTTTGGCAAGCAGCCGAAGACAAAGGCGCATCGAAGCCGGGTTGGGAGTTCGTTTTCGAGCCCCTCGCCGACGGTGTTTCGCTGCGCATGATAAATCAAACGAAGTCCGCCACTCATGAACTCCTAATCAGGCACCGAGATGCAAGCCACGCAATAATCGAGAGCAACCAAGGCGAGTGCTACGCCGATCTCACGCAGAATCCAGGGGACTCCCCATTTTTGCTTCGTCTCGATTTCGATCCCATCCCCTGCGGATGGCCCATTACCGAGGCGCCAGGTAGGCAAACGCTGCAACTGAACGAAACCAGTCTGCTCACAGGAGGCGTCAGCGAAGCTAAATTGGATACCCAATTTTTCGGACGTTCTAGCGGAATCGCGGCTCGAAAGGCACGCCGTTTCAGCGGGTGGTTTGTCGTTGATGAATCGGAGCGTGATGGCAAAACAGCTGAGAGAGACGCCGTTTTTGTCAGAGGGCTTGGCCTACACAATGAGGGCGATCGCAACGAGCTGATCTTGCCCAGCGGTAAATCCCTTGGTATCGAGGTCGAGCTCGCCCAACTCACCTACCAAAACACGGGGGCAGCGATACTAAAGCTGGCTCTATACCGCAAAGGCGAATCCAGAGCCTTCACCTACGCCTGGACGAGCACCGATGCGGATCGAATTGGAATCAACTTACGCTGGCTGCAGGTCGGCCTGACAGCCAATCATTAAGTTAATCACTGCATTCCCGAAGGTGAAGGCCATCCTACATCGGGCGTTGCTTGATCAATATCCGCCGCTATCTTCCATCGACCGTCCTGCTTCTTGTACACCAGCAAGGAGCGCCCAGCATCTAAAAAGACGTCCCCACTTTTCTTATCAGTCGCTTTTAACCAGTACTGGCTGATGATGTATGCAATGTCACCGTGGGTTTCGCGCACCTCATAGTTTAGCTCGAATTTAGACTCGGCTTTTCCCAATCGAGCGGCGAAGTATTCCCGAACCGCTTGCTTGCCAAACAGAGCGGGCTGGCCGTGTAAGGCTACAACAACATCATCCACATACAGGGTCATAAGACCATCGAGGTCTTCAGCCTCATAGTAGGCCGCCCACTTGCCACCTTCCGCCTCAATTTCATTAAGACGATCATTTCCATAGGCCCAAGTTGGCATAACCAAAAGACTCAGGATGATCGAAAGTGATTTACTCATTTTCATAATGCCTCCGAATGCCGAATAAAATGGCAAGCGCATTCACGTCACTGTCAAATTTTGAACACGCCCAGCGCCGCAGCAGCGAGCGCCAGCACATAGATCGCGATCACCGTCCAATAAACTGGCACAAGCGCTTTACCGTAATCCGCGTTCAAATCGCTGCGGCTAGGCTCCGCACACACTTGTGCAAACAGCCCCATGGCAGGGCCAAACAAAAAATCAAGTAAGAAACCAACGACGAAAATACCTCCAACTATCGCGATCTTGAGAATGAGCCACATGGGTGCCGAGCCGCTTAGAAAGAGCATCACTGGCCACAGCAAGGTCAGTATGGCCGCTGCCAAGTTGAGCCACCAATTGATTTTCGCGGATTGGGCTTGAACTGCAGGACTTATGCTCAAGAAGCCCTGCCACAAAATAGCAAGCCAAATTAGGGCGAAACCCCACAGAGCAGTAGTTGCTAGACCATCGAGTAGAACAAGCCCAGCACCCGAGGCCAACATGACCCCCGAGGGGATAATCAGCACCAAGGCTGTCCGCGGCAAGCGATCCAGCTTCATACCTAATTCAAGCACGACTTGTCGCGACTCGACCGACAAATCGGATCGCTCAGAGTAGCGAGCCGCCAGAAAAACACCTAAATCCGTACCAACCCAGAATACCAACAGTAAAATATGTAGGTAGAGCCAAAACTCCATATCATTCCCCTTTTTTCTTTCGGGCAAAACCTAACCCAATGATGCAACGAGCTTTTATGGCTAGACGAAAGATTGAATACGCACCCCGATAACCAATGCACAACAAAGAGTCGTGAAAATTTACACTCTTTCACACCGACAATCCTTGAAAAACATATTGATATAGTGATATATCAATATGACATTATAATAAGACCAATTCAACCAACACGAGGCTATGTTATGAGAAACCCTTTCACACAGAAAAAGCGTGCCATCCTAACCGGCTTAGCTGCGGCTTCCGCAATTACGGCGGCGCCGAGCTTCGCTCAACTTGAAGAGGTCGTTGTAACCGCTGAACGACGAGAGGCCTCGGTGCAAGACGTGCCGATTGCGGTTAGCGCCTACGGTGAAGAACTCATAGAGAACTTACAGTTAGACGACACGCTTGATCTAATCAATGTGGTGCCCAACATGTTTGGTGGCAACAACACCGGTTTAGCAACCGCCAATATGTACTACATTCGAGCGCAAGGGAACGACGAGTCAATATCAACCTTTGACCCGCCCGTAGGAACGTATGTGGATGACGTATATATCACCCGACAGAACGCCAACAACTTTGCACTCTTTGATGTCGAGCGTATCGAGGTGCTACGGGGCCCACAGGGCACCCTTTACGGCCGAAATACTACGGGTGGCGCCATCAGCGTCGTAATGAAGAAACCAGGGGATACCGCCAAAGGTTTTGTTGAAGTCGGCGCCGGTAGCTTCGGCAAGCACCTCGTTCGTGCAAGCCTTGATATGCCGCTGAGCGATAAAGTCTTGAGCAAGATTTCCGTGTTCGATACGGCGGACGATGGCTACCTTAAAAACTTGGCGAACGGCAAAAAGTATAACAACGCCGACATGACTGGTTTCCGAGTTGCATTACGAGTGCTCCCTACGGACACCGTGACTTGGGACATCGCACTTGACACCACCGACATCGAGGCAACGGCAATCCACGGCTTCATTGATGGCGATGACCGTATTAGCACCTCCAAGGTTACCTCGGGTCTACCCGCTAACTTTGATCAGAAGTCCGATTACGGCAACGAAGTGAAGACGCTGAATATCACTTCGAATTTAGCGTGGGATGTGGCGGGCGGCACCGCCAACTTAATTATCGGCAACCGCGAAATCGAGCAAGACTTCTTGCTGAACTTCCCAATCGCACCACCTTTCCCGGACTTTTTCCTCATCGACAACAATGGCGAGCACGATATGTTCTCGGCCGAGTTGAAATGGTCTGGCAACATCATGAACGACCGCGTGTACCTGTCGACCGGCATGTACTACATGGATGAAGACAACACCGTCGATTTTGCCGATTATCTGGATCTCGCGGCTGTCGGTGTTCCTGTTCCGCCTTCCACGGTTTTTACCGCGTTGGCTGATCGGGTACTAAGCAACGGCACTGAAAGTTTTGCGGTTTACGCACAGGCTGACATCAAGATTGGTGACAAGGGAACGCTGACGCTCGGCGCACGCTATACCGACGAGGAGAAAACCTTCGGCTATAGCGGCAGCATCACAAATGCTGATCTCGATGCCGCTGGCGTACCGCGCTCTCAAGACGAGCAAAAGGTCACTCCCCGTATCGCATACTCACACGCGGTCAACGACGACATGATGATCTATGCATCGATCACCAACGGCTTTAAATCGGGTGGATGGAACGCGCGCGAATCCGTTGCGGCAACCGCCTTGCCGTTTGGCCCTGAAGAAATTTGGGCCTATGAAGCAGGCATTCGCGCCGACTGGATGGACGGACGTTTACGAACCAACATAACTGCCTTTTACTCCGATCTTGAAGATTTGCAAACGACTTCGGCCTACGCGGGTGATTTCTTGACCACCAATGCTGGGGGGCTCGAAGTTACCGGGCTCGAAGCCGAAATCACCGCTTTGCCCACAGATAATTGGCAGATCTTCGCCGCCATCGGTTTGCAAGATCCAAAGTACGTGGATCTTGCTGGAGGGTGCGTGACCCCCAACAATGATCTCGCGGCCTATAATACCGACTGCTCTGTAGCGGATCCGAAGAGAAGCCCCGAAGAAACGTACACCATTGGAACCGCGATTGACATCCCGATGGGCTCATTTACAGTGACACCAACTGCGATGGCCCGATACATCGGCGAGAACGTCACTGGGACACGCGGCACCGGTATTAATGACGCAGTCACCCTTGTGAACGCGGGGATCAAAATTACGGATGCCAGTGATCAGTGGCAGTTGCAGCTGGAATGTAAAAATTGCACGGACAAAGAATACGTGACCTCGTTCCTATTCGTAAACTACTACAATGCGCCAAGAACCTACATGGCGACGCTAAAGTATAACTTCGGACAGTAGTAGTAAAAACGTTCAGGTGAGCTCTGTCAGATCAGAAATGCAATCCCTCATGCCAGCTTTATTTTGGCATGAGGGAACTTGGATAGGGCACTATCGACACCTGAGCGAGTCCGGCGAATTAATTGATAAACATGAGAGTCGAGTGGAATGCATATTCCCTGACGATGGCGACATCGCCTACCAGCAAAACAACACTTTTCTTTGGCCAGACGGTCGCAATATAACACAAAGTTTTTACGGCTA
>Ga0182095_1055388_pt1 | contig 10999 bp, 8 predicted proteins | sample 041ome_19_FD_127784 | JGI IMG/M metagenome (GOLD analysis project Ga0182095, IMG submission 127784) | Metatranscriptome of coastal salt marsh microbial communities from the Groves Creek Marsh, Georgia, USA - 041412BS metaT (Metagenome... | ecosystem: Environmental > Aquatic > Marine > Intertidal...
ATGCTTGGGGCTATTCTTTTGTTGGCTCTTATATACCAAAAATTATTCAGCCAACTCGCAGCCAAAGAACACAGCCTTATTGAACAATCAAAAGTCCTAACTGAAACAAATTTAAAACTTTCTCAGGTTTATAAAACAGTCGGACTCGGGTCGATGACTGGCCACTTGATGCACGGCCTTAAAACTCCTCTAACTAACCTTCAAGCTATCACCCGAGAACTAATCACAAAAGAAGGATTCATGGAGCCTGATCTACAAAAGACAGTCGAAGACATTCAAAGCATGGTAAGTCGTACGTTACAATCGCTGCAGGAAATTGAAGCAGGAAAAGAGCAATACACTTTGAGCATTGGCGAATTAGTTGAGCTGGCCCAAAAACGGTTTGATCAAGACTTCACTGATGCGAAACTTTTGGTTCAATTAAGCTCCAGCAAGAAGATTTCACTAAACAATCTTCAATGTCAGCTAACCTTGGCAATCCTTGAAAATTTATTCAAGAATTCGATTGATGCCAAAACAGATGCAGAAATCAGTTTAAAATTCGATACAAGCAAAGAAGGAATTTTAAAGCTTATTGTCTCAGACAATGCAGGTGGAATAGCTTCTCCTATTACCGAGAAAATATTTAGCCCTATCTCTAGCACAAAACCGGGAGGTTCTGGTATTGGATTGGCCCTTTCCTACCAACTTGCCGAATCCATGGAAGGATCCCTCCAATTGGAACATAGTAATTCCTCCGGCACTTCGTTTTCCTTATCTATTCCAATGCCTCTTTCACTTTCATACTAAAAACTGGCAATTATTCCCTTGGTAAAATAGCTTATTATTACCCATTGCATGTAAATGCCCTCACCTTATAAGAAGCCCTCTTTTATCATGCTTTTATGCTGTTTGATCAGCATTAAGCCATTGGTTGGGCAAACGACTCCGAGCCTTCTTTGGCAAGGAACCACTGGAGGGGTAATCTTTTCCACTCCAAGTGTGGGAGATGATGGGGTGATTTATGTGGGATCCAACGATAATCATCTTCATGCTTTCTATGCCAACGGTTCGCCCAAGTGGAGCTACGAAACCGGCAACTGGGTTGATTCCACTCCCACCATTGGCGAGGATGGTACCATCTATGTGGGCTCCTGGGATAACAAACTCCACGCAGTTAACCGTGCAGATGGCTCTGCTAAATGGACCTATGAGACCAATAATTACATCACCTCAAGTCCCACCATTAGTTCCAGCGGCCTAATCTGTTTCGGCTCCAAAGATTCCGTTTTTTATGCGCTTAACCAAGATGGTTCCCTTGCCTGGGAGTACTTTGCGGGGGACCCAGTTTATGCATCTGCTGCGGTCGGTGAAGATGGTACGATTTATTTTGGTGATGAAGGTGGCGTTTTCCATGCCCTCAACTCTGACGGCTCCCTGAAATGGACCTATGAAACCGAAGTTATCAACGACACAAACAATTCCATTCTTTCTTCTCCGGCAATAGACAGCCTGGGGAATTTATATTTTGGCTCCGGAAATGGATACTGTTACAGCCTATCTGACAATGGAGAATCCAGTTCCTTAAACTGGCAGTACCTAACGGGAGACCGGGTGGACTCATCCCCTGTCCTCGGACTGAATGATGATGTTTTTTTTGCAGGCAGAGACGGATATCTTCGCTCTCTCCCTACTTTTTCCACAACGACTGAGAATGTAGCCAACTGGGAAGTCTTGGTCGGTGATGTGTTTTACAGCAGTCCAGTTGTCGACTCCAACGGACAGGTCTATGTGATTGCCTATGCTGGCGGAGGAGAAAATCATTTATTCTGTTACAGCAGCACAGGAACAAAAGTTTGGGATAGTTCCGAAAGTGATTTTCCCTTTACTATCGATGCCGTGGTTGATTCATCCCTGACATTAACCAACGAGGGCACCCTTTTATTTGGGTGCTATGACTATAAACTGTACTCAGTCAGCTTATTAGATGGCATTGCTGGTTCTGATTGGCCTACCCTGCAAAGATCAATCAAGCGGGATGGAGCATGGCCAAGTTACACAGTTACCATGGTAAATAATCCTAGCAATGCCGGTCAGGTATCAGGTGCAGGTACTTTTGCTCAGGGAAGTGAGATAACTCTAAACGCACAGCCGGCGGTTAACCATCAATTCGTGAATTGGATCAACGATTCAAATCCACTTTCCGCAGAAAATCCCTACACATTCAACCTAACATCCAATTTAGAAATTACCGCCAATTTTGTGGAAACCTTTAGTCTTAGTATTTCTGCAGGACAAGGGGGTACAGTTTCGCCGACAGAAACTCAAACTCACACCAATGGCTCGAGTGTAGCCATCAGTGCCACGCCCAACACTGGTTATTCATTTTCTCATTGGGCAGGCGATGGCATTAGCGATGTCAATGACCCTTCGACAACCATTGATATGACAGGGAATCGCAATGTTTCTGCGGTTTTTACTATCAACTCTTATTCTTTGCAGGTACTTGCAGGAAATGGTGGTACAGTTTCTGGATCTGGAACCTTTGAATACGGCACGCTTGCTCAAATTACTGCCACACCAAACATAGGTTACTCATTCCAAGCCTGGGATGGCGAAGAAATTACAGATTCCACAGAGCAAAATACTACGGTTCTTATCCATGCAAATCGTTCAATCTCTGCTACCTTTTCCATCAACTCTCATTCACTTGGGATTTCCGCCACTGGTCAAGGGACGGTTTCCCAAAGTGGAAGCGGGGATTATGATTACGGTTCCAACCCTACGATTTCCGCAACTCCTGCTACCGGCTACTCCTTTTCTCACTGGGTGGGCGATGGCGTTAGTGATATCAATAGCTCTTCCACCACTGTAGATATGACTGAAGACAGGAATATTTCTGCGGTCTTTACCATCAATCCCTACTCTCTTGAGGTAATAGCCGGCAATGGCGGAACGGCATCTGGATCCGGAACCTTTGAATACGGTACGCTTGCTCAAATTACTGCCACACCAAGCACAGGTTACTCTTTCCTCACCTGGGACGGGGATGGCATAACGAATTCTAACGAACGAAACACAACGGTTCTCATAAATGGAAACCTTTCTATCTCTGCTACCTTTTCCACCAACTCTCATTCACTTGAGATTTCCACCACTGGTCAAGGGACGGTTTCCCAGAGCGGAAACGGAAATTATAATTACGGATCTAATCCTACGATTTCAGCCATCCCCGCTTCTGGATATTCCTTTTCTCATTGGGTGGGCGATGGCGTTAGCGATGTCAATGACCCTTCGACAACCGTTGATATGACCGAGAATCGCAATGTTTCTGCGGTTTTTACCATCAATTCACATTCTTTGGAGGTATTTTCAGGAAATGGTGGAACTACTTCTGGATCCGGAACCTTTGAATACGGTACGCTTGCTCAAATTACTGCCACACCAAACACAGGTTACTCATTCCAAGCATGGGATGGAGAAGGAATCACCAATCCCACGGAGCAAAATACTACGATTCTCATCCATGCAAACCGAACCGCCACGGCAACTTTTTCGATTAACTCTCATACTCTTACAATTTCCTCCAATGGTGAAGGAAACGCTTCCCAGAGCGGAAGCGGAACTTATGATTACGGATCCAGTCCTACGATTTCCGCAACTCCTGCTTCAGGATATTCATTTTCTCATTGGGTGGGCAATGGCGTCAGCGATATCAATGCTTCGTCCACCACTGTCGATATGACCGAAGACCGTAATATCACCTCCTACTTTATTCCTATCCCACTTGAAAAATATTTACTCATTATTTCGTCTGAGCCTCCTGCAGGAGGTATCACATCCGGAGCGAATCAATACAATGAAAACACAGAAGCCAATATATCTGCCACTGCTCAAAATGGGTATTCTTTCATCGGATGGTCGGGCGGAACTTTTGCTTCAGCAAATGAGGCAAATACAAACATTATCGTGGACCAGGATCTAAACATAACCGCCCATTTTTCTATCAATTCCTATACTCTCTCCATTGACATAAACGGTAGCGGCTCAGTCTTAGGAGCAGATTCTTACAATTACGATTCTGTGGCTGAAATTTCGGCTTCCCCAAACCCAGGATACTCCTTTTCACGCTGGTCTGGAAATGGCATCTCCAATCCAACTAGGGCGAACACAAGCGTAATTATGGATCAGGATCTAAACATAACCGCTCATTTTTCTATCAATTCCCATACCCTCTCCATTGATAAAAACGGCAGTGGTTCAGTCACTGGGGCTAATTTGTACACCTATGATTCCGTGGCAGAAATTTCGGCTTCCCCAAACCCAGGATACTCCTTTTCACACTGGTCTGGAAATGGCATCTCCAATCCAACTGGTGCGAACACAAGCGTGATTATGGATCAGGATCTAAACATAACCGCCCATTTTTCTATCAATTCCCATACCCTCTCCATTGGTAAAAACGGCAGTGGTTCAGTCACTGGGGCTAATTTGTATACCTATGATTCCGTGGCAGAAATTTCGGCTTCCCCAAACCCAGGATACTCCTTTTCACACTGGTCTGGTGAGGGTATCAGCAATCCGGCAAATCCTAATACCTCCATCACCATAAATCAGGATATAAATATTACTGCCAATTTCGTGAAATTATCCCTCGATCTCAATGTATCCGTTATTGAAGGGGGAGAAGTGACTACCCTAGGCACCTTAGAATACGGGTCGACGATTTCTCTTCAGGCAACCGCACTAGAGGGTTGGGAGTTTTCTCAGTGGACTGGCTCATCCGTCCAAAACCCCCTTGCTTCCTCGACATCTCTGATTCTAGAGGAAAATAGTTCCGTCAATGCCGTTTTTAAAAGAATTCCTGGGTTTTGGACAGGCGGATGGATTGGATATATTCTACAGGGAGAAGATGGTTGGATGTTTCATTACCCAATTGGCTGGCTTTACACAGAATCTACATATGCAAAAAATGAATATTGGTGTTGGCATAGACAGCTAGGTTGGCTTTGGTTCGAAAAAAGTTCGTTCGCAGAATCTTACATCTGGATGAATTCTAGCGATTCTTGGATCTACATCGATATCGAGAACGGGCGATCAGATAGATACTATAACTATGCGACCGAAAAATGGGCAGTCTTTTAATTCTAAAGCGACTTCCGCCCTTCCAATGCACTCCGTAAGGTTACTTCGTCCGCGTAAGTTACGCCTCCACCACTGGGCAAACCAAAGCCTATTCTTGTTACTTCTAAGTCAAACCCTTTAAAAATTTCCTGGTTTAGGTAATTGCAGGTAGCCTCCCCTTCCAAGTCATTGCCAAGGGCAAGTATAACTTCACGAATTCCTCCGGCTGAAAGACGGTTTTTCAGCATATCGATGTTAAGTTTATCAGGTCCAAAACCTCTAACTGGAGCAAGTTTCCCATGAAGCACATGATACAAACCTCGAAAGACCCCTGCCCGCTCCATCGCGAATAAATCGGTAACTCCTTCGACTATACAAAGTTGAGACCTATCACGTTCATCATTTACGCAAAGGGAGCAGAGTTTTTCTTCTGCCAAATTGCCACAACTTTCACATGGACCGAGCACCGCTTTTGCCTGAGATAGAATATCGATCAAGGCTTTGGATGAAGGCGGGCTTTCCACAAGCAGATGCAAAGCAACTTTTTCAGCCGATCGGTACCCCAATCCGGGCAGGCGTTTCAAGGCCTGCACCAAGGCTTGGTAATGTGGGGTCAACGCACTTGAAATTTAAAAGAAGCCGGGCATCTGAACCCCGCTTGTCAGGCTGCCCATGGCATCATCACTTTTCTTCTTGGCTTGCTCCGAAGCATCGACGACCGCTTGTAAAATTGCCTCAGAAACGAATTCAGGGTCTTCCTTGAGAAATTCAGGATCCAGTTTAAGATCTTTAAATTCTCCCTGTCCTGTAATCTTGATAGTAACAGCTCCTCCCCCACCACTGACTTCCAATATTTCTTCTGATAGTTTGGCCTGTGCCTCCTCCATCAGTTTTTGCATTTTCTGAGCTTGTTTAAGAAGTTTTCCTACACCTGGCATAACTAAAATAAAAGAGTTTCGATTATTCTCTGGCAAGAAAATCTTCGTATCCCGATTGAAAATCGGGAAACTTTGGTGCCCAGTTAAAAGTCTTCCTTAATTTGGATGAGTCCACTCTTCGGTTGGCTCCTCTATCTGAACCAATTCCTGTAAATTTTGGTTCTTGCACCCCTAACCTCCGGGCTACCCATTTTGCAATCTGGCCACGGGTAGCATGCTGTTCATCACAAGCGTTAAAAACCTCTGATCCATCCGCAGAACTTAGCACAGATAAAATGGAGGAAACTGCATCATCACGGTGAAGAAGATTAAGATATCGGCCTGGACTGCCTCCCATTGGTTCTCCACGGCGGATTTTATCAACCAGCAAATGTCTACCGGGTCCATAAAGACCAGAAAAACGAATCACCTTTCTCGGAAAGGAAAACTGAGGAACGCCGCTGAGGCACTCTCTTTCTGCGGCTAATAAAATTTGACCCCTTGCAGAGACGCCATTGGTAGATGAATTCTCCTTTACTAAACTGCCATCCGTCTGAGGGTAAACGGAACTGCTGCTGGTAAAGATAAGAGACTGCAATGGCTTTCCTCCCTTTTCAATCCAGCCAAGTATGGATTGCATACCGTGTAAGTAGGACTGTTCGTACCCCTCAACGGTCGGAGAAGCGGCCCCCACCGTGTTGACCACATAATCAAAGCAGCAGGGAATCTCCTTCCACCAACTATCTGAGTCTAAGTTTCCTGTATGCACCTCTGCACCCATTTGCACAAGGTTATCCGCAGTTTGTAAATTCCGCGTAAATGCCGACACTTGCCAACCCTTAGTCAGACAAACGCGAGCGAGTTCAGAGCCGACATAACCGCATCCAAAAATAATAACTGATTGTTTCAAAGTTCCTGTATCCAATGGTCACTATGCTGAAAGTCAAGCCATGCGGGATTATAGACAAGGATTGGTTTACTCCTTGTCAAAACTTTCGATCGTTGGCACATCCTTAATACTTATGCATGTACTGTTTGTATGTTGGGGAAATATTTGTCGCTCGCCGGCGGCTGAATGCACTTTCAAGAAATTGGTGGCAGAACGTGGACTTAGTAAAAAAATAAGTTGCGACTCCGCAGGTACAATTGCATCCCACCAAGGCAATCCACCTGATTCCCGGATGAGACAAGCCGCTCGGGCAAGAAATCTCACCATCGAAGGAGCTGCCCGTATGATTAATGACCAGGATTATCACGAGGCCGATTTGATTGTGACAATGGACAACTTTAATTTTTCAGAAGTCAACAAATTGGCCCCAGATCACTCTTTCAAAGATAAAATTCGTCCATTTTGTGATTTTGTCAGCTCCTCAGACAAAGAAGTCCCTGATCCTTATTACGGGGGGCCATCAGGCTTCGAAAAAGTACTCAATCTGCTTGATGATGGATGCGTGCAACTGCTTGACGAGTTGGAAAAAAAATTTGCCTAGCTTTAAGAAGATTGATGTCAGAAATTGACGACGCAATATCCAACGCGACAGGCGTTCTATTCAAGTGTCAGTCCTCTTCTTCGATTGGAGGAGGCTGCATCAACCAGGCATCTAAGATCCATTCGAAGGATGGGCGGACTTTTTTTCTCAAGATCAACCAAACCTCCTTTCTTCCATTTTTTGAAGCGGAAGCTGAGGCATTAAAAGAGATTCGGGCGACCCAAACCGTTATAGCTCCGGATGTGATTGCTCATGGCTTGGCAAAGGACAAGGCTTTTTTAGCCTTAGAATTTATCAACGAAGGACGATCATCTGCGGGGTCACAGGAAAATTTGGGAATACTCTTGGCGAAGATGCACAAGATCAAACAGCCATTCTTTGGATGGAAAAGAGATAATTGCATCGGCGCCACTCCTCAGCCCAATCCAAAAACAGACAGCTGGTCTGAGTTTTACAGGGATCATCGCCTTGCGTTTCAATTGAAACTGGCTCAAAGCAAAGGCAGAACATTTGATGGTGCCCACAAACTACTCGAATCTATGGAGAGTTTCTTTTGCGATTACTCCCCGCACCCGTCTTTGCTTCACGGTGATCTATGGGGAGGGAATGCCAGTTTTGATAGCTCTGGAGTCCCTTTTATTTACGATCCGGCATCCTACTACGGGGATCGTGAAGCTGATCTTGCGTTCACCTATATGTTCGGTGGATTCTCCTCTTCATTCTACGATGCCTACAATCAGGAATACCCATTGAATTCAGGCTTTCCACAGCGTAAAACCCTCTACAATCTCTATCATGAGCTTAATCACTTTAATTTGTTCGGTGGCGGGTATGCATCTTCTGCCCAGTCGAGCATTGACCTGCTACTAAGCCAACTGTGACAACCACAGGGAAACCTCAAGAGCTGTTATCCGCCACTCGTATTGCAGAACGCCTGCAAGCCCTGGGTGAAGAAATTAATCAACATTACCAAGGCAAGGAAATCCTTCTGATCTCTATTCTTGATGGGGCAATTGTTTTCACCGCTGATCTTTTGAGACAACTCCGCGTGCCCACGCAATTGGATTGCCTACGGATATCCAGCTATGGAAATTCCACTTCAGCACAGTCTTCCCCCCAGCTTAGAGGCAGCTTAAAATCCGATTTATCAGGAATGCATGTTTTATTAGTGGATGATATTTTAGACACTGGAAAAACCATGCAATTTGCCTGCGAGCAAATCCTTTCCCTCAGTCCAAAATCGATCAAAACCTGCGTTTTCCTTGATAAGCAAGAACGGCGGTTAAATGATTATGAAGCAGACTGGATTGGGTTTTCCATACCCAATCAATTTGTGGTTGGCTATGGCTTGGATTATGCCGGTAAATTTCGTGAATTGCCTTATCTCGCCACTCTTGGCTGATCCTTTTTTAAAGACTTTGCATGACTAAGAAAAAACCAAATCTCCTAAGAAGAATATACGAGTGGACCCTATCCCTTGCCGAGCGGAAGCTATCTGGATTGTGGTTGGCAATGATATCATTTGCAGAGGCAAGTTTCTTCCCCATTCCGCCTGATATTCTGTTACTCCCCCTTTGTCTGGGCAACCTCAAGAAAGCCTTCTCCTTTGCACTCATCTGCTCGGTTGCCTCGGTGCTTGGAGGACTTGCAGGTTATGCGATTGGAGCATTCGCCTGGGATGGACTTTCACCAACCTTCTTTGAATATGTACCCGGCTTTACCGAGGAGAAATTTGACCGTATTCAGCAATGGTATGCAGAGTGGGGATGGCCCTTGGTATTTCTGGCCGGCTTCTCTCCCATTCCTTACAAAATATTTACCATCGCCAGTGGAGTGCTTGGGATGGCTCTAGTACCCTTTATCCTTGCTTCGGCAGTAAGCCGTTCTGCCCGTTTCTTTTTGGTGGCTGCATTGGTCTCCAAGTTCGGGGAGCCAATGAAGGAGAAAATCGACAAGCACTTCAATCTGCTTGCCCTGGTATTTGGCTTACTTTTGGTCGGTGGATTTCTTGCTCTTAAGTTGCTTAGGTAATCTAACTCGGCTCAGAATTCATCCACTTCCAGTCGCTCCATATATTCGGTCACGTTGCAGGTAAGCATCATTGCCTTGCGGGTAGAAATCTCCAGCACCTTGTTAACCACACCATCAAGAAAAGACCGGTCATGACTTACAATCAAAGCAGTTCCCTCAAACAAATTTAAAGCCTCTTGCAAAACTTCCTTGCTTCGAATGTCGAGGTGATTGGTAGGCTCGTCCATAATCAAAAAATTACAGGGCTTCATCAGCAATTTTGCCAATGCCACCCGGTTACGCTCTCCTCCAGATAAAACCGAAGTTTTTTTGAGAGCATCATTACCGCTAAATAAGAGTGCTCCAAGTGCCGCCCTCGGATTTGCATCTGGGTTGTTCTCACAAACTTCTTCCACTTCAGCCAGTACTTCATTATTTGGATTTAGTTCCTCTGCCTGATGCTGGGCAAAATACCCAATTACAGTATTTACTCCAATATCGCGCTCGCCAGCCTGAAAAGGTTCCACCCCGGCAAGCACCCGGGCGAGAGTAGATTTTCCCGCACCATTGACTCCTACCACCGCGATACGATCACCTTTCTCGATTCTTAAATCAAGACCCTCAAATACCACATTCTCATCATATGCCTTGGTCATCCCGGTTAGCTCGACCACTTTCTGACTGGCAGCAGGAGATGGAGGAAAGCGGAAATAAATTTTCTTTTCCTCAGCTTCAGGCTTCACAATTTCCATTTTTTCCAAGGCCTTGATTCTACTCTGTACCATCGCAGCTTTCTTTATATTGGAACGGAAACGATTGATGAATTCCTTCTCCTTTTGAATCTCTTTCTTTTGGTTATTGTAAGCTTTTCTCTGCCTTTCCAAACGAGCAGCACTTTCCTGCAGATAGAAAGAATAATTCCCTTTGTAGTTATGGAGATTACCGAGTTTTAATTCAATGGTTCTGTCCGTTACTGATTCCAAAAAGGCTCGGTCGTGAGATATAACAAGAATCGAGCCCTGGTAACCTTTCAAATAATGCTCCAGCCAATTTTGAGAGACCACATCCAGGTGATTGGTTGGCTCATCAAGGATCAAAAGTGATGGGCTTTGCAAAAGTAACTTTCCCAGAGCAATGCGCATTTGCCAGCCACCAGAAAATTCATCCACTGGCCGGTCTATATCCTCTTTGGAAAACCCCATCCCCATCAGCACTTTCTCAATACGGGAATTCATTTTTTCTGGCTCAAAGCTGGACAACTGAGTTTCCCAGCCCCCCATCACATCAATCAGGTCATAGAATTCCTCATCCTCAGGATCGAGCTCAGCCAGTCTCGCCTCTGCTTCTTCCAGCTTCGCCTGAAGTTCAGATGCCGCGGAAAATGCTTTACCTGCCTCATCCCTGACCGTGCCACTAGATGCATGCACTCCATCCTGAGGAAGATAGCCCACAGTGGCATAGTCTGGTTTTTCAATAGCC
>Ga0182095_1067931_pt1 | contig 10992 bp, 5 predicted proteins | sample 041ome_19_FD_127784 | JGI IMG/M metagenome (GOLD analysis project Ga0182095, IMG submission 127784) | Metatranscriptome of coastal salt marsh microbial communities from the Groves Creek Marsh, Georgia, USA - 041412BS metaT (Metagenome... | ecosystem: Environmental > Aquatic > Marine > Intertidal...
AAAACATCAAATACCACCAAACCAAACCGCGCAAAGACAGCGAGTTTCTTTCTGCGGATCTTGCTCTTCCTATTTCCTCTTACTTAGCGATCGCGACAGTTTTTTTTTTGTGAAGCGGAAAGAGAGAGAAAAAGAGAAATTTCAAATACATATACAAATTTCAAATACTACTCTTTTCGCCGTCACCACACGCCCTTCAAACCAACGGCTGCAAAATAAAAAAAAAAAAACAAATCGTAGCAGCAGACGTAAACGCGAAGCAACATGTTCTCCTTGGAGCGTCTTCTGATTTCCTTTTCCGCCCTGATCGGCGACTCGGTCTCGAAGACGCCCAAGATGCACGTTCTTTTGTGTCTGTTGACCTTTGGGCTGTTGGCGATTGGTATGCTTTTGGTGGAGATCGAGGACGACGTGTTCAAGCTTAGGGTGCGAATTTTATATTTTTTATATTTTTGCTTCTGTCGGAGATATTTTCTCTCTCTTTTAGGGGAGAATTTAGTATCGTCGGTCTTTTGCTCGCGTAGTCTCCGCGATAGCTCGCGCGATATCGAAGGAAAGAAGGAAAAGAAGAAAGACGAACCGAGAGGTGGTCGAGAGAAAAGAGAGCGGTGTTGGATTCTTTGCTTCTCTCTCTCTCTCTCTCTCTCTCTTCTCTCTTCTTCAAAATTCAGTTCTTTTTTTGTTCAATTCAATTCTGTCTTTTTTCCTTCCCCCGCTTCTTCTTGACTGACTCTCTTTTCGCTTCTCTCCTCTTCTTAAAATTTGTGAAAATACGCGCCGCCGCAGGTTGACGACAGCACGGACATCCACGATCAGATGGACTATTACGAAGACGCGTACGGTTTCGCGCGCGTGCAATCGTTGATATTAACCGCGAAAGAGGGAAAGACGCTCGCGTCGAAGGAAGCGTTCGCGGAGATGGAGGAGTTGGAAAAGTGGTTCGTTTCGGTGGAGTACGACCACGTCGGCGCGCAATACTCCGGGAAGGTGAAGTATGAAAATCTGTGCTATAAAGTGGTAGATACGGCGGATGAGACGCCGTGTTTTCACTTGACGCCGTTGGATTGCTTTAAGCAAGGGATGCAAAGCGTACCGGGGATTGAGAATAACACCAAGTTTACGCCGTCGTATACTTCGAGACCGGATTTTACGGATGCGAGTTCGTTTAATTTTGGAACGGATTTTACCAAGAAATTTATCGACGATAAGTGCAAGGAGTGGTACAACTTGCAAACGCCGTTGAAAATGATTTTTGGTGGCACGACCTACGAAGGGGAAGGTGATACGGCACTCGTGAGCGGCATCGGCGGCATGCGCAACGTGTTCGCAACGCGTTCGGCGAAGAAACTCGCCGAGCGAGGGGTGTTGACGACAGAGTGGTTGGACAGTGGCTCCGTGGAGTTGGATATTTTGGGTTGCCCGTTGGATGTGACTGAAGCTGATTGCTCGTGCGTGGATTCGTTCGCCATCACGTCTGTGGTGACGTACGGATGCAGTCCCAACGGCGCCAGTCAGCCGGCCACGTGCTGCGACGGTTTCATGGAGCCATTTACCAAACACCCGTGCGCGAAATATTTGTTCCAAACGAACCCGTCCGCGGCAGCTATTGGCGCTCTCGTCATTGAAGCGTGCGGATTACCGGCAATCGATATGGGAGTTTCACAATGTAACTTGCAACCGGACGGGACGACAAAGTATCAACAGCCGTACACGGGATACGAGACGAAGACGGCGGACGAGTGTCAAGTAATCATGAGCGACGCAGAATTAACGGCGGCGTGCAACGATTTCGATAACTCGTACGAAAGTGCGACGAAGTGTTGCGCTATGGTTTACGACGCGTCCAAACAGAAGTGCCATTGCCGATTCTTGGACACGACGCCTAGGAAGGACTATTTCGATACGTTTGGAGAATACTTTGAGACGTACGCGGCAAAATGTCTCAGGGAGAACGAATTGTACGACGAGTGTCCGACCGTGCCCCCGCCCCCGTCGCCGCCGCCACCGGGCGAGGGGTACAGCTGCATCTCAAACATGGCACCGTTTCTCACTGCTTTACAAGCGGCGCTGGCGAATCCAACCGATTTGGCAAAAGGTCTCGAGATGTGTGGTTTAGCGCAAGGGTATTACGGAAATTATTGCATGTGCGATGCAACTGTCATAGCGACCGTCGCGGGAGGCGTTGCCTTAAATCCGGCTCTCGCATATGCTACTAGCGATGCAGTCAACGTTCAAGTTGCCAATAATTGTGCCGGAGGAGGCGTTGCCGTTCGAGCGCACTCGTGCACCTCTGCGGAAAAAACACAACACGACACGTGCGCGGCTGACTACGACACGTATCGAGATAATTGTCTCGTTGTCCTCGGAAAAATGAACCTAGGAATGACGCCAACAAATGATGAAGTTCTAACTTGCTGTAATTCCGCAAACGTGATGGCAGCTAATGCATGTCCGTGCGTCCACGTGGACGACGGATACGGCGTCGATCGTTCTGTGGCGTCGTCGTCTGACATCCGTCTTGACTTTATTCTTAACACCCCAGTTAGTGGTTGTGTGGCCGCGCTCGGTGGAGTTGGTTGGACAGCGAACACATACACCTGCCAGTCGCCGCCGTCGCCGCCGCCGTCGCCGCCGCCAGGCGACCCCACGTATACGCTACCAAGCTCTAAGAGACACGCTGTGGACGAATCCGAAGCGGAATCCATCTTAGAGGGATGGGAGAAAGCGTGGCTGGACGGCATCGAAAATGCGACGAAAGATTTTGAACACATCGAAGTGTCTTGGTACGCCTCGCGATCTCTCGAAGATGTCATCAGCGACGCCTCGAAGTCGGCGTATGGATTCATCGCCATCGGATACGCTTTGGTGGTTGTGTTTTGCTTCTTCTTCTTCATCAGAGGTATCTCGGCCCAGAGCGGGAAACCTCCGGGACCTGTGCCGGCAATTTTAGCCACCATCGTCTGTATTCTGAGTACGGCTGCCTCGCTCGGGTTTGCCGCGTTTTACGTCGAAGCTGGATTAAAATTCAACGCCATCACGTTGCAAGTCGTACCGTTCCTCGCGCTCGGTCTCGGCATGAATGATTATTTCGTATTTGCTAAATACGTTGGAATTTGCCACGGCGAGAGCCCGAAAGGGTCGTCCGCGCAGTACATCATTAGGAGAGCGTATAGAAAAGCGGGAGCGAGCATTACGGCGAGTTCTGCGACGAACTTTGCGGCGTTTTGCCTCGGTGCAATTACGCCAATTCCAGCTGTTCGCGCGTTTTCGATTCAAGTCGCGATGACGGTGGTGTGTAACTACATTGCCGCCGTGGTCATTTTCCCGTGCCTTTTGCTCTTCGATCTTCAAAGACACGTAGACGCGAATCCAGACGCCGTCGGCGAGCTCGAGCATTCGTCAAAGAAAGCGGGAGAATCGAGCAGTACCGACGGGTTTTCGTGCGTCAGATGTTTGGGCGCGTTTGCGAGCATCGTCTTTCGGATGACGTGCGTTGCACTTTCGGCGGGATTTTTTGCATTTTGTGCCGCTGGAATTGACAAAGTCAAGTTGGGCTTAGATCTCGAAGATGTCGTGCCTTCCTCGTCGTACATTTACGATTACGCTTTGAACACGAGAAACTATTTTGCAACCTACCAAGTGTCGTTGGTCTCGTCTGGTGTTGACTTCTCGACCACTACGGAAAACCAAGCGTTGCTCGAACACGATTTTGTCACCGCGCCGAACGTAAACGTCGAATACGGCTCGGTGAATTACTTGCGATACCTTGCAGACGAAACGACAGGGAAAGTCAGCGGAGGTGAAGTTTGTAGCGAGGACACGCTCTGGCTGTACGATTACATCAACCTCAGCGACGAATCGTTGGAGAGATGCGCTGCTATCAACGAAGACGCGAGCTTGTCTGCTTCCGAGAAGAAATTGAAATGCTTTCGAACGTGCATGAATGCGGAGCCACAAATGGCGTACGCACCAACTACGCACAACCCGACAGTCACTGATGCCTCGAAGACGTACAGATGCTCGTATAACGCGACGAACAATCACTGCGTGTGCCCGTGGCGTCAAGTGTATAAACCGGCGTTGTATAATCAAAACATGCAAACCTTTCTCGACGGAGGTGAGAGAGGACAGATTTCGCAATCGCTGATGATTACGAATTCTACGCCAACGAGTGTAGGGTACACGACCGTCAGCGACGTGCGCGCCATCTTTTACGTGGAGGATGTGTTCTCGTTGGAAGACAAGTTACATCACATGCGGGAGGCGCGAAAGATTGCCGAAAGTTCTAAGCTCGCCACAGAAGATGGTGCGACGGTATTTCCATTCGACTACGCTTTGTACGCGTTGAACGAACAGTATTTGAACATAGAAAGAAACACTCTGCGAGGTTTAGGCATTTCCGTGGCGATTGCCTTTGTCGTCATGTATCCGTTCGTGACGTCCTTATGGCTCGATGTTATCTTGACCTTTGTGATTGCGGTGGTTCAAATCGAGCTGTACGGTTTGATTCATTGGATTGACTTAAAATTAAACGCAGTCACTATGGTGAATCTAATCATGACGGTTGGTATTTCGATCGAGTTTGTCATTCACGAAGCTCGCGCGTTCGCGGAAGCGAAAGGCACGAGACCGCAGCGCGCGGCTCAGGCGCTCTCGGAAATGGGACCGGCTATTTTTGCCTCTGCTTTCACGACATTTTTAGCGGTGCTCCCGCTCGTCGGCGCAGATTACGAGTACTTTCAAAAATACTTCTTTTCCATGTATGCCATGATTTTGTTCGTTGGCTTGTTCAACGCTCTGGTGACGCTTCCGGCGCTCTTATCGTTCATCGGCCCGCCAGAGTTGGTCGAAGACGCCGTTCGCGACTCGGAAGGTAAGCTCGACAAAGAAATGGTATAATTTAAGAGAGAGACGAGGAGAGAGAGAAAAAGAAAAGAAAGAGAAAAGGAATTCAAAAACGATGCTGAGGTTTGGATGTACCATGCATCTAATAATAATGATTACACTGATTATGCAGTGATACGTATAATACGCAAGCGAGCGCGAGTTGATAGTATTTTTTTCGTATTATGTTTTCCGTAGACACGAGTATTTCGATAAGAATGATACTACAAAAACTCATGCATACTCAAAAATTCAAACAGTAAAACTTAATCGATCTTATCTATTCTCTCCCCCGTTTTCAAATCCTTCAACTCTACGTCGCCAGCTGCTGGTTCCTTCCTCAGCTTTTCTTGCTTTCCGTCCTCGCGCAAGCGCTTATCTATAGATTTACAAATCCTCTCCACGATCGTCTCCACGCTCGCGCCGTACGCGTCTCCCTCATCGCCATTGACCGAAACCGCAATGTCACACTCCGCGTACATCTTGCCTCTGTCTTGCCACAACGACTGAATCTTCTCTTCGATTTTAGCAATCTGCGCCTCTTCGTCCTCCTCGGAGAGACACTCCTTCAACAGAGGCCTCGCGTCGACGCCGTCTTTATGCACCCGCCTCGCCAACGTTCGATGATCGCCCTGTAAACACACCGTCACGCCGTTGTGCAAGTGCATCCAGTTGTTTCTCACCGTCACGATGCCCCCACCGGTGGATACCACCACTCTTTTATACGCCGCCACTTCCGCTAATATCGCGCTCTCCGTCTCTCGAAACGCCTCTTCGCCCTCCTCCTCGAATATCTCGTGCACTTTTTGCTTCGTTATTTGTTCAATCAACTGATCGGTATCGAAGTACCCGTAACCCAAAGATTCGGCGAGCTTTTTCCCAACCGTAGTTTTCCCGGTTCCCATGAGACCGACGAGGAAAACCGAGGCTGATTGCAGCGCGTCCGAGGTCGACGCGTGCGTCGGTGCCGCAGACGACGCCGTCGCGATTGGATTTTTGCTTCCCAATCTGCTGCTTCGCGTGGTCGGCGCACCCACGCCGCGCTTCAAAATCTTCCCAGCTTTTGAATCGACCGTTTTAAAAGCGATGCATTTGTTGTTGTTGTTGTTTCTGCCGCCGCCGCTGCTGCTCGCGGCGGCGGAGGTCGAGCATCGAACGACCGACGCTAAAGTTACATTCGCACTCATTTTTTGTTATCCAAAAGAAGAAAATGGCGATAGAAATTGTATTGTTTAGGGTTTTCAAATTTTTTGTCTCTCCCGTTTTTGCGTTTTGCTCCTTCACGAACAAAATCGCTCCTACTAGCCTCACTCAAAGACGCGAAGAACAAAACCAACAACATGGCTTTGATTGTCGGTGACGATTTCCAGCACATTTTGCGTGTTTTAAACACGAACGTCGATGGACGCGAGAAGGTACGATAGTTACGGACCGCTTTTATGGTTCGCGAGGATGCGCGCGCGGTTGCATTTCGCGGCGCTCTTCTCTTTTTTCCTCTCTCTCTTTAGCCCTGGGATTTTTTGGAGGATCCGGGCGCGCACGCATCTCGAGTGGGTGATGGTGTGGAAAAGTAAACGCGCGAGGAGTAGCGTTCGCGGCGTTCAGAAAGTACTTCTTAGCGCGAATGCGGTCCGTTCGAGCGCGCGTTGCGTTCGCGAATGCGCGCGCGGCGGAGCGCTACTTTCTTTTTTTTCCTTCCATTTTCGCGCAAACAAGGGTCCACGCACGGGGCTCCCGTTTCTTTTTCTTTCTCTTTTGAAAACACAGTCGCTGACGCGCCTTTCTCCTCTTTTCTCTTTCGCACGCGAACAGGTCATGTACTCTCTCACGAAAATCAAAGGTATCGGGCGCAGATTTGCGAACATCATCTGCAAGAAGGCGGAAATCGATATGGGTAAAAGAGCCGGGGAACTCTCCGCCGCTGAACTCGAATCGTTGATGGTCATCGTCTCCAACCCGAGACAGTTTCGCGTGCCGGATTGGTTTTTGAACAGAAAGAAGGACATTAAGGATGGTAAATACACTCAGTTGACTTCCAACCAGTTGGATACCAAGTTGAGAGACGACATCGAGAGGTTGAAGAAGATGAGAAACCACAGAGGTTTGAGACACTACTGGGGCATCAAGGTGAGAGGCCAACACACGAAGACGACCGGGAGAAGAGGCAAATTGGGCAGATAAACGGCGCTCGCGTGTGTTTGGGGAGTTCATTTTGCTCGTCGCTTACACGCATCGTCGCACCAATCATTGGTGCGTTTGTATGTGTGTGTGTGTGTTTGATGAGTTTTTGAGCTCCTTTTGTAGTCAAGACTTAATTAGAGGGAGAGAGAGATAAAGAAAGAGAAGACGAGCTCTTCTCGTTTAGACACTTATTTGTAGTAGCATTCTACACAACTATTTAGCATTACACAATTTACAAAACTAACACTCTATGATCTATCTATTTCGCAAGAGCTAATGTGCTACCAAGTAGCGCGTCCCTCTAAAGGTATTCGTCGTCTTCCCTCGCAGGCGCGACGCTTCCTTCCGGAGGCAGCGGGAAGCACAACTTCAAGCGGAACGCATCCGTCCCGCTTAAATAATACCGATGCAACCGCTTATCCCGAATAAAACCCAAGTTTTCGTACAATCTCAACGCGCCTTTATTCGTGCTCTCCGCCTCCAACACGCACTCATCCGCGCCCATTTCGTGCATCACTTCTAGCGCTCTCTCCACGAGCATACTCCCCAAGCCTAACTTTCTCGCCTCCGGGGCGACCACCAACATCGCCACGTACCCTCGAAACGACCCGCGATGGTCGTCTAATTTACACACGACCGTCCCCACGCACTTCGAACCTTCGTACACGAGAAATGTCAGCTGCGGCCACTGGTTCAAGAAGTACCGGTACGTGAATATCGAATACGGTTCGCTGAGTTGCTGTTTGATTAGAGTTGAAATTTCGGGAAGCTGTTTGTCCTCGTCCGTGTATTGCGTGAACGTCAAGGTTTTATTCGCAGACGGAATGTGAACGGTTTCTGGAGCGCGGAGAGGAGGAATTGGTGGCGGTGGGCCCGGTTTGACCGGCATTTATTATTACGCGAAGAGAGTTTAGTATGTATCTTCGTCGAACGTGTTTATATGCGTGAGAGGCGTTTTTTTTAGAGTGAGGTGGGAAATGTAACACAACTGCGCTAAAATAAGGGAACCTCTCTTGCGTTGTTGTTCAACTCAAAAATTCGCCTTCGCTTTCCATTTTTGCCAAAACTTTGAGCACGGTTTCAGAGACGGAGTCGCGCCAATTGTTGAAATCTTTTCGAACGGGCGCCCAGTAACGACCTCGGTTCGGTTTCGCCTTGGACGCGCGAGCGAGGACGTCTTCTTTCGGCGAAGTGGTAGTGTCGTCGTTTTTGGCTTTCTTCGCCTTTTTGGCGTTTAAGGGGTTTATGTTGCTTTCTGCGTCGTCTTCTAAAGACTTTTCGAACGCGTAGTAGCGGACCCAGACGTCACCGTCTTCCGGGCGTAACGTGGCGGCCCTGTTGAACCACGCGCGGGCTTTGTCTAATTTGCGGTCGTTCCAGAACAGACGAGCGACCGCGCAGACTACGTCTGGGTCGTCGTCGCATGCTTTGAGCGCGTCCACGGATCGAGCCTTTCGTTGTGGACGAGGCGCTGATTTGATGGCTTCAGCGTGGAGAATACCGGCTTTCGGGCACTCGCGAAGGGCTCTGGCTAACAACGCAGACGCCGCGGTGTGCTCGCCAAACTGTTTCTCCACCATGACAGCTTCGAGCCACAACTCTGGAATTTTGGGGTTCTTCAATCGCGCCTGTTCCAGCGTCGCTCGCGCTAAGCCAAACTTCTTTTCCAACACGTCCAATCGCGCTTTAGCAATCCACATCGGCGAGGCATCTGGACATTTCTTTAATCCTAAATCGTATATTTTTCTCGCCTCGGCATACTTCTTTTCTCTCTCTTCGAGTTGGCCGGACATAATCCACAGCTTCCAAAATTTCGGGTGCAACGTTCGACCTTTCTTCAGCACCTCGCGTTCTTCCTCCGCATCGTTCATTTGTCGAGCACACACCGCTGATTTCATCCACACGCGAGCGGAGTTTGTCTTGTCTCCATCTTCTCTATTGCGCGCGTTTTTCAAGAGTAAACTCGCGCGCTCCAACTCTTCGTTTTCAAATTCTAACTTGAAAGCCGCCAACCAAATGTCCTCGTTTTCTGGGTTGGCAGAAAACGCCTCTTCTAACACCGATCGCGCACCCGTCACATCACCTTGTAACCATCGCTCTTTTGCCGCCATGAGCCACAAGATCTCCTCGTTCGGAAGTTTCGTCGTCGCGTCTCGCAAGACTTGGTCCATGCCTTTGAAATTCTTGCAATTCTTCTCCAGCGTCGCGGCGTCGATCCAGATTTCCACGTCGTCAGGAAAGAGCTCGATGAGTTTCTTGCGAATCGTTCGTGCGACTTCAAACGAGCCATTCTTTTCAAAATCGGACGCATCTGCAGCGTACGTGAGTTTCTGATCTAGTTCGTCCACGTTCTCGCCAATGACTGCGTTGACAATCGCGCGACAAGTATCCAGCGATTGCGGCTCGCTCTTTTCGCACGTTTCAGCTTCTTTCATCCATAAATCTCTGTCAATTTTCACATTCTTACCTCTCAAAGACTTGATCGCCCGGTCGATTATTTTTTGACACATTTTACCGTTTCCGTTGGCTTCTTCTAATCGCGAAGCGGTGACCCAAATCGAGCGTTCCGTCGGCAACGTTTCTCTCGCTTTGTTCAAAACTTTTCTCGCGTTATCGTACGATTCTAATCGGGCTAACGCGAGCCATAACTCGACGTGTTGTGGACAACACTCCGTTGCTCTTTGAAGCAACGCTCTCGCATCGTTCTCGTCGGATAGATCTACCAACGCTTTCCACAAACGAACAGAATTCGGGACGTTTTCCAACGCTTTCCTCAAAACTCTTCTCTTCCGATCTTCGTCTTTTTCCGCTTGCGTCGCTCGCATCCAAATCGCGACAGAATTCGGCAACGATTCAACAGCCGAGGCTAATATAGCTTTCCCTTGATCGGAATCCGTGCCGTGTAGACGTGCAGCTTCGATCCACGCGTCTTCGCTTTTCGGACACGCCTCGCACGCTTTCCTCGCCAGATCTTTCGCCGCTTTCAATTTTCCCGCAATCTCTTCCAAGCGAGCTGCTGCGATCCAACCGGGCGCGTGCTTTGGGTTCGTATTAATCACCGATTTTAACAACAATCGCGCTTTCTTAATATCCGAAATTTCCGCCGCCGAGTTAATTTTCAACGACGACAGAGAGGTTAAATACCCTCTCGGATCGACCGTAGATGACCCGTTTTGACTATCTTGCGATTGCTGCTGTTGCAAACCGTCTAATTTTAATCCCAATCCTAAACCTCTCGCCTCTCCCACCGCGGTTAAATCCGTGCTCGCTCCATCACCTCCTCTCTCGTGATCTTCGTCCGTATTCACCGTCTCTCGTTCTTTCAACGCCGCCGACAATAGTGTATCGGGGGCCGGCGTGAACCGCTCGTACGCTTTGCTCTTCTTAATGCTATAATCCCCAATTTCTGGAATCTGATCCCACTCTTCTTCGCTCACTTCGCTTAGTTTCCTCTTCAAATCCGCGAATTGATCTTTAATCGTTCCTTCTTTCACCGCGTTCTTCTCCTCTTTCCGCTCGCGTTTCAACCTTTCCTTTTTCGCTTTCGTCCTCTCGTCGGTGTCGCAAAACGCGTCGATGGCGGCCCATATCCGATCCGCCTCTTCGTCGTCCTCGTCGTACGAACCATCGTTCGCATCTTTCGCGAACAACCCCGCGTCGTCGTTCCCTTTTTCCCTTCGTTTGTTCGGGTTCAACTCTTCGTCTTCGTCTTCGCCTCCTCCTCCTCCTGAAGCTCCTCCTCCGGAGACAACCGTCACCTTCCCAGCGGCGGTTTGTTTCACCGCGCCGCCAATGTCGGACCGCGTGGTAAACCCAGTCGCGCCGCGTCCAACGCCCGCGACGTAGTTTGGCGGCGGTTTTTGTTTCAGAAAGTCGAGTCGGGAGACTCGCGGCGGTGGTATTCCCGCCATATTCTTCGTCGTCGTC
>Ga0182095_1458426_pt1 | contig 10975 bp, 6 predicted proteins | sample 041ome_19_FD_127784 | JGI IMG/M metagenome (GOLD analysis project Ga0182095, IMG submission 127784) | Metatranscriptome of coastal salt marsh microbial communities from the Groves Creek Marsh, Georgia, USA - 041412BS metaT (Metagenome... | ecosystem: Environmental > Aquatic > Marine > Intertidal...
AAATTGCAATCGATCTAGAAGTGAAAAAATCTATCTCTGGACACAGAAGATCTGTCGTGCGGTGCACATTACCTAAACTCATAGACATCAGGTGCGTCCTCGCCGACTGTTCCGGTTCCATTGAAGCGTACCCTTGACATTTTGTCGCAATGTTTGCAATTGTTTTTCCTACCGTTTCATCAATATCAAGCGCCTTAATGACTTCCGATATGGCATCGTCTGACCATGTCGGCGTACGACACAACCATACCTCCAGGGCGAGTTCGGCAAAATCTGACTCAGAAAACGCCGAGAATGTCGGTTCGACGATATCATCAAGCGCCGTTTTCAAAAGCAACTCCATAATTTCAAACTTTTCTTTGCTGCTGTTTTTATCTATCGAAGTCCTCGAAGTCGATGCCCGCTCTGGCTCTTGACTTTCTCCCGCTTGTTGTTCTCGCTGAAATTCACCTTCGTCAGCCTCCTCTCCACCTCCTCTCGATGACGTGGTCGCGGTGGGCGACCCAACCCCAAGTTCTCGCATAGACTTCACCAACGGCGAGTCGTCCAGCTTGCATTCACCTTCTGCGCCTGATTTATTTTCGTGTTCTTTATGTATCATTTCTCGCAACTGTTGTATGTTCTCAGCAGTGCTATCGTCGATGTTATTTTCCTCTCTTTCGATTACATTATCGTCGTCAACAACCATACCATTCATCAGTTTTGTTCCATTTCGACCGCACGAGGTTGAATTGCTATCACCGACACCCGCGTCTCTCTCAGGTGGTGGTGGTTTCGTCGTCGCCGTCGTCGTCGTTGGTGTCATTGTTGCCATCTCTTCCTTCCCCTCTTCTTCGCTCTTCAACACCTTTTTAGAATTCAAAGAAGGCACCTTTGGCAAACTCCCGTAAAAGGAGCTCCCACACTCGCTCAAATCGTGTGGCACGCCGCTCTCACAATCGTGCATCATTTTTGGCACATTAACTTTCGCAAAATCAATGTCTTTCACCGTTTGTGCGTTTGGTGGCAATCGCAACACATCTTCGTTTTCCCAATTGGAAGTCAAAAACGCTTCGAGTAAGATGGAGCGATCGACTTCGAGCGAGGCGAGACGCGAGTACATGCGGTCGTCGGTGAGGTCTTGGTCTTCGTGTTCATCCTCTCTTGAAATAGACGCCATCGGACGAGAAATAAATCGACCGAATGCGCGTGTGCGTGCGTGAGGGAGTCTTTGTGAACCAGTGAGCGTGTGCCTCCCCAATTCAATAACTTTTTCTGAAGTTTGCTGATGTGAAAAAATTAGGGGAATTCTGTGCAAGATTCGAGAGAAGGAAAATAATATGGGAGTATTCTATACACAATGATGACAACAAACTAATAATTCGACGCGCGCACGAGGGGATTGAATTCGCGCACGATTCCTTTCATTCGTGCGAGTAGTTTGGATTCAAACCCAAAATTCGCTCCATCAAGTCCGGTTTTTTTCTTCTTCTCTTTCGCTCCTCGGTGGCTCGGAGCGCGAGCGCGGTGTCTTCAGCATCATCATCCCCGGCGTCTCCTGCAGCCGACGGTAACATGTGCACGTCTTCTTCGTCCGCTGGCACGGGGGCTTCTTGAATGACGATCAATGTCTGTTCTGTGTTGATCATTTTGTTGATGATCATTTTTACTAGCTTCAGCTCTTTTGTGAGGTCGTCCGTGTCCGTGGCGTCCTCATTGGAGGCGAACACATCCATGTACCATTCGATGATTTCTCTTTGTTTTAAGCCCAAAGTATCTTCGTCCGGATTTTCCAATTCCTTCTCACGGATGTGCGTGATTAACATGTTCTTCACGCTTTGATATTTTTCGTACGAAACGGTTGCTTTTTTCTTTGGTTTCTTTCCAGCCGTTTGAGGAGGAATGTTTTCTTGTGCGACGATTTGCGTACTAGCGACCACACCGGCACCATCTCCTTCTGCGGCGGCAGCGGCATTACCTTCACTAACACCATCACCATTGGCATCGTTGTTGACAACAACATCATCATCGTTGGTGCTTCGTTGCTGCCACGCTAGTTCTTCTCTCTCTTCCCGCTCCTCGCGTTCCCTATTTGTTTCTGCGGGTAATCCCGCCTCAATGCGTCTTCTGACTTCTACGTGTTCATTCTCGCGAATTCGCTCTTCCTTTGCAATCGACGCTCTCATCGCACTCGGTAATATTGGACCTTTATCCGCATCTTCGTCAATATCCTCGTCGTCATCCTCCAACGTAACGTCCCTGGCTTCGACCGCAATGATCGATTCTGAAAGCAATCTTCTCGCCTCGCGCACGTGTTTGGGTAAAATCTTCGCTCGACAATACAATCTCGCCAACGCTTCAGATAAACGAACGAGCGCTTCCAGCTGTCTCACAGTAATTCTATAACTTGTAGTCGACCCGGGCTGCGCGTCACCTTTTCGCAGCTTCACGTAAGCGTCTACGATTTCTCTCTGTGCTTCTGGCGTCATTTGAGGTTTAATACATCTTGAGTATCTGATGTACCTTTGCAATTGCTCTAATGTGTAATCTACTTCGATGGCTTTTTCTTTCATTCGATGCAAAGACACAATGTGCCTCGCGAGCATGTGGTCCCTGTAATCGTCCGGTTCATCGATCATAACATGCACTAAATCAAATCGAGACAAAATCGGTGCAGGCAGTGCCAAGTTGTGTTTTAACTTTTTCGATTTATCATATCTACCACCCAAAGGGTTCGCAGCGGCTAAAATACTCGTTCGAGCGTTCAACGTTGCGTTGATGCCAGCTTTGGAAATAGAAATCGTTTGTTGCTCCATAGCTTCGTGAATAGCAACTTGATCTTTCACTTCCATCTTATCGAACTCATCGATGCAACAAATCCCATTGTCCGCCAGCATAAGCGCTCCGGCCTCGATGCAATATTCCCCAGTTTCCATATCTTTACCAACTGTTGCGGTCAAACCGGCAGCCGAAGACGCTTTACCGGACGTATACACCGCGCGAGGGAGAAATGAGGTGACGTATTTTAAAAATTGCGATTTTGCGCACGACGGATCACCGACGACCAAAACGTTAATATCGCCTCTCAAATTCGTCCCACCTTGTTTAGTCATTTTGTGCACTCCGCCAAACAACATCAACGCGATAGCTCTCTTAATATCAAGATGACCGTGCACGGTTGGGGCGATCGAACGAACAAGTTTTTCATAAATTTTCGGGTCTTTCGACATGCGTTCGATATCGTTCAACTGTTCTTGTGTAAACGAGTTTACTACCTCCTTCTCGTCGTCTCCACCTCTGATGTTCACTCCGGTGTTCACGGACACACTTTCGTTTCCACCAGCCGTTGGTCCAGCCACGTTGACGACGGAGTGTGCCACGAAACAGGTTCGATAGAACAATTCCCTCACACCAAAATCTCTCAAGCCGCCGACGCCAGTGGACATTCCTGCCACACTCCCTTTCCCAGAGCTCCCCAACTCCGTCCTATCTCCGGCCATATTCGCAGGAGCTGTCTCTGGTACCACCGTCAACGTCCCGGTAAATACCGCTTTATCCCCAGCCCTGGCTGTCTCCACGGCTTCGTGTCTCAAAATTACATCCATAGATCTCGGCAAACTCCCCGCCGGCACCTCGTCCGCGTTCTCTTGCACTCTAACTCTCTGCCAATCGATGAAAGTACACCCTTCTTTCATTAACACGAACTTCTTTCTATTCGAACACGTCTGTTTCAGACAAATGCTTGGTTCTGTGTAGCGGCACTGCTGCTCAACGTCAGGAATCACCTCACCACACTCGCCGCACATAAACTTTCCGATAATCAACTCTGGCCTCACTTCACTCGTCCTCGTCACCACACCGCTAAACGAAGCCAATTGACCGACGTGTTCCGCTTTCAAATCTCTAAGTCGTTTCGTCCCGGGTAAATTAGAAAACGAGACCCAAAACTCCTTCTCCTGCGTGCCTTGATTACTACTTCTCCCGCCTCCGCCAGCGGCGCCCCATCGAACCATCTCCGGAACGTGTTCTCGACAGAAATGTTTCACAGCTTGTTTTAAAAACGGTTCGTACGTGTAAAAGTTTGCCTCCACCGCTTCAGTCGCCACGTTCGGATCAAAGTTTTTCAAATCGAGAAAGTTCACGTGCATGGTCGTGCTGTTCACTTCCTGCATATCGTACAGTTGTTCAACGTAAATTTTCTTGGATTCCACTTGATTTGTCTCGTGATTTAAAACTGGGAAATCCGAGTTGAGAAACTCGACGAACGTGTTGAAAACGATGTCCGAACCCTGGACGTTCGTCGACATGGACGCGTGACGGTTCGTTTCCTCCATGATGTTATTGCTGTTTGTGTCGCGCCTCCTCTCGTTCGTCTCTCTCTCTCTCTCTCGGACGTCGTCGTTTGTGTCGAAGCTCTCCTCCTTGATTTATTTGAATTTTTCCCCAACACTCGCTTTTTGTTTGTGTACAGAATCAAACGTATTACAGCAATCAACAATGACGACAACAACGACAAATAGATAGGACGAGATGAAAAAGAACTAACGCTTCTCCGTAATCACCGTCGCAGCAACTCCTCTTCGCGCGAAAGCTTTTCTATTTATCTCTCTCCTGTCCTTTTTGAAATCTAGAGCATTCCTCTTGTGATGAGGAAAACTTCGCTCGAAGTTTAGGGTTGAAATTCCTTTTTAAAGATTTAAACAGTTGTCGACCACTGTTCAGTCAAACGCTTATACACGAGCAAAGACGAAGACGTCGTCGACGGCGAAAGAGGGACAGCGGCAGAAACAGGACTCGTCTCGTTAATAAACTCTTCTCTGTTCTTTTGCAACGACAACGAATTCTTCCAGAACGAGACGAAACTGTCGTGCAACTTAGCGCTCAAATTGCCGACGACGAGTTCAGCCGCATTGAGGTTGTCTCGAGCGGAGAGAAGCTGGTCGAACGCAAGGCGGTAAGAAGCCTTGAGCGGACGGAGGAGTAGATGGAGACTTTCTTCTTCGTCTCCTTCTCTTTTTTCATTTTCAATGTCGTTCTCTTTCTCACTTTCTTCGTTCTTGTCGTATTCCTCTACAGATATTTTCGTTTTGCTATCTTGACAGAGAGCGACTTCCTCGGTTGCGCTAACAACTTCGTCAACGATGCGATTTACAATGACGTTTGGGTCTTCATTTTCATCTTCGGATTCGGACGATCTTCTTTTACTATCGCAACCTGAAGACGACGCTCTGTTTTTTGTTTCAGTCTGTGAGCGTTCTATTCGTCTACGTTCGTATTCCTTCTCGGTCGCATCCATCTCTCGCTTAATTTCGTTCACTCTTTCGGAAAGCGCCCTGACGCGGTGTTTACACGCTCGCAAAGCTGCTTTCGCATTCGATAGCTCCTTCACTTTCTCCCTACCATTTGTTTGTTTGAATTCGTCGTACGCGCGGGCTTCTTCGTTTTTATCGTTTAAACGCGCTGTTTCATGCGACCCGAGCGATGATATTGAAGTATTGTCGTCCTCGCTTGCGGCATCGGGCGCGCAGCATATTTCTAAACCTTCTTCTTCTTCCTCCTCTTGGACCAACGATGGTTGCGCAGTATCCGTTGCATTTCCTCCTTCTTCCTTTTCATGATCTAGCTCATAGTTTTCACTTTTATCGTTCTTCTTACTCGCCGCGGCGTTGCTCTTGAGCAACTTCAATTCTGCTCGCAACTTCTTTATCTCTCGCTCTAAGCGCGTCAGTTTTTCGCTCGGCGTTTCCACGCATTCGTTTAATTTTGCGTTATTTTCCACTCGCATCATCCTTTTTGCGAGTTGGCACGTCGTAAGCGTTTCTTCTGCATGCTGATAATCGCTTGAAACGTGCGCAACCATGACTGTTTTACAATTTCCTCCAAGTGCATCGCGAAGTAAGTGGGTCAGTTTTGAGCTCCGATACGGCACATGGCCCATGCGATTCGAATGGTTGCGTTCACCAAGAGAAATAATCACTCTCTCGAGTACCGAGAGAGACTTATTTATGAACGTAGCTTCGCGCATCACAGTACCTGCCGATTTCGTCTTCCTTAACCTTTCCGAACCGGCAAGATCGACCAGATGTATCTTCGATCGATGCAGTGTCGCCGAAGACGAAGAAGACGTTTCGGTCTTCCTAAAACTCTTGGTTTCAATGTTCAACGTAAACACTGCGTGCGAACGCGAAGATCGATCGTTCATCGCGTGCGATCCAATTGCACGCTGGGCATCGCCTTCAAACCACAACGCCAACGCTTCGTCTTCACAAGATACCTCTTTCGTCGTCAATCCTCTGACAAAAACGCCTGAATCGGGACCTGCATCGGAAATTACGCACGTCGGCGAGTGGTTAGGATTCTCGTTCGTATTCAGCAAATCGTTAAGATTCTCGTTGTATATCTCAACAAAACTCACGGAAACTTTCGCCTCGGGTTTCTTCTCCGTCTTTCCATCAACAGCTACCCGATGGTTGTCTTCACTCTGTGTCTTCGAAGTCGTCACCGCGTCCTTCTTGCCGCCGCTTTGCCCAACCTTTAATTTCTCAAAGACCATCGTCAACGCTCGCGGTATGATCCCTCGATTCTCATAACTCCCATCTCCACTTCCCATCGTATACGTTTTTCCGCTGCCGGTTTGCCCGTACGCCAAAATCGTCGCGTTGAACCCATCCGTGGCGGCTTCAACCGCCTCTTTCGCCACCGCGTCAAACACCTCGTCGTTCGTTGCTTTTCGCAAAACGTTTCCCGTGAACTGAAACGAAGCGTGTTGCGATCCAACTCCTCCTCCTCCTCCCAACGCTAAAGACGACGAGGATGACATCCGGCTGTCGCGACATTTCACCAAAACCGATCCCCTGGGGCCTTCGTTCGTCACGAGCACGCACCCTTCTCCGTATCTCTTTCCACCGCTCTCACAAAAACTCGTCGTCGACGACGACGACGAAAACGACGTCGAAGGTGGTCTCACGCGCAAATGCACCACCACCGATCTGTTTTTGGAGGTGTCGTCGCTCTCGGCGCCACTCGTCTCGTTTCTCGTCATCGAAGGAGGAAGATGAACCCGCGCGGAGCGCAGCTTGGCGCGTGCTAAAAATACGAGTAGTCAAACATGTGTCTCAAACGAAAAGCGTTTTATATGTTTAGGGTGTGAATGTCACACACGAGAAGAAAACCCACACCTAACATAAGTAACAACAAACCCCTAACTGACTTTTCACGACAAACCGCGAGAACAAATCAATGACGGAGGAAGAAGAGAAAACCTGCCCACCTCCGCCGGGCTCGTCCACGACGCTCTTAGTTCTGGAGAATCTGTGCGAAAAAGTGCGTTCGAGCACGAGAATGATCGCGTGTGAAAAGTCTAACCACGTGAGAATAAACGATGCCGCCATCGAAGCTTTGGTGAACAGCGTCCCGGGACACCAGTTCGCGGGGATGACCACGAAAACCGGGTTCAATCGGTTCGATGGGTCCATTCACTTCGTCGGTAAAGAAGAGAGAGATACAATTCAGTATTTGTTGGTGTTGGACGCGATTAACTTTTGTTTTTGGCCGGACCACGATCGATTGACTGAGGAGCACCCGGTCGGTTTAGAGTACGAGCACGTCGCCGGCGGGTTGAAAAGATGCGTCGAACGAGAAGGGATTGAGATTTTAAGCGCGGAAAACTTGAAGAAAATGACTGGGGAAAAGTTGAGAGAGATGTTAGAGTGGCCCCGGGAGTTGCCTTTTGAGGAGGTGCGCGCGAGTAGGTTGCGAGAGATTGGCGAAGGGTTGGCGAAGAGTTATAACGGAGAAGCGATTGAACTCGTCAAAGCGGCGAAGAAATCGGCGGCAAAGTTAGTAGATTTAGTCGTGCAAACTTTTCCAGTTGGGTTCACAGATATGAGTAGACACACTGGCGAGTGTCGAGAGGGGCAATTCTTTGCGAACGAAATATGGTTCTTGAAGAGAGCTCAGATTTTCGTGGCGGACGTGTACGGCGCGCTGAAAAATTCAGGCGCCGGTGAATTTACGGATATCAACAAGCTTACAACGTTTGCAGATTACCGAGTGCCGGTCGTTTTGAGAGAGAGCAATATTTTAGACTACCATTCTGAATACTTATACAAACGAGTGGATAAAAAACTTAACTTAGTCATCGGGTGCGAGTTAGAAGTGGAGATTCGATGCGCGACCATAGAAGCGGTCGAACGCATTCGGGATAAACTCAATGAAAAGTATTCCGCGAGTGTCGGCGATAAATGCACCGCAGTGACTGTGGATTGGTGGTTGTGGGAATACGGCGAGGCGAGGCGAGACGATGCGACGTGGCGACCGCATCACCGAACTCGGACGACGTATTACTAAAAATAGAATTCTACATTTGTCATTTGTATATTTTAGCGTGCGCCCCTGCAAAGTAAAAAATACTCGCTTTATAAAAAGAGATGTGTAAGATCACTTCCGAACTTGCAAATCCCGAGCGCGAGAACGATGCTCACGAGCGCGCACGCATCGATGAAGTAAACGAGAGCGACTACACGCGCGCCTCGAATAATCTTCTTTCCGCTCGGAAGGCTTTCAACGAAACCGTTGCTCTTATGAAAGCGACAAAAGGTCAACTAAAAAAGACGCGCGAAGACGAAGAAAAGAAACGAGAGGCAGACTTCGCCACGGAAGCGGCGCGATTGATGAATGCTCTTCGGGAGATGCAAATCGGGGGCGACGATGACGGAGATGTTGAGTTCTCGATGACGAAGGAGGAGAGACGGGAAGAATTTGCGGTGAAAGAGAGACGAGCTCGGGTAGCGCGCAAAGAAGCTGCAAAACAGCTGGAAGAAGCTATTTCGGAGTACGATCGAGAGATTGGCCGAGCGCAAGAGGAAAGGAGAGCAAAGAGAATGGAGGAGGAAGCGATTGACCAAACGCTCAGGGACGTGGAGAAAGAATTATACGAGGTAAAGTTCGAGAATAATCGCGAGGAAGAGGAGGAACAGGAGCGAAACGATGCCATTGCGAATGGATTGAATCGCGCGAGAGCGGCGAGGGTGATCCAAAAGGCGTTTCGGTTGAAAAAGAACAGGAAGAAAAAATTGAAAAAAAAGAAGAAAGGAGCGACGACGACAACGAAGTCTGGGAAGAAGAAGTAGTAGTAATGGTGGTAGTAGCTGTAGTGAGCGTCGAATCGATGATGATAACGTTTAATGTAATTTATATAGTAGTAATAACAACTATCTCGTTCGTTCTCTCTTCGATATTTGATCGATGGCGAAAAGAGATTTTCGAGAGAGGGTATAAAAAAATTCCAACTTACTTTGTTAAAGCCCCCGGCGGCTGCGGCTGGTCTTTCGATTGATAATGCAAGTACACTGCCACCGACACAACGCTCGTCCCCAATACAAACGGCAACGTCAACTGAAACCCAAACAACGGAATAGACACCAACGTCGTCAAAATCATTGCCACCGATGTCGAATACACCTTGACGATATTGTCCGCGTACTTCATTACCAACGACACCGCAATACCGCTCAACGAATGATTCAAAATCATCGTACAGACAATTGCATTGTACCCGTAAAAATAACCACGTCCAAACACCGCGTCGTAATCGTACAAGAAGATCGCCACCATGTTAAAGATGACCCCGAATAAGTATAAGTACACGTTCTGCGCGTTTACGTTTCTCTTCGGCTGCTTCTTCATGATCAACTCCGTATACACCCCCGCCGCTCCAGACAGAACAGCCATTATGATCGCCATCACCAACCCCATGAATGGCGTCGACAACACCTGATCGCTACCACTCGTCAACTGGGCAATCGTGCACCCCAAAGCCAACAAAATCAACGCCGACCACTGCACGCCGCTTAAAATCTTCTTCAAAAAGATTCTATACAAAATCCCAGTCGATATGATGTTCAAGTTCTTCAAAATCTGATACGAAGGAGCATCCACGTATAAGAATACGTAGTACTGCAACAAGTTTTTCACTAAATACAACGCCGCCGGAATCGGATACACCCACAACTCCGACCAACTCGTACTGATTCGGTTGTCGTCGTTCACGCCAACCGTTCTCCAAATCTTCACCAAAGCCAACAAAGACATCAACATCTTCGTCGTTTCTACCGTGCAATTCGCACTCGTCACCGCGTAATCGTATTTCACTCCGTTCGCTTTCGACGCCGCTATTAACAAACCTTGAGATGACGTCAACACCGTCAGCGCCAACGTAACCACCGATTTGCGGCCCCAATCGTCCATGCTTCCAGGAGCACCGGATGATAAGTTGGAACCAGAATCAGAGTTGACGAGCTTTTCGCGCAACTCTTGCGATTTATCGTCCTGTTTTATCGTCGCAAAAAAGAACAGAAGAAGAAGAAGAAGAGAGAGAGAGAAGAGGTGGTCATTAATCGCGCGATTCGAGAGGTCCCAAACTAAGAGTGAAGGAAGCGACGCGATATCTGACGCCCGAGCGTGGAAGGGGGTCTTTTTTTATCTCTTCTTCCTCTCTGCGGAGATTTTCTTCTCCCGGGCGCACGCGCGCGCAAAAATACGACGATACCGAAGAGGATAAAAAAAACATCGTCACGTATCGGTCGAGGAAAGACGGTATCGCGAGCGCGGAAGAGAGAGAGAGAGAGAGAGAGACGGATTATATATATTCGTACCCTGTCGCTACTCATTTTTTTTTTGATGCGATGTGTGCTTAAAAAGTGAAGCAACGAGTGGTGAGAATCCCCGCTCGTGTAAATAAGCAAAAAAATGTGTGCGTATTTCGTTCCCCGCGACGGCCCCGTCGAGCGTAGTAAATAGGTTTTTAAATATCAATCTCTTTCTTTCTAAATAATGCGCGCACGCTCGTGAACGTGCACTGCCTAAGTTTTAAAACGGTTGTTGTTGTTGTAGCTATTGCTTCATAAACAGAACAAAATACAAAAATATACAGGAACGGAAAGCGCTCTCCCGAAAGCACGTGCCTTCTCTCTCTCTCTCTCTCTCTCTCTCTCTC
>Ga0182095_1228228_pt1 | contig 10968 bp, 8 predicted proteins | sample 041ome_19_FD_127784 | JGI IMG/M metagenome (GOLD analysis project Ga0182095, IMG submission 127784) | Metatranscriptome of coastal salt marsh microbial communities from the Groves Creek Marsh, Georgia, USA - 041412BS metaT (Metagenome... | ecosystem: Environmental > Aquatic > Marine > Intertidal...
CGCAGATCGAGCATGCAGACGCGTTCTCCTCGCTCGTGCTCGACTTCCTCGCCAGGAACCCCCTGCCCGCTCGTCACTCCTAGCCGCTGGGCTGGTGATCGCAGGAGGGTCGAATTTCGGCCAAAATTTTTCCAAAAGGGCCTGCGAGAGGTCACTGGCCGGAGTAAACATGCGTCATCGCGTCGCAAGACGCGGGTCCGGCGATGGACGTGGGCGAAACCCGAGTGCTGGCGGGGTCGACCACCTCTTGCGTCGGAGAGGGCCCCTCGAACTCATACGTCGAGGGGCCTTTCTCGTGCTCCAGTCATCCAGAAAGCAGGTTCACGGACTCTCGTCGCAGACTCTGGTTGCCGTCGCTCATCCCTGCTGCGCCGCAGAGAGCGCCGTGCCGAGACGGCGGAATCCCTCGTCCAGGCTCACGTGCGGCATCCAGTCCAACACCGCCCGCGTGTGCCGCTGATCGAACCAGTGGGCCGTGGCCAACTGCTCGGCGATGAAGGCGGTGATCGGTGGATCGCCCTCGCGCCCTGCCCAGAGCCACGCGGATTCGATCACCGTCCCCGCGGAGATGGCAACACCTGCCGGAACCGATCGTTGCGGTGGTGCCACGTTGGCCGCCTCGGCGATGCGCCCGAAGATCTCTGCGACCGTTCGCGGCTCGCCGTTGGTGACCACTAGTGCCTGGCCACGCAGGTCCGGATGGTCGCATCGATCAAGCGCCTGGGCGATGGCGTCCGCCGCGTTGTCGACGTAGGTGGTGTCGATCAGTGCCAGACCCCCGCCGATCAGGAAGAGCCTTCCTGCTCGAGCGCGTTCGACGATCGGCGCGATCAACTGCGTGTCACCTGGGCCCCAGACGAGATGGGGACGAATGGAGCACACGGCAAACCCTTCGCGATTCGCTGCCAGTGCTGTCTTCTCTGCGATGGCCTTGGTGCGCGAGTACATGCCGCGCGCTCGCTCAGGGTCGGCCGGACGGGCACCCTCTCCCTGGATCGCCCGACCGTGATGAGCCACTGACGGAGATGAGATGTTGACGAAACGCGTCACGCCGGCACGCTGCGCTGCCCCGACGAGAGACTCGGTGCCTTCGACGTTCACCCTGTAGAAGTCAGCCTCGACTCCACTCATGGACACCTTGGCCGCGAGGTGCACCACGGCCTCCTGCCCGGCCAGTGCCTCCTCGACCACTGCCGAGTTCGTGATGTCACCGAGGACTTCAGCAACGTCCAGCCCGGACGGACTTCGCTGCAGGACGGTCACCTCGTGACCGCGGCGAACCAGCTCCGTCACCACCGCTGACCCGAGCAGTCCTCGCCCTCCCGTGACAAGAGTCCTCATACCGGCTCCGCAGAACTCCGCCCCGCGAGTGCCGAGGAGGCCCACTCCGCGATGGCCGATCGATCCAGCTTCGAGTTGTGGCGAATGTCGACGGGCAATGTCTTGCGCAGCAGCACTGCTGCGATATCGGCGCCGGTCTCCCTGCGGACCGCATCATGCAGGGCGATGTCTGCCACCCCGACCGCGCCGCTCTCCACGACGCACACCACAACAATCTGCTGCCCACCGGCAGGACCCACACCCACGGCGGCAGCCTGCACCACGTGCGGGATTCGCTGGCAGGCCTGCTCGATCTCAACCGGTGCGACCGGACCCGAATCCGTGGTGATCACGTGGGACAGGCGCCCACCAACCCACAGCCGTCCCTCGGTATCGAGGGTTCCGACATCACCCGTGCGATGCCAACCCTCGTTGCGCGCGCTGGCACGTTCGGTGAACCAGAGACGGTCGTAGCGAGCCTTGCCGTGTGACGCTCGAACGAGGATCTCTCCGAGCACGCCGCTCTCGGTCGTGGCTTCACCCGCCGCCATGCCGTCAGGACCCACGGCACTCACACACAGGTCCACACCCTCAAGCGCGCGCCCCACGAGCACGCCCGGCCCGGATCCCGCAGCGTCGATCTGCTCGACCGTGACGTCGCATACGGGCAGCACTTCGGTCATGCCGTAGGGCGTTCTCACATCGGCCTCTGGGATCAGGCGGCGCAGCCCGTGCAGGATGCTCGTGTCTACTGGAGCACCCGCCCCGAGGATGAGTCGCAGAGTCTGCAGGGCCTGCAGATCCTCATCGCTCAAACCCGCTGCGGTTCTCAGGATGTTGGAGAGCGCGGCGGGGGACGCCCACATGACCGAGCCGTTCACCTGGGCTGTTGCCTCGGCCACCGCCCGAGCGGTCAACGTCCGAGGAGACGTGACGTCCATTCTCGGAATGACCGATGCCATGCCCAGTGCGGGCCCGAGTACCGCCCAGGGAGCAAAAGCAGCAACGAGGGCATCCGACTCGTCGAAAGCGTAGTGCCGCACAAGGAGGTCTCGAGTCGCCTGCAGGTGTCGATGCTCGTACACGACGCCCTTGGCCGGTCCCGTGGATCCTGAGGTGAAAGCCACCAGCGCCTCGTCGTCCAACTGCGGTTCCGGCGGCAACGGCGAATGTCGCCCCGCCGCAGCGATGGACACGAGTTCCGCGACAACGATCCGCTCGCCGTCGATTCCGGTCATGGGAGTGCGCAACAGGGCCATCGCCTTCGGCACCCCGATGATGTACCGCGGGTGGGCGCTGCGGAGCGCACGAAGAATGCCGCGCGCACCCAGACCCGCATCCGTGACGACAACGCTGGCACCGATGCGCCAGCAGGCGTAGACAACGGCCACCAGATCAGCGCCCACGGGAATGAGAACGCTGACGCGATCCCCCGAACGGACCCCCCGTGCCGCAAGTCCGGCAGCGAGGTGAGTCACGGTGGACTCCAGGTCGCTCCACGTGATGCGTCGCCACGAGTCATTCTTGGGCTCGACGAGAGCCGTCTGGTCAGGAGCGGTGCGCGCACGCGCGACCATGGCGGACCACATGGGCTCGGCGTTGAGCTCGAGCTCAACATGAGACGAGTGAGCGAGACGGCCATCCATGAGGTCTCGCACCCAGACGAGGAGATCGTCGACGGACGACGGCGCATCCTCCATCACCAGATGGCGCGCACCCTCATACCGATGCACGGCCGCGTGCGGCAGGCGAGCCTCCAGATCGTGCAGATACAGGTCCGAGAACACCGGATCGCCTGGACCCCAGAGCAGCAGGGCAGGCACCGTCAGTGAGCGGAGGTCTTCCGCAATGGCGTCCAGGGTCGGGCCACTCACGTGATCCGGCTCCAACGGGATGTCCGAGACGAACTCCCCTACTGCCGCCCGCCGGCTCCGCGTTGCATACGGGGCAGCCAGAGCGCGCGCAACATCGCGAGGCATCCTTCGCCCGCTCAGTGCGGTGGTTCCCTTCACGAATGCAGGACTCAGGACGGTGGCCGCCTGTCGCACCGGACGGGACCGAGCAACGCGAATGATCGACGGTGCAGCAGCCTTCGCCGGCTGATGCACCGCAGTGTTGAAGAGCACCACGCCCACCACATCGGCTCTGTGGGCGAGAGCCCATCCCAGCGAGATCGGGCCACCCCAGTCATGCGCGACCGTGATCACCGGCCCTGAGAGCTGCAATGCATCGGTCAGAGCCGAGAGATCCGCAACGCGACGGGCAAGCGGGCGAACCGTGCCCGTGCGTTCGGAGTAGCCCATGTCGAGGTGGTCGGGTGCCACGACTCGCACGTGCTCGGGAGCCTGATCGATCAGTCGACGCCAGAGGTATGACCACGTGGGATTTCCGTGGACGCACAGAAGCGTCACCTCGACCGGTGAAGTGTCTCGACCAGCGTGCGAGTCAAGGATGTGCCACGTGCGCTCCACGCCGTCCTCGTCGACGGCTGAGATCAGCCTGGACCACTCCGGGTCGAGGCCGGGGAGCCCGACCGGAGGAAGACTCGCAGCAGCGAGACTCACCACTCGATCTCGATGACTGCGGCATTCAAGCCTGAGCCAATGCCCATGCATGCGATGCGGTCGCCTGCGGTGAACTCAGGGGCGAACAGCGCCAGAGTGAAGGGGATGGAGGCGGGACCGATGTTCCCCCGCGTCGGGAAGATGATGGGAGTGCGTTCGGGATCAATGCCCAAGGCTGAAGTGATCGCCTGCGTGTGCACCTGAGAGACCTGATGGATGACATAGGCCTGCAGATCGCTCCAGTCGAACTCAGACGAAGCCTCCGTCCACGCGTCGACCGCCAGTTGGACGCCCGCCTCCAGCAGACCCTTGGAATCGGTGATCATTCTGTCGAGATCGCCGATGCACAGCTGATGATGCTGCGTGGCGGCACGACCCACACCGCCGACGAAGCGATGACCACCGGGGTTGTCACTCGCACGACCAAGGACCATCGCCGCTGCGCCGGATCCAAGGGTGAGCGTTGCGAAGTTCTCCAGCAGGTCCACCTTCGTGGTGTCTGGGGACTGCAGCCTCTCGATCGTGCGCTGCTGCGTGAGCCGGCTGCCCTCGCCGTCAACGATCAGCGCGTACTCAATCTGTCCGGCATCGATCATGGTCGCAGCGAGCTGCATGCCGTTCAGGAAGCCCAGACAGGCGTTGGCGAGGTCGAAGTTCTGGCAGGCGGAAGCCAGTCCCAGCTGCTGATGCACGTCGACAGAGGCCGACGGCTCGAGGTGATCGCGGCAGACGGATGTGTTGATGAGCAGTCCGATGCGGTCCGGGTCGACGCCGGCCTCAGCGATGGCCTTGGCTCCCGCCATTGCCGCCGCATCGGCGAAACTGACATCCTCGGGCCACCAACGTCGTTCGGAGATTCCCGCGAGCGCCTCGAGCATGCCGGGGCGAAGCCCGGCGGCGGCCAGCGACTCGGCCAACTGCTCGTCGAACTCCTTCGAGGTGACGACGATCGGAGCCTCGGCGATGGCCACCGACACGATGGCGGTGTCGCGGTAGCGGTAGGTGGCGTTGCCGGCCATACCCGTCCTCTCACTCTCGTCAAGCCAGTCTGCTGGCGTTCTCTTCAAGCCAGTCTCCTGGCAGTCGTCGATCCCCGGCCCACATCGATCCCGGTGGCCCGACGACGCACCCCTGCACCCTTTCATGCCGCATCCGTCACGCAACCGGCGGCCGAGACTCGTGCCTTACTGTGGGGAGGTGCTATCCCGCCGGCCCACCGTGGCTGCTGTTCTCGCCGTTCTCCCCGCCATGACGGTCACCCTTGCCCTGGCCGGAGGCGCCAGCCTCGCCCTGGCCGGAGGAAGCGCCTTCATGAGTGCCGCGGCCGCTGAGGAGCAAGCATCCCCCCTCGCGCGCTACTACACCCAGCAGCTCACGTGGCAGCCGTGCAGGGCTGGCGAATGCGCCTGGCTGAGCGTCCCCCTCGACTACACAGATCCGGGCGCCACGAGCGAGTCGATCCGCCTCCGAGTGTCCCGCAATCAGGCCAAGGGGAGCACCGGTGACCGCCTCGGCTCGCTCCTCGTGAATCCCGGCGGCCCGGGTGTCGGGGGCCTTGACTACGCCGATTACCTGGCAGCAACGCTGGCGCCCGAGGTCACAGGTCGATACGACATCGTCGGCTTCGATACGCGCGGGGTCGGTCAGTCCGCTCCCATCACCTGCATGTCCGGTGCTCAGACCACCCGTTGGCTGCGTACCGACAGCACGCCCGACACCCCGCGTGAGGAAGCCCTCCTGATGCGCCGTGCACGCTCGATGGCCAACGGCTGCCTCACGAGATCTCCCGCGATCGCGAGACACGTGGGTTCGGACGACACCGTTCGCGACATGGACATCCTCCGGCAGGCGCTCGGCGATGACCGGCTCACGTTCCTCGGATACTCCTACGGCACTTATCTGGGCACGAGGTACGCCGAGATCTTCCCCGAACGCGTCGGTCGATTCGTGCTGGACGGTGCCGTCGACCCGAGTCTGGACATCATGCAGGCCTCCGATGGGCAGTCCTCAGGATTCCAGCAGGCGATTGGGCGCTTCGCCCAGGACTGCAGTCGTCGAGGGGACTGCCCTTGGCCCGGGAATCGCTCCAACGTCATCCGGGGCATCAACAGGATCCTCGCCGACCTCGACACGACACCACTGACGGTCCCGGGGCGCTCTCGGCTGGTCCAGTCCGAGGCGATCACCGCAGTCTTCTACGCGATGTACTCACCGTCGCTGTGGTCAAGCCTGCGCAGCGCATTCCGGGAGGCACGTCGAGGCGATGGCTCAGGCCTCGCCTCCTTGGCGGATCTGGCCAGCGACCGTGTGGGGCCACAACGCTATGCCACCAATATGGCGTCGGCGTTCCCTGCCATCGCCTGCTGGGATTCGCCAGCGTCACCTCCGCAAGCAGGGTTGGCTGAAGCGGCCCGTGCCTGGTCGACGAGAGCGCCCGTCCCCGAACTGGCGCGCGCAATGTCGTGGAGCAATGCCCCCTGCTCCGTGTGGTTCGGCCACTCGACCGTCTCGCCAGCGCCCGCCGACTCCGACACCGAGGCACCCATTCTCATCATCGGCGGCCTGTACGACCCGGCGACGCCCTACGCGTGGGCGAAGGCGCTCAACGAGCAACTCCCCACATCGTTGCTGCTCACCTACCGAGGCGACGGGCACACGGTCTATGGCGGCACCTCCCCGTGCATCGACAATGCCGTGGACGCCTACCTGATCAACGGGACCCTTCCGCAGTTCGGAGCCGCTTGCCGCTGACGTCAGTCGGTCTGGGCGTCTCCGCTCTCAGCCTCGCGCCCGCCTGAATCGTCGGGCCGGTCAGCCTCGTCATCGGACTCGAGCCCAGACAGGAACTCCTCAAACTGAGCCGCAATCTCCTCACCGCTCATCACTTCAGCTTCCGTGATGCTGCCCAGGGCTCCGCGCGGGCTCGACTCAACGGCCGACATCTGGTCGTACTGCTGCTCGAGGGCAGCGACCACGGTGGCGAACTCATCGTTACCCTCCATCTGCGAGGCGACCTCCGCGTCAGCGCGACGAGCAGCCGGCTCCAGCGCCGCCGTCGGCAGGACCAGACCCGTGGCGGCTGCGACTCCGGCGATCAGGGTCGATGCAGCCCGAGGAAACTCGAACTGAACGAGGTAGTGCGGCACCTGCGCGGTGAGGCCCATCGAGGAGAAGCCGTGCTGACCCAGATGCAGCTCGAGCATCGCCCCCACATGGCCGGGCACTTCCACCTCACCGACCACCGACACATGGCCGGCCAGCAACGACGGGTCACTGCCGTGCACCGTCAAGCCCAGAGGACGCGTGTGCGGGATCGGCCAGGGAATCGCGGATAGCCCCACGGTCAGTCGCACTCGATAACGCTGGGCGATGAGATCGACGGCTGCCATGAACCGCTGCCACTGGTAGTCCGGCTCTGGACCAGTGAGCAGCAGGAACGAGACACCGTCACCATCGGTGACCTCATGGAGGGTGATCTGGGGCATCTCGACGGACGCGAAGTGATCGACCACGTAGCTCATGCGAGGTCGACGTGCGCGGTAGTCCAGCAGTTCATCGACATCGAAGGTCGCCAGGAGCCGATGCGTGCAGGTGGCGAGGATGTGCTCAGCCGCAATGCGGACGCCAGAGCCGGCATCCACGAACCCGGCGAACGCGTACACGAGCACCGGGGGCTCATCGAAATGCGCCTCACGATGGATGGTGAACAGCTCTTCGGGGGCTCGCATGGCTCCTGCATCCTTTCTCGTCTCGCCGAGTCCGCACCGGGCACGAAACCCGACTAGGCGAGAGCATCAAAGTGCCCTATGTCAGGTCCAACGCCTGTGCACGGCGCCGTGTTCCCACGTTCGCCCTGAGCGAAGACTCCTGGTCGGAGCCGCCAGAGCGAAGGCGGTTAATCGGATTCAGGGTCGTCCTTGGCTGGTGACGCCTTAGCTGGTGACGCCTTGGCTGGTGACGCCTTCGCGGTGGACTTCTTCGCAGCCGGGGCCTTCTTCGCCGGCGGGGACTTCTTCGCCGGGGCCTTCTTCGCTGCGGACTTCTTCACCGGAGCTTCGGCTGCAGCGGCCTCACTCACCACTTCGGCGACCTCGTGGGCTGCCTGTGACGTCTTCGCGGCCACCTCCCCGGCCCGTTGACCTGTCGCGTCGGCGATTTCTGCGGTCGAGGCCCCCACGGTGGCAGCAGTATCGGCAAGCCGCTGGGCGACGGTGTCCGTCACGCCGGACACCGCGTGGGCTGCGCCCGACACGACTCCAGCCGCCGACCCGGCCGCTGTCGAGACGGAGTCGGCCCACAGGCTCGCCGAGTCTGCAATCGCCTGTGTCTCACCGCGACGACGCCATGCCAGGACTCCCGCTGTTGCACCTGCTACAGCAGCAATGATCACGATTGCCTTCTTCATGATTCCTCCCTCGTATGCCACGACGCTAACACTGCAGCCGCGCTCGTGGCCCGGGCTCTCCTTTATGGGGGTACGCCCCTACCTCAGGGTCGATGCCGCGCTCAGAACTTCCCGCCGGCCTGCTTCAGGTACCCAAGGAACTGCTCTGTCACCTGAGGGCTCTCGAGGAAGGCTGACCTCTCCGAATCCCCCAGACCCAACGCGTACTCGCAGACCCGCGCCCAGGCATGGCCTACGGCCTTGGTCAGAGTGCCGGCGACGGTGGCGGAGATGGCCGATCCCGCCACGGCACCTCCAGGGACGAACTTCAACAGGCTGGTGACGGCATACCGTCCCGCCATCGTCGCGCCACCGGTCAACACCACCGATCCGGCGGTGGCAAGTGCCCGGGATCGGCTCGGCGGAAGGCCGTACGCCGCCGTGATCCTGGCGATCATGGTCACCTGGGCAGGGACGAGCAGGGCAGCATCAGCGAAGGGGATCGGTGTTGCGCCAACTCCAGCGGCGACCACGACGGACTGGTTGATGATCGCCGCCACGGCTTTTTTCTTGCGCCCGAGGTCCAGCACTTGAGCTGCGGTGAGGGCCGCTTCCGCGGCAGCAGGGATGACGTCGTAGGTGTCGTCCAGAAGCGTCTGCAGTCCGAAGACCGGACTGGCCGAGAACTGATCCTCCAGGGCGTTCGTGAGCACGACTCGTCGACGCGGACTCGTCGGCAGATCGAGTCCCTCGATGTAGTGAGCGAACTCCCGTGCCTCCGGATGAACCTCCCCATCGCGACTCGGGACCTGGGTCAGCACCACGATCACCGGCAGCCCCAGCTCTGCCAGCTCACGAACGAACTTCTCCTGACCCGCCTCAAACCGCCGATCAGACCAGCGAACGAGGTACCACGCGGCATGTATCTGCTCGTCTACCGCCTTGGCCCGATGGTCGGCTACCAGCCTCCTGAGCCCTGCCACGATGGCATCTCCCGCAGTGCCCGTCTCGAAGCCCTCAGAGTCGTAGAGCCCGAGGAAGCCGTCCGGATGCCGGTAGTAGACCAAGCCCTTCGTCACCGGGCTGCCCACCCCTGTGCGGGCCACATCACGACCGAAGATGGCGTTGACCAGCGTGGACTTCCCGACCCCCGTCTTGCCGAAGACGGCCAGATTGAAGCAGCCGAGGGAGGCGAACGCCTCAGCCAGGCGACTTTCGAAGAGCCCCTCGACCTGAGCTCGGGACAGATCCGGCACGCTGCCTTCGGCAGCTGCCGGTCGGGAGTCACCCGCGGGAGGGACAGTCACCTTCGACACGGTACGCGGGCAGCGGGGGGTTGACCAAACATCGGGGGGCTCGGGTTACCGTGATCAAGTGAGTCAGGGAAACAGCGGTCGGCACTACCGCGACCGAGCGCGTCGGCGTCGGCGCACGGCAACCGTGATCGCCGCGATCACCCTCATCGCCCTCGTCGGAACCGCCTTGGCGGGGGCGTGGACGGCCTTCATGGGAACCCCGCAGGCGCAGCGCGTCACCGGCAGTCCCATCGTGGTTCCCGAGGAGCTCCGGCCAGTCCTGATGAAGGCGGCACGACGCTGCGACGCCATTCCCGTGGAGATCCTCGCTGCCCAGATGGCTGCCGAGAGCCACTGGGACACTCAGGCCCGCTCCCCTGTCGGAGCGCAAGGCATGGCCCAGTTCATGCCGGAGGTGTGGGAGCAGTACGGCATTGACGCGAACAAGGACGGAGTCGCAGATGTGTGGGACCCGGTCGACGCAATCCACTCCGCGGCTGCCCTCAACTGCATCAACCGACGGCTGGTGAAGGACGCATCAGGCAATCGACTCCAGAACACGCTGGCGGCCTACAACGCCGGTTTCGGCAACGTCCTGAAGTACGACGGGGTTCCCCCCTTCCCGGAGACAGAGGCCTACATCGAGCGAATCCTGAGGTATGCCAAGACGATCGTCCTCTACGACGACGTCCTCGACCCGGAGATCTGACCTGACGGCCGAACGGGCAGCGGCACTCGCGCCTAGGCGCTTGCTGACGCGGGAGTCTCCACGAGTAGCTGCCGGAGCACCGCATCCGCCTGCTGATCACTTCCGGAGCTCACTCCCCAGTTCTTGAACTCCCGCAGCAGGGCCTCGCGTGCTCGGGCCACCTGCTCGGTGACCACCCGCTTCTGCGCCCACTCCAGCTCTCGCTCGCGGAGCGCGCGTTCGATGTTGAGCATCTGCTCGGGCGTGACCGGCAGGTCGTACGCCGCAGACACGAAACGTGCGATGTCCTCGCGATAGTCATGCCCTCTGCGCCCGAAGGTCCCGGGAACGACCTCCATCGCGTTGACGAGATCCACCGCCGTGAGCACGAAGGTCACGCCCGGGCGCCAGGCGGTGGACTTCGGCACATGCGGGGGTCGCTGCTCGACTGGGCCCAACCACCACGGTCGACGCAGCAGGATGTTGGTCCCGAACTTCGGGATGGGATCGTCATAGTGACTGATGAGCACGTGGCGCACGACAGCACGCTGCTCGTCAGGAAGGCTCACGTAATCCCCGAAGTCGTCCACCTCGACGACCTTGCCCTCGGGATCCACCTTGTCCGGGTTCAGTCGCCAGCTCTTCGCGAACTCCGTGGCTGACGGGGTTCCGAGGAAGATCGACGAGTGCACGAAATCGCGATCCATGGCGTCGACA
>Ga0182095_1605659_pt1 | contig 10968 bp, 8 predicted proteins | sample 041ome_19_FD_127784 | JGI IMG/M metagenome (GOLD analysis project Ga0182095, IMG submission 127784) | Metatranscriptome of coastal salt marsh microbial communities from the Groves Creek Marsh, Georgia, USA - 041412BS metaT (Metagenome... | ecosystem: Environmental > Aquatic > Marine > Intertidal...
GAGGGTGTTGTTGTTGTTAGTTGAAGAGAAAGAAGATTTTGATATTTTTTTTTTTAAAGTCAAGTCCCCCCTTTCGACACTTCGAGTGAAAAAGAGAGACAGAGAGAGACAGAGAGAGGTGCCTCGGTCTCTGTCTCGTCTCCAACGACAAAAACAACGACAAACAAAATTTTTTCCCCCAAAGAACCGGCTCGCTGCTCGGTCGCGAACGAAAAATGATGGACGACAGACGAAGTGCGCGCGCTCTTTTCGTTTCTTTTACTTTCTCTCTCTCTCTCTCTCTCTCTCTGTGTGTGTGTGTGTGTCTGTCTGTCTTCTGTGTGTATTTTTCGTCGGTCTTTCTCTTTCTTCTCCCGGGGGTGAAGAGGGGGAAATTTTGACTCATTCTCTCCCTCGAAGTAAACGGCTAAAAGAGGGGAATGCTCTCTCTCTCTCTCTCTTCTCTCTCTTCGTCGATGGTCTCTGCGATGATGACGACGCGGGCATTCACTGATACTATTCTAATGACCTCTTACTCTCGCAACAGAAATTGGAATCGGATTAATCGCGTTCGGGTGCGGTTTTACCACACTCGGCGTCTTTCTCTTCTTCGACCGAGCTTTATTAGCCATGGGCAACCTGATGTTCCTCTCCGGGGTGACGACGACCATCGGCCCACGATCGACGGTGAAATTCTTCATCAAACCCCGAAACCAGAGAGGCGCGTTTTGTTTCATGCTTGGTTTGTTGTTGGTATTGATGAAATGGGCGGTAGTTGGGATGATTATAGAGTGTTACGGGTTTTTCGCGTTGTTCGCCGGTTTTTTTCCAACCGTCCTTTTGTTCCTGCAACGCGTTCCGGTGTTGGGGACGATGTTACGGTTTCCAGGGGTGAATCAGTTCGTGAAGAAAATAGTGAAAAAGGGGCAACGATTACCCGTGTGATGAGTGCACCACTCGCGTGCTCGCATCGAAATTAACCGCGTATTTTAGTAGAAAATGGAAAAAAGAAAAGGAAAGAGCGTCTGATTTGTTGGTGTGCGTTTTACGTCTTCGAGAGAGCCGCGGTTCCAGCGGCTCGCTCGCTCGATACGTCGTACATTTTACTTAGTTACACAAAGCGCACATCTAACACTATTATTATCATTATTTCTAATCAATTTATTAGCCTATCTAGTCACGAGTTTGTTTTGCTATAACATGCATATATATATGTATATATATATTTATCATGCGCATCAGACGCCTTGCGTCATCGGCATCTGCGACATGTAAGGCACGCTTCTTCGTTTCTTCCTCTCGTCGCCGTCCTCCTCCTGTCCTTCTTCTCGTTCTTCTTCTTCCTCGACCACTTTTACCACTATTTTTTTATACAATTCAATCATCTCCGTCATCAACGCGTCTGGTTTTACCTCGCGTCGGTGGACTTCAGCTTTACACAGAGGGCATAATCCATTCACTTTCGCGCAGTCCAATATGCACGTTTTGCAAAAGTAATGCGCGCTATGTACGAGTACGTAGGGGAAATTTTTAAAAAAATGAGAAGAGATGAGGAAAAACAACAACAACTTTACGTACCATCGCGTTCGCGCGGGCGATTCCATCAGTCGCATGCACACGCAACATTCCAACGATTTCCCCAAAGCGCGCAACTCTTTTTCGCAGTACAGTTCTGGTTTCTTCTTCTCCAATGATAACGACGATGATGTCATCATCGTGTTTTACTAGTGTGGGGAAATCTAATAATTAAGCGTAAACACACCTCTAAAACGACAAAAAAAAATACACGCGCGCACGCGAAGAACACGTATAACACACACATACAACACACAACACAACACGACACAACAAGCGCGTAACTCTTTTCTTCTTGCCATACGCGCGGTTGAGAGAAATCTCCAAGTCTCTATTATGGGTGGAGCGGCATCTAAACCGGGATTTCCCGCGAGTTCGGAAGAACGGCTCGACGGCGACCTTCTCGAAGAAGAAGAAGAAGAAGAAGAAGAAGAAGAGGAGAAGTATTTTAGCGCACAAAAAGTGCGAGAGAAGGACGACGACGACGAAGAAGAAGAAGAGATGACGACGATCTCCGAGACGTCGTCAGAAACGCAGCGCGCGCGAGAAGAAGCGAGAGACCCCGGGTCGGCGACCGCGAAGAAGAGTCCGCGCGAGCAGAAAGGAAGATCCTCGGTGTCGTCGCGGCCTCGTTTGCTTTTCACGACGACAGACGACGACGACGACGACGAGACGAAGCGAAAAGCGAAGCGAGGACGAAGTCCTTCGGAAGAAGGAGAGGAAACGCCGCCGAAACAATCAGCCACGACGGTAAAAAAGTCGAAAATGATCGAAGTTGCAAAGTTTTCGACGACAAAGTCCTCGGAGATCGCGAAGAGGAAGAAGAAGAAGACGCCCGACACGCCGCATTTGAGCGTAGGTTTGTCCGTGCCCGCGTCGAGTAAACACCGGTTGGAGCTAGAGTTGAAACGCTTGGACGCGGTTACGGTGGCCACAAAGTTAGAATTCGTCGGCGGTCCAAATTACCCGACCACCAGGCGAAGCGAGCAGTTTAAGAAGCACAGATTGAGAAGTACTAGCAAACGCGGGAAAAGAGGAGAGCATCTTCCCTCGTCGCCGGCGACGAACATGGATTGGGCGTGAGCGAGCGTATTTTTTCTTCTTTTTTTTTGTGGAGAGAGAGAGACACACACAAAACTTTTCTTTTTTACCTCCGCCGTCCTCACTTTATTGTAAATGCCAGTTGGCTCTTTCCTCCGCGCTTTTCTTTTCGCGATCATTTTAGCCTCAGCAGCGCAACAGATCATAGTCTACAAGAGACACCGTTCGTCCTCTTCGTCCTTTTCGGTCAAATCGTCTTCGTCTTCTTCTTCGTTCGGTAAAAGTAAAATGTCAACAACAACTACACTTCAACCGAGGACGCAAAAAGTGACGCAAGATGAAGTCATCATCGGACTCTCCTCTTTGGCTGGATTATACACGAAAATGGAAGAGACGCAAGCCATCGATGTCGTTCATTCCGCGCTGGATCTTGGGTTTCGAAATTTCGATACCGCCCCGCATTACGGGTTAGGTTTGTCCGAAGAACGTTTCGGTAAAGCGTTGAAGAGTTATCCAAAAATGACCGAAGAGTTACGCGAGGAAATTAAAATTTGGACTAAAGTCGGGAGAGTGATAAAACATAAGAACGATGTGTTAGAGACGGACAGAGTGGAAGAAGGGAACGTGCTTGGACATCCGGATTGCGTGTTTCCTGAGAATAATCCAGAGAGTCGACCGACGTTGAATTACACGGGTGACGGCATCGCGCAAAGTTTAACCGACTCGCTGGAAAGAATCGGCTTGAAGCACATTTTCGGCATTCGAGTGCACGATTGTGAAGATGAAATGAGATATAACGAAGCTGTGAACAAGGATACCGGTGCTTTCGTAAAGATTAAACAAATGCGGGACGATGAGAAAGTCGTCGAGGACGTATCGCTGGGTGGGAACGACCCGATGTATTCGTTGCGAGCGATTCGCGAAAGCGCCGATGACACCTTCGACGGGGTCATGGCAGCCGGGAGTTGGAATTTAATCGACCAAGATGGGTGCGAGTTGTATAAAGAGTGTGAAAAGCGTGGTATGTACATTCACAACGCTGGTATTTACGCCAGTGGATTATTAGTTGGTGGGTCGACGTATAAATATGGACCGGCGAGTGAGGAAGTCATGGCGAAGAAGAAAGCGTGGGAGCGGTTGTGCGAAGAGTTTGGAAACGTGTCGTTGCCAGCAGTCGCCATGGCGTTTTCGGTCGCACCCAACGTCGTGAAGAAGTTTGCGGTTGGCGTAAAATCTAGATTTGAAGTCGAAAAGACGTTAGAGTGGTTGAATGAAATTGATAACATCGATCCAAAAATTTGGGAAGAAGCCAAGCGAAGAGGTTTGTTATCGAGCGATTGCACCGTTCCGAACGTTTTCTAAAAGAGTAACATATATTTAGATTGCAGTTGTATTACTTATTCTATAGCTTACATGTTGTGTTTTGCAAGTGAATTTATGCGCGTATTTTGTGTAGGCGCGCGCCTTTTTTCTTCTATTTTTAGAGCTCGTTCCCGTTTTCTTCTTCTTCTTCTTCTTCTTCTTCCTCGACCGCGGCGGGTTTCTCTCGGCGTTTCGGTATGCGAAACTCGGCGTCTCTTCTCAAGTTTTCCTCAATCCAACTGCGCAAAGTCGAAGAACCATGACCATATGGCGGAGGAAGCTCGACGTAATCCATCGTTTGTATATCTGGTGGATCACCCCATCGTTTAGGGAACTCAATCTCTTCGCTTTGCGTTCCTTCTCCGTCCTCTTCGTCGTTGTGGCTTAGTTTTGTTGCCTCTGCTTCTTCACCTTCGTCTTCCTTCGGTGCGCGTTCCGGGTTTTCTCTGTCCATGTCTTGCTGCTTCAAAATCCATTTCACGACCGTTCCAGAGCCGAAATATTCTTCGTAAGGAGGTGGGTACTGCCTGTAGTCTCGCGTTTGCATACGCGGCACTGGTCCCCAGTGCGGAGGGAACTCCGGTTGCCCTCTTTTCGTCGGGCGATTCGCCCGGGTTGGCATTCTTTCGCCGTCGCCCGATTGCGACATCAAATTAAACTCTTCCGTTGCGCTTGGTGCCGGTGCCGGTCCTTCGTCCTCGCGCTTTTCGTGGAATTCCATGTCATTGTTCTCGTCTAACTCGTCTTCAAATTCAATCGCTTGATTGCCAAAGTGACTTGCCTCCATCAAGAACTTTAAATCTTCCGCGAACGTATCGAAACGCATCTCGTGCGAAGCCCAAGCCACGTTCATCAACTCCGACGTCCAACTCTTGTTATTTTCGCACGGCGCATCGGGAGCCAATCTGTTCTCGCCTTCTAACGAACCACAAATGACATTCCTCCAATCCGAACGTCTTGGGTCTTCCTTCAAGTATCCGTCGTCGTCCAAGTACCCGTTCAATTTTAACGCCTCGAACATTTTCTCGGACTCGTGCGTCTCGTAATACCCCGGAGGCGCGTTGTCTCTAAAAAACGTCTCGTGTACTTTCATCGGATGCAGCTCTGACTCTTTCACAGGAACGTCTGAACTTTTCTCCATCTCAACGACGGCACTTCGCACCGCTCTGGCAATCCTCACGTCTTTCGGCATGTGCGAAAATACCATCGGCAGAGTAATCTTCCCGAGCTCCGGCGGCGGCGCTATTTGCGATATCACGCCTTTCAAACGCATCTTCAAATGTCCGAAATGGTCATCGAATATTTGCGGTAAAATGTGCGAAACGAACGACCCACCGCTCGAGGCCCCAAACGCGTACACGTCCACGTGCTCTTTATCCGCTAAATCTCCGATATCGGAGCCGTCTTTTTCCGAAAATGCTTTCAAAACTTTATACACTCTCCCTGAGTCTGGATTCTGTTGCCAACATCCTTGTAAACTCGATATCGCCAACACCGCCATGTTTTGCTCGTACGCGAAGTGCGCGATTTGCACTTCGACGGGCAACCCTCTGCACTCGGCGCAACTCTCCTCCTTCCCTTCGAACCAATCGAAAGCGTCGTGCGCGCACCCGTGGAAGAGAAGAAACAAAGCTCTCGGCCCTTTGGAAAGTTTTGGAACTTGGTAGAGAAAATGTATCGGTGGGTTTCCTTTCGCGCTGTCGTCGATGGTTTCGTGCACGACGGGAGATTTTTCGTACGCCGAAGAAGAGCGCGGCATCGCGAAGAAAGACGTTAGGAACACCAGCGCGGAGAGAATTAGCGAATATTGATTATTCTGACGGCGTCGATGCATGTTTTCTCCGGAGAGTTTAGAGTGAAGATGTTCATTTTCAATGAGTTCGTTACGCGTAAATTCTTTTTTTTAGATACGAGATATACAATATACGAGTTTTCTTCAAACGTAGAAAAAGAAGAGAACGACGACGACGACGACGACGATAAAAGAGAAATAGATATGACGGTAAAAGAAGAGAGCGCCGACACAAAAGCTGCGGTCGTCAAAGAGCTCGTCCGAGAGGCGTGCGAAGAGAACGGATACAGATTGGAAAGCTCCGTTGTCGCGAAGAAATTGGAAAGCTTCTCAGAGAAGACGAAGAACGGTGTTACTGCTATCGAGGATTTCTTGCGCCTGGCGGTGCACGAAGTGAAGGAATACGCGCGGCCACCGACGTCGAATTTCCACGTCGGCGCGGCATGCTTGACGACTCGCGGGAACATTTTCTTTGGCGTGAACGTGGAGGTGGAAAAGTGCGCTTTGAACAGGTCCGTGCACGCGGAGCAGTGCATGATTATGAACGCAAAGTTTCATTTGGATGGAGCGAGTTGGACGAAGAATAATGGTCGCGTGGGAACAGAAAACGATGAAAAAGAAAAGATTACGAAGATTGCAATCACGCACGCGCCGTGTGGACATTGTCGACAGTTCATGAACGAATTGAGAGACGCTAAGGATATTCAGATTTTATTACCCGGGATGGAAGCGACTCGATTGGAGGAATTGTTGCCGAAAGCGTTTGGACCGTTGGATTTAGAAGTACCTGGGGATGAGGAACATCGAGAAGATAGGATTAAACGGAGGAAAAGTGAAGGGAGCGCTGCAATAGTTGTGGACGACGAGGAGAAGACAGTGCACGTGAGGACGTTGTTATTGGACGGATGTCCGCCAAACCCGCGAGATCCAGACGGGCTCGGAACCATGGAGAAGTTTTGTAAATTATTAAGAGAAGCGGCGGGAGAGGGAACGATTCGGAAATTCGACAACGTTACGGAATATCAAACTGCTGTTAGAGTAATTGAAAAACTAGCGCATACAATGGCGCATTCTTACGCGCCATATACGGATAGCCCATGTGCTATAGCCATACCGGTGTTCAATAGTGGAGATGGAACTGTGGATTTTCATTTTGTTGCAAGCGCGGAGTGCGCAGCTTATAATCCATCCATGACCCCAGTGCACGCGATGCAGGTTGCTCTTCATTGCACTCCGTCTCGACCCCCATCGTATAAGAAATCAGCACCTGAATATGAAAACATTGAAAACAGACCAATATTATGGAGTCAGGGCCATGCGCAGTTACCAATATTCGTATTCGGTTTTGATGACGCGAAGATTTCGTACACGGAAACTTTGAAGAAGGAATTCGAGGATATTTCGAGAAGACACGGATCCGATGGAACAGCTTCGACGATTGGCTTTCGTGTGCACGAATTTTTGTTTGACAGACACATGTTCGATAGGGAAGATTTCGATCCCGAGGAATATGTTAATTTTCGGCAATATTCGGAAATCTTCAATGCCTTCATTGAATCGAAGTGCAGAACCTTTACTCAGGAGTGTATCAAAGAGGTTGAACCAAATGTTGGAGCCATATCACACCCACATATTCTTCGAGTGTCACCGGTCAATTACCCGTTTAATTTATACAAGAATTAGAGTCAAGTAGCGTTGGATTTCATTATTGTAGCTTTATTTAGTCTAGTGTATTTGTTTGATTTCATGATTTCTTATTCTTGTTGTTTATGTGTGCTTTCAAGAGCGCTTTGAAACTGCGTTTCTCTCTTCTCTTCTCGCTCTATATTATTATACTAATCCAGCCGGTAATCGCACAACTTTACCGCCGTCTGCAAACGATAAGACGTAAAAATAGCAAAAATCTGCCAAAATAAAGGTCTGCACTATCTCAGAGACCAAAACCATGACTGGCCATAACCCAGTCGTCAACGCCGTTTTCAAATAACTCTGCCCGTCGAAAATTTGCAAAATCCAATGTGCGCAGCTCAAAAACCTCGCAACGCCTAACGAAAACACGTAATTTGCCGTCCATCTCTCCACAACTTTTGCCGATTGCATCACGCGCAGCTGTGGCAAAACGCTCACCGCCTCCAAATACACGCAAGTTGCCCACAAGACTCGATTCACCACCGCGTGGGACGTTTGTGGATGCGCGATTACCGCCATTACAACGCATGGCACCAAAACCTGCCACGTCATGATCGTATCCAGCGGTCTGTTGTGCGTCTCGTAGTTATGCTTCAACGACCCTTTCATCGTGGATAACACCCACAACGTCGCCATCAGCGTTAAAAAATCTAAAATCGTGTGCCAGTCGTACTCCATCATGAATGAACAGTACAATCGGATCCCTAAAAATATCGCCGTCAACTCTTGCGTTTGCATGGAGAGTCCCAGACAGGATTTCTCCCTCAACAACTTATACGCCAAAATCGCGATTCCGATGAAGTGAACGAACTCGGCCATTATGAACAGCGTGTCGTGATTGTCGATGACTAAGTAGAGCACGAGTAAGACGAACGAACACAGCGCTAAAATCAAACCAATCTTTTGCGGTTTGGAAAGAGATTTGATGTACTTCTTGAACTTCATCACGTGCGCTTTGCGCTTGGCATCTTCGTACGAACCCATCTTTCCTTCTTTCGCTTCGTTCTCGTCGTTCTTTTACTCGACGATGATGGTGCACCGGAATGAAAGACTTTTCCGCGAAAAAAGTGACGCGCGTCCCAATTCGATTCAATTCCAATTTCTTGGAGAAAAACGTCGAAAACGAGAAAATAAAAAAAAATTTGCCACGTGTTGATCTTTTTTTCACGCGTGTGTTCTGTGCTACTAAAAGTACTATCACTACTACTATTGACATTGTTATCTTTATGCGGTGAAAAGTTTACAGATATTAGGACTGGACAGCGTGACGATGGCGTTTCCTTGCGGATGCGTCGCGCACGCGAGGCAAGCGCTGGGAGGAGTATCTTTGTCTTCCGCACCGGCGTCACCTCTCGCGTCCGTTTCGCAAACAAACTTGGCGTCGTTGACTCTCCAGCATCGCACTAGCGCGTCGCGTTCGTTTGCAGCGTAGACGTACTCACCTTTCCTGGAGACGGAAACGGAGATATAGGCAGTGCTCGCTATGATTTCGGATGATATAGAGGTAGCTCGCGCGGTAAACGTGCGTTCAATCTTGCCCGTTTTCACGTCAAAGGAAACCAACTTCATGGCGCCACCGCACAGGAACACATTGTCGAACGACAAAGGGTCTCGACACATGTCTTTGACGACAAATTCTGAGACATGCGCTTCTTTCGACGCATCGTCGCCGTCATTATCATCGTCGCCGCTCTTTTTTGTCAAGAGCGGATGTTTGTGCTCTTTGACAATTTCAGCCGTTTTCGCGTCAAACAACAAGACCAAGCCGTTCGAATACGCCGCTAAGATGAATTCTTTGTCCGTGCCGCAGAATATGGCACACTCGCACTGTTCTGTAATACCACCAGACGAAACGGTCGGGTTCACGTACTCTTTTAGCGTCTTGCCAGATTTCAAACCGTGCAACCGAGCCATGCCGTCGAACCCGGAGGTGAGTAATCCGTTGCCGTCGGCAGAGAATTCCATCTTCGTGATTGCGCCGTGGTGAGCGGATGGATACGTGCGAACGCAGTTCCCAGTTTGTATTCTCCACACTTTGATCATCCCGGTGGAATCTGCCGATGCTAGGGTTTCAAAATCGGGAGAGAACGCTAAAGCGGTAATCTTTCCGTTTTCGTGTAATAATAGTTCGTCGTCGTTTTGATACTTCAAATCGGTTCTTAATTTTCCGTTGGAAAATTTCCATAGCTCGACGAACCCATCCGCGGTACCCGTGGCTACAGATAATCCATCGGGGGAAATTGCAAAACAGTTGACCGCGGAGTTCTTTCCAAACTTACCAATCGAGCGTTTCTCAGCACGAACGTAATCGTCGTTGGTGTTTTTATGATCGTATTTGTTGTTGGTATTCTCTCCTCCGTCGCCGTCTCTATTTTTTCGCTTCTTACCTCCAACGGATGAATGGCTGAATATATCTTTCAAGTTCGATCGGTCTAAAAAGACATCAAAACTAGAGTTATCGTTACTACTCAACATGCTTTCCGAGACAAAACCACAGTGTCTTCGCCATTTAAACGCATCACCTAACAAATTCATCAACACGTTTGGTTTCACCGACCGCAAAGCGCTTTGCACATCCTCCGCAATAGCTTTCCTACGCTTGAGTTTCATTTTTGTCACTTTTTCTCTAATCTCTTCCATGGACGCACCTTTTATGGCGTTATCATTATTCTTCTCGTCTTTATCCAACTTCCCAGAGTCTTTCTCGTCTACGTACAGCGACATCAACATCTCCCCGTTTAACTTTGGCATCCCAGCCAAAGCTTCCAACCGTCTCATTTTATTCTTATCTTTACATCGTTGCATGATTTCCGTTTCCCGTAATATCGCTTTCGCTACTTCCACGTCTCTAAGCTCAATCATTTCCAACGCGATTTGCGTTAATATCTTTTCCAAAACGTGCTCAGAAACCGATATTATGTTCTTGTTATAAAAATGGTCCAAAACGAATTCCCACTCGCCCTCGACAATCGATTTCGTCAATTTCGACACCGATTTCTCGGTGATGAAGTCGATGTCGATGTCCGTTTCGTTCATGAGAGACTTGGCCGTTTTCGTCAAATTTTGCTCCGAGAGGAATTGGAAGATGAGTTTGAGGACGTCTTGCGCGTCCACTCGGACCAGTTCTTTTTGTTCTTCTTCTTGTTCCGATGATTCCATTTTTCCAAAGAAGTCTTGTTGGAAATGTTTTCTTTTTTGTGATGAAAAATTTCTTTTTTTTCAAAAGAGCAGCGCTTTTTCCTCCTGCAGGGAAAGACGCTAGAAGAGCTCTTAAAGATGAGAACCCGCAAAAAAAGTTCGTTAAAACTTACGAGAGAGGAAAAAAAAGTGCGCGGGGTGTCGTTCTTCGGATGATGGACGAGATACCGACCATCGATCTGTCCCCGTTCGTGTTCCAAGGAGGAGGAAGAGGAGATGATGATAATAAAGGTGAAACGATTGTTGTTCTCGATGAAGCGAAGCGGAAATGCGCTGACGCGCTCGGGAAATGCTTCAAAAGGCACGGATTTTGCTACTTGGAAAACGTGGGA
>Ga0182095_1359766_pt1 | contig 10964 bp, 6 predicted proteins | sample 041ome_19_FD_127784 | JGI IMG/M metagenome (GOLD analysis project Ga0182095, IMG submission 127784) | Metatranscriptome of coastal salt marsh microbial communities from the Groves Creek Marsh, Georgia, USA - 041412BS metaT (Metagenome... | ecosystem: Environmental > Aquatic > Marine > Intertidal...
GTATTGCTGCGTCTGGCGTTGCTGTTGCTGTTGCTGCTGAAGTGAAGGTCCTTCGTTGTTCCAACGTTGCGACGGAGGTTGCGGCGGTGGTTGCTGAGAAACACTACTATACGCGTTGAGCGCATTCATACCTATTTGCTGCTGCTGTTGAGCAGACACCGTCGAAGATAGATTCATGTAGTTAGACGGTGGCGGCACAGGCTGCTGTTGTAGTTGTTGAATCTGTTGCGGAGGCTGCTGCTGTACTTGCGGAGGTGGCTGTCTCGGAGGCTGCTGCGGTGGCTGCTGCGGAGGCTGTATGTCTGCTCTCGATTGCTGCGCGTCTACAGGAGGTCTTCCAGGAGGCGGTCCGGGAGGTACCGGTGGCGGTGCCATCTTTCGCGTGGGCGAACCAAACGGTGGAGGACCGGGTGGTGGCGGACCAGGAGGCGGCGGTGGCGCGAAGCGGTCCTCGTACGACCCAGATTGTGACGTCGCTGAATACCCTCTGGACGCCGCCGATCTTTGCTGTCCTTTTGGCAACGGCATAGCCGGCGCGGCGGCCCACGATTCCGCGGCGTTACTCTTGCCGCTACTCTTAACCGAGCCAGCTTGTTGAAACCCTGCACCAGCTGGTGCGTCTGCGCCGGCTTCACCGTATCTGCGCTGCTCTTCCAATTGCAAACGTCTTGCCATGGCTTCGTCAGATTCAACCTCTTCCGCGGCAGCCGCAGCCGCAGCCGCTTTCTCTTTCTTCTTCTGCCTTTGCGCGGCTTTCTTGGACAAAGTCGACGAAACAGCAGCATTCGGATTATTCGTCTGCGAAGATACGGAAGCGTTTGCGTTTTGACTGGCATCTTTCTTCGCGAGCTTCTCCTTAATCGCGTTCATTTCTGCCATCTCTCTTTCCGCGGCTTCCTCCATCGCTTTCTTCAACGCCTCGCGTCTTTGCTGGGCCTCGTCTATAGCTTTCGCCGCATCATCTTCCGCATTTTTCTTATTCAAAGCTTCCTGTTCCGACTTTTCTTTCTGAGCTTGCTTTTTCTTCGCCTTTTTGCCTTGACCAGGAGCTGAAACGTTTGCTTCTTGAGTATCCTTCTCCTCTTCGGCGTGTTTCTTTGAAGTTTCCCTCGGCGCCGTCCCGGAAGTCGCGTACGCAGATTCTATAGAATAGTCGCCCCATTCCGTGACATCTTTCTCTGATATAATCTCTACGCCCTTCATACTTCCCGCGCCGTCTCGCAAAGACGAAAAAATAGTTTCCGAGAGAACATCCATGGTCGATTTAGATTTCGTATCGCCGTCCTCGCCGTCCTTCTCCGAGGACACGCGGCCGACTCTCGCTTTAAACGAGTATCGCGTTCCAGGAACTAGATCCGACACGGTCACCACCGGGTTACCCCTCACCGCGGCATACACCGTATAATCTCTATCGCCGTGCCTTTTCAAACTCAATTCCCAACATCTATCCGGCGGTAACGTACCTCCCGACTTGTGTCGATACACGTTCAATGTGATGGTATTATCCGATCTCGAAACTAAAGTAGGCCTTTGCAGCTTTTCTAAAGGCGCCGACGCTCTTCTTCTCTCGTTTTCTTTCTTGGCGATTTCCGCGGCGTACTTTGCCGCCTCTTTCCTCATCTTTTCCAAGTGTTCAAACAACTGATCGTCATCTTGATCTTCGTAATCTCGATTGTTTGGGTTATCGTTGTGCGATCTTCTGAACGAGCCGTTGTTGCCTTTATCGCCTCTACGTCCGCCTCGTCCATCGCCTCGACTGCCTCTCGGTCCAAAATCAGGCCCATCCGAGTCGAACCAACGTTTTCCATCGCCGCCGCTATCGCCTCTACGTCCACTGCCTCTCCCTCCAGGATATCTACTCGACCCGCCGCTATTCGCGTTGTTACTCTTACTGCTATTTCGGCTTCCGGACCTCAACTCGTCAAACATACCTTGCGCGCTCTTCGAGCTCATCTTCTTATCCCCCATCGCTTCAGCGCTCGCTTGCATGTGCGCGGCCATTTTGCTCGACCATCCGGGAGGAGGTTTACCGAAAAACTTTCTCAAATCCGCGTAGGCGTACCCGTCCTCGTCGTCCGAATACGAATCCGACCCGTCTCTATCTGAATCGTAATCGTCCGAATGACTCCCGTAATCGTCGTCGTCCGAGTCATCGTCCGAACAATCGTCGTCGTAATCCTCGTCGTCGTCCGAGTCATCGTCCGAGTCCTCGTCCGAATATTCCTCCCCGTCGTCGTTGACTTCTTTGATAATTGGCCCTCCACCACCCGAAGAGGCGTTCGCGTTTCCACCAGAATGCGTAGATCGTCGTTTCCTCGAACTCCTCCCCGACGGCCCGTTGCTTCCTTGCGCGAACCCCCCGCCGAAGAAAAACGACTCGAAAAAGTTTGCCGCGAAATCTCTCATGTCCTCTGGACTCTTAAAAACGCCGTCGAAATCGCCGTTCGGGCCTCCAAAATCGTCCTCGTCCGACTCCGAATCGTCCGAATCGTCCCGTCTCGTCAACGCATCGTACGCTCTCACGACTTGCCTGAACTTTCTCTCGAAATCCTCTCTCGTTGGTTTCCCACTCGCACCACCGGAGGACTTCTTACCAGTCGCGTTGGACGACGAAGACGTTTGCGTCGAACTCGCCCCGGGATGTTTATCCGGATGAAACTCCAACGCCATCTTTTTATAAGCGGATCTTACCGCATTCGGGTTGCTCGAAGCTTCTCTCGGGTCTAAGTTTAACACCTGGCACGCCTCTTGGAAAGACATGCTCCCGCCTTTAGAGGAAGACCCCATTATTACCCTCTCTGCGCGCGCGCACTAAACACACGCACTCTCTTTCGAGTAAGCTTTCAAGAAGGAGGAGTAAGTGTGGGGAAAGAATGCTTCTCTCCCGGGGAAAGAGGCAATTATGTGTGAGAGTATTTTGCCTGCTTTTTGCGTGTGTTTTCCTCGTTCAAATAATCAATAACAGAAGAGAGAGAGAGAGAGAGAGAGAGAGAGAAAGAGACGACGACGACACCGGAGGATTCTCTTCTGTCTTGTTGCGTTCAATTTTTCAGTTTCAGAATAAAAGTGCTCTTCAGATATCTTATGTTAGTACACTTGCGTTTACACTCTGTTACGTTCTATTATTACCATCTCTTGACTAAACCGCTCAACAAGGAGAGAAACTCGAGCGGGTTCCCTTTTTTGTTGGTGCGCGGTTTTGTCGCGTCTCCGTTGTTTCCTCCGACGCGAATATCCGAACTTAAACTGACGCGCCACAGGAGCAAAGCGACGCCGTTGAAACCGAGCGAAACGAACAGGAAAGAGATATCGGGGACGTGGAAAGTCGCCACAGAACGGACAATCACGCCAATTGGGACGCCGAGTAAGATGGTTTTCCCAACCGAGGGTAAGATTTTTCCGAGTTTATCCACGCCGCTCCGTCGGCTGCTGTCGCCGAACGCGCCTTGGGTCCCTAACAAATACGACGCCGCCGCCCAGCCGAGAATAAACGGCGACGCCGTGCCGACGATATCGATCGGGTTCAAACCTTCCCCGTGACTCGCACGGCCAATCGTCGCGAACACAGAAAATGCAGCCACGTCGCCGGCGAAAAGTATAGCTCTTCGTTTCAAAACGTTCGATTGCGACGTTTCGCTCGATTCGTCGTCGATGTTCGCCACGCCTTGGAACCGCGTTTGCTGCAACGGAATCACTTCCACCTCTGGATTTTCTTCTCTCGTTTTTTCCAAGATTTGCTCGGAGATTTTTCCCGAGGTCAACGGTGGTCCGGACCCGAGCGGCGCCGGGGGAGGTTTCGCGTCAGGGTCGCGTCGTTTAAATCTACTTTTGCCACCACCGCTGCTGCTGCTCTCCGCGGCGCAGACGACTTTCGTCCCTCCTTTTTTGGACGACGACGAAGCCGTCGTTGTTATCCATTTTTGGTGAGAAGAAGAAGAAGAAGAAGCGAGGGAGGAGGAGGAGGAGGAGGTCACGCCTCTCACGATCGTCGAACAAGAACACGGAGACGAGGACGAAGACATCGCCGCTCGTCGCAAAGAAAAGCAGACGGAAGACATTATTGCGCGTACTTTTGAGGCCTCTTTAAAGTGAAGATATGTTTTCGTCCCCCGGGGAAAAGGCAAATTGTATCATCAATACGCGTTACGTTTATATACTACAATCAATACACCACATCATCCACCAGGTCTCTCTCTCTCTTCTAAATCTAATCATCGTGCCCGCGGTATCGATCAAATTATTACGCTCTCATCGCATTACGTTTCTTATACTACAAACAATACATCTCATCAACCGAAAGTCTCTGTCTCTGTCTCTCTCTCTTCTAATAAAAATCTAATCATCGTGCGCGGTATCGATCAAATTACACTCCGCTTTCAACTGCTCGATTTTCAATCCCATGCTCCTTTGAATTTTCTCCTTCCTCCCCGCATCTCCCTCGCATTTCGTCAACAACTCCTCGTATTTCGCGACGCAATCTCTGGTTAATTCTTTCGCGATTTCCGCGTCGTCGTTGAAATACGTCGTCCCGACGCTCTCCATCGCCGCTTCGATTTCCTCTCTCGCTTCCGCGAACGTCGCGTTTATCTCTTGCTCTAGTTTCATCTGTTCTTCGGTCGAGATGTTTCTTCTTTTGATGCTTCCTAATCCTAATATTGCGTTGTTGGTTCCCGCGTTCCGCCGGAGGAGACGGGAAACTGTTGTTCGCAACATGATATCTTCTTTTGTGTGCAAACAAACGACAGGTTTCGTTTCGTTTTATGGCATGTATGGATCAAAAACGCCATTTTTTTCTCTAAAATACGAGTACTTTTAAAATTGTGTGACACCACCCTCTCGAGTAGTCGCAGTAGCGCTGATTTTGCCAAGTGATAAGATATACGAGAGAATAAAAGCACTCACTTCGTTTCGTCTTCATCGCTTCTGACGTCAGAAGCGCTTCTTTGAGCGCTCGGGAAACTGTTGTTCGCGTTGCGTTTCTCTAAAATACGACTAAAAATAGACCAAAAACTTTTTTTTCGTATCTAATAAAAGCGCCAAACGGTTCGTTTTGACGGGGACACACACCCCAACAGAGCACGAATACAATGAAGAACGAAGAAGAAGGGAGTATCCGCAAGGGTCGTGAAGACGACGAGAACAACAAAACGGGAGGAGCGGTGGTGGTAAAAGCGCGCGTGGCACCGTCCGGCGCGTTTGGTTTGCCGATGTCGTTCGATTTGGTGTGTCGTTCGATTGTGTTCTTGGACGACGCGCTTTGCGCGTTTCCGGTTGGTCACGGCGTGTTGTTGGTGGAGAGCGAACGCGGGAGGCAAGTGGCGTTCGTGCCCGGGACGCCCGGGCAGAGGAAAGTGACCGCGATCGCGGCGAAGAAGTGTTTTGGGGGTGGGAGCGCGAGGGAGAGAAGCGAAGACTTTTTGGAGCAGGAGGAAGAGGAGAGAGGAAAAGGCGGTGGTCAACGAAGAAGGGAGGCGGGAGTATCTTCTTCTTCTGCTTCTTCTGCTTCTGCTTCCGGACCGATCACGTTTACTGGCGAAACTGCTTCTTTACTCGCGATTGCAGAGAGTGGAGACGAGGAAATAGGACCGTCGATTGTGTTGTGCGCGATACATCGACAGACGCAAAGGCGCGCGAGGTTGAGAACGTTTTCGTTGAGAGACGCGATCGGGACAGACGGGAAGAAAAGTTCGAGCTCTTCTTCCAGTGCAACAGTAGCTTCGATGAGTGGATGTTTCGGTGAGTATGCGTTCACGGAGGTGTGTTTTTCAACCGATGGAGCTTCGATTGTAGCGAAAGTGCAAAGAGTTTCGGACGAGAACGATTGGACCTTGCGTTCGTGGACTTTCTCGGATCTGACGAAGCGCACCAACGTCAGTAACGACGGTGATATCAATAGTAATCAAGAACTGTCGACGAGCAATCCGTTTCCTGCGTCGTCTGCTTACTCTGATATTTTCTCTGCGGGTAAAAAGTCCTCGTCGGTGTCGAACGTGTCGCACGTGATTGGTTTTCTTCCAGAGCCGCGCATAAGCGTCGGTCAACGCAACCATTCAACGTCACACTCCAATCCGGCGAGTTTTAAATTTCATCCACGCGAGAGAAATACCGTTTCAGCTGTCGCTATGAGCGTGATCAGAATGTATAAGCTCCCTCAAAAGTCAGAGGCTGACTTATATGCCGCATCTTCGGCGTCGGGGAGTCGGGGCGTTATCAAACTCGCCAGCGCAATACCATTCGGGGAAGCCTTTGAAGGAGATGAACCAGTCGATCACGCGTGGTTAGAGAAAGGAAACGGAGAGAGAGTCGTTGTTGCATTTAAAAGTGGACAAGCGTTGATACTAGAACAATCGCAACCGATATTTATTATTCGAAACTGCTTTGCGCAAAATAATAATAGCTACAATATTGGCGCAACGGGCGTATGCGCCATCGGCGCACGAGGTTTTTGTATTTTCGGAACTAACGGAAGCCTTTCCGTGTATAACAGAAATGCCGATCGAAAGATTACCGCGGGTAAAGAGCCATACGGTAAAATCCGAGTTTGGTCTGTTCGTAGGAAAAACCAAGCCTATGAAGATAGTCCGGAAGAAGAAGAAGAAGAGGAAGAAGAAGGTGAGGTAGACGGAGTAGATGAAGACGCGGTCGATGAGAAGAATGTGAAGAATCGCAACTGTAACTCGCGTGATGGTACAGAATCCGATGACGTTTGTGGCAAAGATACTACAGATACTAGTATTTGTCAGTCGCAAGAAGTGCGTTGGATCATTGAAAGGGGAGCGATTGTTTCTGCGGACGTCTCTCCGTGCGGCGAAACTCTTATCGTGTGGATGGACCATCCAACGAACGAGCTTTACACTCTCGCAGTCTCAGATGCAGACGCATCGGTTCGGGAAATAACGACCGAGAAGGAAGCTTCCAGCGATTGTGAACAGAGCGCTTTGCAAGGTACCGCGCATAGTGACGTGTTCCAAGTACTTTTGCGGGAAAACTTCAGCGTCACAGCTTCTGAACGCTCGAAACTACCCGGTGCGACAAACTCGACGATATCGTTTTCTTCCACGTTTAATCAAGATGCCAACAGTACGTCATGTGGTGGTAATATGATATCGCACAACGTTGTGCTTCCATCTCCATCCTCGCGTGCAAGTCATTGCGCTTTGAAACCGATACTCGCTACGTGTTCCACTGACGGCGCCGTTCGTATCTGGTCTACTAAAGAGAAGAATAAAATGTTGTTTGGTGGCATTTCTACCGCGTTGACGACCAGTGATGTGCATTCAGAGACGACCGCAAAGTCGTCAGATCGCGGCTCTAGTACGAGCACGTCTACAGAGTCGTCGGCTTTTAGCTGTGCGCTTGAACTTTGTGAGCACTTCCCAGAGACGCCACTTTCAGTAGCATTGCATCCGTCCGGACATATTCTCCTCGTTGGCTTCAACGATAAACTCCGCATGTTCTACATTCACCGCGACACTCTCGAAAAAGCTCGCGAGTTTCCATTGAAGAACGTGCGTGATGTCAGTTTCGCACACGGTGGACACAAGTTTGTGGCCGCGCATGGTAACTGTGCCAAGATTTTCGACACGTATACAGGCGCAAATGTGTCGACGCTTCGGGGACACTCGTCAAAGGTTAGACGGGTAAAATGGACGAGTGATGACGAAAATGTCGTTACTATAGGTGCGGACGGTTGCTGTTATCGCTGGGAGTTACACGGTGTTGATGCTTTATCTGGAGAACACAAGAGAAACGCAGAACACGCGAGAAAGGGGTGTCGATACGACGACGTCGCACTTCTGCCGAAAGAACTCGGGAATGGCGTGTTTTTAGTTGGAAGCGATCGAACGATTAAAGAGCTAGACGGTGAAAAGTTTGGCGCAGGTTCGTGCCGAGAATTTGAAATCTCTTCATCCATGTCAGCGCTCTCTTGTAACGGCGGCGGTGACGGTACCGCCGGAACGACTTTCGACCAGAGCGGAAGTGATGAGGAGCACAGCAGAATGGTCTCGCGACGAAAAGCAACTACTCTAACATCTGCGTGCTTTCTGCATTCATCTCGACTCCTGGTATGTGGTACATCCTGCGGTGCGTTGCGGGTATACACAACTCCGTTGACCGGAGAATTTCGTGAATATCGATGCGCGAGCAATCGGGAAATTACATCCATATGTGCGTCCGATACTGAGAAGAGAGTGTTCGCGTGTGCCTCGGACGGAACAATGTTTGCATTCGAGATTATTATAGAATCTGATTCCGGTGCATTCAATTTCAATAACCCTCTTCCTCGGTTTGATAAAAATAGAAGCGTAAAAGATACGAGCGACGCTGACGCGCCAGACGACGTGCTCATATCGCGCCTCGTCCTACTTGAAAAGGAGAAGAGCATAGCAGATCTCCGTTCAAGAATTCGTGAACTTCGCGCCAGACACGAATACGAGCGTCGAGTGTCCGACCAACGGAATCGAGAAGAAGTTAATCGTCTAGAAACGCAGCGTAAGAACGATCTGGAAAGAGAAATCGCCAAGCGAACGAGGTTGCGAGAAACATTTCTGGAGGAGAGGGCAAAAACTGAAGAGAAAACGCGCAGCGAAGACGAAACGCGCCGAACACGCGAAGAACACAAAGAGAGAGAGTATAGGCGTAAACTCGCGAAAGAGTTTGAGAAGACTGAAAACTTAAAAGTCGTGAAAGATGAGGAAATTGCGAAGTGGGACGAGCAAAATTCAGCATTGGTGCAGGCCCATGAGGCGTACGTCAAAGAATAGGAAGCGAAATTGGAGAAAGAGACGCGACTTTTACAGCATAAAATCGCGCAGCTAGAACTAGAAATTCGCACAGAGAAGGAAATTAGCGAAGAGACGCAGCGCCAAGTTGAAGAAGACGCCGACGAAGAGATTGAAAATTTGAAAAAGGTATTTCAGGAAAACGTGGAGTACGAGCGCCATCGTTCTGCGGAGTTACGAATTGAGCACGCGAAAACACGGAAGCTTCGCGAAAGCGCAACCAGAAACGAAGAATTAATGCGCGAAGAGGCCTCGTTAGCAAAGCGCGAGCGAGATGTGCTCAAAGAAGAGCTGGAAAAGGCGAAACAAACTTTAGCAGAACGCGACGCTGAAATACGTGATTTGAAAGAAGACAATAAAAAATCGACTCGAGAGATGCAAAAGAAGATTGCATCAGAACGGAAGCTCTCCTCTCAACTGACGGAACTTTCCGAGAGACTCGTCAAAGTCGATTCTGAGATTGTACCAAAGTTTGAGCGCACCGTGAACGATTTGAACGAACATTTACAGTTGAAGGATAAAGAAATAGTAAAAGTATTGGCAGAAGTGAAAGCTCTCAAAGGCGAGTTGGAAGAAACAACACGCAAAGGAGAGAGCTTTCGCAAAGAAGCAAAGTTGAAGCGTAGAAACGCGGAAAAATCGCAGCAGTTGATTAAAAGATTCCAGCGCGACTTGTTCCAGGTGGTGGATAGAAAAGCAAACGAGGACTTCAAAGCGTTGAAAGATGCCGTTGTGCAACTGTATTCCCGATACGCTCGCGAAGAAGACATCAAGGAGAACGAAGTACACTTGACGCGCGCGGAAGAAGCAGCTCTTGCGGTCCAAAAACGGAACGATGTATTAGAACAAACTGTCGAGAAGTTACGTAAGCAATTGAGGAAAGAAAGTGAGGCTCGGCGTATCGAAGTATCGAAGGTTTTGAAGGAAAATCTGGAGCTCGTTGAGGCCGAACGCAAAAAGGAAAAAAAGACTACGGACGAACAGCAGCAACCATTTTTAGAGCTGAAGAGATATTTACACACCTTAGCCGTGCAATGAGGAATAAATATTTGTGTGCATCTTATCGTACTACACGCTGGCAATACCGGCTATTTGTGATCCTATAACCCAAAACCCATCCAAATCGAAGTATTCATAGTCTACGTTTTCGCTGCCAAACACCTTCTTTATGACTTCGCCTGTCTTCCTGTTCAATCTGCAACCATCCGCAGCTTTGATCTGCATCGGTGTCAATGCCTCCTGCTGACGTCTCAAGCTATCGTTCGTTTGACTCAACACGTGTTCGACGAAGATAAACTTGCCCGTCTTGGGTTTCAACACGCGCTTCACCTCCTTCAACGAAGCCAACTGATCCTCCACCGAACACAAAACAAGCGACACGACCGCCACATCCACAGAACCATCTTCAAACGGCAAATTCTCGCTCACGCCACGCAACGGCTCGTATTTCACCTTATCCGATTTCACCTTTTCAAAATTCTCCAGCGCGTACGGAGTCATGTACTCGTTCGGATCGACGCCGTACACGTCAACGCTCACTCCAAAATTCGTCGTCGAAGCGACCATATCGTAATACTTGGCGTTCGGCCAGGTGCCCGCGCCTAATTCAACCACGTCCACCTTCCCTGTTCTGTTCGAAAATGCTCTCGTGAATAATTCTGTCTTTCTCTCTTCGATGACGCTTTCGTATCCAGCCATCGTTGTCACTGCGTAAAAAGAGTTATAGAGTTAGTTGGAAAGAGTTCGTTAGGGAGTTCGCAAAGAAAGAAGAAAAACACAAACACTCACTCGCTTTGGCAAACACTTTGTCCGTCCGCTGATTCCTGTGATCGAGCACATAGTTCACGTCCTCGACGGTTTCATCGTTCAAGTCTAAGAGTTTTGGAAACGCTCGCGCGGCCTCCGAAAAGGAAGCGGCAAAACAGAAAGCGCAGCCAGAACACGCGACGAAAGCGCGTCTCGAATCTTTCTTCGTTTCCAATCCTCTTTTTCTTCTTTCATTTTTGTCCTCATCATCGGTCCTAGATGCATCAGCATCAGCACGCGAGGATGGTACCACGCGACGACGACAACTGTTGCGATTGTTTGCTCCTCGAGATGTGGTGGTAACGCGACGACCGGTGTTGTGATGCGCTGAAGACGCGCAGAGAGATGTCATTTTTATAGGGGATTTTTAGGGGA
>Ga0182095_1174710_pt1 | contig 10959 bp, 6 predicted proteins | sample 041ome_19_FD_127784 | JGI IMG/M metagenome (GOLD analysis project Ga0182095, IMG submission 127784) | Metatranscriptome of coastal salt marsh microbial communities from the Groves Creek Marsh, Georgia, USA - 041412BS metaT (Metagenome... | ecosystem: Environmental > Aquatic > Marine > Intertidal...
AGAACCGCTCAACGCATCGCTGCACCGCGCGTACAACCCGTAAAACCCATCCGCTTTACTCCCAGGATCTGCCAACACCCTTCCCACGGAACATTTCAGCACCGGCGTCTTCACGTTCTTCGCCCGAAAACAACTCGCCAACGTGTACGTCTTCAACCCGAGCGTTCGCAACAACACGAACTCCTTATATCCAAAACTCCTCTCGGTCAACTCTTCTCTCGTTTTCACGTTCAACTCGCCGCGAACGAGACCAAACACGCCGCTCGCATCTTCGCCGTTCTCACCGTTACCACCACCACCATCGCTGCCGCTTAAACTCTCCAAAGCTTTCTCCAGCGCTTCCCAGTTGATGGTGTTCTTGTTCAGATTCACGACTCGAGAGAGGAGAGACCCCGGGACAAACTCCGACTGTTGTTGCTGCTGCACCGCAACACCGCGTCTGACCGCCGCAAAACACGTCACCGACGACTTCTCGAGACGACGAGCAGCCCCGGAACGACTTTTAGAGGGAGAAGAGCGAGAAGACAAAGCGGACGACGACGTCTGGAGGAGAGACGGGACGACAGAAAACATGTGTGTGTGTATCTCTCTGTTGCGCGTGGGGAAATTTCTGGAGTTGATGAGAAATTTTTTAAAAAACTCTCCACTCTTTCGCAAAGATGTCCTCTTCGGGGTGTCGCTGCTTGCGCCTGAGCGCCGCCGCCAGACGGTCCCTTCTGAGGAGCGCGGCTTCGTCGTCCTCCTCCTCCTCTTCGCGATGCGTCGTTCGCGCTTCGTCTTCTTCGACGACGACATCCGGGAGCAGCGGAAAAAAGGTTCGATTCTTTTTAACCGAATCCCCCGCGACGACGAGGAGGAGATTTGAAATCGTAACGAGAAGCTATTCTTCCTCCTCCTCCTCCTCTTCGTTCGGAGGAAACGGAATGGGAGGAGAGCAGTACCAACCGAATAATAATGGCAACGAAGCGCAGTACAACGACGCGTTCGCGTCGCCGCCTTTGGTCGTTTCGAATGGCGATCGGTTGTCTGGACCGGGGGCAAATCGGGCGATTAAGTGGGTGCCTAGTGATGCGAAATCCTCTTCTTCTTCTTCTTCCTCCGCGGCGGCGGCGGAGTACGACGCGAATTATTACGCCAGAGAGACGCCATCGGCGCCACAGTGGGGGAATAGCGGTGGAAGTGGAAGTGGACAACAGCAACAACAGCAAGCGCAACATCGAGGGTATGGCAGTAATAATACGAGTTATAATAACAACGGCAACGCTTCGTCGTATTCGTCTTCTTCGTACGGAGGTGGCGGTTATTACGGCAGCGGCAACAATTCATCCGCGTCAGCATCTTCAAGCAACAACAACAGGACGTTCGTGGACTTTTCGATTTATAAATCGAAAGCGGCGTTATCTGTGAAATTGGTCAAACCAACGTTTGAGACCGATCAGCAAGGGCGGACGATTATGAAACGTTCGGGCGGGATTCTCTTGGAGTTTGCGCCGGCCATCGGGACGAGGAAATACGATTGGACTCGGAAAGGGTCGTTCATGCTCTCTCCCATCGAAGCGGCAGAGTTGGCGAACAGATTGAATCCGAGTCGACCGAGCATCGCGCAAAAAGTGGAGTTTTTCCACGACCCAGGGATGGGTGGGAGTTCGCAAGGGTCGGTTACGAAAGGTTTGAAGATGGAAGCAATGCCGGACGGTACCGGGGGGGTGTTTTTGAACTACAATCAAACCAAGTTTGGCGAAAAATTGAACGTGAACATCCCGGTGTCGTTCGGGGAGGTATCCGCTTTAGAATTGTTGATTAAACATTTAGTTCCGAGAGTGATGGGGTTCTTCGAAGAAGATGCGATGACGAGTTCGTCTTCGGGTTCGTCTTCGTCGGCGGCGTCGTACGGTTACTAAATACATCGTGTGAGCGCGGTTCTGTTGTTTTGTATCAATATATATCATCCTAAATTGAATCAATGGTATCATCATTATTGCTATTTGCTCTTTCTTAAATACACACGGTATCATCGAACGGATTCACGTCTTCCAACGACTTCTCGCAGTTTTTTTCAATCTGTTCCAACATCGCGCTCTGCTCCTTCTCTTTCCTCTCCATCTCCTCCAACTTCTCCAGCTCCTCTCGGTTCCTCTCCAATGCCGTCCTTCTCCTCTCTTCCATCCGTTCGTTGTACGCTTTCAGCTCCAACTCGCTCGCGTCTATCGCGTTCATCGTCATCTCGTACGCTTTCTCGCCTTCCTCTTTCGCCACGCGTTCCTTTTCGCTTTGCGAAAGCCCGTCCGGATTCCCTTCCTTCTCGATCCTCGCTAACGTCTTCCTCTCCGCCGCCTGTCTCGCGTACACCGCCGTCGCTTTGCGATTGAACTCTTCTTTCTCTTCTTTTTGTTTGATCGCCAGCCGGTCGTATTCGCGCATCATCATTGCTCGTTCCTCCGCCTTCGTCTCCCACCGCGGTCTCGGTTGTTGTTGTTCGTTTGCTCCTCCACTTTGTCTCTCGAGTTCCAATCTCCTCTCGATGTCGAGTATGACTTGCCTTCGCGAATCTTCCAGCGACGCGTGACACGGCGCGCACAAGAAACCGCCGCTGCCACCACCGGCAAGAATCGCGCTCAAAGAGAGCGCCAAAACGCCTCTCGCCGTCGTCCTCGTTCCTCTCCGTCTCGTTGTTTCTTCTTCTTCTTCTTCTCGTTCTTCTCCTCCGTCGTCATCATCATCATCACCATCGCGCTCCCAAAAATCAGAGGAAGAAGAAGAAGAAGAAGAAGAAGAAGAAGAAGAGGCGCGCGGCGCTCTCCGGCTTAAAATTCTTCTTCTTCCCGTTCTCCTCCGAGCGACGCCACTGGCGGCGTTCTTCGTCGCCGAGACGGAAGAGGCCGTTGAAAACATCTCACGCGACAGAGGTGTGTTATTAGTGTTATTAGGTGTGTATCTTCTCGTCTAGGGGATATTTTTTTGACGCAGAAAAATTTAGGGTTTCAATCAATCAATCGGCAAACCCTAAACCCCCCGGAGAGATTTTGAACGCACGCGCACGGCGACCAAAAAAAACGGACTCTGCGCGCGTTTATTAGTGAGAACGACTTCTCTTTCTCTCTTCTCTCTTCGACGCGAGCGAATTTTTAGCAGGCGCCAGAGAGAAGACAGAGACGGAGAGAGTGTTCTTCGCGCGCTCGAGAGAGAGAGAGAGGAATGGCCTCGTCGTCGACGGAAGGAGACCGGCGAAATCAGAACGACGCATCATCCTCGTCGACGGAAGAGGAGAAGAGAAAAGATGTCGCGACGAACGACAACACCAATCTCGGCGCTTTCGCGCAGTTGCTGGCCCAAACCGCGCTTCTCTTCTCGTCTCTGGTGAAAGAGTTCATCTCTCCGCAGGCGGCCATGTTTGGTGGGTCGTTTTTTCTTCCCAGAAAAGCGAAGGAGCTGCGGCAGCGGTGCGCAGACTTTTGCAGAGATTTTTCTTCGGAGAACACCATCGGCGACAACGACAACAACGAACTGCGCGCGTTTTTACGCCAGACGAGAGAGGAAGAGAAGGCGACGGATTTTTTGCACTTTGAGAAGAAGACGAAAATTTTGCGAGAGATCACGGAGACGTGCGCGGAGATTTTGGCGCACGAGGAGGTGCACCAACAAGGAGGGAGACGCGGGAAAGTCGCGGTGAAAGCGTTGGAGTGTTTGTTTTTGGTGATGAACTTTGTGGAGAAGGAGAAAGTACGAGTGAGCGGCGCGTCGGAGTCGTCGAGGTCATCGTCGCAGACGATGACGTGTAGCGCGACGATGCTGAGGGATACGTGTAAAGCGGTCGCATTTTGCGGAAAGGATGATAAGGCGTTAGAAATTACGAGGATGGTGGTCAAAATGTTGTTGGCGCTGGCGACGAGCGAACACATCGTGAACTCCGGGACGTTTCAAGGCGAAGAAGGGGAGGAGGCGTTGGAGATTTTGACTTTACGATTGGCGCATTCAGCAGTCGCGAGCGAGGGAGACGTCGAGAGAAGAGTAGCAAAGACGGCATTGGTGCAGCACATAAATAATAGCTTCAAGAGGTGCGCGGACGTGGAGTTCAAGACGAGCGCTAGTGCTGAAAATGCTACCGCTGCACCTAACGGTGTTCTTTTTTTCTGCGACTCGTCGGCGTTGACGTGTTTGAAAGCGTTATGTAAAATTGCGTCGAGAGATTCAGATGACGCGACGACAAAGAGCGCAGAAGAGAACACGGACACGAAGGGAAAATCACATTTTTCCGCGGCGAACGCGTTAGATGCAGATGAATACATCTTAGCCAGCCGATTTTTAGCGATAGATTTACTTCGACAGCTGTGCGAAGGACCGAACGCGAGGGCGTGGTTAGCGGCGTATAAAAACGAATTGAAGAAACCTTTGAGCGAGGCTTTGTTGGTGAACGCGATGTTAAATCCAAAATCTACGCTTCAAAAAGGCGGCGTTGCTGGAGTAGCTGCGGCCGCCGCGGCTACTGCGTCTGGTACGATTAACAACAACGGCGGGAAAAGATTGAGTTTCGAAGGCATCGAAAGGACGCTGAACGCGTCGACAAACAGAGCGAACATCACCACGAGCACAAGCAATAACAGCAATAGCATCTTGCACGGATTCAATAACGCTACAAGGTTTCATCCCATGGCGTTAGCGTCATCGAGTTTAGCTCGAGCGACGTTTGCCTCGATTGTCTCTCGCGCCAGAGATTCGTGGAAATCCGAAATCGCTTTGATGTTCCCTACGATGCTTTTACACCCATTGGAACGATCAAAATCAACGCACGTAAAGGCAAAAATTGCCGCGTTAAAAACGTTGCGACAAATATACGACGATCCTTCGACAGCGGCGGATGTTTTTGTGAATTACGATTGCGATCCTAGATGTTCGACGAACTGCTTCGAGAGAAGCGCCAAGGCGATTTTAGAGACGCTTAAAGTTGAGCGGGAAAAAGAGCGCATTCTTGTTAACATCAGCAGCGGTTCCTCTATCGATATCGACTCAGTCGCGGTGAGAGATGCGGCGACACAGTGTTTAGTCGCTATCGTGCGTTCGTTGCGTGTGTGGCGCGCGAGAAACAAGGAATTGGGCGAAGACTTATTCCAGGATGAAGATTCCATCGGCGAGGTGGAAAGAAAAGCCTCGTCAACTTTGCGCCGGTCAGGGAGCGTTTCGACCTCGTTTGAATTGATTCCTTCCCAAAACGTCGTTGTTTCTTCGGGTCCTTCTAAATCAGATGACGAGAAACAACCGGAATCAAGCAACGCGACTAAGAAAGCACCTACGAAATCACAAGAATTACTCGGCGGCGGATTACTCTCTTCCGTTCCATTAGAAAACGAAAACGCGCCTACGACAACGTCGTCATCGTCGTCAACGGCAAAGCCGTCTCAGACTAAAACGTTCGCAACTTTGAAAAAAGAGAAAAGATCGGTGGAGATTGCGGTGAAAAAGTTCAACAAGACGCCGACCATGGCAGTTCTGCGCGAGCACGCGCCGAGTAATTCAGTGGTATCGGCGTCGGACGCAGCCAAGTTTTTACGGTCGGCGCCTGGTGTTGATCCATCAGCAATAGGACATTTATTGGGATCTAGCGATGCCGATGGCGTTGCTGTGATTCGAGCGTACTTAGAAAATTTTGATTTTACTAACGAATACGTGGACGAAGCGTTGAGAAAGTTCATGTCGACGTTTCGAATTCCGGGTGAAGCGCAACAAATCGATAGACTCACCGAATGTTTCGCGAAAAGGTTTATTGAGTTAAATCCAAACTTTGGGGGTGAGAAAATAGAAAAAAAGGTGGACTGCGTAACAATTATCGCATTCGCGATAATCATGTTGAATACAGACGCGCACAATCCCATGGTGGATGTCAAAATGCGAATGTCGAGAGAGGATTTCTTGAATATGGCTTTGGATACGCCAGAGACGAAAGGTTTGGAAGAAGAAATGATTCGAGGCGTTTACGATCGCGTGACAAAAGAAGAAATTATTTTATCCGCAGACAAACGCGCCATCGCGGAAACTTCGTCATCCACTGGTACTGATGGTAGTAGTACCACTACCACTACGGCGAATAGTGGTCTCATGAGCGACTTTGGCATCTTTGGCGCATTCAAGAAGAAGCAGAAAATTCTCGAAATGGAGGAAAAGATTGCCTCGGAAGAAGCGAAAGCTTTACTGAGGGAAACTGCTCGAGCGTTCTCTGCTGTCACGACGAGACCAACTAAAGCTCCCGTAACGTCGACCCTTTCTTCGCCACAGCTCGAGAATGGGCGAGGTAGTAATTCAGAGCTCGACGAAGACGTAAGCAACAACAACAACAATCTATTCGTCAGCGAATCTGCCTTCCACGCGGCTGCGGAAGCGGGACTGGCGCGACCGATGTTTGAAGTCATCGGCGAAGCTCTCTGTCGAGCATTATCCATTGCATTTGGCCTTGCGAATGACCCTGGGCGTGCCGCCATGGCTTTAGAGTGCGCTCGTTCTGCCATGAGACTCGCCTTTGAGACAAAGCTGTATACGTTGCGGGATTTGTTTGGACAATTTTTGTGCAACGCTACGGGCGTGAGTGCATCCGATAATGACCAAGTAGACGGCAACGCTGATGACAACAATGATGACGACGACGACGTGACGCGAGTTGATTCAAGAGCCATGCAGCGCGCTGAAGCGACAAAAACACTGCTCGACTGCGCAAGATCTGATGTCGATTTTATTAAGCTCGGTCAAAAATTTTGGAAGTCGTGCATAGATATTTGCGTCAGTTTGGAGATTGCCATGTTGGAAAATGACTCGACGGCGTTGAGAGGTGTGACGAATGTGAACTGTCGTCCAAACGGAACCGCGCAAGAGTCGGCGGATGGTAATCTGCCAGACACAACGAAAGTGGAGAAGAATATCCAACGCCTTCTCGGGTTCAAGAACATCATGGCGTGGCTTCGACCGTTTTCGAGGGAATCTGGCTTAGAAACCGATGTAAATCCGGACGCCAAGGCAGCCATAGACGCGTGTTTCGTAAACTCGACTCGAATGGGTGCGAGCGAACTCTCACATCTCGTCGATGCGTTGATACAACGTTCCGAGCGCGATTTATCTGCGGCGGAGCAAAGCGAAATCACGAAATCTCCAAATACGAGAATCGCGATGAAACGTTTGGCGGATGTCGCGCGAGCAAACTTGGACGGAAGATCTTTAGCAGCGTGGCGAAACGTCATCTGGGGACCAGCTTCTTTGCATCTAGCGACGACGGCGACTTCGTGCGTACAAATTGAGACCCTCGTAAATCGCAACGCGTGCAAAGAAGCTTCGGAGTGCCTTCGTGTCGTTGCTGAGGCTGTGCTCCTGAAAAGAGGAAGCGCAGAATTGGATGAGACGGAGGACGAAGATGGCAACGTCACGCCGACAAAACGTAAAACTAAGTTGACGAAGTTGGAAACAGACGAAGATATCATCAACAGCAACGTAGACGCGGCTCGAGAAGACGCGCTGTTGCCGTTTTACGAAGCTATTCGAGCGATTGCCAACTCGAGCTTTCGAAACTCTGGCTTGGGCAACGAAACCGTCTTTTTCGACATGAAGACGAGAAAAGCAGAATTCGTCGTCGACGCGTTGAGACGCCTCGCGGAAACTTCGAGCAGAAAGTTTGGTAAATCCTGGCGAAGAGTAGCTCAAACGCTCGAAATCGTCGCTTCAAACGCTACTCTGTCGGAATATCACGGCAACACCGAGGAGTACGATGGGAATCCAGAAGATCAAGTCAAAGTCTTATTCGCAGACTCGGCAAAGATTCGCGCGTTTGTGAGTTTTCGTAACATTATCGTCGAAAGCGTGCTCAAAGGCAGATCAAAGAAAAACGGTGTATCGACATCGACACCGTCTTCTTCAGATGGAGAACTCACGGACGACATTTTACCGGATATTGTGGATGTTTTAGCTAAATTTCGAGACGTCGAAAAGCAAACGAAAAACGACAAAGGCGAATCCATCGTCATTTCGGAAGCTTTACTATCTTTGCAAGAGATCATCGTTCGCGCGGATCGAAGCACACCGCGCGGGCGAAACCTTTGGAAAGTTACGACGAGGCGTTTGATATCCGCAACGTTCTCGATCGAGAACACTCGAGCGACAACCATGAGAGCGTTTGAAAGCGTCTTTGCGTCCGCGCTTGACTTTACCACCGCCGAATCAAAAACCAGAGACGACGAAAAAATATTCTGGCAAGACGTTTGCGAAGATGCCATAGAGCCGATTGTTTCTTTCACTCGCGAGGAGTATTACGGGAATCACGCGCACAAAAGTGCTCCGAAAAATGAGGGATTTTTAGAGGCGAAGACGTTTTCGTTGGCGACGTTCTTTCCCCGCTTGGTTTCAAACGTGACATCTTCGAAGAATAGTGTAGGATACGACATCGTATCGATCGGCTTCGCGAAAGCGATTGCAAATCTAGACGCCGCGTCGACCTCGTTAGCGCATTTGTTATCGTGCATCGCAGCCTTTGGCGCCGAGAGGAGTACTTCCTCTCCTTCTGAAAGCTTCTGGAGCTTTGTCTGCGACTTTCTCGAGAATGCGTTTAGCGCTCAGGAGAAAAATGAAAGAGACGATATCATTTCGAAATCGCTCGTTTGTGATTTTATTCCCGAGTTGTATTCATCGTGTGGTGTTGCGGAGTCTCAAAAGCGCATAGCGCACGTCGCATCGACCATTCACATCGACGCATTCAGCTCTGCCATTGGTAAGGAAGGAGGTGAGGAACACGAGGAGCTTCTATACAACTCCACGCGAGCGGTACTCGCGACGACGACGAACGACGTGAGCGGTACGCTCACGGCTTGCGATATCGTCTTACGTTACTACTTCCTGAATAACGAGAAGGAGACATCCTCTTTCGATGTTTCCGCTCGCGTGCTCGATATGTTAGCTTCAGTTGTCGACTCGTTGACGACATTGATAAAGCAGAACAAGACGAAAGCGAAGAACAACAACAGCGATGGTGCGAAAGTAGAAGAAGGCGGCGAAGGCGACATCTCCTCATCGTTATCAAAGCAAAAGAACGAAATCTCGCAGTTGTTTGTTCCTCAACTGTCTTCGCTCGTCGCCTTGGGGCGCTATCCTTTGAATAGATCCTTGCAAAGTTTCTTCTCGGCGACGTTGGAGAAATAATAACAACACAACAACAGCGAATAATATATGTATTTTAGAATAGTAAAGTTTGTAGTAGTGCAAAGTGTATACAAGTATTTACGTAGTCATTATTATTAGTCTAAATACAACATAGCAATCGTCTAACGTTTCAACACGTTCGTCGGCGCGTCCGGGTCGTTCTCTAACGCCAACTTCGCCATGTCTTCCACCGCGCCGCGCGGCACCGACGTGAAAAACAAACTCCCACCGAACAACACAAACAACAACAACGAAATCGCAGCCGTGCCTACGGGCCCGACTTTACCACCTTCTGCGGTATCGAACCCGGGAATAATCGGTACCGGTCCTTCGTTTCTGCCGCTGTCAAACCCAAACGGATCCGACTTCTTCGGCGGAAGCGGTGCGTCCTCGTCCTTCGTCCCTTCTTCTCCGTCGCCGGTGCTCGCTTTCGTCGTCGTCGTCGTCGTCGTCGTCACTTTGAAGCGGTTTGCGTTTCGCATCATCGCGCGTCTGCCGCTGCCGCGCGCGACGACTCTCATCGCTCCGACGCCGGTAGCGCTGCTAATGCTACTACTGCTGCTCGTTGCCAACATGATGATGCTCTTCCTCTTATGTGTGTTCTCTCTCTCTCTTTCTCTCTCTTTCTCTCTCTCTTTGTGTTGTCTCTTTCTTTACGTGAAACACACGCTTTTTGTTCGCGGGGAAAAGTGTCGCCAAAGTGACGCCGTTGTGGCTTTTTCGATTATATTGATTTTTGATGTGCGTGGAATTAAATCGAGAGAGAGAGAAGAGGATCGATGTTTTCCCCACAGACAACAGAAGAGAGAGAAGAAAAGCAAAAAAAGCAGATAGAGAGCGTGAGTGACCTCACTATTTTTACGCAAAAAACTCACAGAAGAAAAAATGTTCGCTGCCACTAACGTCCAACAAACCGCCTTCGTCGGCAAAGCCGTCGCGATGAAGTCTCGCACCATGGTACGTTTCACGACGCGTCGTTTATTTTGAAATCGCGCGTTCGCATCGCTCGAAGCGAGCGCGGTTTTCGATGTTTTTTTTATAGCCTTTTTTTTTGTGAGCAAAATTCGGGCCGATGATGATGATGGTTCGCTCTCTCGCGATGAGAGGAGGAAAAAAAGATGCCGCGAAAGCGCGCCCGAATACGGTGCGCGCGCGAAGCGGTGAACGCACGCAGAGTGCGATGGTTTCGTGAAACGCATTCCTTCGATTCTGTTTGTGTGTTTTTTTCCTCGCGCGGTGCGTCGCGCACCCCTCGATGAGAGCGCGAAAGAAAGAAAGCGCTTCTTCTCCCCCCGGAGAAGACGAGAAAACACGACGTGTTTCCCACCGAAAAACTCAAAAAGAACGAGAGGAGGAGAGAGAGGAATTTTGTGTCTCGGATTAGTCGCGTTTTCTATCCCTCGCGAAAGTTTAAAAACGCATCGAACGTGAAAAAGAGGTCGGGTGAAATGCGATTCGTGCGCGCGCGCGAACGTTTGCGTGTTTCTTCGTGCTGCTGCGGCCCGTTGAGGCGTGGATGCATACAAAGCGCGCGCGGATGGAGGAGGAGGGAGGCAGGAGGAGAAATCATCCATCGGTTGTTCGTTTATCCGAACAAATTTTTTTTTGCGGTCAAAACCCTAAACATTCACTAACGAAACATTTCTCTTCTTCGAATACAAAAAATGAACAGAAAGTGCAAAGAGGCATGACCATCATGAACTTCACGGTCACTTTGGAAACCCCGGAAGGCGCCCAAAAGATTGAATGCGCTGACGACACGTACGTCCTCGACGCGGCTGAAGAAGCTGGCAT
>Ga0182095_1360307_pt1 | contig 10955 bp, 27 predicted proteins | sample 041ome_19_FD_127784 | JGI IMG/M metagenome (GOLD analysis project Ga0182095, IMG submission 127784) | Metatranscriptome of coastal salt marsh microbial communities from the Groves Creek Marsh, Georgia, USA - 041412BS metaT (Metagenome... | ecosystem: Environmental > Aquatic > Marine > Intertidal...
ATTTGTCAATACCGAAATTACCAAAAAAACCGGTTGACTTTTGGTTTGAGTGAGTGTATTATATAAACATAAACTAAAAAAGAGGGCAATGTTTATGAGCAACAAACAAGAAATCCTAGACCAGATCGAAGGTCTTATGTTCGATATCGAGAACGCGGCAAGCGAACTTCAGAACCTATATCGCGAGCACTTCCCAAGCACATACCAAACGGGTATGGCCTACGAGGCATTTGCTCTTACGCAATCAAGCAACCGTTATAACACCACACTGGAAACGCTGTTTGAATCGGCGAAGAAGGAAGAAGAGGAGTACGCATAATGCAGGACATGGTGGAACGATTGGCTAGGATGACACAGGAGGAGAGGGATCGGTTTGAGCAGGAGTTGGTGGACCGTTGGCCCCACCTGGCAGAGGGTGTGAGCAGGGGCATCCAGCACAGATTGGAAGATCTTTTTCGGTTGACAAAAGATAAAACCGGTATTAATATATAAAGTATAACAAAGGAGCGAACATGAACAAAATTAAAATAGCATACTGTGGTTACGATGTGGTAAGCACCAAACACGAGGTTGAGGATGTGGAAGCATTTGCGAACTGGTTGGTAAACAAGGTACCCACACTGGACGATGCCAAAAAGTATGTGACGGCATTTGCTGATATTAAAACGGAAGAGTGGGTTGACGGCTACGGTGAGGATATGTTTTGGGCACCCAGAACAATGCCTAGGGGTAGCAGAAAGTGTGCAGAGAGCCACCTATTCCTACACATGAAGGGACAGTGGCACGTGACGGATGATGGTTGCGATTGGGAACCCGTAGGTGAGTTTTTTAAACAGGCGGCATAATATTGGTTGACAATACCGGTTTTTATGCTATACTATTAATATAACAACAAGGAGCGAAAATGACAAAACTTGCAATAGAATCAATCATAGCATCAATTCATGCTATGGACCGACAGGACCTAGACAGGGTGGTGGATGCCGTGAAGTATGCACGAAGCCAGAGCCACAGGCAGATGGCACAGAGCCTAAGGATAGGTGACCTGGTGGAATTCCAGGGCCGATACGGCAAGACCGTGAGAGGTACTGTGGTCAAGACAGCCATCAAGTATGTACAGGTTGACTGTGGCATCGATGGTAAGTGGAGGGTGCCTGGTGCACACCTTCAAACAGTAAAGGCGGCCTAGTATGTGGAAGGACGAATGCTTTGCTGAGATCTGCATAGGGGACAAGGTCTGGTACAAGACCCCCCAGCAACAGACACACACGGCCAAGGCCATATTCAGGGGACCCGCGGGTTGGGTCTGTGATAGGGGCAATGGACAGCCTGTTGTGATCAACGAGGATCACAATTATCTGGGTCATACCAAGGGACGATCACGCAAAAAAGACCATATAGGTTCGTTTCTAAACGGTTGACAAAACCGGTAATGCCTGCTATATTATAAGTATAACAAGGAGAGCGAATGAAACGAATTTTAGGAATACTAACGATGACGGTGGCGATGCACGGTTCTGTGACGGCCGCTGAACATCTAAAGAGTTTCAACCATGCGGCGGAACTTACTTCACAGGCCAAGACCATACTGTTCCAGGAACTGGAATTGGAGAAGGTACCCAACAGTTATCACAGAGAGGTTGTGTGCTTGGCTGAGAACATCTACTTTGAAGCACGAGGAGAGAACTTCAGTGCCAAGGCGGGTGTGGCCAACGTCACACGCAACAGGGTGAACAGCCAGGACTACCCCAACACATTCTGTGATGTGGTGTATCAGGGACCTGTGAGAGAATCATGGAAGACCAAGGGCAAGGATGTGGCGGCTGAGGATAGGGTTTACTATCCACGAAAGCATCGTTGTCAGTTCTCATGGTACTGTGATGGGCAGAAGGATGTGATCTGGGCCAACTACGAGAGAACGGGTGAAACCATAGAAGGCAATGCCCTAGCATGGAGAACCTCGGTCCAACTGGCCATATGGACACTGGGACAGGGTGAGATGGTGCTCAAGGACAATACCAAGGGTGCCCTATTCTATTACAATCACAATTTGGTCTATCCAAACTGGGCGGATCACAAGACCTACATAGGCGTTTTGGGCAATCACACATTCATGAAATAAAATGGTTGACAAAACCGGTTTTTATGCTATACTAATAATATGAAGAAAACGATGTTAGAAATTTTGAAATGGGTTGCAACGATCACGCTGATCGTGGGCACGGCGATCAACGGTTTGGGATACTATCCTGAGGGTCCGTTGGTACTGGTGCTGGGTGGTGTGCTTTGGTTGGTTGCTTCCATTATAATGAAGGACAAACCCCTAATCGTAACCAACACGGTGATGAGTGTTGTGGGTTTGGGCACGGTGGTTTTTAAACTTTTTGGTTGACAAATGGTAAAACCGGTGCTATACTGTAAGAACAATAAGGAAAGCGAGGAACATTATGACAAACGCAAGAGATAGAGCACTAGAGTTGGTAGAGTGTGGTATGGTGACCGCAGAGGATATGCTAACCATGTGCCTCAAGTACATGAGCACAGATGACGTTGCAGATATGCTGGACGCCAACGAATTGAGTGCTAGATTCCAAGAAGATGCGGACGAGGATGAAGAAGAACAACAACGCCGTGATGAAAAGAACGGTCTTTATCCTGATCGGGAAGATATAGCAAATTAGATTGTTAATCTTTTTGGTTGACAGATTGGAATTTTGGTGCTATACTATAAACATAATGAAGGAGCGAACTAGATGAAAGAAATAAGTTTATACAAAGACGACAATGGTCGCAAGGTATACAAGGTCACAACAACCTACACAGTGAAGACCGAAGAATTCGTAAAGGTTGCTGAAGGCGAAGATCCATATGATATTTGGCTAGACCAGGGCGGTTTGGATTACAGCAAGATCAATCAGTACTGCCTACATGAAGGGCCTCACACAGAAGCCTACTACGCAGAAGCATTTACTGATGGTGGCAGTGAAGTGAAGTATGTGGGTACGGTGGTACCCGAGTACGATGAGGAGTACAAGGACGAGATTGTGGACTATGTTTTGGATGACACGATCCCTGAAAAGAGTTTGGAGAAAGTGCCGGCATAACCGGTTAATCCAATTTATCCAAAATGGCTAGATTTCGGTTGACAAGTTCGGAATTTGGCTATACACTAATACTTGTCATTAACACTAAAAAGGAAAGGCAGATATGACAAACAAACAATACAAATACGCAGGGGTATCAACCTTTGCAGGTAAAACTAAAATTAGGTTTGCCAACGACATCATGAGAATCAAGGTGTTGGATAAGAACGGTCACACTGATGTGAACATCAAAGAACTTCCAAGTTCGATGAACAAATCAGAAGCGGTGGCACATCTTAGTTCACTAGGTTTCGCAGGTGAGAACTCAGACATCAAAGCGGCTTTGACAAAAGCGGCTAAGAAGTATGGTGCACCTAAAACTGAATCTACTCCAGAGGTAGAAGCAGTTGAGCAGGCTGTTTAATAAAATAGCAATGGTGGGGGCGGCCCTGGTCGCCCTCTACCTCTTTGTTCCTCCAGCGAAAGCAGACATCCTAGATGTTGTGAGGAATGCAATCTACACCAAGAATCTAAGTGACGCAATCAAAAGAACTGATTGGCAACAGGCCATAGAGAAGGCCACCATCAAAACAATAGACGCAAAGACCCGAGAGTACCAGTATAAAAAGAACATCGAGAACTGGGAAAAGTCTAAGAACAATAGGGGTTGACAAACCGGTAATACCGTGTTATAGTATATACATAAACTAAAACAAAGGAGCGAGCGATGCCAAATTGGTGCAACAACACAATTACAATGTCCGGACCCAAGGACAAGATCAAAAAGATTTGGGACAACAAAGACAAGGGTTTCCTACAACAACTATACCCGATGCCTGCAGAACTAGAAGGCACAACTTCACCAGCACCCAAAGAAGGAGAGCCACAACCACTCGTGGATGGCTACGACAACTGGTATGACTGGAGAGTCAGCAACTGGTCAACCAAGTGGGATGTTGATACGGAAGGATTGGAACTTGTGGAGAACAATGACTCCGCAACCATCCAGGGTTGGTTCGATAGTGCATGGGCACCACCGATCGGTGCTTACGATCATTTCCTAGCAAACAACGAAGACTGCTCTATCTCATCTATGTATTATGAAGGTGGTATGGACTTTGCAGGTGAATGGGTAGACGGATGTGATACAATGATCAATCCTAGTGATTATACCGCGGACCAGATGGAAGATCCCAACGAAGGACTCATATATGAACTTGACCAACAGTTCAACTTCTCCGAGTGGGTGCGTGAGTATGAGGAAGAACAGAAAACAGAAACTGAGAAGTTTATCGTAGACAAGGAGCCGGTCAATGTCGGATAACTTGCCAAGAGACTTCCGTGATGTGGAACAATCAGCAATCGTGGGAGAGGACAGTCGTTCTCTCCAACTGAGCCACCGTGTGTTGGCCGAGCGTTTGCTACAGGTCGAGTATCATAGGATCCAAGAGGATATTCGATCGGGTGAAAACAGTGATACCATAATCTATATGTTGGAAGGTGGCTTCAGAGGCTACCACAAGATGACGGGTGGTGAACTGTGGGCAGAGTGGAAAGAGGTCGAGGAGCAGTTCTATCATCTCTACGAAACCAACAGCCTACCATGGGAGGTCTCTGATGAAGATCCCCTTGTGGCACTGGAAGAAGACGAGAACGGAGAAGTCGCAAAAGGTTAACCCTCCATTATAACATATAAAACCGGTTTTGTCAACCTCTTTTTTCTGTTGACAATTTGGACAGAGATGCTATACTGTGTGTATAGTTAAAAGGAGCGAAAACTATGTATGTACTACACGTTTTAAATGACGCAGGCGAATGGGAATTTATTACACGCAAATTTCGGACACCGTTTAATGCTGTTAAATTTTTCCATAGCAAGTTGTCTATGTTTGCAGATTATACTATAACAAAAATTTAAAAATAGTAGTTGACAAATTGGAAAACGATGCTATATTATAAAGTATAAACAAACAGCGAGAGGTAAAAAATATGCAATACACACAACAACACATTGAACTAGGCAAAAAGTTTTTAGCAAACGAGAACGTATGTTTTGACTATGACGCAGAGGATATGCGTATTAGTTTTGGAATAGACGTTAATGATAAAATTTGGACAAGTGGGGACAGCATTTGGAGTGAGACAAAAGCAAAGAAGGCTGTGGCTGTTGAGAGTTTGAGTTTGTGTGCTACACACAGCAAAATGAGTTATGCAGAAGAGGATTGGAAAGACTTAACAGCAGAAGACTTGTATTGGAGTGGTGGACTTGACGGCTATTGCTATTATGACGGCAGTGGCAAAAACGGAACTTGGAATGACGGTGAGGAGTACACACTTGAGGAAAAGGGTGGACTTATTAACGGAATGAAAAAAGAGGGCACTGGTGACGGCTACATTTACACTGACGACGGCTTTACAGCAAACTTGGAAAACTACTTAGTTGAGAAGTGTGACTTTGACAAAGCACTATTTGACTATTTGGGTTTTGAGTATAGTGAACAGGGAATGCAGAGTCCGGGTGCTGTAAACTTTGACGTGGACATGGATGGTGACTTTTGGCTTGCTGTACACAATGAGATGGAAGCAGAGCAAAGCAAACTACAAGCAAAAGCATTTGCATAAAAAAAGTACTTGACAATTTGGATGTGTTGTGTTATGTTATATACATAATGCAACACAACAAGCGAGGATATTATGCAGTACGCACTTGTTAATTTTACAAAGCAAACAACAGAATTTTACGCAACAGAAGAAGAAGCACACGTTGCCTGCGTTAACTATGCAGTTGGAGAAGACGTTGTAGTTGTAGTAGATTTACAACTAAAAGCAGTAGAACAACTGTAAAAAATAACACTTGACAAAACTGCTTTTTGTGTTATATTAAAATAATAAGGAGCGAAAAAATGGGAATGTATAATTTAATTGAACACAACGTTAATAGATTTTATGAAATTGCACAAAACACAATTGGTGAGTGCGAGCACATAGATGAATTTAAAAACAAAATGCAACAGCATGAAGAGTTGCTAAGTGGTAGCAGTGACAGTGAACACATTGAAGACTTGTATGCTGAAATTTGGAACGAATTTTGGAGCAAATATGTTGCCTAACAGCATATTGCTAGAACTAGGTATTGTGGTTGGTGCTATTCTTTTACTACATTTAGTGGGCATAGTGCAGATATAAAATGGTTGACAAGTTTGGAAAAGATGCTATTATAATAGTATAAACAAACAAGGAGCGAAACAAATGACAAAGATTAAAACATATTTAGGTTACTTCTTTCTCCTAGCAGGTATACTAGCAATGTCGGGTGCGGCTAACGATTGTGATGGGGCTTGCATGGAAACAGCAAACGACCTTCCCACATTCTTAATGGTAGCATTCTTAGGCTTGACAATGTTCGCCACAGGTGCTTTCATCCTAGTTAAGGAGATGGCTGAATGAGAATTCTAATCGGAATAGCGATCGGAGTGTTTGGTGTGTACGCATATCAGGATCCATCGATCATCGAGCCTGCCAAAGAGCACGTGATGAATGCCCTAAATTGGGTAGGACAAATTCTGGTTGACAAGACCGGGAAGTGATAGTATATTATAAGAATAGTAACACAAACAAGGAGCGAAACAAATGGCAACAAGAGCGAGAATAGGCATAATTCAAAAGGACGGATCAGTCCTAGCATCATATCAACATTGGGACGGATACCCAGGCGGACTTGGCTACAACCTAGTTGACTACTGGACGGACGCTGTTAAGGTTACCGAAGCAATCAAATTGGGCAATGCATCCAAGTGGGGATTCATTATCGGCACAAAGGTAGACTTTGATGATCGAAATGATCCACTGCACGAAGTTCAGAATGTATACTACATGAGAGACAGAGGCGAAAAGGATCAGGGTCCTACCACATACAAGGACGAGGCTGAGTACTTGGCTGAAGGCTTTAACAGTGGCGAAGAATACATCTACCTGCTTAAGAACACAGGCAAGAAGAACTACCTGGGCAAACCAGAAGGTGAGTGGTTCTACACACATTATGAGAACCCGAAGTTCAAACCACTAGAAGAGGATGCTATCAACGATCATATTGATATGTTGAAGCGACATCTCGAGATGATGAAGGAAAGGAAGGCGGCATAATGGACGAAGTATTTTGTCAAACCTGCGGCACCGTTACCGTACACGTGGACACCGATGATGTCGGGTTCTTGTGTACCAACTGCAACTACATCGAAGGACAGGAAGAAGAATTCGTAAGCCTGGATGAGATGTATGACGAAGAACTCAAAGGTAATGACTACGTTGAAGGCGTGGACAACTGGGAAGAATGGAATTAATAACCGGTTGACAAATGCATAAAGCGAGCATATACTAATAACAGTTAACAAAGGAGCGAAGAACAATGTTAAAAGCACTAATTGAAATCAAAGAGGGTAGTTACAAGATCCGAGGCAACGACGTTGACCTAACGGGTATGAAGTTTCCCCTAATCGAACACTACAAGGAAGGCAAGAACGGCAGTTACGTAACCGTGGATGGTTCAGCACAGCCAGGCTTTCCAGAACGAAGCATTCGTATACGTATTAATAGTCCACAGGACTACGCAATCGTGGACAGTAACTTCGATGAAGTAAAATCAAACGCCATGAAGAAGCAGGCCAAGAATGATGAAACCGATGAGCAGGTCATGGACCGTATCGGTAAACGTTTTGCCATCCTGGACGAGATGACACGTGCCGCAAAAGAAGGCAACATCAAAGCAATGATCGTGTCAGGACCTCCGGGCATTGGTAAGAGTTTTGGAGTTGAAGAACAACTGAACAAGGATTCAATCTTTGATGACGTTGCGGGCACCAGCCGAAAGTATGAAGTTGTAAAGGGTGCCATGAGTGCAATTGGTCTATATGCCAAGTTGTACAAGTACAGCAACGCAGGCAACGTTGTGGTTTTCGACGACTGTGACTCGGTGCTACTGGATGACCTATCGCTAAACATTCTAAAGGCGGCCCTGGACACTAGTAAGAAGCGTTACATATCCTGGAACACTGATTCACGTTTACTGCGATCAGAGGGCATTCCAGATAGATTCGAATTCAAAGGTAGTGCTATCTTTATTACCAACATCAAATTCGAAAACGTTCGTAGCAAGAAACTCAGGGATCACCTGGAAGCACTTGAGTCACGTTGTCACTATGTGGACCTAACCATTGATTCAGAACGTGAGAAGATACTGCGAATCAAACAGATTGTGCGTGATGGTATGTTGGATGACTACGATATGCCACAGGAACGCAAGGATGATATTATGGAATATATCATCGAGAACAAGAATCGCCTACGTGAATTATCCTTAAGGACAGTACTTAAGGTCGCGGATTTGGCCAAGAGTTTCCCTTCAAGTTGGAGGGAATATGCAAGTACCACAGTAATGAAATCCATCTAATATTACCCTCGCTCGTAGATGGGCATCATGGTACGTGCATTTTAGGGGTCTAGTGAGTTCGCTCCTTGCTAGGCCCCTTCTTTTTGGCGGTGGTGTTGCAAAAAAGCCACACATTTTTTTCTATCATTTTGGTTGACACATTTGGAAAAGATGCTATTATAATAGTATGAGCACAGCAAAACAAGGAGCGAACAAAATGATCACAGTAATTCAAACAGCGTGTTTCGAGAACTATGCGGCACACAATGGCTTCAACGGTTCTTACCATTGGAAGAACAAGCCGGGTTCTACATACATTGTCGAGTCTACGGACAAGGCAGAAATCAATGAAGTGATCAAATTGGTCACCGACGAGCCTAACGATGTTCACTATGAATATCTAACAGAGGTCTTCCAAGCAGAGGAAGGCTTTGAGTCTGACTTTGTTAAGAGCCAGAAGGAGTATGATCCAGAAGGTTGGGACACTCTTTACTGTGACAATGTCATCCGTAAGGGTGCGAATGGCCACTGGTACATGAAGCGTGGCTATGTGGTAGGTGGGTTCCAAAAGGACAACTACCCTGAGTTGGTGGGCAAGTTCCAGGGTTGGGTTGACGACCTAACCACAGGCGAGTGCAAGTGCCGAATCGTGGGCACCGAGAAACTGCCCCTAGAAAAAGAGGCCGCGTAGGGGTTGACAAACCTCCAAAGTGATCATATAATATTATTATAGTTAGATAAAAGGAGCGAGCATATGGCACAGGCAGTAGTAATTCACACAGCATTTGAGGACACACCCCGTACGGTAGCATTCGTTGAGGTGGGCGATAGAACGGGCAACGATGCACTAGAGTACGCCTACTTCCGCACACAGAACATCGAAGGTTCGTGGAGCAAAGGCCCCGTAATTGAATGGGACGGAGAAGAGCATGACAACGGTGATTACTCAGAAGATATCACCGTAATGCAACCTCTACACGTACGGGAAGGCAAGGAGTACGGACTGCGTTCAACAAGTGTGGGAGATCACATCCTATTTGGTACGGTCAAGTACAAGGTAGATTCATTTGGATTTAGTGAACTTTAGGGGTTGACACAATCCAAAATGATGCTATTATTATAATATAAACATTAACAAGGAGCGAACATATGTTAGATACAGTAACCAGAACAGCAGTAGCAGTAAGCGATGACGTTAACCACTACACGGTGGATGATGTTAAGGCTATCCTAGCAGAGTCAAAAGAAGCGGCAAGGATCGCAGTAAAGACTTTCCTGGATGATTGGAAAGAGAAGACGGGTGGCAACCAGTATGGTGAGCCAATGTACTGTGGCTTTGCTTCAACTAAGATCTACGATGTAAAGGGCAACACCAAGTTGGGTAAAGCATTCAAAGCCGCTGGCATTGAGAAGGACTACTCAGGTGCTTACAGCATTTGGAACCCCAGTGGACACCCAGGACAGAGCATGGACGCAAAGGAAGTTGGAGCACAGGCCTGTGCCCAGGTGTTTAAGAACTATGGCTTCCGTGCTTACATGGACAGCAGGGCAGACTAACTGCCACACAGTTTGCCCACGCGGCAAGTGGAGCGACACCACAGCAAGTCGCAGAAGGGAGCAGAGATGCTCCTTTCTTTTTGGCGAGAGAAAAAGAAAAAATCAAAATATTTTCGAGGCGAGGGGTATGCTTTTTTTAACCATGGTGATGCACAATCACCAGGCAGGAGGTAGATCAAATATTAAAATTTTATTAGCACAGATTTTTAGTAGTATAACGGCCTCGGAATGCCCACACACGCTTCAAATTGCACACCCAAAAAGTGGCCACCCTGGTGTAGAGTAGTGCTAGTAAAATTTTTTTGCACACACTTTTTGCACCCTAGTACGGGGTCTGGGTGCTCCTCTACACAACACACCCGCTAAATAGGTGTATGCAAGAACCCCAAAACCCCTACGAAATCATAAGCGAAGTAACGCTACAACCACGGGGACAGGGTGTGCTCAGTTACATGGTTACCGTGCTATGCATTTGGCTTGCATTCACACTGTTGCTTGTGCTCTAGCAGTACGGGTATAAATAGTTGTTTAACACACACGGAGCGTTCTAATGCTCAAATTCATACTTGCTGTCAGTGTACTAGCGGATGGGTGTTGCAACATATACATAGGCACGTTTGCGAACTGTGATGTCGCACAGGCATACTACGATCACTATCTAGCACAGGACTACAGAGGATACTCATGCTTATACGAGGATTACACCGTTCTACCCAAGGGGTTTGAGCACCGCTATATCTCGCTACCGCTGTCGCTACGCTCTAGTAACGCTGACCGCTAGTCGCTACGCTCTAAAAATTTTTGGCTAAGGCTTCGCCTGTTTTGGCTAACCTTGCTCTTGATTCTTGCATACCACGTATGCTAAATATACATACGTTCGAGCATTAGGC
>Ga0182095_1390313_pt1 | contig 10948 bp, 8 predicted proteins | sample 041ome_19_FD_127784 | JGI IMG/M metagenome (GOLD analysis project Ga0182095, IMG submission 127784) | Metatranscriptome of coastal salt marsh microbial communities from the Groves Creek Marsh, Georgia, USA - 041412BS metaT (Metagenome... | ecosystem: Environmental > Aquatic > Marine > Intertidal...
AAAACCCCCAAATTCACAGGGTTCTGAAACCCATTCACCACAAAACCAAACCGACTTTGCCGGTATATTTTAGCGGGTTGCTTCAAAGATAAAGCAGCGATCTCTTGGTATTGTAAGCCACATTGGCTGTTCGGGCTTGGGTAAAAAAACGCTTGGAATTGAGGCTTTTAAGATGGATCCATCATAGGCCATTCTAAACTCAACCAGGCTTTCACTGCCCAAGAAGCGCGATCGGATGACATGCCCCAATGCCGCCACGCCTTGCGATGGGGTTGGATTTGGCCCCTTACCCTGACGATCAAAATCAATGCGAACATGCTGCGGGCGCACAACAATATCCACCTTCGTGCCGTCGCTCAAGCCCGGGGCAAAAAATTGTCCAAATGGCGTTTCAGCCAAAGCCCCCTTAACTTGGCTTTTTATAACATTCGCATCGGAAAAAACCGCCACAGCGGCGCGATCCACGGGCGCGTTATAAATGTTATAAGGCGCACCAGATTGAACGATCCGTCCCGCGCGCATCAGCGCGATTTCATCGGCCATCCGCATCGCCTCCTCAGGCTCATGCGTCACCAAAAGAACGGCCGTATCTTCGGATTTTAAGATCGCGAGGGTCTCATCGCGAATGCCATCGCGCAGCCTATTATCTAGGCCCGAAAACGGTTCATCCATCAACATTATACGCGGTTTTGGCGCCAAGGCGCGCGCCAAGGCAACCCTTTGCTGTTCGCCGCCAGAAAGCGCGTGGGGGTATTGATCAATGCGATGACGCAAGCCCACTTTTTCCAGCAGGGTTTCTGCGGCTGCGCGCTTTGCATCACGCCCGCCAATCACGCCGAAACCAACATTATCGCCCACTGATAGATGCGGAAACAGCGCAAAATCTTGAAACATCAATCCAATCGAGCGGTGCTCTGCCGGCAAGCTAGACACGCCATCACACACGAGCTGACCATCGATCAAAATCTGCCCATGATCTTGGCGGTCAACGCCTGCGATAATCCGAAGCGTGGTTGACTTACCGCAGCCCGAAGGCCCCAAAAGACACGTCACTTGCCCAGGGTTGATCCGCAAAGAAACGCTATCCACAACCCGCTGGCCGTTAAAGCTGCGGCTTATATCCGTTATTTCCAAGCGAGGCAAAATATCAGAGGCCACCGCAATCCATCCTCGTTTAACCGATCTTCTACGTGACTTGTCAGGAAACGCAGCGAAATTCAAGCAGCCCCAAACGCTCCCGATTTCCCTCTGCTCTTGGCGCGCTAAAGCAAATGTCTTTTGCCGGACAGCTTCGCTATAAGGTTGCGTTTACGGCACCGCCATCCAGCAAGACGTTTTGACCAACCATAAACGCCGCATGTTGCGAGCATATAAACGCGCAGGTTTTTCCAAATTCTTGGGCAAGGCCATATCGCCCAACAGGAATGGACTTGGCGCGCTCTTTCTTGACCTGATCCAAACTCGTATTTTGGGCCTGAGAGGCGGCTTGATCCAATGCGCTGATACGGTCCGTATCATGCACGCCGGGCAGCAAATTGTTAATTGTTACCCCGTGCGGCGCAACCTGTCGGGCCGTTCCTGCCACGTAGCCGGTCAGCCCTGCGCGCGCGGAATTTGACAAACCCAAAACCGCAATCGGCGCTTTTACCGATTGCGATGTGATATTGACAACCCGGCCCCAGCCGCGCGACATCATCGAGGGTAAAAGTCGTTTCATCAAATCAATCGGGGTGAGCATATTGGCCTCAAGCGCGGCCAGGAAATCATCACGGTCCCAATCGCTCCAAGCGCCAGGGGGCGGACCACCGGCGTTTGTGATCAAAATATCAGGTTGTTGAGCAACAGCCAGCACCGCATCGCGGCCGGCCAAGCTGGTAATATCAGCCGCGACAGTTTGCACCTTTACATTATAGCGCGCGCGAATAGCGTCAGCGGCATTTTCCAACGCCTCTGCGCCACGCGCATTCATGACCAAATCAACCCCCGCCTCGGCCAAAGCCTGTGCACATCCAAAGCCCAATCCCTTGCTCGACGCGCAGACCAAAGCCGATTTTCCCGCAATTCCTAAATCCATTGCTGCCTCCTATATGGTTACGCGTGACTATCGTTGAACTAGGTTGAATTGCAACCGACAAAACATGCGAAACAATCCAATACTTGCCAAGCATTCTGGCCCAAACTATACGGCGCCTATGCTAGATAAATTCTCAAACCGCCCCGATTTACCCTCTGAAATTGCGCGCCGTCGCACCTTTGCGATTATCTCGCATCCCGATGCTGGCAAAACCACTCTAACAGAGAAGTTCCTTTTATTCGGGGGCGCGATTCAAATGGCTGGGCAAGTGCGCGCCAAAGGGGAATCCCGCCGCACCCGCTCAGATTACATGCAGATGGAAAAAGATCGTGGAATTTCAGTATCTGCCTCTGCGATGTCTTTTGATTATAAAGAGTGCCGATATAACCTTGTAGACACCCCTGGTCACAGCGATTTTTCTGAAGACACATATCGCACTTTAACCGCCGTAGACGCAGCGATCATGGTAATCGATGGTGCCAAAGGGGTTGAAAGCCAAACTAGAAAGCTATTTGAAGTGTGTCGGTTGCGCGATCTGCCAATTTTGACATTCTGCAATAAGATGGATCGCGAAAGCCGAGAAATTTTCGATATTATCGATGAAATACAGGAAAATCTGGCGATTGATGTCACGCCCGCCAGCTGGCCAATCGGAACTGGCGGCGATTTCTTGGGCTGCTATGACATGCTGAATGACCGATTGGAACTGATGGACCGCGCGGATCGCAACCATATCGCCGAAAGTATCGAGATTAACGGCTTAGAGGATCCAAAACTTGCCGAGCATGTGCCAGAGCACCTTTTAGATAAATTGCGAGAAGATGTTGAAATGGCCCGCGGTCTGCTTCCCGCATTGGATCCACAAGCTGTTTTGCAAGGCAGTATGACGCCGATTTGGTTTGGCTCTGCGATCAATTCCTTCGGCGTGAAAGAATTGATGGAGGGTATCAAAGCCTATGGTCCAGAGCCTCAGATACAAACCGCACAGCCCCGCGAAATACTTCCCGAAGAAACCAAAGTGGCTGGGTTTGTGTTTAAGGTTCAAGCCAATATGGACCCCAAGCATCGCGATCGCGTGGCGTTTGTTAGGCTGGCTTCTGGGCATTTTCGGCGTGGGATGAAACTGACCCATGTACGCAGCAAAAAAACCATGGCGATCTCGAACCCTGTTTTATTTCTGGCTTCGGATCGTGAATTGGCAGAAGAGGCTTGGGCCGGGGATATCATCGGCATTCCAAATCACGGGCAATTGCGCATTGGCGATACGCTCACCGAAGGCGAGGCCTTGCGGGTTTCAGGCATCCCCTCTTTTGCCCCCGAATTGCTGCAGGCTTGCCGCGCTGGTGACCCCATGAAAGCCAAGCATTTGGAAAAAGCCTTGATGCAATTTGCCGAAGAAGGCGCGGCAAAAGTGTTTAAACCCAGCCTTGGATCTGGCTTTATTGTGGGTGTGGTTGGGGCGCTTCAATTTGAGGTTTTGGCCAGCCGAATTGAATTGGAATATGGATTGCCCGTGCGGTTTGAAACCAGCCAGTTCACATCAGCGCGCTGGGTCAGCGGCACAAAAGAAGCCGTCGATATCTTTTCAAACGCCAACCGCCAGCATATGGCCTTTGATCACGATGGCGATCATGTCTACCTGACGCGCTTGCAATGGGATATCGACCGTGTCCAACGTGATTATCCCGATGTCACGCTGACATCGACAAAAGAAATGATGGTCTAATCCCGATCCAGCATTAGCCCCCCCAACCTCACTTTGTTTTTCTTTAAGCGCGTCTTTTTTGAAATCAAATCAACGCCACCGCTTCCGGGCTTGGTTTTCGTTCGGTTCAAAAATAGTTTGCCCCATGCTGGTGGTGCCGCATCATATTGAGCAAACAAAATCTTGCCGCAACAGCGCCGCTTCTGAGAACCGATATCTGTGGTTTGACTATAGGTTTATCTCAGGCTCGGAAAACGTTGCGCCTTGGAAAAAAAGACCCAAAACACCCAAAGGTTTAGAGTCTGTAGTTTCCTTTTCAAGGGCCGTCGGCGCAAGCCTTCCTCTGTATCAAAACTGGCACAGCGCGCGTTGAAGGCAAAAATTCAAACAGGCGTGGCACCTCAGACCTGTTGAACCGATCAGAGGTAAAAGGGCTTGCAGGTAAATGTTGAAAGTTTTGAAAGCTTACCAAGCGGGCAAGCATATCTAAAAGTGATAAAATCGCTGAAGGGCAAATATTATGCGTTTATTTGTTGGGATAATTATCTTGTTAAACGCGATAGATCCGCAAGCATCAATGAAAGTATTGGTTTAGGCATTGTTACAGTCGTGGGCAGCGGTTTGCCCTGCGCGTCGCGCAATGACACCGCGGTGCCATAAACTGTTTTAACCTTGGGGGTGTTTTGACACAGATTTAGCATGTCCATTAAGAGCAGCGCTTAGGCATCTACATCTGGTTTTCGGATAACCCAAAGGCGTGATTTCGGCGCTCCCACCAAAAAGCTCAAAAATCGTTCAGAACTGTCCCTGCGCTGGCAGAACAGTTTACTAATTTAAAGACCAAACGGCCCAAACCAGCGAAACCATTGACCATTCAAGATAATAAGAGTACACCGCGCCCAGAATATGCCCTTTTCGGCTTCGTTAACTCGATCGAAGCTGGCCAAAATGCGATAGACGCTAAGGGCTCTCCAAACGCGGATTTAGATGACAAAATTCTCTGACCTGAGCTTAAACCCAAAAATTTTAAAAGCAATCGATGAGGCCGGTTACGAAACGCCCACGCCCATCCAAGCCCAAGCAATCCCCGCCGCTTTGGCTGGAAAAGATGTTTTGGGCATTGCACAAACCGGAACCGGCAAAACAGCCAGCTTCACCTTGCCAATGATCCATCTTTTGGCTCGGGGTCGCGCCCGCGCGCGGATGCCGCGCTCTCTCGTGCTCTGCCCTACGCGCGAACTGGCAGCCCAAGTTGCTGAGAATTTTGACACATATACCAAACATTTAAAACTGACAAAGGCGCTTTTGATTGGCGGCGTCAGCTTTAAAGAACAAGATCTTTTGATCGACAAGGGCGTGGATGTGTTGATCGCAACGCCAGGGCGACTTTTAGACCATTTTGAACGAGGGAAACTGTTGCTTACAGGCGTTCAGGTTATGGTGGTTGATGAGGCTGACCGCATGCTTGATATGGGGTTTATTCCCGATATTGAGCGTATTTTTGGCCTAACCCCGTTCACCCGGCAAACGCTTTTCTTCAGCGCCACAATGGCGTCAGAAATCGAACGTATAACCAATACATTTCTTTCGGCGCCCACGCGGATAGAAGTGGCTCGGCAAGCCACGGCTTCAGAAACCATTGAGCAAAGCGTGGTGATGTTCAAAGGCTCGCGCAGAGATCGCGAAGCCAGTGAAAAGCGCGCGGTCTTGCGCGGTCTTATCGATGCCGAAGGCGCCGCTTGTACGAATGGTATTATTTTCTGCAATCGCAAAACTGATGTGGATATTTGCGCAAAATCGCTTTTGAAATATGGCTATGACGCAGCTCCAATTCACGGAGATCTTGATCAATCCCAACGCACAAGAACGCTCGAGGCGTTCAGAGAAGGCAAATTGCGGTTTCTCGTCGCCTCAGACGTGGCTGCGCGCGGGCTTGACGTGCCCTCTGTCAGCCATGTTTTTAATTTTGATGTGCCGTCACATCCTGAAGATTATGTGCATCGCATTGGCCGCACCGGGCGGGCAGGACGCGATGGTAAAGCAATGATGCTTTGTAGCCCGCGAGACCAAAAGAATTTTGATGCCATCGAGGCGTTGATAAAGAAAGACATACCGCGCCAGGAAAACCCACTCAAATCCTCAGAACCCGCGCCCGCTATTGAAGCGGCCTCAATGGCTCGATCTCGCGATGACATAGGTGACAAAAATATATCAGAACGCAGCGCTGGCACGGATATCGCACGCGCCTCGCACCCACCCAAAACTCGTACGGAACGCAGCACTGCTCCACGCAGACGGCGCAAAAATGACTCTGAGCATGAAAGCCAGCCGATCATCGGCTTGGGGGATCACATGCCAAGCTTTATTGCTCTTAGCTTTGAGGATCGGCGCAGCCAGTAATCCGGCGGCTTAAGGTAGAAAACCTCCGCCTTGTTGCCAGATTACTCAAGGCTACATCAAACGGCTCACGATCACGGTCACTTCTGGTGATTTTCCGATCTCGGCCTGACATGTTTGGCGCACCACGCGCTTGAAGCCTTGTTCCATCTTATCATCATCGCCGCGGGTTTTTCCGCCAGCTCTGCCGATGAACTGACTAAGATCTTCTTCAAGCAGATCAACCAAAGGCGCCCCTGCGTGTCCCATTTCACTGAGACCTCGGGTTTCCACCCAAGGTTCCCCCAACATATCATTCTCATCGTCCAAAATAACATTCACAATCACATGGCCATTTAGCGCCAAGCGAATGCGATCCCGCACCACACCATCGAGCGCCCCCACTTGAATAGACCCATCCAAATACCGACGACCCGTTTCAATATACTCGGCCACTTTTGGGGCATTCCCAGACAAATCCAGCATCATACCATTGACGCAGATCAAAGCAGGCAAACCGCTATCTTGCGCCAGTTTGCTATGCGCGCGCAAATGGCGATGCTCTCCATGCATTGGAATGACCATTTGAGGCTGCGTGATCTGATGCATGCGCTGTAAATCGGGGCGGTTTGCATGGCCGGACACATGATAGAGGCCATCGCTATCATCCACAACATCTACGCCTTTTTCAGAGAGCTGGTTGATGATGCGAATAACGCCGCGCTCATTTCCAGGAATGGTTTTGGAGGAAAACAAAAACATATCGCCCTCCTTCAAACTGATGCCTTGAAATTTACCCTGTGCAAGCTGCGCGCTGGCGGCGCGGCGCTCGCCTTGGCTTCCAGTCACCAAAAGCATAAGATTTTCGCGGGGAATATTTTGTGCATCCTCGGGGCTCACCACCGTCGGAAAGTCATTTAAAACACCCGTTTCAAGCGCAGTTTCCACCATGCGGCGCATCGCGCGGCCCATCAAACAAATCGAGCGCCCTGCCCGCATGCCGGCCTGCGCAAGTGTTTTTACCCGCGCGATATTGCTTGCAAATGTGGTGGCCACCACCATCCGCTCGGCGCTTTCCACCAAAGCGTCGATATTTGCACCCAGGCTCGCTTCAGACCGACCTTCATGCCCGGAAAACACATTTGTACTGTCGCAAATCAACGCTTTCACCCCCGGACGTGCGACATCTGCCCAAAGTTGCGGATCAAACGCTTCTCCCACCAGCGGCGTTTCGTCCAGCTTGAAATCGCCCGTATGAAGAAGCCGCCCCTGCGGCGTATCAATAACCAAGCCACTGCTTTCAGGAATGGAATGTGAAATCGGCAAAAACCCGACCTTAAAGGGGCCCTTTTCAACAGTTTCGGGCCATGCCTCAATGGTCGAGACAACGCGCTCAGGATGACCTCGTTCTACCATTTTACGCCGCGCGATATTGGCCGTGAAGCGCCGGGCGTAGACCGGAGCACCAAGATCACCCCATAAATGGCCCAAAGCACCAACATGGTCTTCATGCGCATGCGTGATGAAAATTGCTTCAATTCGGTGTTTCTGCGCGATAAGCCAAGTGATATCGGGCAAAATCAAATCCACCCCCGGGGTGCCATCCATATCGGGAAAGCTGACACCAAGATCCACCACGATCAACCGTTCAGCCCCTTCTCGCCCATAGCCATAGACATAGGCATTCATGCCAATTTCACCCGCTCCCCCAAGGGGAAGGTAAATCAATCTCTCACTGCTCATGAGCCCTATCCGTTTTTATTATGGGCATGGATAACCTGTAAGCCATGCATTGTTAAATCATCTTCGTAATGGTCAAATAGCGTATCTGCCGTCTGAAACAATGGCGCAAGACCACCGGTGGAAATAACCTGCATTGGGCGCGCATGTTCAGCTTTGATCCGTTTGCAGATTTCTCGCACCAAACCAATATACCCCCAAAATACTCCCGATTGCATACAGGCGACCGTATTCTTACCAATCACCGCTTCCGGCTTGGCAATATCAACATGCGGAAGCGCCGCAGCTTCTTGATGGAGCGCCGAGAGTGACAGGTTTACCCCTGGTGCAATTGCACCACCGATATAAGCCCCGTCATCATCCACAACATCAAATGTGGTGGCGGTGCCAAAATCTACAATGATCAGGTTGCCGCCGTATAAATCAAATCCCGCAACAGTATTGACCAACCGATCCGGACCCACCGCAGTGCCACGATCGACGCGGATTTTTACGGGCAATAGGCAATCAGGCTTTCCCACCACATATGGCCGAGTGTTGAAATATCGATCTGCCAAGACGCGCAAATTAAACACCACACGCGGCACCGTTGACGAAATAATCATCTCTGTGATGTCCGCTTTGATTTTCTGCAGCGACATCAGCGTTGATAACCAGACAAAATATTGATCGGCGGTTCTTTGAGTTTCTGTCGAAGCACGCCAAGTGGCGATAAAGCTTTCGCCATCCCAAATTGAAAAAACCGTATTGGTATTGCCGCAATCCACCGCAAGTAACATCAGCTACGTTCCTCTAAAATAGATTTCAGCGGCGGCAATAGAACGCACGCCGGATCGAGTCTGCAACTGCAAATGCCCTGAATCATCAATCCTGTCAAATCGTCCGGTTATGTCTTCGCCACCCACGCGCGCAGTAATAACTTCGCCAAGGCGCGCCGCGCGTGCAAGCCACGCCACGCGTATCGGCTCAAAACCTTGTTTTAAAAACCGGGTTTCCCAATCATCAAAGCGCTGCGCCAATATCTTTAAAAAGCTAAGGGGTGTAATTTTCAGGTTCAGCGCAGAGGATAAGCCGACCGCTTCCAGCGCGCCAAGTTGCAAATCTGTTTGCGCGGGCGCTTGGTTTAAATTCACCCCAACCCCAATCGCAAGCGCGCGGCGACCGCCTTCATCAATGCTCGTTTCCAGCAAAATTCCCGCCAATTTTTTACCCTGTAACAACACATCATTTGGCCATTTTAAGGAAAATTCATCAGCGCCAAAACTGACCTCAACCAAAGCATCATGCACCGCCAAGCCCGCCACGAAAGAGCGCAAGGCAACGTCTTGAATTTTTCCTTGAGGAAATACCAGCACTGTCGCTGCAAAGTTCCCAACCGGATCCACCCAGGCTTTTCCACCCCGGCCGCGGCCTGCGGTTTGCTTATGGGCAAAAAACCAAGTGGGTTTTTCTATCCGGCCAGCACAGCGCAATGCTTCAGCATTGGTGCTAGAAATTTCCTCAAATTCCCTAAGCTCATACCCTTTAGGCAGATTATTGCACAAGAGTCTGAGCCGCTGCTGCTGCCAGGCCTTCCAATCCAAACAGATTGGCAACGCCAACCACCATAATGATTGCAGAGGCCATTAAAACCGAGGCCATGACTGGAGATTTTGAAACATCAAGACCAATTTCTTGCTCCTCGCCAAAATACATATAGAACACGATCCGCAAATAATAAAAGGCCCCAATCACCGACGCGATAACGCCAGCGATCGCGAGCCAAGCCAAACCCGCGTCAAAAGCGGCGCGCAGCACATATAATTTTCCAAAAAACCGTACCATAGGAGGTACGCCGGCCAAGCTAAACAACAGTACCAGCATAGCCAAGGCTTTACCAGGCTGGCTGCGCGATAACATGTTCAAAGACGCAATATCCGTGACCGGTTTTCCATCTTTTTGCATCGAAAGAATAAACGCGAAAGTTCCAATATTCATCGTGACGTAAATGGCCATGTAAATGAGCAAGGCCTGCAATCCAAAAGCCGTGCCCGCAGCCAACCCCATAAGCGCATAGCCCATATGAGCAATCGAGGAATAGGCCATCAAACGCTTGATGTTTGTTTGCCCAATCGCCGCAAACGCACCCAAAAACATCGAGAGCAACGATAAAACAGCGATGATCTGTTGCCAATCTCCGACAACATTTCCAAAGGCATCATGCAGCACGCGCGCGAACAAACCAATCGCGGCCACTTTCGGCGCCGTAGCAAAAAACGCCGTCACCGGTGTAGGAGCACCTTCATACACATCAGGCGTCCACATATGAAACGGCACGGCGGAGACTTTGAACGCCAAACCCGCGCTGATCATCACCAGGCCAAGCAACAAGCCAACAGAAATGTCGCTCTCTGCTGTCGCCGCGACAATGCCCGCGAACACAGTTGTGCCTGAATAGCCATAGCAGAGCGACGCACCATAAAGCAAAAGCCCAGATGACAAAGCGCCGAGTACAAAATATTTCAGGCCGGCCTCGGTCGATTTCAAACTATCGCGGCGCAGCGAGGCGATCACGTAAAGCGCTAAAGATTGTAGCTCAAGCCCCATATAAAGAGCCATAAGATCACCAGCCGAGACCATCACCATCATCCCGACAACCGCCAAAACAACCAAAAGCGGATATTCAAAGCGCAATAACCCATTGCGGGTCATGTAATCTTCGCTCATCACCAGCACCGCTGCCGCGGAGAACAAAATAGTCACTTTTGCGAAACGGGCGAAGCCGTCATCTACAAACATACCGCCGAACGCGACCTGCGTTTCGCCGGAGCCAGTGGTTGCAAGAGCCAATGCAACCAAAGCCATAATAGCCGCGGTGAGCCAGACCAAAAGCGGGCTCAAGCGGTCTTTACTCGTATAGACACTTCCCACCAAAGCAAGCATCGCAAAAACCGATAGAAAAACCTCGGGCAGAATAATGTTCAGATCAGCTTGGATCATTGACCGTGCTCCTGTTAATGCGATGCGGCCAATTGGGTGCTGGTCTCAGCGGTCCCCAAAGCCATTTCATAATT
>Ga0182095_1377258_pt1 | contig 10938 bp, 7 predicted proteins | sample 041ome_19_FD_127784 | JGI IMG/M metagenome (GOLD analysis project Ga0182095, IMG submission 127784) | Metatranscriptome of coastal salt marsh microbial communities from the Groves Creek Marsh, Georgia, USA - 041412BS metaT (Metagenome... | ecosystem: Environmental > Aquatic > Marine > Intertidal...
GTCGCGACGGCGGCTCCAAATCATCGAGGATGCCATTTTCCCAAAATTTTGACATCCGCTCCTGCGTTTGCCCCCGCGAGTACCACCACCAGCACTACCACCACTCTTCAACGACACCACCATCGAAAACCCCCGAGCAGCAGCGCACGCGTGAGCGGCGGAGCTCATTTTAAAAAGGCAACGCGTAGTAGAGAACAACAGAAAGAGAGAAGGGAGAACAAAAAAATTGTGTGATGTCTTGTTTCCAAACAACGTGAAACAAGAGATGTCTCGCAACAGATTTTTAGGCGAAAAGTGAAAAAAAACAGTTGGTGAAAATTTTCCTCTTTTTTCCGGTGGTCTCAAAAGGCACCCAACTAACTCATTTTTTCTGCGTCATTCTTTTTCGCGCGCGCGCACTGCCGCTCGAGAGAACGCGAGACGACGCGAATACGAGAGGCGTCGTGGTGTCGTGAAAAGGCGTCGAGCGTATATTTGAGCGCAAGAAAAGAGTGATTTTAGAGCGAGAGAAAGTTCGCGCGCGGAGCAGCGAAGGGGAGCGTGTGCGTGCGCGCGAAAAGGATAGAGAGAGAGAGAGAGAGAGAGAGAAAAAACGGGGAAAAAGGAGAGAGAGATCGAAAAACAGAATGACCACGACGGAAGAGTACAACGCGACGCAAATACTGCGCATGCGTTCGCCGAGTAGTTCGAACACCAACTCGGCGAGTAAAGAGCCGACGGAGCGCGTGCATGGCTTTAACGTGAACAACAGCAGCGGGACGACGAGGAACGAAGTGGAAGCGTTGAGAGCGTTGAGGATCAGCAGCGCGAGGACGAATGCCTCGTCATCGACGATTACGAACGAGGGCACGACGAACGAAAAAGAAGAGGATGACGAAAAACAAGAAGAAGAAGAGTTTGATGTGATGGCGCTACCGATGACACCGAAGAAAGGTGGTTCAGATGTGGATAAGAAGGATACGGAGGAGTTGATGACGCCTCGGTCGCTTTCGAAACGCATCGGGAAACCGGATATTAAAGTCATGTTGGCGACCGGGAACAACGAACCGATCGACGTGATGCGGGGACGAGGGATCGTGACGAGCATGACGTTGAGAGCGAAAGCTGAAGGGATTAAGAGAGTGCCAGAGAAGATGTTCACTACCACAGGAGGCAAGTCCAGGTTTAGTAGTAATAGTAATAGTAATGGACGAAACAATGAAGACGAAGACGACGAGGACGACGGCAACAAAGTGAACTTGGTGTTGCCTGCGGAGGTGCTGCGCAACGCCGCGCAGAAAGAAAAACAAAGCAACGAAAACGATACGGAAGAAGAAGAAAACAATACGTTCGACGACCCGAAAGAATACAGGAAACTGATGGTGAAGCTCTCGGATTTATCGTACATCCACATTAAAGCCGCAGTTGGGGTGGATAACGCGACTGGAAACGTCATCGAGAGAGATTTCTGGTTGCCTTTGGACGAAACGAAAACCATCGGGGATTTGAAAAGGTACGTCGAAGAAGCGAACACGTTAGAAACGATGAAAATGATGCGAAATCGAAACAAAATGATTACAAATGGGAGCAAGAACTCGACTTCTCCACCGAAAACGACTGCGATGAATAACAGTAAGTTAGCGCCCGTGAACGAAGACGAAGAGTTGGAGTCGGTGGTTCTTTTGAAAGGAAGAGAGTTGGCGGATTCGAGACGATTGATGGACGAAAACGTCACACACAACACGACGTTGCATTTTTACGTGAAGAAAGACGCGCAAAATGTCACGGTAAAGATGCACGGATCGCGCGACGTCGAGTTGAATCTGAAAGCGGACGAAACCGCGGAGAGTTTGAGAGGGAAGATTTCCGCGCTTAGTTCCTCTTTAGGCGCGCGATCTGGAGATAACGGAGGACAAAATCAGTTGGATTTGTTTTACGGGGCGAAAGCGTTGAAAGACGGGCCCTTATCCAACTACGGTGTTCGCGCGGGTGCGACTTTGGAACTCAGACCACACGTTCCCGTTCGCCAAAGCGTCGACGGCGCAATGAATATTCCTCGGGGCGTGCGCAACAACAACAAGAACAGCAACGGCGAGTCGCGTTCATATGGATCTGGATACGATTCCATCTCAAAATCAATCAATATTAGTAACAACAGTCACAACAGTGGTGGCGGTAGCAGCCGAAACGGCAGCCACCAAAAATCGCCTCGATTGTCTTGGGGATCTTACAACGGAAACAACCACCAGTTTGGTTCCTCGGTCGATCGCTTTCACCAAACGCACCAACAAAGTGGATCGTACATGCGTTCACACAGTTTACGCTCATCAGACTCGACCATCGACTCGGTTTCTCCTCCGGAACAACCAATCACACCGATTGGGAGTTTTGACATGGCCAGAGAAGGATTACTGGCGGGCGTCCACCCGATGTTATCCTCGGGAGGTACGGGCGGCGCGTACTTTTTAAAGTCCGCCGTCGGCGAAACTGTGGCGGTATTTAAACCAGCAGACGAAGAACCACTCGCAAAGAACAACCCAAGAGGAAATTCTTGGATGAACAACTTCAACAACATAAACAATACGGAAACCGCTATTCAAAGCTCCCCGGGTGAAGGCATGCGAAAAGGTACGCGTGTGGGCGAAGGCGCGGCGCGAGAAGTCGCCGCGTATTTACTCGATCACGACGGCTTTTCTGGCGTTCCAGTTACCTCCTTGGCAAATTTGAGCGAACAGAACGTCTTTTTCAGCGGCGACGACGACGATATTATTCAGCGAGAAAACGAAAACAGCGGAAAGCTGGGTTCGATTCAAGAGTTTATCAAAGCGGACGCCGAGGCGGAGGAGTTTGGACCAAGTTTGTTCCCTTTGGAAGAAGTGCACAAAATTGCAGTCCTGGACATTCGCCTGGCGAACACCGATCGCAACGCTGGAAATATCCTCGTGAAAAAAGACGAAACTACGGGCCAAATCGTATCCTTGATCCCGATCGATCACGGCTACGCGCTCCCGCACACCCTGGAGGACGTTTGCTTCGAGTGGGAGTTTTGGCCGCAAACGAAACAACCCTTCTCGGAATCCACTAAAGAGTACATCGAGACCCTCGACGCGGAGGAGGACATCGAATACCTCCGCGACAACGACATCGAACTCCACTCCAGTTCCGAGAGAGTGTTGAAAATCAGCACGATGCTCCTAAAAAAAGCATCTAAACTGGATATTCCGCCGGCGGACATCGCCTCCATCATGTCGCGCTCCATACCCACGCGCATGTCCGATGCGGAGAAACTCGTGGCCAAAGCAGCATCCACTGCAATTTGCGCCTGTCGCTCCGAGCGAGGTGAGTTAGTGCACAAGTCTCCAAACAACGGCAGTTTTTGGAACGACTTGGACGAGGAAGGCGAAAACGCAGAGTCAATTTTCATGCGGGAGTTTGAACGCGCGTTGGACGCTTACCTCACAGAAAGACAAAGATAAACGAATAAAAAGAGAGGAGGAGTGTACACTTATACAATAGACATTTGACACAGACACACACGGCAAAAGACATGTAATATTATATACCAACATTAAAAGCAACATTAATTAAATATGCGAGAGTGAGCGAGACACAAGAACAAAATTCACTTTTGCCTCACACTAAAAGCTCAAACCTTTGCGCTTGCATCCGAGAGAGAGAGCGAAAGAGAGAGGCACGCGCGATGCCTCCCTCTGAGAACATTAACGACGACGACAACGTCGATGTCGCCACGAATAATTTAACCTCTCGTTTTAACGATATGTTCGCCGCGTCGCCCTCCTCCTTGCGGAAGATTTCTTCTTCTCCTTCGTCTTCGAGAAAGGAATATCCAATACATGTTGCAGACGACGGCGAAGGAAAGATTCGAGACGTCTCTCGCTTCGCGTCGATGTTTTCGGCGTCGCCGGCGGAGTTGAAGAAATCGAGAGAGCAGTCCTCGCTGCCGTCTCCGTTACCTTCGATTGCCAGGGTGATTTACGACGACATCAGCACGTGCAAGGACGACGACGATGGTCTTTCGTCTTCCGCTGGGAAGCACTCGAACTCGTTCGAGGATATGTTTCTCGCGAGTCCAGCGGCGTTGAGAAAAATTGGACAGACGCCGCATAATACACCAGTTGGACGAGAGCATACCAGCGCCGAGAATATCGTGTATCACAGCATGGAAAACAAACCGGAAGCGCCTCCGTTACCTGTGACATTTGAGGACATGTTTTCGGCTTCGCCGAAGCAGTTGAAAAACATCGCTTTGAACGACAAGTTGCGCATACACGAAAGACCAGTTTTGGACAGTTTACGTTTACGAACGTCCACTTCGAACACGGCTTCGGTACCATCGTCATCGTCGTATTCACTCTGCGATCGATTTGAAGTGAAATATCTATTACTAGCAAAAGATGAAGAAGAAGCCAAGAAAATTACGCTAGAGATTTGTTTAGAACAGACTGTGGAACTTCCCGAGTCGCTCGTTCCGGAGGGCACCTGGATTCGCGAACACGTCGTTGGAAGATGCGAAAAATTGAGCGAAGCGTCCAAGTGTTTGAAAAGTCGCGCGTATTGCCCTTCCAAGAACAACGTCGAAAAGAATAAGAATGCGTTCGAGGCGACGGTTTCGTATCACTCCGATTGCGCCGGAAACGAGCTGACGCAGCTCATAAACGTGATATTTGGCAACACCTCGATTAAAGAGGATGTCATGGTAGTAGACGTCAAACTACCGCATTGCATCTTAAAAGATTATCCGGGACCGCGCTTCGGCTCCGTAGGTTTGCGAAGGATGCTTGGCGTTCATAAAGGCCCACTTTTGATGACTGCGTTGAAGCCTATGGGTTCTTCGGCGGACGAATTAGCAGAATTTGCGTATCAATTCGCACTCGGCGGTATCGATGTAATCAAAGACGACCACGGACTAGCAGACCAACCGTACGCACCGTTTGAAGAACGGGTTAAGAAATGTTCCGAAGCTGTGAGAAGAGCCAATTCGATTACCGGAAGACGTTGCGTTTACGCACCCTGCCTCAACGCCCCGGCGCATTTAATCATTCGCAGAGCATTTACTGCTAAAGATTTAGGCGTTGGTGCCGTCTTAATGATTCCAGGTATCACCGGATTAGATGCCTGTCGTGAACTCGCGGCGGACGATTCCTTCAAGCTGCCGATTATCGCGCACCCAGCTATTCTAGGAAGCATGCTCGGCGGCGGCACGAGAAATTCTGTCCGAGGCTTTGCGCACGAAGTTTTACTCGGAGTTTTACCAAGAATCGCAGGCTGCGATATGACTATCTTCCCAACATTTGGCGGACGATTTGGCTTTAGTAAAGATGAATGTTTAGGAATTAAATCCGGATGCGAGCGCGGCGATTTAGAAAATATGCCTTCAATCGTGCTCACTCCAGGCGGTGGCATGACGATGGAGCGAGTCAAAACCATGCGGCAAGCGTTCGGTGATGAAAATTTGTGTCTATTAATAGGCGGAAGTCTCTACGGCGCGGGAAAGGATTTGGCCGAAAACGCGCGAGGCTTCTTAAAGTTAGCCGGAAGAGAAGATTTGTACGGTCCGTTTGAGGAAAACAAAAAGTAGTTCCGAGTTTTGTAAAAGAAACTGAAATAGAAACGCCACGCGCAAATACGCGATGTGTAAATACGTATACATTACATAGATGTGCCCAAATCATCATTCACTGCCAAGCATCTTCGCCCAATATCCCTTTCTCCTTCAACTTCCCGATCAACGGCGAAACCAACGTCGCCAACATGTGAACTCCCAAAAGCGGCTGAAACAAAAACGGCCACAGAAACAACCACGTCCCCAACACCGGCTCGTCGTAACTCAATCCTTGCTTATACACCCCTAATCTCACGCCCACGCCAAACACTAACCACGCTAATATGAATAATATGACGAAGAAATCGTACAGTAAGAATTGATCGACGCCTTCCTTGAACGCGTCCACGCCCTGCTTTTTTTGCATATCTTTTTCTCGTTGCTTCTGTTTCTCCGGGTTGGACAAGTCTTGCGCTTGGAACGCGAGCACGTCTTTTTCCAGCTCTTTCAAAGTGTCGAATTCGCGCGGTTGTTGTTCTTCTTCTTCTTGTTGTTGTTCGTCGACGCCGGTCTTCTCGTTCTCGTCGAAGGAGGAACCGCGGACGCCGACGGAAACTCGACGACGACACCGGAACGACGACGACGACGACGGAAGAGATCGAAGAGTGCAAAATGTGGCTGCTTTTTTCCCAAGAGAAGAAGGAGAAGAGGAAGAAGCAAACGCGGAAGATCTCGATCGAATAACGCCGCTCTTTTCAGAACGAAACACAGACGCAGACGACGACGCGATGAGGAAGCCGCTCATTTTTGTGTGCACGCGCAGAGACAGACGTCGCGGGAAAAGAGTGAAGCACTTTTCGGGAAAAAACGTATCTAAAAACGCGACTAAAATCTTCTCAAACGAACAAGACAACGCGCTTTGACGAGGAGACAGAGAGCACCTGTCTGTCTCTGCCTGCGTGTGCGCGTGTGTGTGTATATATTACGAAAGTAAATAATGGCTGCGTGTGTACCTGTGCAATACCAAAGCGCGTTTCATGGTTCGTTATCTGGAAACCCGATTGGATTAGAAAGACGGAAGAAGAATAACAATAACGAGAGCAGAAGAATACGAAGAAGAGGAGAGACGTTCATAAAGCCAGTCGTCGCGGTTGCCGCGTCGAGAGTCGTATCGTCGTCGTCTTCGTCGTTCGAATTGAGAGAACGTGCAACGTTTGCGTTTACGACGAGCACTCACCAAAGTGCTGTTTCTGCTTCTGCTGCTGCTGCTGTTGTTGGTAGACGACGACGAGGAGGAGGACGAATGAAGCGCAAAACGGAAGCGTTCGTGGACCCGTGGGGAGTGACGGACGCGGAGTACACGACGTTAGAGGCGAACTTATTCGCGGCTTCTCTGTTCCCGTACCTGTTCTTTCTCTTCTTTCTTGGGAAACCAGAGACCGCGTTTCCGAAGCGAGCTTTGTTCGGGTTCAAGTTTTTACTCGTGTTTGTCTTTGCGACGATACCGGCTGGGATTTATGCCAAGGTGCACTACTCGGATATTTTAGCAAACGTGGATTGGTTGCACGGCGGTGCGGAGAGTTTGTTGACGATTACGAACTTGTTGATCGTGCTGGGGATGCGAGAAGGTTTGAGAGATGCCGAGAGAGAGGCGAAGGAGAAACGAGAAAAAGATTTGACGACGACGGCGACGACGACTCTTCGTAGCGTTGATAGTGTTGTCGTTAATAGCGAAAATAGCACCGGGAAAAGTATGGGAGATGCGAGGAGTGAGAACGACGACGGCGGTAGTACTGACAACAGGATAAACATCAACAGCACGTTCTCGTTAGCAGGGTTAACGTTGCTCGTCGTCGGTGCCGCCGCGCTCGTCTCTTCGTCCTCTCCAGATGCCGTCGCGGCGACGACGGATTCCATCGCGGATGTTGCGGATGGCAGTGTCGTCTCCTCCCTCATCGCGTCCGCCAAACACGGCGAACCAGGGAACGCGTTGTCGTTACCAACTTGGGTCATCCACGCTTCCTCGTTGATTGAATGGCTCGTCGCCATGTCGTTAATCTGGAACTACGCGGACGTAAAGAAACGCCCGAGTTACAAAGGGTTGACGTGGGGTATGGTTACCTCCCACGCTTCTGGTTTAGCTGCGTGCACGTTCCACGTCTTCTACAACTCCCCGGCTCTCAATTCCGTGGTCGCGTTACAAGCCGGTTTAACGTGTATCGGTAACGCCACCATGGGCATCGCGGCCTATCGCATGTACCAAGAAGGCAAACGATTAGGTATCTCTTCCGACGACGCCGACGACGCCGACGCGGTCTCCGTCCTCGCCGGAACAAAAGCGTTACAAACCCCATCTGCCGGGACATCCTTCCTCGAAACCGACGACGCGTTCCTTCTCCTCAAGCTCGCGCTCGTCTCCACTTTAGTCTCCGCTCTGGTCAAATGGGGTTCTCTCTTCGTCGACTTTCCGTTCGAACCATCCGTGCTCCTCGCGTATTCTATGATTGTCTTCCCGACGATACTCAACATGAACGCTTGGAAAAAGTTATCCGACGACCCAACCAAGAAAGCCGATTCGCTCTTGTAATATCACACGTCATATATTTCCACACCACACACACGTTTCATATACATCACGACGTACCATCAAAGTCGTCTTCCCCGTTACTCTTATCCTCCTCCTCGTCCTCCTCTCTTCTTTTTCTCAGCACCGCATCGTTCCGCCATCCTTTATCGTCTGCCGCGAACGTCCTCGCGTTCTCTCGCGCTTCCTTCTTCTCTCGCAAATACGTTCCTTGCTCGGAGGAATCGATTGATTGCTTTCGAAAATATCGACCATCGACGGCGACGATTTCACAGTTCAGAGGAGAACTCCTCTGATTCTGGGGTTGCTTCATCGTCGAGGCGCTTTTAAAAAAGAAGCGTCGCGGACCGCTGCTGCTGCTGTTGCTCCTGCCCCTGCTCCCGCTGCGCCTCGATGATGCGTGTCGTCGCGTGCAAAACGTGTGATGATTGTGTGAAGAGAAATGGATAAAAAGTCGTTAAGAGGGACTGCCTCGCCATAAAAAGCGGGATGGCGACGACGACGACGCGTCCAGAAAAAGAAGAAGAAGAGAGACAGAACGAGGACGAAAAAGGTGGCGCCAAAACCAGCGCGATAATCAACGCGCGCGCGGAAGAAGAGGAGGACCTGTTCTCATCATCATCCGTGGGGACGCTGTTGCTCGGGAAAAACAAAGCAGAGGCGAGAGAAACCATCGAACGGTGGAGAGGTACCGCAAACGGCGGAAGAAAAAGCGGAAACCCGACGAGCGAAAAATCGTTTCAAAACGGCGAGATTTTGTACGAAAACTACGCCGATCTCGGTTTCAGCGTGGAGTTTCTCCGCGAGAGCGTGGATTGTGTGCATCTGTACAACGAAACGAAAACGGATTTTGTTCCTTTTCGAGGAGGAGGAAAAGGAGGAAAAATGCCTTCGTTGCCTTTTGGTATCGATTTCGAGGAGGATACCGCGAAGGACGTGGTCGGTAAATTAGGCGAACCGACGAGTAAAGGCGGCACTGGCGTGCAAATATTCATCGTGTACGAGATGCTTGGGATTAAGATATCTTTTAACGCTTTGGATTGGGAAAACGCCGGCGCGAGCATACACTCGATGGCGGTTTGGAAAGCGAGCGATTGAAGATATAAATTAATAGTAGTAGTAGTAGTAGTAGTAGTAGTAGTAGCAATAATAATAGCTGTGTATATGTGCGCGATAGATGTATAGAATCAAATTACTTCTTTTTCCTTCGCTTTCTACCACCTTCGGCTCGCGTTCGTAATGGCGCATCCGCCGGGCGCTTCTTTTCCTCCGTCGCTTTTTGTTTCGCTTTCGGGAGTGGAATGTATATCGGTTCGCGCGTCACTGGCATTTCTGGTTTATTCTTCTTGTTGTTATCGACGTTCTCGTCTGAATCCGAATCTGACGACGTTGACGATGAACTGCTACTGCTACTACTACTGCCGCTATTCTCACTTCCATTCTCCTTTTTCTTCTTCTTCTTCTTCTTTTTGTCGCTATCCTCGTCGTCGTCATCAGAATTCAAGAAGAAATCGTCCCCATCCAAGTCATTCGACTTCACAGCGTTCGTCCGGGCTTTTTCGTTCTCATCGTCGCCGTCCACGATGCCTTCGTTGGCATCTCCCAACTCCGCTTTCGCTTTCAAAATCTCCTTGATCTCCTTCCGAAACCGTTCTCGTCTACGGTTTTTATGCGTCTTGGCGTCTTCATCGTCCTCGTCGTCGTTGAATAGCGACACGTATTTCCGGTGTTTCGGAAAATGCAACACGTACTCTAAATCCCGTTCCAACGTTTTCAACTGTTCCTTCTCTCTCTCCGTTCGCTCGTCTTCCTTGATTCTACTAATCTTCTCCATCTTTCTCGTCACTTTTATTCTCTCGAAGAATTTCACCCGGTGGTACTTCTTCGCGTATTTCCGTTCCTTCTCCGCGTGCAGATTTTCCTTCTGCGCTTTTTCTAAATCTTTCAACTCCTGCTCTTTCTCCTCTCGCAACTTTTGCGGCATGTTTTTCGCCTTCGAGAGCATCCGTTGGACGTCTCGCATCTGGTTTTTTATCGATTTCGTTGGTTTCTTCGTTTGTTGATTTTGTGCCGCCGCCGGGGAGTTCCTGCCTCGTCCTCGTCCTCTTCCTCGGCCGCCGCCCCGTCCTCGTCCACCACTCGTTCGACCACCACCACCTCGTCCTCGACCTCGTCCTTCGTTGTAGTTGTACGCCATTATATTATCGTCTTCTTCTTCTTCTTCTTCTACGCGTGACAGTTTTGTGATGTGTTGTTTTGTGTAAAAATGCATCAAAATAAAACTCAACTGTGATGTGGGTACATTTTTGAACTAAAATTTTCTCTCGCGAGCGGCGTCACTCGAAGTCTCTCTCCATGTATTTCTCTCTATCTATAACCTCAATCGCTCCCTTTCTTCGATTTGCTCGACGATCCAAGCGTATTCTTCGTCCGTTGGTTCTGGGCACCCTTTTTCGAGCAAGTAGTTTTCGCACTCGGGGTGCTTGAAGTAACGAGCCTCGGCGATGTCTTGCAAGTCGTTAAGAGGCGCTTTCGCCTCTTCGACTAAGTATTTGAGGCAATCGAGGCGGCCATACTTTGCAGCGGCTCCCAAGAGGACGAACTTTAACTCATCAGATATCTTTCTTTCTTCAACGAAATATTTCAAGATCTCCACGTGACCACCGCATGTTGCTTGTATTGCCGCATCTTTTTCCGTCTCTCGAGAAGGTTTCACTTTTTCGAAAAGCAATCGAACACAGTCGAGGTGTCCTGCACAAGCAGCTTGAATGCACGACTCTTTTTTATCACACGGGCAACCATTAGAGATACA
>Ga0182095_1421390_pt1 | contig 10885 bp, 7 predicted proteins | sample 041ome_19_FD_127784 | JGI IMG/M metagenome (GOLD analysis project Ga0182095, IMG submission 127784) | Metatranscriptome of coastal salt marsh microbial communities from the Groves Creek Marsh, Georgia, USA - 041412BS metaT (Metagenome... | ecosystem: Environmental > Aquatic > Marine > Intertidal...
CCTTGCTGGTTGCGCCGGCGCTGGTTCTGGGCGGCGGTCGACAAATGGAAGAATTGATGCGGCCTGTAGAAGGGCCGGTCCCGAGCGAACTTGGCAGCTTCAAGTCACGCCCCGCAATTGTGCGAATGTGGAGCGCCCGTTTATTGGTTCAGATTGCTGAAGCCGCATTGTTCGCATTCCTGTTATTCTGGCTTCGCTCACTTTCCCCCGAAATTGGCGAGAACAGCGTCGCGAATTTGTTCAGCGCAATTCTATGTGTGGCTGTGCCTATCGCGTTGTTTGCTGGAAGATGGTCTGACAAAGCACGGCGGCCGATGTTACCGTTGGCGGTTTGCGCCGGCCTTTCGGCATTTGGCCTTATAACTATGTCGCTTGCGCAAAATGTTCAGACCGCGATTGCTGGTTATGCCTTCTTTGGATTGGCCTCGATGACATTCCTGTCGCTCCATAATGGGCAGGCCTTGCGTGTGCTGCCTAGGCCGCAGCATCGCGGTCGAGATATGGGTCTTTTCAATCTCACCAACACGGTCCCCTCACTGATCATTCCGTGGATGGCCCTTGCGATGGTCCCCAAATTTGGTTTTAGCGGACTGTTCCTGGTTCTGGCCGGTTTGGTTACGCTCGCTGCTATCTTGCTCGCGCAGATGAGTTACCGCCGATAGGCGCTTGATTTTTGACGTCGGACATGTCACTTCCTAATAGATTGAGAACGTTCACAATGTGCTTACGTCCGAATTGGGTGGGGGAAAAGAATTTCGATGCGTTATATTGCGCTTGCGCTAGCTTCCAGCTTGGGTCTTTCGGCGTGTGCAACTGTACCGTCAGCAGTGCCTGCTCAGACATCACCTGTTGCCTCAGCCGAAGATCTTGCCGAAGCTGAGGTCGCTGATCTCGTTTCGCGCATGTCGTTGGAGCGCAAGATCGGACAGCTGATTCAGCCTCAGATCAATTCCTTCACCCCGCAAGACATGGAGCGTTATCGTTTCGGCAGCTACCTAAATGGCGGCAATGGCGGACCTTATGGAGATGAGTTTGCGCCGGCGTCAGAGTGGTTGCGCCATGCGGACGAAATGTATGATGCCTCGGTCAAACCGCTTCCCGATGGCGAGCCGATAATACCGACCATGTGGGGCACCGACGCCGTCCACGGGCATTCCAACATAGTTGGTGCGACCATATTCCCGCACAATATCGCGCTTGGCGCGACAGGAGACGCCGAACTTGTGCAAAGGATCGGGCACGCAACGGCGATCGAAATCGAAGTAACGGGCATTGACTGGAACTTCTCGCCCACGGTTGCGGTTGCGCGCGATGATCGCTGGGGCCGCACGTATGAGAGTTATTCAGAAGACCCCGATCTGGTCGCGAAACTGGGTGCTGCATTGATTGTCGGGCAGCAAGGCTCGCCCGGCAGCGAAGACTTCCTGGGAGATGGCCGCGTTTTTGTGACGGCCAAGCACTTCTTCGGTGATGGTGGCACCGAACAGGGCGTAGATCAAGGCGATGTCAATGGCGAAATCAACGCGCTGCTTGATCTGCACGGCCGCCCTTATCCGGCGGCGATCGACGCTGGCGTACAGGCCGTGATGGCAAGCTTCAACTCGATCAATGGCCGCAAGATGCACGGCAACAAAGAACTACTGACCGATGTCCTACGCGGCCAAATGGGCTTTGATGGGCTCGTAGTCGGAGACTGGAATGGCCACGGCCAGATCAAGGGCTGCACAGTAACAGATTGCCCGCAATCATTGATGGCGGGACTCGATATCTACATGGTGCCTGACGACTGGAAGGTTTTGATGGAAACGCTCATCGCTCAGGTCAAAGATGGAACTATTCCCATGGCGCGGGTGGACGAAGCGGTCACACGGGTCCTTCGGGTAAAGCAACGCGCTGGGCTGCTAGGCGAAAACGCCAAGCGTCCATCTGAACGCGGTGTCGCGGGGCAGTATGACCTTCTCGCATCGCCGGAGCATCGCGCTTTGGCGCGCGAAGCTGTGGCGAAGTCACAAGTCTTGCTCAAGAATGACGGCGTGCTCCCCCTGAAGGCAGGCGCAAATGTCTTGGTTGCTGGCTCTGCGGCCGATGATGTAGGCCAACAGTCGGGCGGTTGGACCCTTGAATGGCAGGGTGGCCGCAAGGACACCTTGCCCAGAGATTACTTTCCCAAGGCAACCTCAATCTGGGATGGCATCAAAGAGAACGTTACCGCCGAAGGTGGCAGCGCGACGTTGTCAGAGGATGGATCCTTCGAGGCACGCCCCGACATTGCGATTGTCGTATTCGGCGAGCATCCCTATGCCGAATTCGCGGGCGATCAGCGCAATCTGGTTTTCCGTGACGAAGAAGGGTTAACGCTGCTTCGCCAGTTTGATGAGCAGGATATTCCGACCGTTGCCGTGTTCCTTTCAGGCCGCGCGATGTGGATGAACCGTGAAATTAACGCGGCTGACGCTTTTGTGGCATCATGGCTGCCAGGTAGTGAAGGCGCTGGCGTCGCTGATGTTCTAACTGGTAAGCGCGAGGCTACCGGACGCTTGTCATTCTCTTGGCCTGCAAGTTGCGAAGGGCAGCCGGTCAACTCGCCCGAAGGCGCCCTTTTTGCATTTGGCTATGGCCGTACACTTAGTGACAACTCACCGCTTGCTACGCTTAACGAAGACTGCGGCGCCCTGTCAGTGGTCGAGGGGTCAGAACTCTTCGGTTCGGGCCGGTTAGGGTCAGGGGTCAGCGCATTCGTCGGTCGTTTGGACGGCGCTGGATTTGAAGAGCTGATGCCGCAAATGCGCGGAGACATGAATGGCTCTGGCGTGCTGGTGCGCGGTTTTGACCGCGATGCACAAGAGGATTCTCGCGAAATCACAATGCGTGCCGGGTCCTATTTCGGCCTGGAACAATCAAACAATACGGGCGGCGTGTACCGCATCGCCTATGAAGTGGTTACACGCCCGGCGGGTACGATCCGCTTGCGTTCAGGCAATGCGGTGCTCGATGTCACCGCGCAGTTTGAGCTCGCGACGGCCAAGGGTTTTCGCGAAATGGTGGTAACTGAAAGTTGCCTTGCGGGCCTTGGCAAACGCATCGCTTTTGAATCCGATGGCGATGTCACTTTCCGCATTTCCAGTGTCAAACGCGAGGAAGTGGCGGAAGGAACCGAATGCTCGTTCTGATTGGAATGCGCGAATGACAACGTATGCGGCTGGACAGGCGATAAAGCGCCGCTAGTCTGCAAAAACAAGGGTTCTGCGGCTGGAAAATCCGGTCGCGAGGGGGAGGAAAATCCGGTGACGTTAGAGACGATCGATATCGTTATTATCGCTGGCTATGCGATTGCACTGCTGGGGATCGCGCTGTTTGTCAGTCGTGAACCCAAGGGGCATGATAAAAACACAGAGGATTACTTCCTCGCCGGGCGTGCATTGCCCTGGTGGGCGATCGGTGCCTCGCTGATCGCGTCGAACATTTCAGCTGAACAGATCATTGGCCAATCGGGCCAGGGCTATGCCGTGGGCATCGCGATTGCGGCTTATGAATGGCAGGCTGCGATTGTTCTGATCATCGTGGCGAAATACTTCCTGCCGATCTTCCTCAAGCGCAAGATCTACACCATGCCGCAGTTTCTGGATCAGCGGTACGGACATGGCGTGAAGACGCTGATGAGCTTCTTCTGGGTTGCGCTCTACACGGCTGTAAACCTCACCACAGTGCTGTGGCTGGGCGGTCTGGCGGTCACGTCGCTCACCGGTTGGAGCGTGATGACAGCAATGGCGGCGCTGGCCGGTTTTGCTGCGCTCTATTCGCTCTATGGCGGGCTGAAAGCGGTTGCGCTGACGGACATTATTCAGGTCGTGATCCTGATCCTGGGCGGATTTGCGATCACCTGGGTCGCATTGGACGCGTTGCCAGCCGAAGGCGCGCTGGGCGGGCTTGGCCTGCTTTGGCAAGAAATGCCGGGTCATTTCGAGATGATCCTTGATGAGAGCAATCCGGCCTATTCCGACCTACCGGGCATCTGGACACTGCTGGGCGGCTTGTGGGTACTCCACTTCAGCTATTGGGGTTTCAACCAGTATATCATCCAGCGTGCGCTCGGTGCGGAGAATCTGGGCGAAGCGCAAAAGGGCTTGGCCTTTGCAGCTTTCCTCAAGATCCTCGTACCGTTCATTGTGGTTATTCCCGGCATCGCCGCTGTCATTCTGGCGCAGCAAGGCATGCTGGATGGCACGGCATTGGCGGAAAAATCTGATCGTACCTATGGCGAACTGATGAGCTTTGCCCCGGCTGGTCTGCGTGGTCTGGTGTTTGCTGCGCTTATCGCCGCTGTGGTGAGTTCGCTTGCATCCATGATGAACTCGATCTCGACCATCTTTACGATGGACCTTTATCGAAGCTGGAAGCCAGATATGGGCGAACATCACTATGTGACAGTTGGTCGTGTTTCAGCATTCAGCGCCATGATCGTCGCGCTCTTCCTCGCGCGCCCTTTTATCGGCGGCTTTGAAAGCGGCTTCCAGACGGTTCAGGAATACACTGGTTTCATCGCGCCGGGCATCGTGGTGGTTTTCCTGCTCGGCTTCTTCGACAAGAAGATGAACGCGGTGGGCGCATTCACAGCGCTGCTCGGCTCGTTGGCGGTCAATGTGATGTTGAAGTTCGGCATGCCTGACGTACCCTTCATCATCCGCATCTGGGGCGTGTTCATGCTTTCGATTGTCGCTGCCGCGGTTGTTTCACGCATGACAACGCCGCCGGAAGAAGAGCAGACCGTCAAGCTGGGCGATATCGCCTTTGCCACGACCATGCTGTTCAATACGCTGGCAATGTTGACGGTTGCAATTCTTATCGGACTCTATGTAATTCTCTGGTAAGGATTTTCCAGCTGGCGCTCTGTGGGGAGCGCTAGCCATCTAACACCGGAGCCGCTGGGGGGTGGCTCCGGTGTTTTTTATTGGTCCGCGAAACCCTCTGCCAGAAACTTCAGCGCGCATCCAGCCAGCATCGCCATGCCTTTGGGCAAGGCGTTCTCGTCAACATGCATGCGCGGTGAGTGGATCGCGCAGCAGCTGCGCCAGTCCTCGCCTTCATTGGCCACGCCCAGGAAAAACATCGCACCGGGCACTTTTTCCAGCAGGTAAGAAAAATCCTCGGCGCCCATGATCGGGTCTGCGAGATCGCGCCACCCCTCCGCACCACCAATCTCTGTGGCAACTGCCCGGCCCAGATCAACCGCCCGCGGATCGCAAATCGTGACGGGAAAGCCCTCTACGATCTCAACATTGGCGGACAGGCCATGTGCTGCGGCGACATGACTGGCCATATCGGTCAGCAATTCGCGCGCTTTCAGCCGATGCTCTTTGCTGAGCGTCCGGATAGTGCCGTTGATTGTGGCTTCATCGGGTATGACGTTAAATGCAGTTCCCGCGTGGATCTGCGTGACTGTCACGACCACCGCGCTGGCGGCATTGAAGCGGCGCGTCACCATCGCCTGGATCGCGCTGACCAGAGCAGCAGTACCGGGCAATGGGTCGACGCAATCATGCGGCATTGAAGCATGCCCGCCCTGCCCGGTTAAGGTGATTGTAAATGCGTCCGCAGCTGCCATCAGCGGTCCGGGTCTGCCCGCCAGCACGCCAAACGGCGCATTGGGCATGATATGCAGCGCGAAGGCGGCGTCAGGCAGTGGGTCGATCAGCCCGTCTTCCAGCATGAAACGCGCGCCGTGATAGCCTTCCTCGCCCGGCTGGAACATGAAGTCGATCGTGCCGGCAATCTGTTCGCGCTTGGCACATAGCAGCCGCGCCGCGCCCGCCAGCATGGCAGTATGCGTGTCATGTCCGCATGCGTGCATCCGGCCTGGAACTGTCGAGGCGAATTCCAGATCGGTCTTCTCATCCATCGGCAAGGCGTCCATATCGCCGCGCAGCAGCACGCGCCGACTTTGCCCTTTAGCCGGCATGCCGCCTTCCAATGTGGCCACCTGGCCGGTGGTCGAGGTGCCTTCGCGCCATGTTAGCGATAGATCGGCGAGCGCTGCGCGCACCTTGGCCATGGTTTTGGGCGTGTGCAGCCCCAATTCCGGCTCGGCATGGATGGCGCGGCGTAAAGAGACGATATCCCCGCTCAGCTCGCGGGCGGATTCGATAAGGTTTTCTGTCAGCATGGATACAATCTAGCGCAAATGTTGCGCATAGGAAGCGGCATTGTAACCAAGCCACGTTTGGCCACGAATTTGAGTTGCACTGCAAAATCACCTAGTGAACGCACATGGTTTCCGACTAAGGAACGATGATTATGGCTGGCCCGATCCATGAATTTTCGCATTTGCCGCGACCCAAAGCCAATGTGAAATCGGCTTGGCGTGTGAGACGCGACGCGCGTGCAGAGGGTGACCCTCCAATTGTCGGACTGATCTATAATCCGCGCAGCCACCACAATCGGGGGCAGGACCTCACCAGCAAGATTTCGCCGGATGTCTTTGTGGCGCAACCGGGAAACCGCGATCAATTGCCAGAGGCGCTCGCGCGCCTTGCCGAACGCGGGATCGATTTGTTGGTCATCAATGGCGGTGACGGTACAGTGCGCGATGTGCTGACTTGTGGGGAGCCCATTTTTGGCGATGACTGGCCTGTTGTGGCGGTGTTGCCCAAGGGCAAGACCAATGCGCTGGCGGTTGATCTTGGCGGCCCGAGTGACTGGACATTGCAATGCGCGGTTGACGCGTATGAAAATGGGAAGCGGGTCAAGCGCAGCCCGATGGCGATTACGCCGCTTGATCAGCCTGATGCGCGGGTGCTGGGGTTCATTCTGGGTGCCGGCGCGTTTACGCTAGGCACCAAGGCAGGCCAAAGCGCGCACAAACTCGGTGCGTTCAACTCATTGGCAGTAGGCGTTACGACCTTCTGGGGCATTTTGCAGGCGGTTTTCGGAACGCGCGCCAATCCGTGGCGTCGCGGAGCAAAGATGGATTTGCGTTTGGCGCCTAGTGGAGTGCCGTTGGAGCATAGCGGGCTGGGCGAACCAGAGCGCAGGCTTATCCTGCTGGCATCAACGCTTGAGCGCTTTCCTGGGGGGATCAAGCCCTTCGGATCATTGGGTAAGGGTTTGAAGCTGGCTGCACTTGATCAGATCAGCCGCTGGATGACATTGATGCTGCCCGCGATCCTGTTTGAATTTGGCCCCAAGAATTTGCGTAAGCGCGGCTTTCACCAACTGGTCGCGCAGTCTTTCGAGATGGAGCTGGAGGACCAATTCATTCTCGACGGCGAAGCTTTTCCTGCTGGCCGATACAGGGTCGAAACCGGACCCGAGATCGATTTCGTTGCACCCTGAATGACGCCGCCATGAGCGCTTTGGCAGAACGAATCTCAGCAAAATCTGCGGTCGCAGTGCATCCCGCCATTGCTGAATTTGCCGCGCGGCTTGCAATTGAAGCGGGGGCGCTGGCGGTTCTATTCTACGGCTCCAATCTGCGGACCGGATTGCTTGAAGGCGTGCTCGACTATTACGTGTTGCTTCCGGGCGAGGAGCAGGAGAAGATATGGCCGCGTGTCAGCTATCGCGAATGGGACAATCAAGGCGAGACGCTGCGCGCCAAGATCGCCACTATGTCGCTCGCGCAGTTTGCCAAGGCCGCATCGGGCCAATCGCGCGACACCACTATCTGGGCGCGGTTCGTGCAGCCGTCTGCTTTGGTTTGGGCCCGCGATGGCGATGCGACGGCGCAGACACTTGATGCGCTTGGTGATGCTGCGAAAACTGCGGCGCGGCTGGCTGCGGCGCTCGGCCCGCCAAGCGGCACCGCCGATGACTATTGGCGCGCATTGTTCCGCGCCACCTACAAGGCGGAGTTTCGGGTAGAGAAAGCAGGCAGGGAAGATAGTATCTTGTCAGTCAACGTGGCGCATTTTGACGGGCTATTGCCTCTGGCGCTCGACGCACAAGGCATTGCGTTTGATGAAGCAGGCGGTCGCCTGACACTCAAGCTGACGGACAGTGCCCGACGCGAAACACTATCGTGGTGGAGCCGCCGCCAACGGCTAGGCAAGCCGCTCAACATTCTCCGCCTGCTGAAAGCCAGCACTACGTTTGACGGTGCGGCGCGCTATGCCGCGTGGAAGGTGCAGCGCCACACGGGTGTGCCGATTGAAGTGACGCCATGGCGCGAAAAACACCCTGTGCTCGCGGCACCGGGTGTCTTGTTCAAAGTCTGGCGAGAGCAGAAAAAGCAGCAGAGCTGAGCCTGCTTGCCTCTTACATGTAGCGCATATTGATGCGGATCGACGTTACACCTTCGCCCACTTCAAATGCTGTCTTGCGGTAGCTTGGCTTGCCGAGGTTGAAAATATTGATCGAGGGATTGTTCGACATGGCGCCGCCATCCTCGCTGACTTCGGTTTGTCCATTGCCGTTAACATCATGGCGAACAGCGATGCCATAAGTGCCCGCGCGCGGAACCGGCATGCAAAACACCATCGTCCCTTCGCGGGCAGAGGTTTCGATCCGGTTGATCCATTTGCCCCGTTCTAGCCAATCCGATTTGACCCCGCGATAGCTTTGCACGCGGATCCGACCCCCGGATGATTTGATACCGGCAACGGTCACGCGCACCGCAGGCCCGCCGCCGGGCGCGCATTGGCGCATATTGTTGGAAATTTCCTGACGATAGGTCACGGAGGGAGCGCCTTGCGCCCAAGCGGCTGCAGCCACCGGAGCAAGCGTCGCTGCGGTCAGTGCAAATCCGGCTGTGACCAGTCTTGATCGCATCTTCTCGCGTGTCCTTCAGTCGTTAAAACGCTGCTGCGCCAAAGGGGCAAGCGTAGCAGCGCGATAGGGCATTTCGCCCTAATTCGAAAACCTTATGCTGCAAAGTGGCTGAATTGCGGCTGAATTTGACGAACGGATATCCTTAATCTTCGCGCTACTGTGTGTGGAAAAGGCCACGCGCCTGCTTGTCGGCGAGTCTTCCCCGGCGTTACTGCGAGGAAACGCGGACTTTTGCGAAAGCACACCATGGCCACACCGCTCATTTCACCTTCCATTTTGTCAGCTGACTTTGCGCGGCTGGGCGAAGAAGTGCGCGCGGTGGATCAAGCAGGTGCGGACTGGATCCATATCGATGTGATGGATGGGCATTTTGTGCCTAACCTCACGATCGGGCCTGACGTGGTCAAAGCGCTGAGACCCCATTCGGACAAGACCTTTGACGTGCATCTGATGATTTCACCGGTCGATCCGTATCTGGAAGCTTTTGCAGAGGCCGGCGCGGATATCATCACCGTCCATCCAGAGGCGGGCCCCCATGTACACCGCACGCTGCAAGCGATCCGTGCCTTGGGCAAGAAGGCCGGGGTGGTACTGAATCCAGGCACGCCCGTCGAAGTGCTCGACAATCTGATGGACCTGGTTGACCTGATCCTGGTGATGAGCGTCAATCCGGGCTTTGGGGGACAGAGCTTCATCCATTCGCAGCTCGACAAAGTGCGCGCGATCCGCGGGATGATTGAAAGGGCAGGGCGAGATATCCACCTGGAGGTCGATGGCGGCGTCAATCCTGAAACCGCGAAGCTTTGCGTTGATGCCGGCGCGGACGTGCTGGTTGCAGGTTCTGCAACCTTCAAGGGCGGCCCGTCCCAATATGCCGCCAATATTGCCGCGCTGAAGGGCGAAGTCTGATGGACGCGTTGCTGTCCGGCTCGAGCGACACCAAACAGAGTGAAGATCTGTTTGGCGAGATCGAGGAAGATCGCTCTGCGCTGCCTCTGGCGGCGGCGGGGGATGTGCAGCCTGTCATTGATGGCGAAAGCGAAATTCCGCTGACTGAAGCGCGCACGCTTGTGTTGAGCGACTTTGTACCGCCCAAAGCCGATTTGACCGAAAAGCTGGTGCGGGTTGCCTATCGTCTTGGCATCAGTGGCGCAACGCTGACCGCGCCCTTCCGCAAGCCCGCGCGCCCGCGCTTGCTGGCAACGGTCAAACCGGCGCTGGCAGGCGACCGGGTGGCAGGGATGGCGCTGCGAGCGGGCCACTTCATGATCAACGGCATGAAGCCGCCGATTTCCGAAGTTGAATATCAAAGTTCGTCGCGCGCAACGCCGCCGTTCGAGCGGATGATCCATGGTTTTGCCTGGCTACGCGATCTCAGCGCAGCTGGCCAGCGCGAACAATGCGTCGAAACGGCTGAACGGATTGCAGGGCTTTGGCTTAAAGCCAATCCAAAGCCGGGCAAATGTGCGGCTTGGTACGTCGACTATGTTTCAATGCGACTGATGGCGTGGCTCGTCCATGCGCCGCTTTTGCTGTCAGGCAAGGATGAAGCCTTGCGTCCGCAAATGCTGGCTACGATTGATGAAACGGCGCGCTGGCTCGATCGTGAAGTGCGCCGTACGCCAGATCCGCTCGGTGCAGTCCTGGGTTGGGGTGCCTTGATCGCTGCGGGCTTGTTGCTTCCACAAGGCAAACCGCGCCGGCTCTATGCCGAAGCCGGGCTGGTCGCGGCATTGGGCGATTTTGTCGGCGAAGATGGTGGCGCTTTGTCACGCAGCGCGATCGCACAGATGGATGTGATCGCCATGCTGGTGGATCTGGAGGCTTGCTATAGAGCGGTTGACCGCGATCTGCCGCAAGCGTTGTGCCTGATGCGCGAGCTGCTTGTGCCGCCCATTCTGGCGTTGCGACATGGCGATGGTGCCTTGGGCAATTGGCAAGGCACAGGGGCCATGCGGGCGGATCGGCTTGCTGCGCTGATCGATGCTAGTACCGTGCGCACACGCCCGCTGAAGGATGTGAAGCACTGGGGCTTCCATCGTCTGACCGGTGGGAAGACCATTATCCAGATGGATGCAGCCCCGCCGCCCCGCTCGAAGCATTCGCGTTCGGGCTGTGCATC
>Ga0182095_1707186_pt1 | contig 10881 bp, 9 predicted proteins | sample 041ome_19_FD_127784 | JGI IMG/M metagenome (GOLD analysis project Ga0182095, IMG submission 127784) | Metatranscriptome of coastal salt marsh microbial communities from the Groves Creek Marsh, Georgia, USA - 041412BS metaT (Metagenome... | ecosystem: Environmental > Aquatic > Marine > Intertidal...
CCCCGATGTTGCCCAAGGGCACAGATACAATATCGGCAACGCGACGTTCGGCGCGGCGGTTAAAGATCGTGTCGCCCAGTGTTGCGGGTGTCGCGACGGCGTTCTGGATCGTTCCGATATACTGGCTGCGAAGAAGATCAAGCCGGACCTGATTCACGAAATCAGCTTCGCTCTGTCCCTGGTTCCCGAGAAACGTTTCGAACAATGTGCGATTAAACCGACCCGTGCTGTCCTGAAATTGCGGGAGGCTGCGAATGGCATCTGATGCGGCTGCAAGAGAGGCGGTGACGCCAAGGTTTTGCGCTGCCTGATCAAACAGGGCCTGTGAAGCCATTCTTGCGATTGTTTGATCGAGAATGCCGATATTGATCGCAGTTTGTGTATCGAGCCGCTGGCCTGTGCGGGCACTGATCTGGGCGACATCCTCGTTGAATTCCCGACCCACTTGATGAATCGTGAAGTTCTGATCTCCGACTTCGAGAACGGAGGAGCCGCCGCCACTGCCGCCATGGCCGCCGCCGCCTCCAATGTCACCACCGAAGAATACGACGAATGTCGCAGCCAGGAGGATAAGGATACCCTTCATAACCCAGCTTTTTGAGGCATTTCTAAGTGCGGACAACATGTCGAATTCACCGTCGTGGTTGGAGGCCAGAGTGCACCAAAGGCAGCGCATGATAGTAATCGGTTTCAGGTGCCTCAAGCACCCCGCGTCTTGTCTACCAATGGGGAGATTGGCGCAAGCCGAAGACGTGTGTTAGAGCACGATAATTGTGGTGTAACGACCCGCAATTCCAGAGAAAAGCAACATTTTGGTGATGACATGGCTCGGCTGAAGAAGTTGATCGCAGGTAATTGGAAAATGAACATGCTCCACGCCGATGGTGCTGCGCTCGCGCGCGACATCGTCGAGGGAGCTGATAGCACCGCGTGTGATCTCCTGCTTTGCCCGCCGTCAACGCTCGTGTCCTGGATTGCCGAAACAGCGAGCGGAAGCGTGGTTTCAGTTGGGGCGCAGGATTGCCACGAGGCCGAGAACGGCGCTTTTACGGGTGATATTTCTGCGTCCATGGTCCGCGATGCTGGTGGCAGTCATGTCATTCTTGGTCATTCCGAGCGCCGTCACGGTCTGGGCGAAACCGATGCACGTGTCGCAGCCAAGACGACCGCGGCTCATGGTGTGGGACTTGTGGCCATCGTCTGTATTGGCGAAACCGAATCTGAGCGCGATGCGGGAGAGACACTGAACGTGCTGTCGCGCCAGTTGGACGGGTCTTTGCCCTCGGGCGATGATGACGGGGACATCAACGGAACCAACACCGTGATTGCCTATGAGCCCGTCTGGGCGATCGGCACCGGTCGCACGCCGACTCTCGAAGAAGTTGCAGAAGCGCATGCGCATATCCGCGCGCATCTTGAAAAGCAGGTGGGTGAGGCCGGAGCGGGCATTCGCATACTCTATGGGGGATCGATGAAACCGGAGAATGCCGGAGACTTGCTGGCAATAGAGAATGTTGATGGCGGCCTGATCGGCGGTGCGAGCCTTTCGGCGGATAGTTTTCTGGCTATAGCGGCCGCAGCAACAACCTGAGAAACAGCCTTTAAGCGGGTTCTCACGGAGCCGTGCAATTGCAGCACGTGGATTTGGGCTGGAATTGCGAGCCACAACGGACTAAATACGCGCTGACTGGGTACGCATGAGAGTTTGTGCGTTACTCGATTTCCGAAAGACGGTTGAGATATGGAAACCATTATTCTGGTTGTTCACCTGCTGATTGGGCTTTCGCTCGTCGGCGTGGTGCTTCTGCAGCGCTCTGAAGGCGGCCTTGGTGGCCTCGGCGGTGGCGGTGGCGGCGGCGGTGGAGGAGGCATGGGCGGTTTGCTCGGCAATCGTCAGACCGCAAACCTGTTGACGCGTTCGACGGCTGTTTTGGCAGCACTGTTCATGCTGACCAGCGTGTCGCTTGCTGTTTTGGCCGGCGGGCACAGCAGTGGTGGTGGCTCGATTGTGAACGAGACGCCGGGTGCGCCGCAGAGTGACGGGATGACACCCGTTCCGACTTTGCCGACAACCCCAACCGTACCGACGACGGAGTAGATGAACTCGTTCTCCGAGTCGGACCTTGAAGGCGGCCTTTCGAGCCGCCTTTTTCACGCCAAGTATCGGTATCTCAACGGCTTGCAGGCTGTGGACTATTCCGATTTGGCGGACACGATGGAAATTGAGTAAAAGTGAGCATGGCGACACGTTTTATTTTCATCACTGGCGGTGTCGTTTCCTCTCTGGGTAAGGGTCTCGCGTCAGCCGCTTTGGGGGCGTTGCTTCAGGCACGTGGATACAGCGTGCGTGTGCGTAAGTTGGACCCCTATCTCAATGTAGATCCGGGAACGATGAGTCCATTCGAGCACGGAGAAGTTTTTGTTACCGATGACGGTGCCGAAACTGATCTTGATCTCGGACACTATGAGCGGTTCACCGGCGTTGCAGCGACCCAGTCGGACAATGTGACGACGGGACGTATCTATTCAGATGTGCTCGGGCGTGAGCGACGCGGAGATTATCTGGGCGGCACGGTTCAGGTTATTCCGCATGTGACGGACGCCATCAAGAAATTCGTGACAGCAGACCTGCACGGTGAAGATTTCGTCATATGCGAGATCGGTGGCACGGTCGGTGATATCGAAAGTCTGCCGTTCCTTGAGGCCATTCGCCAGCTTGGCAATGAACTCGGCGCGGAACGGGCGATGTTTGTCCATCTCACTCTGGTGCCCTATCTCGCAGCCTCGGGCGAATTGAAAACCAAGCCAACCCAGCACTCGGTCATGGAATTGCAGCGTGTTGGTATCCGCCCGCATGTCATCCTGTGCCGTTGTGATCGGAAAATCCCTGATGGTGAGCGCAACAAGATCGCGCTCTTCTGTAATATTCGTCCAGAGGCCGTGGTGCCGGGCATTGATATCGACACGATCTATCAGGTGCCTATCGAGTATCACAATGAAGGGTTCGACACGCAGGTTCTTGAGCATTTCAAACTAGATTCCGAGACCCGGCCGGACCTGACGATCTGGAGCAATATCGTTGAGCGGATTCGTCGTCCTGATGGTTCGGTCAATATTGCTGTGGTTGGCAAATACACCGACCTGCCGGATGCCTATAAATCCCTGTCCGAAGCCCTTGTGCATGGCGGTATCGCGAACAATGCGCGGGTTAATCTCGATTGGATTTCTTCGGAGATTTTCGAGACAGAGGATGCTGTCGAGCACCTCAATGGTGTCCATGGAATTTTGGTCCCGGGCGGATTTGGGGAGCGCGGGGCAGAGGGAAAGATTCAGGCGGTGCGCTTTGCCCGCGAGCACAAGATTCCCTATTTCGGCATATGCTTCGGCATGCAAATGGCCGTGATAGAAGCCGCGCGGAATCTGGCGGGACTGGAGGGTGCCGGCTCTACCGAATTTGGGTCCTGTGCACATCCCGTTGTGGGATTGATGACCGAGTGGAAACGCGGTGACGACAAGGAAATCCGCGATGAAGGCGACAATCTTGGCGGAACCATGCGTCTGGGCGCTTATCCGGCATTGCTGGCGCCACGCACGCATATTGCCGAGATTTACGGTATGACCGAGATCGCCGAGCGGCATCGGCATCGTTATGAGGTCAATATCAATTATCGTGAGCAACTGGAAAGTGCCGGCCTGAAATTCTCGGGAACCTCACCGGATGGTATTTTGCCCGAGACTGTTGAACTGGAAGATCATCCCTGGTTCATCGGCGTTCAGTATCACCCCGAACTGAAGTCCAAACCTTTCGAACCTCATCCGCTGTTTGAATCTTTCATTGCTGCGGCACTCGCCCAGTCACGACTGGTCTAAGAATGACCGAATACCGGCATGTTGAGGTGGGTAGCCTGAAGATTGGCGGGGATCTGCCTTTGACCCTCATTGCAGGACCATGTCAGCTTGAATCAAGAGCGCATGGCCTCGAAATGAGCATCGCGCTGAAAGAGATCACCGATAAACTTGGAATAGGGCTGATTTATAAGACCAGCTTCGACAAGGCCAATCGGACGTCGATCAAGACCGCGCGCGGTCTGGGGCTGGCTGAAAGCCTGCCAATTTTCGCGGAAATTCGCGAGACAACGGGCCTTCCTATCATTACCGATGTCCATGCAGCTGAGCATTGTGCTGCCGTCGTCGGCGCTGTGGATGTGCTCCAGATACCTGCTTTTCTGTGCCGGCAAACCGACCTCGTGGTCGCTGCCGCGCAGACCGGACTGGCCCTCCACATCAAGAAGGGGCAGTTCCTGGCGCCCTGGGACATGAAGAACGTTGTGAGCAAGGCTTTCGAGGCGGGGAACGATAAGGTTCTCGTTTGCGAGCGCGGTGCGAGTTTTGGCTATAACACGCTTGTATCGGATATGCGGTCCTTACCAATCATGGCAGCGCAAACCGGTTGCCCTGTGATCTTTGATGCGACCCATTCAGTGCAGCAACCCGGCGGGCAGGGCGCCACAAGTGGCGGTCAACGGGAGTTTGCTCCGATCCTCGCGCGCGCAGCCGTTGCGGTCGGGGTTGCTGGCGTCTTCATTGAAACCCATGAGGACCCTGACAACGCACCCAGCGACGGGCCAAACATGATCCATTTGAAGGATATGCCCGGGGTTCTCGAAACCCTGCTCGAAATTGACCGGATCGCCAAGGCGAACCCGGTTTCCATCCAATAGTCAGTCACCAAACCAGAAACGGAACGAACGATGAGCGCCATCGTCAATATTATCGGTCGGGAAATTCTCGATAGTCGCGGGAATCCTACAGTTGAAGTCGATATCGCGCTTGAAAGTGGCGCATTTGGCCGCGCTGCGGTGCCATCTGGCGCCTCAACGGGGGCGCATGAGGCTGTTGAGCGTCGTGATGGCGACAAGAGCCGTTATGGGGGCAAGGGCGTTCTTGGGGCCGTTGACGCCGTCAACACCGAGTTGTTTGAAGCTTTGTCGGGCATGGATGCCGATGAGCAGGAATATCTCGATCAGGTGATGCTTGATCTTGATGGCACCGACAACAAGGGACGTTTGGGGGCCAATGCCATTTTGGGGGTCTCTCTGGCTCTGGCAAAAGCTGCGGCAGATGATGCTGCATTGCCGTTGTACCGATACGTAGGGGGCAGCCATGCGCGCACGCTTCCGGTTCCGATGATGAACATCGTCAATGGCGGCGCACATGCTGACAATCCGATCGATATTCAGGAATTCATGATTATGCCCGTCGGAGCGGACGGAATTGCTGATGCCGTCAGGATCGGATCTGAGATTTTTCAAACACTTAAGGGGCAACTTTCAGAAGCCGGACATGGTACCAATGTCGGTGATGAGGGTGGGTTCGCACCGGGCTTGAAAAGTTCTGACGAAGCCATTGGTTATATTATGAAATCCATCGAAACGGCGGGCTACAAGCCGGGCGATGATGTGATGCTTGCGCTGGACGCAGCATCGTCGGAGTTTTATGCCGACGGAAAGTACAACCTGGCCGGTGAAGGGCGTTCCCTCGGGTCGGATGAGATGGTGCAGTACCTGGTGGATCTGTGTGACCGATATCCGATTGTCTCGATTGAGGACGGCATGGATGAGGATGACTGGGACGGCTGGGTTGCGCTGACGCAAGCCATTGGCGACCGGGTTCAGCTTGTTGGCGATGATCTTTTCGTCACCAACCCGTCACGTCTGCGGGACGGCATCAGTCGGGGAGCGGCGAATTCCATTCTGATCAAGGTGAACCAGATCGGCACACTTTCGGAGACTCTCGAAGCTGTCGAGACGGCACATAAGGCGTCTTACACGGCTGTGATGTCCCATCGCTCTGGGGAAACCGAGGATTCGACGATTGCCGATTTGGCCGTCGCCACGAATTGCGGACAGATCAAAACAGGTTCGTTGAGCCGTTCGGACCGATTGGCGAAATATAACCAGTTGATCCGCATTGAAGAGGCATTGGGGCCAGCCGCCCAGTATGCGGGGCGGTCATTCCTGAAGGCCTAGCCTCTCAAAAATGAGTCCAAAACGAGAACTCTGACTCACTTTTGCAACAGTTTTGGCGTTTCGGACAATCTTCTGTAATCAAACGATAAATCGTGGTTGACCCGGCGAGTCGGCCTGTGATTCCTTTTGGTCATGGCAGTTATTGATGAAATCCGCTATCGCGCCCGATCGGCCCTCTGGCCAATTATCGGAGCGCTTTTGCTCGCCTATTTCTCGTATCATATGGTGCAGGGACAGCAGGGTGTTTTGTCTCTGATGCAGCTTCAGACCAAAGTCGAGAAGGCAGAAACTCTTCATTCGGCATTGCAGGTTGAGCGTGGCGAGATGGAAGCACGCGTCGCATTGTTGCGACCAGACAATCTTGATCCGGACATGATTGAGGAACGCGCCCGCGTGATGCTCAATTTCGCGCATCCGAATGAGATCGTCATTCTGCAATAGGCGGCACCGCGCAACTAACGCGATAGTTATTTACGGTATGACGAATGATTATTTCGTCGCAGATATCGTGAATTAACTTAAATCTAGTAAATATCGTATTTTTGCCGGTTTTCTAAGTGTTCCAGGCTATTCAAGGCTTGTTCATATTCCCGATATAACCTACTTGTCGTGAATGTAAACGCGCAGGGTCAGGTCGCAGGGGGATCGAATATGGCACGAAAGCCAGCCACCAAATCGTCTCGAACAGCTTCAAAAAGCACCACCAGCCGACGCAAATCAGCGTCGAGAAAAACTCCCGATTACAGCAATTACGACGTGGACGAATTGCGCGAGTTCTATCGCGATATGCTCCAGATACGCCGTTTTGAGGAGAAGGCCGGCCAGATGTATGGCATGGGCCTGATTGGCGGGTTCTGCCATCTCTATATTGGTCAGGAAGCCGTCGTCGTTGGCATGCAGGCTGCTCTCAATGAGCAGGATTCTGTCATCACGACCTACCGGGATCATGGCCATATGTTGGCCTGCGGGATGGACCCGAACGGAGTCATGGCCGAACTGACCGGCCGCGAGGGTGGATACTCGCGCGGCAAGGGCGGTTCCATGCATATGTTCTCCAAGGACAAGAACTTCTACGGCGGACATGGCATTGTCGGCGCAAACGTGCCGTTGGGCACTGGCATCGCATTCGCCCATAAGTACAAGGAAGATGGCGGGGTTTGCCTGACCTATTTCGGTGACGGCGCCGCCAACCAGGGGCAGGTCTACGAGTCTTTCAACATGGCCGCTCTCTGGGATCTCCCGGTGATCTACATCATCGAGAACAACCGCTATGGCATGGGCACCTCAATTGAACGGGCTTCGTCGTCGGTCAATTTCGTCGAGCGCGCCGAAGCCTATGGGTTCCCCGGACTTCAGGTGGACGGGATGGACGTCATCAAGGTCCACGAGGCTGCCGAAACGGCGCTCGCCCATGTACGCGCTGGAAAAGGCCCATACATGCTGGAAATGCAGACTTATCGCTATCGAGGGCACTCGATGTCGGACCCCGCGAAATACCGGACCAAGGAAGAAGTCCAGAAGATGCGGACCGAGAAGGATCCGATCGAGTCTCTGAAAGAGACGTTGATCAGCCTGGGACATGCCGATGAAGACGCTCTCAAGGCGATGGACAAGGAAGTCCGGGAACAAGTCAACGCCGCGGCGGATTTCGCTCAGGAAAGTCCGGAGCCCGATCCGTCGGAGCTCTACACCGACATCCTGATTGAAGTCTGAGCCGGAACGAGCGGAGAGGAACAAAGTTATGCCGATTGAAGTTCTTATGCCGGCGCTCTCGCCGACGATGACCGAGGGAAATCTCGCACGCTGGCTCAAAGCCGAAGGCGATAGCATTTCGCCAGGTGATGTGATCGCTGAGATCGAGACCGACAAGGCGACGATGGAAGTTGAAGCTGTCGACGAAGGCGTTCTGGGGAAAATCCTCGTTGCCGAAGGGGCAGAGGATGTCGCCGTCAACACGCCGATCGCAGTCATTCTTGAGGACGGCGAAAGCGCTGACGACATTTCCGCCTCTGCTGCGCCGGTGTCAGCCGCGCGCAATGATGACAACACTGATGAAGCGCCGGCTGCCGCTGAGCCCGCTGCTGCCGCTCCGGCGCAAGCCAAAGCGCCGCCTGCCGAGACTGACTATGACGGCGAGACGATCGAACAGACAGTGCGAGAAGCCCTGCGTGATGCCATGGCTGAGGAAATGCGCACGGATGACAAGGTTTTCCTGATGGGGGAGGAAGTCGCTCAATATCAGGGGGCCTACAAAGTCAGTCAGGGTTTGCTGGAGGAATTTGGCGAGAAGCGTGTGATTGATACACCAATCACCGAACAGGGCTTTGCCGGTCTCGGCGTTGGCGCTGCTTTCGCCGGTCTTCGGCCCGTCGTCGAATTCATGACCTTCAACTTTGCCATGCAAGCGATCGATCAGATCATCAACTCTGCGGCCAAGACCCACTATATGTCGGGTGGCCAGATGGACTCACCGATCGTGTTCCGCGGTCCCAATGGTGCAGCCTCCCGTGTGGGTGCCCAGCATTCCCAGTGTTACGCGAGTTGGTACGGCCATTGTCCGGGCCTGAAGGTCGTTTCGCCCTATTCTGGCGCAGACGCCAAGGGATTGCTGAAATCTGCGATCCGGGACCCCAATCCGATCATTTTCCTCGAAAACGAGATGCTTTATGGCCAGAGCTTTGAAGTGCCGACCGATCCGGACTTCACGGTGCCGATCGGCCGCGCAAAGGTTTTGCGCGAGGGTGATGACGTGACGATCACGGCGTTCTCGCTGATGGTCGGCAAGGCGCTTGAAGCCGCCGAAATGCTGTCGGCGGAGGGTATAGAGGCCGAGGTGATTGATCTTCGGACGATCCGCCCGCTCGACACCCACACGATTGTGGAATCCGTGAAGCGGACAAACCGGATTGTATCCGTCGAGGAGGGGTGGCCCTTCGCGGGAATTGGAGCGGAAATCGGCATGCGTATCATGGAAGAGGCGTTTGATTATCTTGATGCGCCCGTCATGCGTGTTACCGGCGAAGATGTGCCGATGCCTTATGCCGCCAATCTTGAGAAGCTCGCATTGCCGCAGTCGGATCGTATTGTCGAAGCCGCCAAACAAGTCTGCTACCGGGGTTAAGTCATTGCATTCCAAACAGTCCGGTGATTTTGGCAGGAATTGTTTCCTGTCGCTCGAAAGTAATCGGGTTCTTGCGTCGAAAGGGCTGCAGGCGACTATGTTTGCAACTTCTCTCGTCTCAAACGGCGTTATTCTGCCGGCGTTATTGTCTCAGGGGGAAATCTGATGCCTATTTCCATTCTCATGCCTGCATTGTCGCCGACAATGACCGAAGGCAATCTCGCGCGTTGGCTCAAGCAGGAGGGTGACAGTGTTGTCCCCGGTGATGTCATTGCTGAAATTGAGACTGACAAGGCGACCATGGAGGTCGAGGCGGTTGATGAAGGTATCCTCGGGAAAATACTGGTTGCCGAAGGCGCTGAAGAAGTCCCCGTGAATACACCGATCGCGATCCTCCTCGAGGATGGTGAAGACGCATCAGCCCTTGATGGTTTTGAGAGCGATGGCGGCGCACCCAAAGCAGCAGCACCCGCCGCTGAAACGACAGCGCCCGCTGCTGTGGCAGACGCTCCGGCTGCACCTGCTCCCTCGGCACCCGCGCCTGCGGCACCCGCTGCAAGCGGTGATCGTGTGATTGCCAGTCCGCTGGCACGCCGTTTGGCTTTCCAGCAGGGTATTGATCTTGCCAGTGTTACGGGAACCGGTCCCCATGGCCGGATCGTGAAGGCAGATATTGAAGGTTATGCTGGGGGAGGCGCCGCTGCGGGTTCGTCACCTGCGCCGGTGATGCAGGCCGTGGAAGGCGATGCAGAGTTCGAACTGATCAAGCCGTCCAACATGCGCAAGGTTATTGCCACGCGCATGACGGAATCCAAGCAGCAGGTGCCGCATTTCTATCTGACTGTGGATTGCGAGATCGACAAGCTTCTCGACGGCCGCAAGGCGATCAACGCCGGGGCCAGGGACGGCGAATACAAGATTTCGGTCAATGACATGATTATCAAGGCCTCGGCCGTCGCGCTGATGCAGGTGCCGCGCGCCAACGCGGCCTGGTCGGATGAGGGCATCCGGCTTTACAAGCAGGCAGATATTTCTGTCGCCGTTGCAATCGATGATGGCCTGGTCACACCCATCGTGCGGCGCGCCGAAGGCAAAGGCCTGCGTCGAATTTCAGAAGAGATGAGTGATCTCGCATCCCGCGCCAAGGATGGCAAACTGATGCCTGAAGAGTATCAGGGCGGCACGTTCACGGTTTCCAATCTTGGCATGTTCGGGGTGAAGCACTTCGAAGCCGTGATCAACCAGCCTCAAGGAGCAATCCTTGCTGTTGGGGCGGGTGAACAGCGCCCGGTCGTGAAAAACGGCGAGCTCGCTGTGGCCACTGTGATGTCGCTGACCTTGTCAGTCGATCACCGCGCGCTTGATGGTGCGATCGGTGCGGAGTTCCTGTCGGTCCTCAAGGGGCTGATCGAGAACCCGATCGGGATGCTGCTTTAGGCACAAGATCAACCGCCAAATTCCAAAAGGGGAATTCCATGGCTGAGAAATCATACGATCTCGTCGTTGTTGGCGGTGGCCCGGGCGGCTACGTGGCCGCAATCCGTGCGGCCCAGCTTGGGATGAAGACAGTGGTCATCGAGGCCAATCACCTCGGTGGTATTTGCCTGAACTGGGGCTGTATCCCGACCAAGGCGCTGCTGCGGACGTCAGAGATTTATCATTACATGACCCATGCGGCTGATTACGGGCTCAAGGCCGACAATGTTTCCTTCGATGTAAAGAAGGTGGTCG
>Ga0182095_1382197_pt1 | contig 10852 bp, 10 predicted proteins | sample 041ome_19_FD_127784 | JGI IMG/M metagenome (GOLD analysis project Ga0182095, IMG submission 127784) | Metatranscriptome of coastal salt marsh microbial communities from the Groves Creek Marsh, Georgia, USA - 041412BS metaT (Metagenome... | ecosystem: Environmental > Aquatic > Marine > Intertidal...
AATGGACGTGGACCTTCTCCGGTTTCGGGGTCGCAGGATCTCCCCTGGCGAGGCATGTCTTCCGCACGGCCGGGCCGACACTCGTCAGCTGCGAGGCGCTGTGGGCGGGGTCGTTCACCGTGGCGGGCCTGGGTCCGTTCCCGATCCCGGAGTCGGTGGTGCAGCGGGACTCCCGAGAGGTTTGGGTGGGGGAGGGACGGGCGCTGCTCACACCGCGATGACGGCATGGCACAATGATGGGAAATCCCGGCCCGTAACCAAGCCCCGCGCTTGACACGGGCCCTTGTCGTGGGCAACCGCGAGGAAGGCGCAGCCATCTCGATGCCGAACAAGACCACCGCGAAGAAGGCCCCTGCCAAGAAGGCTCCCGTGAAGAAGGCTCCGGCTACGAAGGCCGCGGTGAAGAAGGCTCCCGCGAAGAAGGCTCCCGCGAAGAAGGCTCCCGCGAAGAAGGCTCCCGCGAACAAGGCCCCAGCGAAGAAGGCGGTCGTGGCGAAGGCTCCCGCCGCCAAGAAGGCTCCCGCGAAGAAGGCCCCAGCGAAGAAGGCGGTCGTGGCGAAGGCTCCCGCCGCCAAGGTTCCGGCGAAGAAGACCACCGCCACGAAGGCTCCCGCGAAGAAGGCTCCCGCGAAGAAGGCTCCCGCGAAGAAGGCGACGGCCAGTTCGAAGGATCAGTTGGTCGAAGTCGTCGAGACGACAGACGGTGTGGTCGCGGTCGATCCGAAAGCCGAGGATGCCGATCCCGAGGCGCTGAAGGAGGCGGCGAAGCTGGAGGCCGACCTCGAGGCCGACCTCGCTGAGGATCTGGCGACGGTCGACGGCGACAAGAGCGCGACCGGCAAGCCGGGAGACGAGAGCTTCGTCATCTCCGATGTCGACGACACCGATGAGCCGGTCCAGACGGTCACCGTCGCTGGTGCCACCGCGGATCCGGTCAAGGACTACCTCAAGCAGATCGGCAAGGTCTCGCTGCTCAATGCCGAGCAGGAGGTCGAACTGGCCAAGCGCATCGAGGCGGGCCTGTTTGCCGAGGAGATGCTGGCCGAGAAGCCCAAGATGGACAAGAAGACCCGACTCGACCTCGAGTGGATCGCCACGGACGGGCGTCGGGCCAAGAACCACCTCCTCGAGGCGAACCTCCGTCTCGTCGTCTCGCTGGCCAAGCGCTACACCGGCCGCGGCATGCTCTTCCTCGACCTGATCCAGGAGGGCAACCTCGGCCTGATCCGTGCAGTGGAGAAGTTCGACTACACCAAGGGCTACAAGTTCTCCACGTACGCCACGTGGTGGATCCGCCAGGCCATCACCCGCGCCATGGCCGATCAGGCGCGCACCATCCGTATCCCGGTCCACATGGTCGAGGTCATCAACAAGCTGGCTCGGGTGCAGCGCCAGATGCTGCAGGATCTCGGTCGCGAGCCCACGCCCGAAGAGTTGGCGCGCGAACTCGACATGACGCCCGAGAAGGTCGTCGAGGTGCAGAAGTACGGACGAGAGCCGATCTCGCTGCACACCCCGCTCGGCGAGGAGGGCGACAGCGAGTTCGGCGACCTCATCGAGGACTCCGAGGCCATCGTGCCGTCCGACGCCGTGTCCTTCACCCTGTTGCAGGAGCAGCTGGAGTCCGTCCTCGACACCCTGTCCGACCGCGAGGCTGGGGTCGTCCGCATGCGCTTCGGACTCACGGATGGTCAGCCCAAGACACTCGACGAGATCGGCAAGGTCTACGGGGTCACGCGTGAGCGAATCCGTCAGATCGAGTCGAAGACGATGTCGAAACTGCGACACCCCTCGCGTTCACAGGTGCTCCGCGACTACCTCGACTGATCGTGTCTAGCATCGTCTCCCGCCGTGCCGTCGGTCCTGACGGTGCTGCTGAATCCGTTGTCGAGATCACTATGGCACATGGAGAGCGGAGGAACGCTCTCTCTGGCGACCTGCTCGGTGCTCTGCGCGAGGAGATCGACCGGGCTGAGAGCAGCGATGTCCGTGCCTTGATCCTTCGCGCCGAAGCCGGGGCAGGCACCTGGTCGGCGGGCTACGACATCGACGCACTGCCCGTAGACGGATCCGATCCACTCACGTGGACCAACCCGTTGGAGACGTTCCTGCAGCGCCTTCGGCGAGCGCCCTTCCCGGTGATCGCGGCCATTGAGGGCGGTGTATGGGGCGGCGCCTGCGAGCTAGTGCTGACCTGCGACCTCGTGGTGGCCGTGCGAACGTCGACCTTCGCCATCACTCCTGCTCGGCTAGGGGTGCCGTACAACACGGCTGGGGTGGCACACGTGCTGAGCGCCCTGCCGTTGAACATGGCCAAGGAGCTCTTCTTCACTGCGGATCCGATGGGCGCCGACGAATGGGCCGCGTACGGCGTGGTCAACCGGCTTGTGGCGGACTCATCGGAACTGGAGCAGACGGCAGTCCAGATGGGGCAGCGCATCGCCTCGAGGGCTCCGCTGGCTATTCGGGCGATCAAGGGCGAGATGACCGCCCTGACTGATGCGCGCTCGTTGACGAGTGACGATTTCGAGCGTCTCACCGAACTGCGACGGGCCGCATGGACGAGCGCCGACTATCAGGAGGGCGTGCGGGCGTTCATGGAGAAGAGGTCCCCGAGGTTTCAGGGGCGCTGATCAGGCGTCGGCGTGAGCCGGTTCGGTGAGTCGGTGGGTCTCATCGACGATCTGGGCCGCCTGCGGGCGTAGCGCCTCCTCGTAGGCACTCCAGTGATGGGCGCAGAAGAGCAGGTCAGTGCCGGCGGGGAGAACGACCCGTACGTAGGCCTGGGCATTGCAGCGGTCGCAACGATCGGTGGCGCTCAGCGCTTGGGCGCTCGTCGTATCCATGTGAGTGCTTCCCCTCCTGAATGAGCCTCCCGCTCAGTGGGGCCGGCTGGCACCACCCATCTCGCTGGATGCTCGAACTGACAGTCTGCCATGAGGTGGGGACCCGGGTGGAGCCACGCCGGGCGCGTTCGCGATCAGCGCACAGCAGCCCGAAGGGAACCGGGCATTTCGGGCATCTCAGGGTCCCCGAGAGTGTCCACGGCTGATCGGTCATTGCCCTGTCACTGGCCGTGCTTGCCGTCTCATCGTGCCCGGCCGGGGTGGAGTGTGGGTCCCGTCAGATCCGCTCGGCCTTCCAGAGGGGGCCCTGTTCAAGGAGAAAAGGTCATGCGTATTCACAACTTCCAGACTCGCATCTACCGGATGTTCGCCGTTGATCGTGGCGCGACCGCGGTGGAGTACGGACTGATCGTCGCGCTTATTGCGCTCGCCATCATCGCCACAGTGACCCTCGTGGGCACCAACCTCGGGAACCTGTTCGGAGACGTCGCCGGGAATCTGCCCGCTGAATAGTGGAGCCCGGGTTCGGATCTTGAGCCCAGAACGAGAGCCGTCTGCGACGTGAGGCGGCACCAGCTCCTAGAGGGGGAGTGAGCGATGTTTGCGGATAGCAGCCACGGCCGCCGTGTCCACGGTTCACGGTCCATCGATCGTCAGGACTGTAGCGATCGGACGGCCCGTGACCGCGGCGCGGCGGCCGTGGAGTTCGCGATCGTCGTCCCGCTGCTGCTCCTGATCCTGCTGGCCCTGGTCGACTTCGGACGCCTGTACTTCGTTCAGGTGAGCCTGGCCGGGGCCAGTCGGGAGGGAGCCCGGGCGCTGTCGCTGCACAGAGACGCGATGGCAGTGGATTCCATCGTGCAGGCCAGCTCACCGGGCGCCGCCCGGCTGAGCACGCTGGGTGACAGCGAGCAGTTGGCCGTGGTGCAGGACCCCTGCGCCGCAGGTTCTGCGACGAATGCGGCGGTCACGGTCTCCACACAGTTCGACTGGTTCACACCGATCGGACTGCTCAACTTCTACGACGAGAGCGCGGGCTCAGGTGAGTCGATCACGCTGAGTTCCAGATCCGAGATGCTATGCGTGGGATGACAGGACGCGACGACGGCGCGGTCATCGTTCTCGTCGCGATCCTCGTTGCCGCCGGCGTGGTCACCGGGCTGCTGGCCCTGGTGGCCGATGTCGGGCAGCTCTATGCAGAACGCAGGGTCGTACAGAACGGTGCCGATGCGGCCGCACTCGCGATCGCCCAGCACTGCGCAGAAGGCGATGCCGAGTGCGCCGACCAGATGGCGGCAGGATCCGTCGCGGTCACCTATTCCGGAGCCAACGCACCGGACGAGGTGACTGGCGTCAGGGAGACCTGTGGCACGGATGGCCTTGGCGAGTGCAGCTCGCTCATGGATGCCTGGTGGGACTGCCAGCCGATTCCGGACGAGATCAATCACTTCGCCCGGGTGCGCACGGCGACGGAGAATCCCGATGGCACCGACTTCCTGGTTCCGTTCTTCGCCGGGGTCGGCAGCGAGGACCCAGCGCCCGAGCTGCGCACGGGGGCCTGCTCCCAGGCGGCGTGGGGTCCGGCGTCGAGTGCGCCCGTGCTGTTCCCGATCCTGCTCCCGGTGTGTCCCGGGCTGCCCGTCGGGAGCGCTGTGACGGTGTCGGAGTTCACCCCCAGCGACCCGGACGATGCCTGTGAATTCGGCGGCGACTCATTCGCTCCAGTGACCAACGGCTTCGCCTTCGGCGACTTCGACGGTACTGCCAAGTTCAGCGGCCAGTCTCAGAACTGCACCGAGCCGGTGCCCGTCGCCATCGGTGACTGGATCCATCGAGAGACCTCGGAGGCTCAGTGGTGCGGCACCTCGAGTGCCAACATCACCGAGGCGCTGTCGGCGATGCTCAACACCGAGTTCATCGTCCCGGTCGTGGGCGCCCGGGACGGCACGGGCATCGGCACGTCGGCCCAGTTCCAGGTGATGGGCTTCCGCTCGTTCGAGTTCCTCGGCTTCAAGCTGAAGGGCAATGAGGGTGGGGTCAGCCCGGTTGACTGCTCGGCGGCTGGAAAGAAGGACGACTGTGATCCATGGCCGGATTCCGCGTGTTCGACGGCTCCGAGCATCGACTACTCGAAGCTGAAGAACAAGAAGCAGTGCGAGGACGAGAGCGGCACATGGGACCAGGACACCAAGACGTGCACGCCGCCTGATGGCTACGAGGAGTCACAGAGCGGCAACGGCAACAACGGCTCCTGCCTGTTCGGCACCTTCGGCGAGGCGATCGTCGACGGCGGGGTGGGCGGCGGCACGGACCTGGGCGTCAAGGCGGTGCAACTGCTGCCGTGAGCACCACACACACGCATCAACGAGATCGGCATATGAGGGGACAAGGCCATGAAGAATCCGATCATTCCCATCATCATCACGGTGGTGCTGGCACTGGGGGCGGGCGTGCTCGTGTTCGCCTATGTGTCTGGCGCCGACTCCCGGGCGATGGCCGATCAGGACACCGCAACGGTGTGGGTCACCGAGGATGTCGTCCCGGCAGGCACGACGCTCGCCGAGGCTCAGGCATCCGGCCTGATCACACAGTCGTCGGTGCCGGTCCGGCTCCAGCCGGCGGGCGCACTCGCAACCGTTGAGGGTGCCAACGCGAATCTCGTCACGCTGGCCGATCTGCCCAGCGGACAGGTCGTGCTCGCAGCTGCCGTCGGGTCTGAGGTGCCTGAGGACTGGCCGATCGAGGTGCCCGAGGGTCAGATGGCGGTCACGGTGCTGCTGGATGATCCATCCAAGGTAGGCGCATTCCTGCGCCCGGGCTCGCACGTCGCGATCTTCGATACCTATTCCGAGACGGCTGATGACGTCGAAGGCGGCGGAAACCCGGTCTTCCAGACCCGTGCCCTGCTCGAGGACGTGGTGGTTCTCGCGGTGGGAGAGGTGACCGACGAGATCGCCGAGTCTGCGTCCAGTGAGGCCTGGAACGCCCAACTTGTCACGCTGGCCGTCACTCAGGAGCAGGCCGAGCGACTGGTCCATGCCACCAGGACCGGCGCGCTGCACTTCGCCCTGCTGGGCGAGAACACCGTCGTCGACGCCACCGAGGGCGTCAACGACCAGAACCTGTTCAGGTAGCCGTCGGCGATGAGGCGACACCAGGAGTCACGGCCGCAACAGTCACGGACGCAACAGTCACGGATGCAGCAGTCACGGATGCAAGAGTCGAGGAGGGGACATCATGTCGATCGTTTTGGGTGACCTGAGCAGGGATGTGGAGAGGTTCCGGCTGACCCTGGCCGATGACGTAACCGTCGTGGACAGCGTGCTCGCGCTGAATGGCCTGTTGGACAGCCATCCAGAGGAGGACCTCGTCATCGTCGGTCCGGATGCCGCCCTCGAGACAGCAGCGGGAATCGCTGAGCGCTATCGCGTCGAGCGTCCGGCCCTGGGCGTGGTCCTGATGCGTCAGCGCATCGAGGTGCAAGGCATGACCGAGGCCTTGCGCGCCGGCATCCGGGAGGTCGTCCCCGCTGATGACGCCGAGGCGCTTCTGCTGGCGTGCACGCGATCCCTTGCGGTGTCACGTCAACTGCGCCATCTGGAGGCACGATCCGGCGACGCCGGCCATGGGCGGATCATTCTCGTCTTCGGTGCCAAAGGTGGATGCGGCAAGACCACCGTCGCAACCAACCTGGCTGCGGGCCTGGCAGACCTGAATGCGGGCCGCGTCTGCCTGGTCGACCTCAACCTCGAGTTCGGTGACGTCGCCGTTGCACTGCAGGTCGAGCCGACCCGGACGATCAGCGATGCCCTGGGGATGCAGGGCGGTCTCGATCGATCGGGCCTGAAGTCGCTGGTCATCCCCTACCGCGAACGATTGGACGTCCTGCTGGCGCCTCGGTCGCCTGCCGATGCCGAGTTCGTCACACCGGCACTCATAGAGGAGCTGCTGCGTCTCTTGGCGGAGACGTACGACTACATCGTCGTCGACTCTCCGGCGGCCTTCAGCGATGGCGTCCTGAAGACCTTCGATCTGGCGGACAGCTACGTCCTACTCACGTCATTGGACATGCTGGCGCTGAAGAACTTCAAGGTCACGCTCGACACCCTTGAGGCGCTGGGGTACCCGCGCAACAAGATGCTCGTCGCCCTGAACCGCTGCGACTCGCATGTCGGACTGACCCCGGAGGACGTCGAGCGCGTGATCGGCCTGCCGATCGCGTACCGATTCCCGTCCGGAAAGGAGATCCCCGCATCCATCAACAAGGGTGTTCCTCTCGTGCTCGACAACCCAAGGCACCCGTTCAGTCGGGCCGTCGTGGGCCTGGCGCAGGCTGAGATCAACCACCGGGTACCGGCGATGGGCATTCCCGAGCCGGCCGTGGAGGCCGCTCCGCGTAAGCGGCGAGGAGTGCGTCATCTGCTCGGCCAGCAGGCGTAGGGGAGGTGCGTCATGGGACTCTCTGAACGCCTGGGACAGGCAAAGGTCGACCGCTCCGGCACTCGCCCGAGTGCCGCGTCGGTCTCTCGGCTCGAGGTCGGTACCGACTACTCGTCCCTCAAGCGCGAGGTGCAGGAGTGGCTGACGGAGTCGATCGGTCAGGACATCTATGCCGGCCGGATCGAGCAGAGCCGGTTGGAGAGCCTGGTATTCGAGGCCATCACCGAGGTGCTCGCGCGCAACGCACGGCCACTCTCCGGCAGTGACCGTGCCCGGCTCGTACAGGAGGTCGTCGACGACGTCCTCGGCAATGGACCGCTCGAGCCGCTCCTGCGTGACCCCGAGGTCACCGAGATCATGGTCAACGGGTTCGACACGATCTTCGTCGAGCGCCACGGACGGATCAGTCGCACCGCGCTCCGGTTCGCCGACGACAACCACCTGCGCCAGACGATCGACCGGATCGTGTCGCGCGTGGGGCGTCGGATCGATGAGGCCAGCCCGATGGTGGACGCCCGACTGCCGGACGGAAGTCGCGTCAATGCGGTTATCCCTCCGATTGCACTGGACGGCGCATCGCTCACCATCCGGAAGTTCGCCAAGGAGGCCTACACCGCCGCCGATCTCATCAGCATGGGCACGATCACGCGTCAGGCGAGCGACCTTCTGCGTGCCTGCGTGCGAGGCAAGCTCAACGTGCTCATCTCGGGTGGGACAGGATCGGGCAAGACGACCACGCTGAACGTCCTTTCCGGGTTCATCCCGGAGGATGAGCGAATAATCACCATCGAGGACGCGGCTGAGCTGCAACTGGCGCAGCCGCACGTCATGCGCATGGAGTCCCGGCCGGCCAACATCGAGGGAGCCGGACTGGTCACGATCCGCGACCTAGTGCGGAACTCGCTGCGCATGCGACCGGATCGCATCATCGTGGGTGAGGTGCGCGATGCGGCCGCTCTGGACATGCTGCAGGCCATGAACACCGGTCATGAGGGGTCGCTCTCGACTGTCCACGCGAACAGTCCGCGCGATGCTCTCTCCCGCGTGGAGACCATGGTCCTGATGGCCAGTATGGATCTGCCTGTCCGTGTCATCCGTGAGCAGATCACGAGCGCTCTGGATCTGCTTGTCCATCAGGAGCGGATGCGCGACGGAAGCCGCCACATCACGCGCATCTCGGAGATCGTCGGCCGCGAGGGCGACACCATCCAGATGCAGGACCTCTTCATCTACCAGTACTCCGGCGCCGAGGACGACGGTGTCACGGGCCGGCTGATCGCGACCGGGATCACTCCCCAGTTCCTGGGTCGGCTCCGCGAGCACGGCGTTGATCTTCCTGCTGAGCTCTTCCGTCCATGAGGGGGACGACATGCATTCCACGACTACACGACGCAGAGGCCTGCTGGGGCTGGTGGTCCTCGCGCTGATCGCCGGCCTCGCCCTCCCGGCGCACGCTGCGCTGGATCCCCAGTTGGATGTCACCTCGGTGACTGACCGTGATGTCGTCCTGACCATGACCCTTCCCGTGACGCAGGACTCGCTGGCCGATGCGGGCGAGCCAAGTGGTGTGGTGAGCATTGGTGAACGTGACCTGCCGACTCAGGCCGCATGGGTGCAGCAGCCGGTCGCCCTCGACCAGATGGTCGTCCTTGTGGCAGACGCGAGCGGCTCGATGGCGGATGGCCGCATCGAGGACGCCCGGCGAGCAGCCGAGGTGTATCTCGACGCCCTGCCGCAGGCCGTCTCCGTCGGACTCGTGACCTTCTCCGATGAGGTGCGCTCGGTGGTCTCACCCGGCGCCGATCGGGCCGAGATCTCCGAGGCGCTCGCCGAGATTACCCCGGACGGTGACACGCGTCTCTACGACGCCGTGGTCACGGCGGCGGGCCTGGTTCCCTACGGGGTTGAGGGCCGACTTCTGGTTCTGTCCGATGGGCAGGACACCACAAGCGCGGCAACGCTGGTGCAGGCCGTCAAGGCAGCGACCAATGCAGGCGTATCGGTGGACGTCGTGGCCATCGATCCGACCTCCGAGGAGCGCATGGTCGCCGAGCGACTGACCTCACGAACAGCTGGGACGCTGACCCAGGCGAGCACGGCTGGCGAACTGGTCGACGCCTTCTCTGCGGCTGCGTCAGCGTTCGACCCGAGGGTGCTGCTCAGGGCAACCGTGCCGGACGACATAAACGCATCGGGGGCACGAGTTGATGCGCGCGTGACGGTCGATGACACCACGTTCGTCGCCTCCACTGCTCTCCCCGATCTGGCAAGTCTCGCAACGGCGGTCATCGACGCCCCAGATCCCTACGAAGCAGGCGAGGCGGCACCCCCCTCTTCGCCACCAGGGCCTGCTTCGGAGGACCAGGTCACGCCGGCCGCTGTGCCGGCGCCCACCCCGAATCCACTGGTGGTGGGATTACTGGCCGGACTGGGTGCTCTCGCCATCGGGCTGCTTGCTGTCAGCACTCTGCGCTTCCGCGAGGTGCGGGCGCGACGTCGCCGGATTGATGCCGTGATGCACTACGCCGAGGCCACTTCGGGTCGCGGAGGAACGGCTCAGGCAGCCGCAGAGCTGGCAGCTCGGCAGGCGGCCCCGCTGGAGCAGACGCTCATCGACACGCGTTACGGCAAGCGCATGATTGCGGCCTTTGCCGCAGCCAACATGACCGTGACCGTCACGAAGTGGCTTGCCCTGCAGGTGATCTCCCTCCTAGCCGCCTGGCTGGTGGTCGGTCTGCTGGTCCGCAGCATCGTGGTGGGCCTGCTGCTTGCTCTGGTGCTCGTCCCCCTGGCGTTCGAGGCCTACCTCAGTGGGCGAGTGTCGAGGCGTCGAAATGCATTCTCCGACGAGCTGCCCGAGTTCCTGCTGATGCTGTCGAGCGCCATCCGGGCCGGGCAGTCCTTCCCCCAGGCACTGGAGTCGTCGGCTCATGAGAATCGGGGCGAGGTCGGCCGACAGATGCGCCGCGTCCTGGCGGAGGCACAGCTCACGTCGCGTCTTGACGATGCGCTGCTGGCTTGCGCTGACCGGATGCACAACGATGACCTGCGGTGGACGGTCACGGCGCTGGCGATCCAGCGTGAGGTCGGCGGGAACCTGTCGAAGATCCTCGACAGCGCCGCCGAGACGATCAAGGGTCGGCATGCGATCGCGCGCGAGGTCAGGACGCTGTCGGCCGAAGGACGGTTGTCCGCGTACGTCCTCCTGGCGCTGCCCCTGGGCGTGTTCGCGTTCCTCTTCCTGTTCCGCCGGGAGTACATCTCCCGACTGTGGACCGACCCGCTTGGCCTGCTGATGCTCGGCGTCCTGGTGGTTCTGATGGTCATCGGCTGGATGTGGATGCGCTCGATCGTTCGGATCAAGGTGTAGGGGAGTGAGTGAGATGACCATGGCAGTTCTCGCCTCGTTGACCGCTGCCGCCGCAGTCCTGGTTCTGGGCATGTCGATCGTCCGGTACTACGAGGCTGCCGGAGTGCGCCGGTCCCTCGCGCTCGTGCTGCGCATCGGTTCGATCCGCCCGGCGGATTCGGCCCTTGCACCCGAGCGTGAGCGCGGGTGGGTCGGC
>Ga0182095_1913174_pt1 | contig 10846 bp, 11 predicted proteins | sample 041ome_19_FD_127784 | JGI IMG/M metagenome (GOLD analysis project Ga0182095, IMG submission 127784) | Metatranscriptome of coastal salt marsh microbial communities from the Groves Creek Marsh, Georgia, USA - 041412BS metaT (Metagenome... | ecosystem: Environmental > Aquatic > Marine > Intertidal...
AACCCATGAGGCACGGAAGCGCGAGGAGTATTCCAATTGGCACTCTCCGTCGGTCGACCGGCATTCGTCAAAAAGTTGTGCCACGGTGGAAAAAGCAGAGCGCAGAACATCTGCCTCTTCTTCCCACGCTTCGTCTTGTCCCGCTTGGTTAGCTTCGAGAGCTACTGTCAGAGTGGCGTCGCTCTCCCCCGCATCTAGGACACTTTCTGCGGTAGACACCACCTCGGTGGCAAGAACATCAGCCTCGAAAGCATCAACGAGGGCAGCCTCTAACTCTGCGCCGAGGGCCTCATCGACCCCATCCACGCCATACAACTCCAGCGCTTGGTCCAAGAGCACCGCAGAAATGTCCTCAGGCTCAGCCGCAAACGCCTGTGCAGGAGCGGTAATACCCAGCACCAGCGAGAGCGATACTCCCCACACGACTTTTCTCATAAGGTCAGAATAGCAACCGGCCTAATATGTCGCCGGGGCTCGAGCAGAAACCTCAGGGAAGCTACACTTAAGGGTGAGGCACCTGTCGTGCTTCATCACACGATGTTTTTGAGGAGTTGTCATGAAGTTTCTCTCGAGGGCTCAGGCATGGTTTTTCCAGGCCAAGCAGGGTGCGTCTGCTGTGGAATACGCCATTTTGATTGGTCTGATTGCGATTGCTGTAATCGCAGGCGCCGTGTTGCTCGGGCCCGCCATCACTGGCCTATTCACCAACGTTTCCGGCCAGCTTCCCCAGTAATTAGGTGGTCGGCGCGTTTAGCCGTTCACTGCTCTGGGTAGAACGCGGGGCACGCCGCGGTGCTGTCGCCGTTGAGGCGGCCGTTGTCATTCCCATTCTCATCGTGCTGATGATGGCTGTTGTGGACTTTGGGCGCTTCTTTTTCGCCGAACTGACCGCCCGCCAAGCGGTCTCAGAAGCTTCCCGCGCTCTCGCGCTCGGTCAAACGCCAGCCTTTGCCAACGGGGTTGCCACATCCCTTTTGGATGGGATTCCCGCAATGGCTGGAGATGGAATTGTGAGCTTTTCCGCCACAGAGTGCCCGGCAGACGGGCCTTTGGATGGATCAACCGTTGCAATAGCTCAGGTGAGTTTCGCGTTCGACTGGCTCACACCGCTGGGATTATTGGCGCAGGGAGACCAAGTCGCCGTTCTTCCTGCGGCAGTGTCGCAATCGTCACAGTCAGTGTGTCGCTCGTGACGACGGGCACTCGTCGCGGGGCGGCAGGGGTTATCCTGGGCGCCATTTTGGGCTCAGGGCTATTCATCGCCCTACTCGGAATCGTTGTCGATGCGGGAGTCATGTTTGTCGATCGTCAAGCGCAAACCTTGGCGGCGGAAAACACTCTTTCCACGGTGGCAAAGCAGTGCGGATCTGACCCGACCCAGTGTGAAACGCCTGGTGGAATCTTGGCTGTTGCCCAGGCAGCCGTGCCCACTGGTTCACGTTTGATTGAACTCTGTGGTCCGGTCGCCGGGGGAAATGTGGGGCCCGTGTCATGCCAAAACCTCTCGCTAACGCTCGACTGCCAACCCCCGAGCGCCCTCTATGCGAACTCGTTCTTGCGGGTAAGAGTCGAAGCTACCGATTCATCGACGCGAACGGGAATCTTGGACGCCCTCAGCTTTGCCGCGAGCCCGGAGGGGCCCAGTGGTTGTGCCCAGGCTGCCTTTGTTGCTCCGAACGGGGCGCGCGTACCGAGCCCTATGCCACTCGCGCTCCCCGCTTGTTTCACCACGGATCCAGGAAACGAACAGGTGCTGGTATCCATCGACCCGTCGCTTGAAGGCGGCGCGGGCGGTGGAGTTTCGTGCACAGTCGACACCCTGGACGGGCCGGTGACCGAGCGTTCAATCAGTGGATTCACCTTGGTCTCCCTCAAAGAACCATCGCTCTCCACATACTGTGTCGGCGATGAACTCGTTGCTGTGCCAGTAGGAATCTGGGTTTCTCGGGAACCTAACGAGCGAACAGATCTATGTGGCTCTGCGATGAGCTTGGCAAAGGCCAGCGCCCTGATTGGAACAACGCAGTACTTCCCGGTTGTTGGACCTCCCACTTCGACGGGTGTCGGTAACTATGACTTCGAGATTCGCACTTTTCGCGCGTTTACCATCACCGGATTCAAGCTCAAGGTGGGAAGCGCAGGCGGTAAGTCAACCGCTTTTTGGGAATCGAATGGGTGCGAAGGTAACTCGTTCTGTGTCAGTGGGTTTTTCGAGGAAGGCACGACCGACTTGCTCTTTCCCGTCGATGAGACGACTGTCGGCGAAATTCCGGACCTCGACCTCGCAGTAACCGTAGAGTTTTACTAGTCAAGGAGGAAACATGTCGAGTCTTGTGCGCACCACCATCGCCCTCATCGTAGGTTTGGGGCTCGCATTCGGCGCCTACTTCCTTGGTGTTGCCTCCGTCGAGCGAAGCCAGCAGGAAATACCGACCGAAACGGTTTATGTCTTTAGTCAGGCAGTAGATAGTGGAGTTCGGTTTTCTGAACTAGTTGACCAGGGCGCGTTGACCCTCGCTACCTACCCCGTTGCCGCGCTACCTGGAGACGCCGTGTCGCCGGGCGAGGAGCCAGACGGTGACTTCGTTCTCTCGGTATCTCAGCAGGCCGGGCAGATTCTGACCTCCCTGACATTTGTTGCCGAAGACGTTCTTGTCGAACAAACCGGCGTGCTTCCCTCTGACTTTCTGGTCTCGGTCGCCCTCACGGTCGACCAGACTGTCGCGGGTTTGCTGAAACCCGGCGATCGCGTCGCGGTGTATGCCACGGGCTCAATCCCCGGCGAAACCACGCCGGTTGATTCCACTCTGACGGTGATTCCGGAAGCCAGAGTGGTGCTGGTCGGCCAAGCCAACCAGTCGGACCAGGATGCCTCCATCATCTACGTGACGTTGGCCCTTAACGCGGTTCAAGCCCAGGAACTTGTTCACTATGTCAACACCAGCAATGTGCATCTGGGATTGATTGGCTCCCAGGCATCGGGCCGCGAGCTCGCTCCAATCATCGGTTTTGGCGGTAACGGCTGATGATTATTTCTTTCACGCGGGACCAGAAAATTGCGGCTCGAATTGCCGACCTACTCTCTTCCGTCGTTTCGGTGTCGGAAACCGTTCCTCAAGTAATCCGCGAGGCAGAGCGCAGCAGCGGAGTGTCGACAGTTGTGGTCGGGGAAGATGTTGCCATTTCCGAGGCGACTGATTTGGCAAGTCAACTGAGGGTGACGGATCCCACCGTTGCGATTGTCCTTCTGAGAGCACGAGTGGATTTGGGTGCCACCACGGACGCGATGCGTGCAGGAATTAGATCCGTGCTGAGTTCTTCGGACATTCAGGGGCTCATTGAGCAGGTCGCACAGCAAGAACAAGTCGCGCAGGCCATCAGGGCAAAAATCGAAGGTCGCTCACTCGAAGGCAAGCGCGGCACTGTCGTGCTCGTTTACTCCGCTAAGGGCGGTGTGGGCAAGACCACGACGTCACTGAATTTGGCCGGGTGCCTCACCCACAAGTCAGAAGACACTGCGGTGGTCTTGGACCTCGACCTGCAATTTGGCGACGTTGGGGTCGCTACCGGGCTAGCTGATGAAACTCGCTCTATTGCTGACTTGGGTAGTGACCCTGCCGCCATCAGTCAAGGGGCGCTTGAAAAGTCTATTTGCCAAGTCGAGGACGGCTTCGATGTGTTGCTCGCCCCTGCCACCCCGGCCGAGGCTGAAAAAATCAATGCCGATATCGTTTCTCGCACCATCGAACAGCTCTCAGCGCTATACGACTGGGTGGTGGTTGACTCACCGCCCGCATTTACAGACGAAATTTTGGCAGCTTTTGACCACGCTGACGTCCAAGTAATGGTCTCAACACCTGACCTTCCCTCGGTCAAGAATCTTTCTGTCGCCACCACCACGCTCAAACGCATCGGACTCGACAAAACTGCCCGCTGTGTGGTCATCAACCGATTCGACTCGCGGGCGGGGATGGACCGCTCCGAACTCACCAACGCCGCCGCCACCATCGCGGAAACCAAAAAGGTGATCGTTCTTCCCGATCAACCCCTTGTTCTCAAGAGTTCCAGCCTCGGATACGTCGCAGCTCTGGGCCCTAAGGGAGACAAGGTGAGAAAGATGTATCGCGAACTTGTCGAGTTTGTGAGCAAAGTATCCCTGGACCAGGCGGCAAGCTGATGTCTTTGAGCAAAAGGCTCGGCGAGGAGTCTGGCGAGAAAAAACTTTATTCCAGTGGTGACAAGTTGGGTGGTGTGGAGGCGTCTCCGCTTACCAATGCCGAAGACCGCCAAGTTATTCTTTCCTTGCGCGACGCGGTCGTCACGGAACTCATTCGTGACCTCGGTCGTGACGTTACCGAGGGTGGCGAGCTAAGCCAGCTAGACCCTTCGCAGGTAGTGGGTACCGCGACAAAGCACGTTGACCAATACCCGGGCGAATTGCCTCTCACCCGGGGGCAGGTCATTCAGCTCACGGTCGACGAGATTCTTGGGAACGGCCCTATTGAGCCACTCCTGCAGGACCCCTCTATCACCGAAGTTATGGTGAACCGATTTGACGAAGTGTTCGTCGAGCGTGGGGGTCGGATTGACGTTACTGACGTTAGATTCAACAGCGAAGCGCATTTGCGTGGCACTATCGAACGCATCGTAGCGCGGGTGGGACGCCGCATCGACGAATCGAGTCCGCTCGTCGATGCCCGCCTGCCCGATGGGAGTCGAGTCAACGCAGTCATTCCGCCGATTGCCCTCAATGGCAGTTCCCTCACGATTCGGAAGTTCGCCATTGATCGAATGACCCTGCGCGACCTCCTGGACACGGGAACGCTGACCGAAGAGTCCGCTGATTATCTCTCCGCCTTAATTCGAGGCAAAGCAAACATCATCATCAGCGGTGGCACGGGATCGGGTAAAACCACCACCCTCAACGTTCTGTCCAGTTTGATTCCCGAGGACCAACGAATCGTCACCATTGAAGATTCGGCAGAGCTCCAAATCAACAAACCCCACGTGGTCAGATTGGAATCCAGGCCAGCAAACGTCGAGGGTCGCGGAGTGGTGACCATTCGCGATCTGGTTAAGAACTCCCTTCGTATGAGACCTGATCGCATTATCGTCGGAGAGGTGCGAGATGGCACAGCGTTCGACATGCTGCAAGCAATGAACACCGGTCATGAGGGGTCGCTGACGACCGTTCACGCGAACTCTCCTTCAGATGCTCTCCTTCGCCTCGAATCAATGTCGCTGATGGCGGGTCTTGAGCTACCCATCCACGTGATTCGACAACAAATGTCAAGCGCTCTCGACGTGATCGTGCAGCAGACTCGGCTCATCGACGGCCGGCGACGCATTACGGCAATCTCCGAGGTGGAAGCGGGTGAGAACGGCGAACCCGTTGTGACTCCAATATTCAGTTTCCATTTCGCCTCCGAAGGAGACAACCCGCTGTCAGAAGGCCTGCACCCCGCAGGACACCCCTCCACGCTGGCAGAAAAGTTGGGCGCCAACGGGGTCTCTCTGCCCGAATCACTTATTCGTTCGTCGTGAGCATTCCCCTTCTCGTTCTCCTCGTCGTTGACGGGCTGATTATTGCGACGTTAATTGCCTTCCTTCCCTCCCGCAACAAGTCTCTGGACCGCTTGGTCCGCTCAGCCAAGGCGCCGGGCACCTATGCCTCACTAACCGACGAAGGTGATGGGGATTCTTCCTTCGTGGATCGGATGATGGAGGCGCTCTATTGGTCTAAAGGGCTCACACCACCCCCACTGGTCGCTCTGCTCTCCCTCGTGACCCTGCCCGCCATCGCGGGTTTACTGATGGCTGTTCTCGGAGAAGGACTGGTTAGGGCCTTGGGTCTGGTGGTTTTACTAATGGGCCCGGCGCTGGTCTATCTAGACTCATCGAGGCGGGCAACTAGTCGAAGAAAGCAATTCCAGGAATTGCTCCCACAATTCCTCCTGACGGTATCCAGCGCCATGGCAGCAGGTCTCACTCTCGAACAAGCGCTTACTGAGCTCTCTTCAGGAAAGACAACAGTGGTGGAGGAAGAGTTCCATCGAGCCACCCAGGGTCTTGCCCTCGGAGAGACGCTGGAGTCGTCGCTGAGGGAAATGGCCCGGAGGCTCTCGTCGCCTGACTTAGAAACAATGCAGAAAGCTACGGCGATTGGGCGGCAAACGGGAAGCTCCCTTACACCCATTTTGGAGGCGGTCGCCGAGTCAGCGCTTGAGCGGTCACAAGTCAAGCGCGAGATTGGGGCACTGACTGCAGAGGGAATGATGTCGGCCTATGTAGTCATCGCACTCCCCTTCATCGTGTTTATTTTCCTTCTGCTCTCTCAGCCCGGTTACATTTCAGTTCTCTGGTCACGACCGGAAGGCATTGCGATGGGGGTAGGTGCTCTCGTGTTGATTGCGGCCGGTTGGGTATGGCTTCGCAGCCTCATTACGAAAGAGACCTCTGGACTATGAATCCGGTGGAGATTTTTGCGGTGGGCACCGGAGGACTCGCAATTTCCCTCGCGCTCTACATTGCGCTGTCTTTCCGTGCCCAGTCATCAAGGGAAGCAATTGCTCGACTCATCGACCTAAGCGGTCGATCCGCGGACCACAAAGAATCTCCACTCAGCATGACACTCTCTAACCTGTCTTTCCTGGAGCTCCTCGTGGTGTCCTCTCAGCGCGACATCATGAAAAAGAAACTCTGGCGACTGGGCTATTTTTCACCTCTCCGCCTGCGAGCATTTGGGCTCACAAAACTTGCTCTAGGAATTGTCCTCGGCCTCCTCGGAACCGCAATCGGCAGCTCGCAACCTGCCGCCGCCGCACTACTCGGTATCGCTTTTCTAGCGCTTGGTGTTTATTTGCCCGACATTGTTGTGGATCGAAGACTTCAGGCGGCCGAGGAGCAGATTGCCAAAACGCTTCCCGCAACCATTGACCTAATAAATATTTGCATTCGCTCGGGAATGACTCTTGAGAGGGCCATCACCCGAGTGGCCGAGGAGGCAATCGGGTCGATTTCAATCGATCTGGACGTCATCGCTGAGCGAACTCAGTTAGGCGACTCCATTGAGGATGCCGTCAAGACTCTTTCTGCCTCGCAGGAAATCTCTGTCGCCACGTCCGGTTTTCTGAGCACCATTGCTCGAGCGACTCGCCTGGGTGTGCCCTTGGGCCAAGTGATTCAGCAAACGGCTGACGATATGCGAAAGCGACAAATTGATGCGATAAAAACGTCAGCAGCGAAGCTTCCCGTGAAAATCCTGATGCCGCTCATGCTTTTGCTACTTCCAGCTGTTTTGCTCGTGGTCTTAGGTCCCGCCGTGCTGAGCTTGGTAGACGGATTTTCTTCGCTGTGACAGCAGCAAACGATGTAATCGCCCTGCTTTGCATCATCGCCTATGCCCTCATAGCGATTCGCATCTCTGTTTATGACACGCGCCACCAACTAGTGCGCAACAGTGACCTTGCAATAGGGCTTGGAGCGGTCGGCACGCTGGTCGCAGTTCGCTCAATTTTTTCGCAGGACTGGGGGCCCGCGATTGGTGCCGTAATCGGCGCTGTATCGATGTTTTCGGTGTTCTGGCTAGTGGGCAAGCTTGGACGAGACCAGTTGGGAAGCGGTGACGTCGGTCTGGCCGCATTGCTAGGCCTGTTCCTCGGAAGCTGGGGGGTTACACCCCTCGTCATTGGATGGGCACTGCCCTTTGCTCTAGCGGCAGGGCCCTCTGCTTTAGTCTGGTGGCGCCACGGACGAGACAGTCACATTGCCTTTGGCCCTTTCATCCTCCTCTCCGCACCGGTGACGCTGTTGATCGCCTCGGTGTCGTAGCCAGAGAAACCGAGCCCGCTAACACAATTCGACTTGGCACCGAGTGCCAAAATTTGGGGTCAGCGCGGAAATCTAGGTCGAGTTCAAAATAATGGCCCTTGGTCTCAGCTCTCGTTCAGTTGGGGGGTATCCCCGGGAGGGTACCTTTTAGGACACGGAAGATTGGGAAAAGCGTGAACTTCAGCAAAGCAGTCAAGTCCTTTTGGTCTCACTACGCCAGGTTCACCGGGCGGTCGCGTCGCTCTGAGTATTGGTTTATACAGCTCTTCCTCGTCCTCACCAACATTGCAGTGGGGGTGATTGACCTCATCCTGATGGATGGCGATGTCGACCGCTTCATCGCCAACGGAGGCGGTGGCATTGTCGGGCTGGTGTGGATTTTGGTGACCATCGTCCCTGCCCTTGCGGTGCTGGTTCGGCGGCTGCACGATATCGGTCGAAGCGGTTGGTGGGCGCTGATTGGCTTTGTTCCGATTGTGGGAGCCATCGTCTTGCTGGTGTTTACTGTCTCCGACTCCGCTCCTGGTGAGAACAAGTACGGACCCTCTCCGAAATAGTGAAAGCCTCGGTGACAGAGCAACAGCTGACACAGTCTCAGTCCGCTTGCGACACTTCTTCGACTCAGCTCACCCCTACGACCCTTTCAGTACGCGAGCGCCTCGCTGGTATCTGTTGGCCCGGCTGGCTCAGTGTGATTCTGCTGGTTGCAGCGGTCTTCACCGTAAGTGGTTGCCAAGCCGCCGACCCGTTTATGCCCGCAGAGGTGTATGAACAAGTCAATGAAGACGGTCGGGAATGGACCTATGACACGGCATGGCAAAACATCCGAAAGTTGAACGCAGATCTCGCCCGGCAGGACTACGAGGACATTGCAGAGGAGTCACTCTTTGTCGTCTCGCAAATGGAACGCCTCGACCGTGGCTCAGCAAGCTCCATGTCGTCACGAAATATTGCAGAGATAGTCGAGAAATTTGAAGCGCATGCCAACGAGAGGACAGTGGCAGAAAACCTCAACCAACTCACGGTGGCAGCTCAGTGGCTACAAGACTCTTTCGACAATGGCGACTTCTCCTCCGCCACACAATCCGCGATTGAGGTTGCGGTTATCGCACGAATGGTGAGCTCAGATTAGAGAAATCGGTAAGCCGTGGCTTCAAGGAGAAGACCCACTGGCACGCCCGGAGGAATTCAAACCCCCAACCTTCTGATCCGTAGTCGTCTCGGATGGCACTCACTGTGTGGTTTTTCCCCATAATACTGGGGTTTTTCGTACCACGGTGTTTCACGATGTGTCACGTTATCCGCCAGTTTGGCTGACTACCCTGTGGTAAAACGGGGCAAGAATTTTTCTTGACCAACGAAATTAACGGGAGTAGCGTTCCGGATTACTAAGAGAAACCAGCGGCGACGTTCAAACCCAACCAACTGAAAGGAACCAACACCGCTGGTTTTTCTTCCAAAATCTTTTTGGGCCAGCGGGTACGAGGAAACTCCCCGCCGGCCCTTTCCTAAGACAAATCGGTTCTTGAGACCTCGCTTAGAAACTACTGGTCCTCATCTTTTCGCCGTGGCCGGATGAACCAGTAGAGCACCGTGGCAAGAAGTCCCAATCCGAGTCCCCACCACACGACGGCCGTGACCGTCGATAGCCAGCCCAGGATTACGGCTGGCACCGCGGATACGAGGACCACTGCCGACGCGATGGTGTGTGCAGAGCGCTTTCGAACCGGACCCCACCGTCGCAGAACAGTCATCAAGAGAAACACGCCCCCGATGATCCACAGTGTCCACCACGGCGCGGTCGGAATCAGCGGGATTACCCGAACGGCCGTGTGAACACCCCCGGTGGGGTTTGACCCAAAGAAGGCAATGGTTGACTGCGTTCCTAAGTCAAAACGTTCAATTTCATCAAGCAGTTCTGGGCTGACTTGGATTTCTCCGTCATCGCCCACAATTACGCCGTCAAGAGCTCGGATACCCACAAGGCGAACTCGGTGTTCGCCGGCAGTAAGGAACTCAGCAGGGACCGTTCCACTCACGACCACTTCGCCGTTTCGGTCTACCACGGCTTCTGCCAGCACGACGGGTTCCGAAGTCAATGTCAGATACACCGTTGACCCGGGCACATAAGTATCAGCGCGGGTTTGAACAAATACCCACTCGGAGAACGATTCGGGGTCGAGGTCTGTCAACAACGTCGGTTCGGGCAACCCAGACGCTTCAAAGAGCCTGTTGGCGTTGTCTCTCTCCTGGTCATCCCACTCATCGGGAACAACTGGTTGAGTCGCAACATCCACAGAATCGATAGAGAAGAAGTCTGAACGTTGCGCCTCAATGGAGGCTCTCATCGCCCGCACCAAGGTGAGGCTATCGACCACTTCAGCTTCGCTGACGACAAAGCGTGCTCCTGTACGAGCGCCAATGATTTCCAAATAGGTCGACTGGCCAGGTGTGAAACCACCGATATCTTCAGATGCCAGCTCAGTGACCGTACGTCGGGCCGATTGGAGGGAATTGGTCGCCCTCACGGGGTCTTCGTTCGCCGCGGGAGTCTCTGCCGCACGGGTGACACCCTGACCAAGATCCACCGTTCCCTCAGCTAGCTGCTCTATCAGGTTTTTTGGCTGAGCCAGGCTTGGACGATTTGTTTGACCAGGAGGAGATGCGGGATTGTTCCCAGCGTTGTTCGGTGTGGTCTGGTTTCCGCCGCCATTGGTCGGGTTTTCATTGGCAGGGCCGGTGGGCTCTGTTGCCGGTGGCGCGGGCGGAGCCACGGGACCAGCCGGAATAACTCGAGGAATCACCACCACCGGGTTCAGAGGCGTCACCACGGGTGTTCTCTTTTTACTATTTGAGCTACCGCCCGAATTGCCCGAAGACGCGACATTCCACTTTGCGTAGAGGGTGATGTTGCCCGTCACCGTGAAGGTTCCCGTCCCTGCAACATAGGTCGTGCCCCCGGTGGTGGTCGTCTGCCAGCCTGCGAAGGTGTATCCCGTTCGCCCCAACGATCCTG
>Ga0182095_1111725_pt1 | contig 10841 bp, 6 predicted proteins | sample 041ome_19_FD_127784 | JGI IMG/M metagenome (GOLD analysis project Ga0182095, IMG submission 127784) | Metatranscriptome of coastal salt marsh microbial communities from the Groves Creek Marsh, Georgia, USA - 041412BS metaT (Metagenome... | ecosystem: Environmental > Aquatic > Marine > Intertidal...
CGCGAGCGTAATAGCAAGTCCACGAATTCCAAGGCGCGCCGTTTTCGTGCAAGTATTTGAGAATATCGAGATGGCCGAATTTGGCAGCGAGTGCACACGTCAACGAGCCACGTGGACATTTCTGTTCCGTGCAATACGTCACAATGTGAAGATGGCCATGTTTAGCTGCTCTGTTGATCGTCCAGTGGTTCCAATCAAACTTTTTCACTTCTCGTAACCAACGAACCAACGCGAGGTTTCCCATACGAGCTGCTTCACCGCAGAAATAACGCTGCGCTTGTTTTCCCTCAATCTTAATGGTCGTTTTCTTTGCCACTGGTGGATTACCACTGTGAGTAGTAAGCTCAAAAGTCTCCCGCAACTTCCTCCCCGATCGTCTACACGCGTCTCGACTTTCCGTGTTCACCTCTCGAAACACTCTGAAAGACAAGTCGTCCAACTTCGATAAAATATGCGTCTCGAAGATATCTTTGTACTGCTTATCTGTCACAACCTTCCACAGCGGAAACGGCTCAATCTTCAACCCTTCGAGTTCCTCGCACTTCCTCTTCAACTCTCTCATCTTCTCGTTCGTTCTTTCTTTTTCCTTCAACTTCCCAACGAGGAGTTTCACAAGCTCGTCGTCAGATACCGAGAGCAGATGCGAGGCAGAGGAGCTCATATCGTTTCCAATCAGAGAGACCTGAGCGACGACGTGATAAAAAAGTTGACGATGTCCGGACGATGCACGCCGTCGTCAGATCCCGCCGCGCAAAGTAGCAGGCGTTTCTTCTTTGTCTTCTTCTTCTTCTTGATCGTCGTCTCTTTTTTTTTTCGCGAGGGAAAACTTTTGCCGTTTCGAGAGGAAATGAAGAAGATTTTGGGAAACATTTTGCTTCAATGTGAGGACGCTTTCTCTCTCTCTTTACGCCGAGGACATATGCTCGCATCATCGACACCGCAGTCGCGCTGCGGTAGCAGTGGACGACTCTCATCCTTCGAGAAGCAGCGGCAAAAACAGCGACATCGTCATCGTCATCGTCGTCATCATCAATCGAAGGGAAGGGGAGGCTTTTTGGCGGCAGAACACCAAAACCAATCGACCAAAACGACCACCTCTGCGACATCATCATCATCATCATCATCATCGAGAACGACAAAAAGGATAAAAACGAGCGAGAAAAGCGCAATCGAGTTCGCCGTGCAGGCGTTGAAGCGAGGATCTGTTATTGCTGTTCCGACGGATACGCTGTATGGTTTCGCCTGCGATGCGTCCAATGCAGAAGCGATTGAAAACCTCTACGCGGTGAAAGGCAGAGAGAAGACGAAACCGGTGGCGGTGTGCGTGAGTCGCGCGGAAGAGGTGAAAAAGATATGCGAGTTAGATGGGAAGATTGAGGAGAGTTTGTTGAGGAAACTGTTACCTGGAGCGGTGACGTTACTGTTTAAGAGGAAATGGACCGAGACGACGCTTTCAAAGTCGCTCAATCCAAACGTCGATAACGTAGGGGTGAGAGTGCCGGATTGTGCGTTTATATTGGACGTGTGCGATGCGTTCGATGGCGCGATTGCGCTGACGAGTGCGAATACGTCCGGGAAACCGAGTTGCGTGGACGTGAACGAGTTTCGAGAGTTACACGAGAAGTGCGAACGCGTCTTCGACGGAGGGAAGATTATCGAAGACGACGGGAGTACCGATTCGGCGCTCTTGCGCGCGGGTAGCACGATCGTTGATTTAAGCAAAGGCGACGGAACATTTCACGTCGTTCGCGACGGATGCGCTCTGACAAACACGACATCAGTCTTACTCGAATACGGATTCATCGAGAGTAAATGACAATTTAAGAATAGTAGGCACATCGTCGTCACCCCCGGTGGCGACGTGACGTAGATAGAAGAACCGAACTAGCGTACGATGCGTAGAATGTAACAATACGAAATGTATAAAATCTATTTTTTAACCTCTAATCGACCTAATCTCACTCTCGTTTCCTATCGTTATAAATCTTTTCCCTCCACTTTAAAGTTATTCCGCTTCATCGCGAACCACGTCTTCTTAACCAAAAACGCGTAATCTTTCGGCTTCAACGGGTTCACATTGGAAGGTAAATCTTGGGGAAACGCGAAACACGTCGCCAGTGGCATGACGAGAAATAAGTACATCGCCCCAGTGAATGGGTATAAGCCGGCGAAAAGTAAGCTCTTCGAGTGCATTAAGCGTTGAATCGTTTTCCAGATGAAGACGAAGAAGGTGGTTAATACCGTCCTGTGAATAAGAGTTTTTAGGGGAAGATGCAAAAGAGAAACTCAAGTACTTACAGAGCGAGAAGGATGCGAACGGTTTGTTTGGACCGGAACTTGGACGGGTTCGTTTTCCCATTCGAAGTGCGGTTGATATCGAGGACGCCTCGACCGGAGGACATTTGGATGATTCCTCCACGAGAGCGCGTTTGTTTATGTGGAGAATTTCAAAAATAATATAAAGTAGTTACACAAGCTCAAAAGCTTTCGAGCTCAGTGGTATCGTATCGTATCGGAGAGAGAATAGCGTCGAAAGCATCGTAAAAGTCGCTCACTCGACGGCATTCTCCTATTTTTTGTGGTAATAATCTTTCGTCGTCTTTTCCTTCCCGCGGCGTTACGTCTCTATCGAGAGTTTCGTAGAGACGGCAAAACCTCGCCTGCGGGCGGTTCTCGCTTTCGTCTTGCGTTTGAAGGCTTCGATTTCTTCGCGGACGCGGAGCTCGACGTTTTCGTCGTCTGAATCGTCGTCGTCTATGGGGACGGCTTTATTCTTTGGCTTGGAGCGTGATGTGAAGATGTCGTTGTTTTCCATTTCTAATTCCTCTTTTTCCTTGTCAGGCAGCGTCGGCGCCAACGCTCTTTCTCTCTCGGCGGCGTATCCCACGTACCCTTCTGAGATTTTTTTGCGAAGGAATGACGCGGTGTGGTTTCGAATCGAAAGCGCGCCGTTAAACAAGAGAGGATGCGCCGCGCGAAGTTCCACAATGCTAGCATTCTCTCGAATGTGCGCGATGACAACGTTTGTGGGCGTCTTACCGTCGCTTATCATCGACACGAGCGCCGGCGTTTTACCGCCGCTTATCATCGTACTTTGCTTCTTCTTCGACGCCGTCTTCGTGGCGTCTATTTCTCGCTCGCTCGTGTGCCCAAAATACACAACGTCGTCCTCGTTGTCGTCGTCGTCGTCGTCGTTGCGATGGCTGTTTTTGCGCTTCACTCCATACCGTCCCATAAATTCCGATAGATCTCTCTGCATTCTCGCCACGTCCGCCGCGCATCTCAACACGTCTCTCTGCGTTCTCATCGCAATCTCCTCCATCCCTCTCCTCGTCTCCTTAGCGACGCTTTCCAACGTTTTCTCCACCGCGCTCGTGATTCGTTTCGAAATATCCAACTCGTCGATGGTCTCCTCGTCCTCTCTCTTCCCCGTAGAAGTCACCGGCGGAGGCAATCCAGCGAGTCTTCGGCTTTGCCTCGCCTTCCTCGCGTTCGTCTCGTTTTCCTCGTTATTCTCATCGGTCTGCGTCCCGGCAACCGCCACTCTCTTCTCCGCCGTCAACACCGTCCCGGTTCCATTCGTAAATTCCGGAGGTGACATTGGTCTCATCGCGAGCGCTTGAAGATATTCTTCGTTCTTTTTTCGTTGTTGTTGATGTTGTTGTTGCAACAAAAACGTATTCGCTGCTCTTTCCCGTTGCTCCTCGTTCTTCCGTCTCAGCTCGACGGTTTCTCTCGAGTGAAAACACGGCGGCGATTCTTTCGGCGTCGATTGGTGACAGTAATACTGCGGCTGACTCACGCTGAACAAAACCTCGTTCCCGTACCTCGACGCGCTCTTCGCTTTCTCCACGTTTTGCACAACCACCGGTACATTCGACGGCGACGACGTCTGGTTGTTGTTGTTGTTTTGCGTCGCCGTCGTCTGTTGCTGCAAAAAGAGAGGAGGCGTCGTATTCGCGCGCGGAGAGTGCAAATGCGACCCCTCGTTCGCCTTTTCTCGTTGATTAAACCGTGGAGATTCAAACGGTGGATGATTCTCTCTTCGCGTCGCGTGCGTTCGGTGCGTCAGCGATGGCACGGAGATGGTGTTGTTGTTCGAGACTTGCGTGAGTCTCTTGGACGCGTAAAAGTCTCGAAACATGCGTCAAAAAATATGACGAATTTCTTAATAAAATTGAAAACGCTTCTTTTTTTTTCTCTCATTGACCGCTTCCTACTACTACTGCTCGTGTTATTATGATCTTCAATGTCTTCTTTTTCGTCGTCGTCGCGATGGCGAGTGCGTTGTTGTTGTCGTTTACGTCGTCACCTTTTATGGTCGACGCGTACGGCGCGTACGGGAAACCGCGCGACGTGACCAACTTTACCGCGGAACAACTTTTGAATCTCCGGTACGAGTACACGCCGGAAATTACGGGCATGTTTCGAGAGTGCACGGACAAAGAGGAGAGGAAATACGTTTCCTTATTTTTACGCGATCGAGACGAGGAGGAAGTGGTCACGTGTTCGAGGTATTTCGTCGAACTCCGAGGAGGATGTTTCGAAGGACCTGGAAGAGCGCACGTGAGCAAAGAGAGGAAGCCTATGCGGGTATACTACAGCGAAATCGATGAAGAAGACGGCGGGTTTGCGATTTTGAGCGAGTATTTAGGCGAGGAAGAAGGACGGATGTATTCGAGAGTAGAGTATTTTTGCGATTCGGAAACCGCGTACGTGAGAGAAGGCATCGACGGCTATAAAGATGACGAGGGCACATTCGTGTTACCGTATAACGCGTTTTTGATGGATGGGGACGTAAAACTTGGGAGTAGCGAGAAGCAGTATTTGCACTATCAGTCGATGGATACTTCCTGGTATAACGGTAATAAGTTTGATTAAAATGGCAACGCTCTCGCCTTTGCGTTCGCTCGCGGAGAGTAGCTTCTTTCAACTTTATTATTTTTGGGAGTTGGAAATTAAAAATTCTCTTTGCTATATTTCTACGCTTCAAAATCGCTATCGTCCTCTTCTTCCTCTTCTTCCTCTTCTTCTTCTTCCTCTTCTTCTTCTTCTTCTTCTTCTTCTTCTTCTTCTTCTTCTTCCTCTTCGTCATCGTCGTCGTCCCTTTCGGGAGCTTTACGTTTCTTTGATGGCGTGGCACTCTTTTTTACTAGGGGAGCGTCTTTCATTTTCACGTCGCCTTGTTTCGGTCTCTCCGATCTCAACGTTGCCTCGTGGTGTTTAAAGTCCTCTGGATCTTCGCTCCGCGCTGCATCGATGAACTCGTACGTCTTATCTAAGATAGACTCTAGTCGAACCATCCGCACCTCCACAGGAACTTCAGGTTCGTCCTTCAAGCACTGATCGCGATTTGCCAATAACAACGCCTCGTTGAACAAATCCGGGTACCGTTTGGCGTATTTCGGTCGAATCGCCGCCGTCTCCTTATCCGCTTGCGCACGCGTGATGATACCCTTGTGAATGTCGAGTTCGCGAAACTGTTGGTTTTCCTTGTCACGCACAACCTGCGTGAACTTTTTGACTTCTGGATCCGGCTTTCGTTTTTCAGCTTCCAAGTACTCTTCGAACCTCGCAACCGGCTCGACACCTTCAGCGAGAGGCTCTGGGACGCCCGTTTCTCGGACCAAATACTCCAAATCGCGCAAATACTGTTCGTACTTCACGCGCAATGCAAAGGAGGCGGACGTTTGTCCGCTGAGATCGACGCGCAAACCTCGCGCGACCGATTTCCAAAGCTTTTCTCGCGTGATGGTATTGTACCCACCTCGATATAAAGCTTCGACGAGCAAGGCGTACAAATCGAGCGGCTCGCGGCAGAACGTCGGAGGGGTACCGGTGCCGTATTGAATCGGTACTTTCATTTTCAACTCGTTGAACTGATCGATAAACTTCTGCTCTCGAATGCCTTTTGCGTTCCATCCAAGCGCGATGGCGAGATCTTTCGCTTGCTTTTTCATGGCGATGATCTCGTTCGTCTCGCGATACGGCATCGGGTCAGAGGCCAAGTTGCCCGCTCGCGTCAAGTAGGGACTCGCGATTTTCCCACTCGATGGTCCATAAATGTCACAATTCTTTCTTCTTACGTCCTCCGAGATGTCGAATCGGTGCATGATGTACACCGGTTGCTTAGCTCCCGAATTCTCACGGCGCGCAAACTGTTTACTGCCCGTTTGCGACGGCTTGTAAGCCGATATCGGTTCGCGCATGTGCGCTATCAAATCACGATCAGCTTGCGGCTTCTTCTTCAAGATCTCCTTTGGTGCGCGTTCAAGTTCCCACGCAGATACCGAAGTCGTCGTAGCGGCTTCCCCGCTGCTTTCTGCATCAATTTTCTCCGAATCCCAAACAACCGTAACCCCGTCAAAAGGCTCTCCTTTTTTCACCTTTGTGACTTTGCCTAGGTATTTGATTTTCTTCGCCGGATCGGTTTCGTTCTCGTCCTCCACAATGCCGCGTTCAATATCTTCAAAAGCTTCGCCGTCTGGAAAGTGCATCATCACTCTATCACCAGCTTTCCAATCAAAATTTTGACCTCTTTCGTATTGCTCGAGAGTGACGATGTAATCCCCTACTTGCCCGCTCGGTATGAGCGGACACGCCAACAAGCGTCTCTTCTCGTCGACCATCTCTTCCTCGTCCGACGACGTTTCTTGCAACTCTCGCTCGAACTCTTCGTCTGAATTCGCGGGTTCTCTCAAATGCTTCTTTTTCTTTTTCTTTGCGACTTTTGAACTTCTCGCTTGTTCAGCTTTTCTCGCCTCTGCTCTCGTCGGTTCATCGATGAGTTCGAGGAGGAACCACGCCCATGGTTCATCGACATGGCCATCGTCGTGCTCTTCCGCGCCTCTAAATGCCGTAGCTCTGACAATACACCGTTCATAGTCGCGAAGTAACGTGGTATCGACAAAATGCGGGGGGATAAGCTCGTCCGAAAGATGCGCTTTCTTAGTATCTCTGTATCCGTTCATGCAGAGCATGACGACGTCGCCGGTTTTGATTTGCGACGCGTGTTTGCCCAAACCTTCTGGATCGGAAAACGCAAAAGTGTGTGCAGAAAGTCTCGCAGGATCGGTCAATTGCAACACGACAAGTTTGTGAAGTAAAGACGCGGCAGAAGTGACATTCAAAGGAACTTCGACGGCATTGTCGTCCATCATTGCTTCGTCATCGCCACAGAAATCTTCGTCTTTGGCGCTTCCGTCGCCGGTGCCTTCCGGTGATTTCTTGATGAACTTTTTGACCTTTGCAATCCAAGATTGGCGAGAGTTCTGCCATTGCGGATCCATAACTTGAGATGTGCGGCAGCATGCCTCTAAAAGTAAGAAAGCCTTCATCAATCGTTGCAACACGACGGCTTCTGGCGCGTGCTCTATGATGTTCGTCAGTTCCTGGTCGCACTCCAGAAACTTCTCCGTCCAGCGATAATCTTGCACCCAAAACGGCGTCGAGTGTAACAAATATTGCGCCACAGAAACGAGTTTCAAAGCTTTGGCGTGTGCGTCTCCAAAGACGGCTTCTTTAGAACTACCGCATTTTTCGTCAATCTTCGCATACCCGTCGTATTCTCCATCGATGGACTTGAGAAAATCTTTGAACTTGCTTCGCGTCTCCTCTTCGTCGAGCTTTTCGCTCGTCACGTCGTCGTAGGTCTCACCGAGGGCAGATCTAGAAACCAAGTTCGCCCATCGACATATATATTTCTCGTGTGGATAGTTCGGATCGCACCATTTCGCGAGCTCTATAAGCTCCTCGTTCGGGTAAACGACGCCCCAATTCGAAGCGGACTCGTAAACACCCGGGATGTCCATGGTGACTTGATCGGTATTCGCGACAGGTAAATCGGTGAGATAATTATCCGTATATTCACCATCGTCCACTGGTGGACCAGCAGGTTCAACTTCTTTTTCTTCCTCACCTTCGGAATCGTTGTCTTCGTTGTCCTCGTCGTTTTCGCCATCGCCATCCTCTTGGTCGATTTCTTCCTTCTTTACTTTTTCCGGGGAGGATTTTTTCTCCTCCTTCGATTTCGGCGTCTTAACGTGCCACGACGGTAACGGCGACTCAACAAAAAGCATACCACTTCCGTTCCTCCCGCCGAGTTGGAAGTAACGACGTCCGCGCGCATCAACCGCAACGGGTCTTCCGTGGCGCCAAATTTGTCGATCGTCGTTATCACGATACCATCGCATCGCTTGTCGCGTCCAGAGCATGCGCTTCTCGTCGTCATCCTTCGGTCTTCGCATGTTCGGATCCTCTAAAACAACTGGTGCCTTGACCTCAGCCGTTTGATCGCGGGAAGATGCGGGGAAAATACCCATAGCTTCGTCCTCTTTTCGACGCGTCAAACATGCTTGTCGTAACTGGCGGTTCATACACGTGTGGCAGTGTCCACATCTGTTACTCCGTCGCTTATCTGGTTTTCCGGCCGAATCGGGCGCCGCCGCTTGCAATTGTGCTGCGTCGTCAGGTTTTGTCTTCTCATCTTCCTTCACTTCTTCTTTCTCTTCCTCTTTTACGTCTTCTTGTTTCGCGCCGCCAAAGATGGGGATTTTCAAGGACGCCTCTGGAATGACGATCGGAATCCCAACGTCGAACGCTTTGGAACCGAGTGTATATCGCTTCTTATCACGCACTTCTTCGATTTTTTGCATCTCGTACTCGTGGAAACCTTCGGAATCTGCGGCGATGATGACTAAAGCTGAAGCTAAGGAAACGCGCAAACCGGCATCTAAATCGGACGCATAGACGTTGTCCGCATCGTACATCATCAACTCTTGCAGTTTTTGAACCGCTAATTGTGCCCCAGTTCGAACTCTAGGATTGCACGGTGTCGACGGGAGAAACTCAGTGATCATATCGATTGCCAGCTGTCGCCAATTTAAAGCCGCGAGGTCTTGGAGGCCAATCGTCGGGTCTTGAATCGATCGCGCTTCCGTGAAGCCCAACTTCGAGTTTCTTCTCGTCGTCTCCGAAGAATCCACCGCATCAGCGCGCGCCTCGATGGCTCGAATGGCACCGACGATAACGTCTTGAACGAGCAAATCATCACTCGGAGTGCAATCCTCAGTATTCGATAGGAATGCGTGCGCAAACTTTCTAAGAGTTGTCGTCGGGACGTAGAAAATCGTCTCGTACACGCTCGCGACGTCCCACAGACTCAATACTTCACCGACAATCGCTGGAGAGGCCCACGGAAATTCGTCGATCGCTCTCGAACACTTCGTTGGATCAGCTATGCGAGGTGGAATGACGACTGGTTCTTTACTTTTCTTTAAAGCGAGCGCTCTCGCTTCTGCTCTCGCTTCCTTTGCCGCTTCTTTTTGCGCCAGTCTCAACTCTTTCCTCTCTGCGCGTTCCTTCGCACGTTGAATAGCTCGCTCTTTTCGTTCCATTTCCATCTCCATCCGATCTTTCTTCTGTCTCGCTAACCTGTTTGCAATCATCGTCCATCGACTGAAGGAAATCAAACATCTCGGAAGTTTCCCGGTATACGGCTTACCATGTCTCGAAGCTTCCGTTCCAGGAGGAAGCAGAACGCCTGACTTGACAAGATGTTCGACTTGCGAGCACACAAAGAAACCATCCTTCTTGATTTCTTTCTCCGAGTACGAAAACTCGTCGTCGTCGTCGTCGTCGTCGTCGTCGTCGTCCTCTTCGTCGTCTTCGTCGTCCTCATCTTCCTCTTCCTCGGATTCTCCGTCCGTGCCGTCGTTGTCTTTCTTCTCTTTCAAAGTCTCCTTTTTTACCTTCACGTCAAAATCTACTCTCGGCGCGTTCTTCATCGCCTCCAACACCTTCGTAAACGAACACTCCCAATCTTCTTCGATGCACTTCTTAAACACGCTGGCAAACATTGCCCTCCGTCTCGTCTGTGCGAACGTCGCGGCGTACTTCGCGCCCGGTTGGCCGAGTTTATACCACGCTCTCGGCGTGACCAACCAAATAGAATACGTCCCGCCGCCTTCCACTTCGTCGTACGATACGCACCAATCGAGAACGTCCACCAATTTCAACGGGTGCGGTGGCCTCAGCTGCGGTTGTAGCTTTTTCATCAAAAGCGTCGACGGTAACTCGTTTTCGCCGCCTTCCACTTTTCGCGCTTTCCCGAATACCACCAAATCCGACGGTTTCATCGCCGAAGTCAAGGCGACTAAATTCTTCTCGTCTGCTTTTTCTCTCACGTCGAAATCTTCCAGAATTCGAATGGGAAGGCATTGCGATTGCGATTGCGATTGTTGTTGTTCGCGCGCTGTCGTCGTCGTCGTCGTCGTCGTAACCGGTGCCATTGCTGCCGCAACTCGTGCCGCTGCTGCCGCCGCGTCTCCTCCTCCACCCGCAAATGGCGCTTCTTCCGGCGCGATTTGATGGATGGAATTCTTCTTCTCCTCGACTTTACCATTTGTCTTCGTTGTTGCGGAAGGAACACCACCGTTACCACCACCAAAACCATCATCATCTTTTGTCACCGGCGCCTCTCCTCCCACCACCATCTCAGTCTCCCCGTCGTCCGTCCGCGTCGCCTTCTCCGCCTCCATCACGTGTTTCTCTTTCGACAGAGAGAGTACACGTAAATTTGTATTCAAATTTCCTCCGATGCGCTCTCTCGCTCTCCAAAATCTCTCCTTTCCTTCCGTTCAACTCGACGCACCTCCTCGCCGCTCGGGAGAGTCCAAAAGAGTCTCGCTCGCGATATCAGACCCGAGCGCCTCTTCCTGTGCGTTTTTAGGAACAGCACAAGAAGGGAGATGATATAGGTTTTTTCTGCGACACGTTGGTGTTTGAACGATCTTCAAAAGCTTTTTTCTCGTTTGCTTTTTCTCGTTTGCGCTCGTTTTTCA
>Ga0182095_1668707_pt1 | contig 10838 bp, 9 predicted proteins | sample 041ome_19_FD_127784 | JGI IMG/M metagenome (GOLD analysis project Ga0182095, IMG submission 127784) | Metatranscriptome of coastal salt marsh microbial communities from the Groves Creek Marsh, Georgia, USA - 041412BS metaT (Metagenome... | ecosystem: Environmental > Aquatic > Marine > Intertidal...
GTAATTTATATGGGTCTAAAAGCGCTGGACTCAGTGGTTGATCGTCTGTGTAAGGCTGGTCGAGCCAAATCCACGCCGATCGCTCTTATTGAAAATGCCACCCTTCCTGAGCAGCGAGTCCTGATTGCCGATTTAGAAACCATCGTGGCTAAAGCTAACGACCGCGAATGGATAGGGCCCACGCTGATTATTGTCGGAGAGGTAATTCGCCTGCATCAGAGGTTAGGTTGGTATAACACGCCTGAACGCAACCCCATTACCTGACTAAGCCGCGAACCGCATATGAAGCTAAGCGATTAAGCCATAATCTGTCGAAACACGGAGAAGCCTAGCCTTATAAGCCAGACACTTTACCTGCAATGGCCAGCGTATTGTCGTAGAGCAAGGCATCGATCATGACCTCAAGCGATTCACGCAGCAGAGCGTCTTTATCGGGGTTGATCACGTCCGTATTCGCAGCCGTATCGGCGGCATCATCCTCGTCTTCTTGGTCCATGTCCTCGACCGACGTAAGTAAATCTTCGCCCTCCAGCGCTCGGCGTTTATTTTCAATCGCTAACCACCGTGAATTTCGTGCTTCGCGCTCTTTTTTTCGCGTTTCATAATTCAGAGACAGACGATCCATATCGTCGTTCTCACGACTGAGAGACACTTGCTCTTGCAAGAGCACGAGCTGCGGTACTGACATCTGACGATTTTGAGACGAGCTAATTAGCTTTGGAACTAAGCTCTGAAAATCACCGTATTTAGTGTGGCGCACAGGCTTAATTTGATCCCATTCCAAAGCGTGATCAAGCGCGCTCTCGCCCAGTTCTGCAGGGTCATATAGACTCGGCAGCGTGACGTCGGGCATCACGCCTCTGTGCTGAGTACTGTCTCCCGATATCCGATAAAATTTCGATTCGGTTACTTTTAGCTGACCCGCGGGCAGGGGAAGTAGCGTTTGCACCGTTCCTTTTCCGTACGACTGCGTCCCAATAATCAAACCGCGCCCGTAGTCTTGAATGGCGCCCGCAAAAATTTCAGACGCCGAGGCGCTCATGCGGTTGATGATGACCCCCAAGGGCCCATCGTAATACGTTCCTTTACGCCGCTTACCATCTCGCCATATTTGATCGCTGCTGTGACGTATCTGAACCGTTGGTCCGTATTCGATAAACAGACTGGTTAGGTCATTCGCTTCACGCAGCGAGCCGCCACCATTGTTGCGCAAGTCAAGCACAACGGCGTCTACCTTTTGGGCTTGCAGTTCCTCCAGAAGGCGAGAGACGTCGCGCGTGGTGCTACGATAATCCGGGTCTCCGCGGTTCGCAGCATCAAAGTCAATGTAAAAGGTAGGCAGGTCGATTACACCCAGACGGAATAGGTTTCCGTCCCGATCTAGCTCGATCACTTTACTTTGCGCAGCTTGTTCTTCGAGTTTGACCTCGTTGCGAACGATCTTGATTTCTTTTCGTTCTCCTGACGCGAGCGCTTCCGCCGGAATTACCTCTAATCTTACCAGACTCTCTTTAGGGCCTCTGATCAAGTCAACCACTTCATCTAAACGCCATCCAATCACATCGACCATCTCGCCATCCACACCCTGAGCTACGCCGACGATTTGGTCTTGGGGCTTGAGCTCCCCCTGTTTATCTGCCGGGCCTTTTGGCACGATACGATTGACTTTGGTATAGTCGCCATCCTGCTGCAGCATTGCTCCGATTCCCTCGAGGGAAAGCGACATCTCAATATTGAAATTCTCTGTGCGTCTAGGTGAAAAATAGGATGAGTGAGGGTCATAGAGTGCGGCGAGCGTATTTGCGTATATACTGAAAACGTCCATAGACGTAATCTGCTCGGCACGCTTCAGTTGATTCTGGTAGCGCTTGAGAAGCGTCGCTGCGATGTCCTCAGTCTCCTTCCCCGCAAGCTTTAGGTTCAGCACGTCATTTTTAAGGTAAAGACGCCAACGCTCTAACACCGACTCTTCATTTAATGGCCAGGGTGCCTCACTGGGGTCAAGCAGCAAATATTCTTGTGCTTCAAAGTCGAGCTTATCTATTTGAGACCTGAGATCGTAGGTGAGCGAAGTGAGCCGCTCTATTTGACGAGTTTGATAGGCGTTGAATATCTCGATCGCCGCCCTGAGCTCTCCTGTTTTTGCCTGATCGTCTAACTCGAGCTGATATTTTTTGAACTGCTCGATATCGGACTGAGTAAAATAAATGCGCCGAGGGTCTAGTGCGTCGATGTACTCTTGCCAATGCGCTCTCGAGAGCTCGTCGCTGTACTTCAACCCCTCGTAATGGCGCGCCTCGAGCTTTGCAACCAGTGCCTGGATGGTATCACTGTGCTCAGAATCTAGGGTAAGTGCCTGCGCTAAGCCGATAGAAAGGGCGAATACGAAAGCGAGGGTAGTGCGGCAAAAGATCTTCAAGTTGTCCATAGCAAATCACGTAAAACGGTTGTTGTCCGATTATGACGTGTTATTAGCTGCCTCGCCATAGCACTCAGCTATAAAGTCCTGCAGCTCATCCCGCGGTCACCTGGGCTTTCAGCTCTGTGAATGCATCGTGCTGACTCAAATAGATGTGGCCCGTAAGTTCATCAAGAAAATGACACTTTTTTAAACCATCCATCACGGGGCCTTTGACCTCTGATAGATGCAGTTTGACTCCCAACTCCTTTAAGCGCTGGTTAATCATTTCAAGCGCTTCAAGTGCACTCATATCGATCACGTTTACCGCTGAGCACATCAAAACGATGTGTTTTATTTGAGGATTCTTTGATATCACACCGTAGACGACATCCTCAAGATACGAGGCATTCGGGAAATACAGACTTTCATCAATGCGAAGTGAACAAATAGCCGGATCGGTTATGACTTGATGCCGGTCCACATTCCGAAAGTGTTGAGTCCCCGGCACTTCACCTACAATCGCTGTGTGCGGTTTCGATGTGTGATACAGATGCAGAAAAATCGAGAGCCCCACACCGGTGACGATTCCGAGCTCAACACCGGCGAACAGCGTGATGCCAATGGTACCCAATAGAGCTAGAGCGTCACGTCGTGAATACGCCCAGGCGCGTTTTACCAAGCCTAAATCCACCAAGCTCAGCACCGCGACAATAATCGTTGCGGCCAACGTCGCTTTCGGTAAAAAATACAGAACGGGTGTCAAGAAGAGCGCGGCAAGTGCGATTCCGAAGGCCGTCATAATGCTGGCCGCGGGCGTCTGTGCGCCAGCATCGAAGTTCACCACGGAGCGGGAGAAACCGCCAGTGACAGGGAAGCCAGAAGATAAACTCGAGGCCAGATTAGCTGCGCCCAAGCCAATCAATTCTTGATCCGCTTGAACCCGCTGTCGTCGCTTTGCCCCGAGCGTCCGCCCCACAGAGATCGACTCCACATAACCAATTATGGATATCAATACAGCTGCTGGCAGAAGCTCTTTTACCAGGGGCCAGGCGATTGAGGGCAAAGACAGACTCGGCAAACCGCTTGGGATAGCCCCCACAATCGCAACGCCTTTACTCTCTAAGTCGAACATCACTGTCATAGCAATGGTCATGATAATAGCGAGCACCGGTGCTGTCTTGGTCAGGGTTGATGCCAGTTCGCGAGATACACCTGCGTCGGTCAAGACGCTCGTAAGCTTTGTCCGGCACCAAAACAAAAATACAAGTGCGAACAGTCCAATACCAACTGTGGGTAGATTCGTATCCCCCAAATGGGCTAGCAATGTCTGACTGATCGAGGGCACAGTTTCCCCGTGAGCACTGACGCCCAAGATATGTCTTACTTGACTAAGGGCAATGATGATCCCTGATGCGGAAATAAAACCCGACACCACTGGATGTGATAAAAAGTTGGCTAAGAATCCAAAGCGTAAAAGCCCCATAGCCACCAAAAAGAGCCCAGATAATAGCGCTAAAATGATCGCAGCATGCTGATAGTCCGCTCCGGTGCTGGCTACCGCACTCCCGACGCTGGTGGCGGTCATCAGACTGACCACCGCAACCGGACCGACTGAAAGGGTCCGGCTGGTACCAAACAGGGCATAGGCAACCAGGGGCAAAACCGATGCGTACAGGCCGACTTCAGGTGGAACACCTGCCAGCATGGCATAGGCGAGTGACTGCGGTATCAACATGATAGTCACGATGACCGCGGCAATGAAATCCGCCGTGAACATAGGCTTAGAGTAACCCTGCAGCCACTCGCGTGCTGGAAACCAATCCATCTCTTAGTTCTTCGAGGCAGGTACGGGTGTCACCATCCACTCGCGCCCTTTAAGCATCGCTTTCCAATAGATAGGCGGTAAGATGATCTCCTTTAGCCACCACGCGGAGCGTGTTGGTCTACGGCCGTCGAGCAGCCAGGAGGGGAAGCTAGGCAAGAGCTTGCCTCCATAGCCAAATTCCGCCAGAACGATCTTGCCGCGCTCAACGGTTAGCGGGCAGCTACCGTAACCGTTGTAGTGTGCTACCCAGGCCTCTTTGCCTAGGGCGTGCAATAGGTTATTCGCCACGATGGGAGCCTGCATGCGAGCAGCGGCAGCCGTTTTGGCATTTGGGGCATTTTGAACGTCACCCAAAGACCAAACGTTTTCGAACCTTTTGTGCTGAAGGGTCGTCTGATCGACGTCGAGCCATCCCGCGGCGTCGGCCAACTCGGAGTTGCGAACAAAATCGGGCGCACACTGCGGCGGGCATACGTGAATCATATCGAAGTGCTTTTCAACAAGTGTCGAATTTCCGTCCGCATCTTTCACTTCAAACCAAGCGGTTTTGGCGGGACCGTCAATCTTAACTAGGTTGTGCCCAAATGAGAGTGTCGCATCGTATTTCTTCACATACTCCATCAGAGCGGGAACGTAATCTTGCACACCGAACAATACGGGGCCCGCATTGCAGAATTCGACATCGATATTCTTTAGCGCACCCTGCTTAAGCCAATGATCACTGGATAAGTACAGCGCCTTCTGTGGGGCGCCGGCGCACTTGATCGGCATGGGCGGCTGTGTGAATAAGGCCTTACCCGACTTAAGGCCCTGAACGAGCTTCCAAGTGTAAGGGGCTAAATCATAACGGTAATTTGACGTAACGCCGTTTTGTCCAAGCGTCTCGGAGAGTCCTTCAATAGCCCCCCAGTTCAACTTAAGCCCTGGAGCCACGACCAATTGCTGATAGGCTAGGCAGCTGCCATCTTCGAGCGTAACTTGGTTGGTGCGGGGCTGAAAACTGGCTACGGCCTCCTTAATCCAGGTTACGGTATCAGGGATCAGGGATGCCATAGATCTGACGGTCTGTTCCTGTGAAAACACACCTGCACCGACCATGGTCCAACCTGGCTGATAGTAGTGCACCTCGGCTGGATCCACGATACAAATAGACAGATCGCCAGCGCGTTTCAGTAGAGACGAAGCGACTGAAATTCCGCCTGCACCGCCGCCAACAATAACAATATCAAACTGCTTTGCGTCAGCTGATTTCGGTGGAGTAGGGCAGGCCTTACATAATTTTTCGGCTAATCCACTTAGATCGTAACCATGAGTTTCCGCTTGGTCGATCAGGCTCTGAGCGTCGAGGCCACGCTGGGCCTCACTCATGGACCAAAGCGTAATACTGCGAGTTCCCGTGCGGCAGTACGCATGAACCTTACCGGATGCTGCGTCAACTTCGGAGCGAAAAGCGTCGATATCAGAACCCGTCATCTGACCAGGAACGATGGGCTGATGAATCGCACGCAATCCCAAGGTCTCCGCTTGAGCGCTAATTTCAGTGAAGGTAGGCTGATCCGGATCCTCGCCGTCAGGGCGATTACAAATAAGTGTTTTAACACCCGCGCTAACCAGACCCTGTAGATCGGATAGCTGAATTTGATCAGAAATCGTCAGTTTTTCGTTAATTGTCGCCGTTTTCATGATGTATCCCCTCTTTATTAGTTTTATACAAACGCGTTGACCGGCACTTTTAGAAAGACTCGGCCAGAATCATCAGCTGGCGGCATGTGGCCCGCTCTCATGTTCACCTGTAACGAGGGAAGGATCAAGCGCGGCATACCCAGGGTCGCATCACGAGCCTCTCGCATCGTGACAAAGTCGTGCTCTGAAACTTTGTCGTTCACGTGAATATTGTGTTTTCTTTGAGCGCCAATCGTCGTTTGATACTCGAGCGCCCGGCCATTAGGGCAGTAATCGTGGCACATGAACACACGAAACTGTTCGGGAAGCTCGAGTATACGACGGATTGACTGATACAGGGTGCGGGCATCTCCGCCCGGGAAATCGACACGTGCAGTGCCACCATCTGGCATGAAGATGGTATCTCCGACGAACACGGCGTCACCCATGATGAACGTCATACAAGCAGGGGTATGCCCGGGTGTGTGTACAGCATGAATGCACAAATCCCCTAGCTTAAGCGTATCGCCATCCTCTAAAAGGCAATCAAACTGGGAGCCGTCACGCTTAAATTCGGTTCCCTCGTTAAATACTTTACCGAAGGTCTCTTGTACCGTTTTGATATTGGCTCCGATGGCCAACTTCCCACCCAACCTATCTTGAATCAAGGGCGCTGCAGACAGGTGGTCCGCATGAACATGGGTTTCCAATATCCACTCAACTTTGAGTTGATGCTTTTGGATGTAGTCGATAATCCGATCGGCGCCCCCTGTACTTACCGTGCCCGATGGGTAATCCAAATCCAGAACGGAGTCTACTACGGCGCATCGGGAATCCCCTTGTTTGTACACCACGTAGGAAAAGGTATTGGTGTCTTCGTCATAAAAGGGCACGACTTCAGGATAAATATTGGCTTGCAACACATTGGGCAATTTCGTCATGGCACTCTCCGTTTGACCTTATCTAAAACACCTGCGCTTTGATTGCGAAAATCGTGCCAGATTTCAGCAAGTCCGACCGATCTAATAATATTCATTTATATCAATATTAACGTTTTTCCGATACGAATGCCCAGTCTTGACGAGCGCAAGACAGACATCCCATTAATTGCAGACGCCATACTCGAAGGGTTTGATAAGCGCCGCCGCTATCACTTGACCGAATCAGCGAAACAGCGGCTTCAGACTGCCAGTTGGCCCGGTAACATTCGAGAGTTAAGAAACGTTCTAATGCGAGCCAGCGTGCTAGCAGAGGGTAATCTAATACCGCCTGCTCTTATAGATGATCTGCTGCACCAGCGAGACCAAGAGACGGGTGCGGTCTCGAGCCCAGATACAAGCACCACAGCTTACTCCCACGTGACTTTGAAAGAGCTGGAGAAAGCCTATTTCAAGCGTTTGATGGAGCGGTCTGGGAACGATAAATCCAAAGCGGCAGAGCTCGCAGGAATCAGCGTGCGAACACTCTACCGAAAGCTCGAGGAACTGTGACGAGTTCTATGCCGACCCCCATGCCTTGGGCGTGCCAAAGAGATATACTCAAAGCACCTACTAACGATAAGCACGATTCGTTCCCAGCATGATCGTGAAGATGATAGATCTAATGTCACTAGCTAAGCACGCCGTAACGACTCGAAGGCCTCTAATTGAGTCGGAAAGATTTTCCCTGTCATGCGAGAGCGAAAGGTACTATCACGAAGTTCATCGATGACATGAGGCTTTACCTCGCTTAGATTCAGGGTGATGTTCAGCTCCGCTAAGCGATAGTTGAACATCTCCATGGTTTCCAGCGCGCTCATGTCAATCGCGTTAACGGAGGAGCACATCAAAACCAAATGCCGCATTCTTGGGCGTGCAGCCACAGCCGCGTAGACGACCTCTTCTAGGAAAGCCGTGTTAGGAAAATACAAACTCTCATCAATACGAATAGTACATACCAAGGGGTCGGTAACCACGTCGTGCCTATCCGCATCACCAAATCGATCGGTACCCGGCAGCTTTCCCACGATCGCAGCGTGCGGGCGAGAAGTGCGATAGTTGTGTACTAATACCGACAGCGCAACGCCAACCAACAAACCACTCGCCACGCCGAAGCTAAGTGTGACCACTATGGTCCCGATGAGCGAACCGACGTCCGCGGCAGACTGTCTCCAGGCGCGGATAACCATACCGATATCCACAGGGCCCAACACGGCGACGATCACAATCGCAGCAACAGCGGCTACCGGGACATGGAAAAGTATATCGGTAAAAAAATACGTAAAAATACCGACGCCCCAAGCGGCGAATATAAGCGCAAGAGGTGTACGCGCACCAGCGTCGTAGTTGGCGAGCGATCTCGCAAGACTTCCCGCAACCGGAAGCCCGGACGAAAACGCCGATATTAAATTAGCGGCGCCCAAACCAAACAACTCTTGGTCGGGAGAGACGCGCTCGCGGCGGTTAGCGGCGAGCTTTCGGGCCGTAGAGATAGACTCAACGTAAGCGATCACGGCGATCAAAAACGCAGAAGGGAGCAGGGCGCTCCAGAGAGACAAATTCAACAAGGGCATGGTCAGGGGAGGGGCGCCTCCCGGCACCTTGCCCAACACAGCAAGCCCTTCACGCTCAAAACCCAGCAAATAGCCCAAATAGGATGCACCAATTAGAGCGATTAGCGGCAACAGTTTGATCGAGGAGTAAGTGAAACTCCTTGGGACACCGAAGGCGTCGAACAATCCGATAAAAATTAATCGAGCAAAGACGAGAAATGCAATCGTGATAGCGCCAAGCATGAGCGTCGCGTTACTTACCGAGCCCTCCGCTGCGAAAGTGTTATAAAGAATGTCTGGGAGGGTGTCACCATTTGCAGGTAATCCCAGTAACAGATGAGCCTGACTAGCGGCAATAACAACACCAGATGCCGAGATAAAGCCTGACACCACAGGGCGACTCAAAAAGTTGGCAATAAAACCGAAGCTAAACAGCCCCAGAAGTGTGAGACAAAGACACCTATATTATCGACACTTAACCACGAAAATTGAATATCGCGTGTTATTTGCTTTGCATATGAATTTGAAGCTCGCACAATACGCAGTTATTGCATGGCCGCATAGTCATTGGAGAATCGATTGATGGACAAATTAGCTTGGCTCGTCGGCGCCGAGATGCCGCTACCCAAACACAATGACGAGGTGATCGAATTCTTGTTATCGCGCCGCTCGTCCGTAGCCGCCACCTTAGGTCTGCCCGGCCCGACTGAACCACAGCTTACTACCATGCTGACTATCGCAGCGCGGGTTCCAGACCACCGCAAGCTCGTACCGTTTCGATTCTTGCTTATTGAGGGAGAAGCCGCGCTGCGCGCCGGCGAAGCGGCGTGTGCGATCGCAATAGAGCGAGATCCAAACTTACCAGGGCCCTTACAAACCGCCGAAAAACAACGATTTACACGCGCACCCACCGTGCTTGCAGTCATATTTGCCCCAAACGAAGGCCATAAGACCCCGGTCAAGGAACAACTATTAACCAGTGGCATAGCAGCCTACAACTTAGTTCTCGCAGCCAATAGTATGGGGTTCGGCGCCCAGTGGATTACAGAATGGCTTGCAGAAGACAGGGCATTTGCGAGTTACTTAGGTTTGGCAGAGAACGAGCAGATCACCGGTTTCGTTCATATTGGAACCTGCACTCAGACTACATTGGAGCGCCCACGCCCAGAGCTTGCCGATATCCTATCACGGCATGATTGACTTCGACACACCTAGCGGGAAGGGCGTCTCGGGTTGAGAAGAGCGATCGCAAGGAGAGATCCTCACGCGGAGTCACTACACTGTATACAACCCATAGGAGCAGGTGAATGGACTTAAATTTGGCTGGCAAAATAGCGCTTGTTACCGGATCAGACCGGAGAACAGGGAGTGTCATAGCAGAGGCCCTCAAGAAAGACGGCGCCCGTGTGGTAATTCACAGCAACGATGAACAGCGTCCCTCGGAGCCACTTGAGGTCCGGGGAGACCTTTCGAACGAGGGAGGCCGCACGCGTGTGCTGCAGGAACTGCGACAACGTGAACTGGAGCCCGATATACTCATCAACAACTATGGGTTTACTGGCGGCCACGACTGGCAGGATACGGATGAAGCGCTATGGCTCGAGATGTATCAAGTCAATGCGCTCTCTGCTATCCGGCTAGCCCAAGCCCTAGCGCCAGCGATGAAAACCAAGGGCTGGGGCCGCATTATCCAGCTAGGAACGATCGGAAGCGAGCAACCTGCGGCCGCTCGCCCGGCGTATTATGCGGCAAAAGCGGCACTAGCCAATGCCTCGTTAAGTCTGGCACAAGAACTCGCCCTCAGTGGCGTTACCGTGAATACGCTCTCACCGGGCCTCATTAAAACCGAAGACATCGTAAAGCTGTTCAATAAGATAGCAAAGAAACGAGGTTGGCCTACCGACTGGAACGAGCTCGAGCGCATAATCACAAATAGCGAGTTCCCAAACCTCACAGGCAAGTTAGTAGAGATGCAAGAGGTAGCGGATTACGTCTGTTTTCTGTGTAGTCAATCTGCGCGGTCGATAACAGGGCAGAACCTACGGCTAGACGGCGGCTCAGTCATTCACGTGTAACAGGATCATGCTGGCCCGACATAATTTAACATAATATATATTATACGAACCCAATGATGCATTAGCGGTTGCTGCCCGCCGACACCCAGTCGCAGTCGGCGTACTCTGCACACTGCAGGCGCATCCGAACTGAGAGGCAACTGCTCGATGGACTGCCGTCTAAAACTCAAACTCAAACTCATGATGAAGTTCAGCCATGCTATCACCGCAATATGCATGGGGGCGTCTCGGCGGACTGATAACCCTTTGAATCCATCAGCATTACGGATGGAACGAACATTGAAATGGCTTAAGCCCATTCGCCCGGAAATCACGTATCACAGGCTCTACGACACGCTGATTTAA
>Ga0182095_1002132_pt1 | contig 10746 bp, 7 predicted proteins | sample 041ome_19_FD_127784 | JGI IMG/M metagenome (GOLD analysis project Ga0182095, IMG submission 127784) | Metatranscriptome of coastal salt marsh microbial communities from the Groves Creek Marsh, Georgia, USA - 041412BS metaT (Metagenome... | ecosystem: Environmental > Aquatic > Marine > Intertidal...
ATAGATCCGTACATATATATATAAATAAATCTTTTCGTCATAACTCACCCGTCTCGTTCGTATCTTTATTTTAGAGCAGTTATACGTCGATTTTCTGATTGATTAATTGCGCGCTTTGAGAAGGAACGCGTAAAGTGAAATCTTCTTCCTCGGGGAGAGAATATTCAAATAAATCTTAACTGCTACTATCCAAAAAGCTTGAATATATCAAAGGTATTGAAACGCACGATGACGACCGCTCAGCCGACGAAACGATTAACCGAGAGGCAGCAATTAGCTTTAGCGTTGGCTGAATCCAGTCGGGATTGCCCGGCGGATGCTTTACTCGTGCATCACAAAGCTTCGTCTTCCTCGAGCAGCGACGATGAGACCGGTGACGACGACCAGTCCGACGAAGAGGGAGGAAACGAGAAGAAGAAGACGAGAAAGACATCTCCGAAAAATGCAAAACAACCGCAACAGCCGCAAGTTCCGATGTCTCGACAACAGAAAGAACTCGCCAGACTAGCGCCGTGGGCTTGGGATCCGCTCGTCTCTCGACACGCGCCGGGTCCGTCGGCTCTGAGAGACTTCTCGGAAGTGTTGCCTTCGTCGGGAGTGAAGCACAAGCCGAGAGCAACGATGATGACGCCAACTGCCTCAAGACCGGCGTTGAAACCGACGTCCGGATCTTTAACTGGATCCGCGAAGAATAAGAAAGCGGAGAAGGAGAAGGAAAACGTGGTTCCATCGCCGACGTTGACGAAGAATATCGTTAGCTCTACTAACAACAAAACAGTCGTGAAGAAGGCATCGAATACTACGAATACCAAGGGAGCTTCAGGTTCGAATGGTGCTAAGAGAAAAGCGGCCGTGGCAGAGAATACTCCAAAAACGCCCGCAGTAGATGCTGTTGCCACGAAAAAGGCGCGAAAGAGTGCTCCTACGAGCGCCGAGAAAGTTGCGGCACCGGCGACGAAGAAAGAAGAAGAAAAAATAGAGAAAGAGAAGGAGGTTCCCGCGACGGCAATAGCGACTAAGAAGAGGTCAACGATCGCGGGTGCGAGAGGTAAGAAAGGCACCGTGGCCACTGAAGAACCGAAGACGGCACCGCAAAAACGCACGCAAAAGAGCGAACAAATAACGCCCGTCGCTTTTGAACTCGAACCGGCGACCGGCGACGAGTCAAATAAAAAGAGTGGCGAGAAGAATGTGAAGAAAAGTGCCGCTACTGATGCTGATGTTAACGCTGACGCTGTTGTTCCAGCTACCGCTGCTAAAAGTGCACGTGGAAAGAAGGCATCAGCGACCACCGCCACGCCGATGGTGACCGCAAAGAAGAAGTTGAACCTTCAAACGCCAGGAGCGACGGTTGAGAGCAACAACAAAACGAAAGCGGTCGTCGCAGAACCAGCGCCAGTAATAGCAGAGGTGAAGAAACCAAACTCTTCGACGAAGAAAAGGAAAAAAGATGACGGCGCGGATGCCATCGCGACAGGGGCAAAATATTCAAAAGTTGATCCCAGCAAGCTCGTGCCGCCGGAGTTTCAAGAAAGACAACTCACTCCGGAGGAGAGGAAAGAACGCCGAGACAAATTTTGGATATTCTTGGAAACCATCAAAATCAGACCGCCGAAAGAGAGCTCAGCATTCCTCAAAGAGGCGATGCCATCGCACAAGTTATACCAGTCATTCTGCGTTGCCACCGGGCGCATCGCTCGCGCGGCGGTCAATCCCATTTCGGCTGCTACGAGTAAAGAAGGTTTCGCGAGAGTGACTTCGTCTTCATCTCTCCGCGACGAGGATGTATCTTTAGCGAGAAGAGTTCGATTGGTGCCGATGTCCCAATCCCTTCGAGTCGCCGTTGCAGCTTTGAAATAAGTACTCATGATTAGGATGATGATGATGAGACAACCTTGTCTTCATCTTCTTCTTCTTCTTCTTCTTCTTTCTGGCTGCCGTAGAAAGAAAGCTGCTTTGTTGTTGTGATCATATTTTTATTAAACACGCGAAATATTCAACACAGGATCCACATACTCGTAACCAATAATGTCTCGAAATTAGATTTTTAAAAAATTTTCTCGCCGCGCGTTTCTCGTTTCTGTCCGCGTCGCTCTGACCGTCTGATGAGAGATTTTCTGTTCGAGAGTTCTGAGAGAGAGTCCGAGTGGCGAGGAAGAGGGCTAAAAAGAGACGAGAGCGTTTTTGAAAACTTACTTCAAAACGAAAAGTGGGTACGACGCGCGCGTATCCATCCATCCATCCACGCGATAAGAATAACCAACATCGACAGTGAGAACGTAGAGTATTGATCACCACGATGATGATGATGTCTTCTATTTCTTCGTCTTCGTTGGCGAGCCGCAACAACAACAGAACTCACTTAAAAGACGGCGTCTTGTTAAAATCATCGGCGTCGTCGAGAAAAATGACGGCGGTAAGAAGAACGCCTCTGCTGGTCACCACCGCGTCGGCGAAACCGAGGGCGTTGATTTCGGTTTCCGATAAGACGAATTTGGAAAAGTTAGCCTCTGGTTTAGTCTCTCTTGGTTTTGAAGTCATCTCCACCGGTGGTTCCGCCAAGTTTATTCAAGACAAGAACATTCCGGTGACTTCAGTGGACTCAGTGACTTCGTTTCCGGAGATGTTGGACGGGAGAGTGAAAACGTTGCACCCGGGGATTCACGGCGGGATTTTAGCGAGAAGAGAGAACGAGACGCACATGAAGCAAATCGCAGAGCACAACATTGATTTGATCGACGTCGTCGTTGTGAACTTGTATCCGTTTCGAGAGACTGTTCTAGGCGGAAAGGCGTTTGAGGAGTGCGTGGAGAATATCGACATCGGCGGACCGGCAATGATCCGAGCGGCCGCGAAGAATCACCCGCACGTGAGTGTGGTGGTCGATCCGAACGATTACGACGAACTTTTAGAAAATTTGAAGAAGGACGGCTCCAGTTTGGATTTCAAAAAGTTGCTGGCATGGAAAGCGTTCCAACACTGCGCTTCCTACGACGCCTCCGTGGCGGAGTATTTGTGGCAGGAAGATTCCATCGGCCACGGCAAACCTGCTCCAGAGAAGACAGTTTCCATGACTTTATTGAATGAGTTGAGATACGGAGAAAATCCGCACCAACCGGCGGCGGTGTATTCGGACAGCACGTTGGCCGAATCCTCTGGTACCGGCGTCGCTCGATCCATTGTGCATCATGGTAAAGAGATGTCCTACAACAACTACTTGGACGCGGAAGCGGCATATTCGTGCGCGTGCGATTACCCGTCCTCGGACAGAACTTGCGTCATTGTCAAGCATACGAACCCTTGCGGCATCGCCTCTGAATCTGCCACCGGTGGTGATTTGTTGGAGGCGTACCGATTGGCGGTTAGAGCTGATCCAATCTCTGCCTTCGGCGGTATTGTCGCTTTCAACTGCACGGTGGACGAAGAAATGGCCCGAGAAATTCGCGAATTCCGCTCGCCGACCGATGGCGAAACAAGAATGTTTTACGAAATCGTCATCGCTCCGTCATACACGGAAAAAGGCTTGGAAGTTTTGAAAGGAAAATCAAAAGCGTTGAGAATTTTAGAGACAAAACCGAGAACTGCGGATGCGCCGATGGGTTTGCGCCAAGTCGGTGGCGGGTGGTTGAGCCAAGAACCAGACTCGTTAGTTCCGGAGGATATTGAATTCACCTCTGTGTCTGCGACCAAACCGACCGAAGAGCAGTTAGAAGCTTTGCGATTCGCATGGAGAGCTGTGAAACACGTCAAATCCAACGCCATCACCGTCGCCAAGAAGGGCAAATTATTAGGTATGGGCTCCGGTCAACCGAACAGAGTAAACTCCGTCCGCATCGCGTTAGAAAAAGCCGGCGACGAAGTCGAGGGTTCCGTGTTAGCCTCCGACGCGTTCTTCCCGTTTGCATGGGGTGACTCCGTCGAGAAAGCGTGCCAAGCCGGCGTCAAAGCCATCGCACACCCGGGTGGATCTATGAGAGACCAGGACGCAATCGATTGTTGCGACAAGTACGGCGTGGCGTTAGTCACCACGGGTGTCAGACATTTTAGACATTAAGAGGGAGTGTGCGTTTCGTTCGCGCGGTTGCCGCTGAAGTGAGAGAAATGCCCGATGGTGCTCTCTTTTTTTAGCAATTTTTCGCTTCTGCGCTCCTCGCGAGCAGCCTCGCAGTTTGCATACACGTGTTTAATAATCATGATATAATACTTACTCTAATGATAATAATAATAATAATGGTACCTGGTACTAATAATGATAACGTCACGCGGTACTCATGATGCAGATGTTCGTTTGTCGTAAAGACTAATCTTGTGCTTCGTTGTTGTTCTTTTTCTTCGAGTCCGTCCTTTGGCGCGGGCGAAGACGAAAAAAATCTAAAATGGTAAAAACACCAGAGAGGGGGAAAACTCTCTTCTCCTCGTTATTTTTTTTTCTCTAGGAAACTGCGCACGCGACTACAACACACTAATTTATAACGGACTCTGCGGCGCTTGTGCGACGGTGAGAGACAGTCCGGCATAAAATCACGCGAGTAGTTGAGTAGCAGACATTAATCATTTCACATAACACATATATACATATATACATTTAGAAGAGCAGCGCGCGCGGCAGCTAAACATTTTTCTTTTATAAATAAAACGGGAAAGAACGGCAACGAACGGCACAAAAAAAATCAAAAAATGTCTTCAGCAACGAAAGAAGCGAAAGAGTCTAACGACACTTTGAATGGCTCCACGCATCAGCAAACTTCGGCACCGATGTTAATAACGAATTCACCGTTATCTTCACCACCACCGACGACGACGAGTAGCCGATTTGCTGCGTTGCAAAGGAGAGATTCCATGTGTAATTCAGCCGAGTTAGAGAGTGGGAACGGACGAGGAGGAACAGGAAGAGGAAGACGAACGTCCTCGGCGACGCCTTTGTTCGGACCCGCGAATCAACAAACGCACCAACAACAGCTTTTACCACCTCCAAAGCCTCCTCGAACTATCGGATCTCAAATCAAGCGCAGACGCAAATCGATGAATGAATCTGACTCTCGCGGCGCGTTTGACGCCTTGCCGAACGAGTTAGTCGAGGCTATTTTGTTGAAACTAGATGCCCCGGCTTTGGCAAGCTTACAAGCGACGTCGAAGTACTTTAGGCACTCTGGGGTGTGCGATAGAGTAGCGAGATTTATATTAGCGACGAGAGACGGCGAGCCTGGGTTCGATGAGAACCACAGGGGCGAAATTAACGACGAGGAAGAGGAGGAGGAAGAGGAGGAAGAGGATTGGGTTACCATGGACATATTGAACGGTACGAACAATGAGGAGGAGAATAGAAGAAGCAGGAAAAGGAAGCTACGAACGAGAAATAACGTAAAAAGCAATACCATGGTCCCTCCAACGGTTGGAAGCTGTCGGGTGAGACCTCAAGACTCGGCAATCTCAGTGTTACGATTTAAAGACGTCATGGAGAGAGCCGAACGAGCGTCCTGTCTCGTTTCGTTGGGATCGTTTCATACGATTCGAATCGTGGACCACTTTGTGACCTGCAGGTGTCTCGATAAAGACAATAAAGATGAAAAGGAGTGCATACACATGAAGGAAGAGGAGGATTTGGACAATCTGAATAAGTGCTACGTGTTTCGCGTGAGCGACTTGGAAACGTGTGGTAGAGGATTCCACGGCCAGCTCGGAAGAGGGGAGCGTATGTACGACGCGGACGCTTCATTCGGTGGGGTAAGCGGAAACTCGTTTGGTGGTAAGAGACAAAATAATCTAGATTTCAAAGATTGTGTCATGTACCACGACTATACCGATAGTATTCACCTCAGGGGCGACGATGACGGTACTTCGTGGTATAGGACGAATGCATGGTTGTCTGCTGCTCAAGTCTCTGCGGGAAGTTCGCATTGTGCGGCGCTCGGCAAAGATGGGGCGCTCTACACGTGGGGCCTCGCCTCCTCAGGAGAGACGGGGCATGAACATACGCCCATAGAAGTTGCGCTTCCAAAGCAAGTATTTTCTTTGCTAGGGATTCGCGTCACTAAAGTTGCGTGTGGTTCTAATCACACTTTAGCCGTCACGGCTGACGGTCAGTTGTTCTCTTGCGGTCGTGGAAGAAACGGTCAGTTAGGATTGGGTTACTTCCACGATGGCGGTCCAATGACACGTTGCGACGCATTACGTGGTATGCACGTCACTAAAATTGCCGCTGGTGGACAGCACTCGGTGTGCATAACCGATGACGGTAGAGTATGGGCGTGGGGGGATTGCACAAAAGGTCAGCTCGGTTTAGGGGATTTGCGATTTGCAACCAGCGCCGGATGGCACGACGGCGTTCCGTGGCCATGCCTGGTAGAATCGCTCTGCGAAGAGAATTTATCTTCCTTCGATGTGCTAGACGGTAAGGATTCAGTCGTTCAAGTGAGTTGCGGTAAAATGCACACTATGTTTGTGACGCAATCTGGCAAACTGTTCGCGTGTGGCACTGATGCCTATGGTCAGATGGGCTACCTCGGCCCCGGAGGGGTTTATTATACGCCGCGGCAAATCTTGATAAAGCACCACGTGCGCAAACCAGACGGCACGACTGCATTTCACAGAGTTCGATCGTGCCCTTGCGTGAACGCCAATCAGGCATCGCATGGTAACACAATTTGCAGAGTTGCTCAAGTAGCGTGCGGAGGGAACCATTCGTTATTACTCACTGGATGTGGTGCTGTTTTTGCCACCGGTTTGAACTCGTACGGTCAACTCGGGTTGGGCGACGTGATGGACAGGAGTAGTTTTCGTCGCGTGTGGAAGTTTCACGACAAGAAACTAAATGTCATCAGTGTTGCAGCTGGAGAGCACCACTCCGCCGCAATAGTGTCCAATCAAACTGTTCTAAAAGAGACCGATTGCGAAGACCGTGTGTCGAACGAGGAGTGGTTGGATGCGAGAGCTTGCTCGTTCGCTGCTGGAGGCAACGGGGACTACGACAAAGTGCATAAAAAGTACGGGTATAAACTTTATCAGTGGGGTAGGGGCGACTGGGGTCAATTGGGCCACGGCGAGTCCCGTGGTAAATGGTTGCCAACGTTGACAAAGCCGAATGATCCATTGGCGAGATTATCGAGAAGAGGAGATTTTCTCGGATATGAACGGGAGTACGAGACACGAGAGGAAAAAAGGAGGAAAGCAAAAGAAGCGGAAATTAGTAACTTCGAAAACGGCATTATTAATAGCAATGACGTTGAATAATAGATGCATGTTTATTATAACACATACATATAACTGTAAGTACCATAGATAGATGTAAGATTAGAGTTCCTTCTTGTCGCCTTTCTTAAATCGGTTAAAAACGCCCGATAGCTTAGATAATAACCCACTGTCGCTTGTAGTGACCGGAACTTCTTCTCCAGACACGCCGTCATCGTCGTCATTGACAGCACTATTGAATGCTCCGACGACTTCGTCGTCTCCTTCATCTTCACCTTCATCACCATCTTCTTCTCCAGAAGGCACATCGTCGCCATAATCACCATCGCCGTAGTCACCATAGTCGCCCATACCGCCCATACCGCCCATGCCTCCTTCATCGTCGTCGTCGTAATCGTCGTCTCCACCTCCCATGCCACCCATGCCCATCATGTCATCTCGATTAAACATCTGCATCCCCGGCATCCCAGGCATATTCTTCAACTTCCCCATCATCCTTTCCGTGTCGATGTCTTTCTTTTCTTTTTTCTTAAACTCCGGCAACGGCTTTCGCGTCTTGGAAACGCTCTTAGCCTTCTTCGAGCAACTTTCCGTCTCTTCTGTGCACAACCACTCTTCGATACCTTTCGCCGTTTTGATTCGATTCTTGAACAAAATCTCCGCTAAATCCGTATCTCTCCCTTCCATCACGTCTTCGCACGCTTTTAACATCGTCTTGCACGTCGTTTCGCACGACGAATACACGTCTTCGCCCATGAACTTCATGACCAATTTGTTCCTGAAATTCACTTTCAAATCGTTTTGAATCGCCCACATGGTCTTGTCGTCCGACTCATCGCACATCGATTCCATCTCTTCGATCACATCAACCTCGGTTAACTTATCGCCCTTCTCTTCTCTCAAGCGCGCGCCGGTTTCGAAGGCTATTTGGGAAATTTTCTGGCACACTTCGCAGTGGATGAGCTTCGAATCCGATTTGACCGCTCGAAAGGTTTCTTTGTTTTTACCTCCACCCATGCCCGGCATTCCAAACTGCGCTCGAACAGAAGAGGAAGAGAGAGAGATGATGATGATGAAGACAGAGAGCAGAAGGAAGAACGGAAAACGAGAGGAAATCGCGGATTTTGATGATGATGATGGTGTAAAAGACATTTTTTGTAACATATCTCTTTAAACGGCGTGAATGGAAAATGGAGAGAGAGAGAGAAAGAGCCGCCACTCAAATAAAGGCACACCCTTTGTTCTTGTGTAAAATCATCACTTAAAAAAATTCTCTCTCTCTTTACTGGTTGAATCCGTCACACTTCTCCTCAAACAACACACGGCTCGAGCGACGGTCACGTCGTACGAGAAGAAGAGCGAATCGTCGATGTTCTCTCTCTCTTCTTCACCTTCAGTGTCGTCATCAAAACAATAACGACGAGCTGTTCGTTTGCACTTTAAACGCAACTGCACGCAGAACGAGTCCGCGCGCAACGAGCCGCAAGCGATCCAGAAAGTGCCTTCACCTTTGATACCATTTTTGTCGCTCTCATCCAGTGCTCGGGAAAGATCGGTTATTCTGAGTGGAACAACAATCGTTTGTGTCTTTAATGCGTCTGCAGTAGTGGCGGTATCGTTGTTCTTGTTGTTCCTTCGCAAGGAGACGCAGACGTAGCGAGGGTTTGAGAACCACACAGGAGAAGATACTGGATATCCTTCACCGGCATACGTGCACTTAAACCTTTCGCCTCGAATGTACTTCGTGTTGACGTTGTTAATGTTTTCTCGCGTATCTCTATCTTGCGAGAGCACAACGTCTGCGTCTGGAAGACGGCAATCTTCGTCGTCGGCGTCAAACGTGTACAGCAACTCGTGTTGTTCCATATGTTCTTCTTCGTTGTCGTTGTTTAAAAATTGGACGCAAACGGTGTGAGCATTCGTTGTTTGTGGCATTGAATGAACAACGTTGGTATCTGTCGTTACACTTTTGATGTTGTCGAAAACATCATACTCTTCTTCGTTAAACATAGTCAGAACCTCCTGGCGCACTCGGGCGGCGTATACGTCGAAATTTTCTGAATGTCTCGAAATAAAGGCATCCACCCATCGCGTCGCGTGCTCTTTTGCTTCCTCGCGAACAGTAGTTCTGAAACTTGGCGGTTGGATGGGCTGAATTAAAGTAAACGCGTTTTTTTTTCGCGTGCCTTTTTCGTTCGTTGAATTTTCCAATGTGCATGTCTCCTCGCCTTTTTTCATGGCGTTCATATTTCTTGTCAAAATGTGCGCATTGCATAGAGTCGTTTCGACTTCTGCGCGTTTGTTTCTTTGAATCTCGTGCAAATGATACACAATAGCACGTTGGAGTCCATCGCCTCCCAATTGAGGAATTTGATCTATGAGTCGACTGCTTCCCGTGGAACCCAGTAGCTTTGACTTCAAGTCGACTAAGCTACGTTCGAACGTCGAATCGTGATAGTCGTGTCTGCCAGAACACGCTGGTTCTGCTAAAAGTGCTCGCAGACACAACCAGACTTGCGCTTCCGGTTTCGGCATGTGTGACAGAGAATCTCCACTAATCCATCGACCATCGTTAAATACTTTTCGATCTTCTCCTCGAAACCACGGAGCTTTCGACAAAAGCGTAGGAAGCAAATGTGAGTGTATTTTATGCTTCGATATCAATCGAGCGATGACCGAGAGCGGCAATGCCGACACGCTGTCACATACGCTCCGTAATATTGATAAGCATGACATTGTGTGACACAAGTCTTCGTCGTTGTTCTCTGAGTCGATCAATCGGGCGCTTTGCTGCTCTCCTCGATCGTTTGTGTTGTTCAGCGACTCTAAACGTTCCACGCAGTAATCCACCAAATCGAGCACGTTGGATTCGAGGAGATTTTTACCCACCGAACACGCGCTATCGAAGACAGCTATCTCTAAAACCCCAAGAATAGAGCTTTGAAGCTGACTCGAGTGCAACAAAAGCTTTGATCTCGCTAAATATCGCGTCGTCATCGCCTCTCCCCCTTCTTGCTCTATTCGGGCCGACAGCGCTGGTAAAACCTCGCCCGTCCACGCCTCCAGAGCGAACAAGCAACGCACCGCGTCGTCCAAAATACTCTCCGTTGACTGCGCATCATCTTCAACGCACGCGTCGTCGCCACAAACCCTCTCTGAACCTTTCACTTTTTCTCTTCCGTTCGCGCTCTCGAACACGACGCGCAGCGCTGCTTTCCTCGCCCGATCTGCGCTCGATACAAACTCGTGCCACTCAGGCGAGTCAACGTTTTCTGGATTTTGCAGATACGCGGGAATCAACGCCTCCTCTTTTTCCTCTCGAAGGAACAGCGCGCGAATGCAGCTTCGCACCGAACGTAAATTGCGAGTAGTAGAAATGGAAGAAGAGAAATGAAGAGAGTCATCATCGCCGTGAAAGGCGGCGTATTCGTCCGTTCGCGCGATTACAACCATCTATTGCTTTCTTTTTTTTTCTTTCCCAAATCCCCTAATCACATAACTAATATTTTTTGAAAACGCTCAAAAAAAAAAAACGGCTGCTTTCACCTAATTTAAAAA
>Ga0182095_1400494_pt1 | contig 10735 bp, 9 predicted proteins | sample 041ome_19_FD_127784 | JGI IMG/M metagenome (GOLD analysis project Ga0182095, IMG submission 127784) | Metatranscriptome of coastal salt marsh microbial communities from the Groves Creek Marsh, Georgia, USA - 041412BS metaT (Metagenome... | ecosystem: Environmental > Aquatic > Marine > Intertidal...
GTCGATGCTGCCGGTGGCGCGATCACAACAGGCGGCCAGATCAATATTGGTGATTTCAGCGCCCATGCTGGGGGCCAAAGCCGTTACTTTCATAATACTCGATCCTTTAGCCGATCCTACACCCGGCCCTGCACCCGGCCCTTTGCCCGACCCTTTAACCAATTGGTGCCGACCCGGCTGGCATGGCGGCGCCCCAAGCCCGATACGGCCACAAAAATATCTTCACCAGATGGCGCAAAAATGCAAGCCCGGACAAGTGGACCCATTTTTCACCAAAACTGGTTCCAAAGTTGGCTTGGCTTGGCTTGAAAATGATAGTACATAAAGGGTCTTCGAGGCGCGTCAGGCGGCCCGTCTGAGTGACGACTTTCTACTGAAACCGAATGAAGACTTTTTTAATAAGGTGAACATCAATGAAAATGACAACTGAAGAAGCATTTGTAAAAGTTCTGCAAATGCACGGGATTGAACATGCGTTTGGTATCATTGGTTCCGCCATGATGCCAATTTCTGATTTGTTTCCACAGGCGGGTATCACCTTTTGGGATGCGGCGCATGAATGTAACGCTGGCATGATGGCTGATGGCTTTACACGTGCCACCGGCAAAATGTCGATGATGGTGGCGCAAAACGGCCCGGGCATCACAAATTTCGTAACGCCGGTGAAAACAGCCTACTGGAACCACACACCATTGCTTTTGGTGACCCCGCAAGCCGCCAATAAAACACTTGGTCAGGGCGGGTTTCAGGAAGTCGAGCAGATGGCGCTGTTTGAAGATATGGTGGCCTATCAGGAAGAGGTGCGTGACCCGTCGCGAATCGCTGAGACATTAAACCGGGTGATTCTGCAGGCGAAACGCGCCTCAGCGCCGGCGCAGATCAATATTCCACGTGATTACTGGACACAGGTGATCGATATTGAGCTGCCAGCCATCGTTGAATTTGAGCGTCCATCTGGTGGCGATGATGCCATTGCCGCCGCCGCCGACATGCTCAGCAACGCCGAGTTTCCGGTGATGTTGAATGGCGCCGGCGTGGTCATTGGCGGGGCCATCGACGCCTCGATGAAATTGGCCGAACGTCTTGATGCACCGGTATGTTGTGGGTATCAGCATAATGACGCATTTCCCGGATCACATCCGTTATTTGCCGGGCCATTGGGCTATAATGGGTCAAAGGCTGGTATGGAACTGATCGCCAAGGCGGATGTTGTGCTGGCGCTAGGCACACGGTTGAATCCATTTTCAACGCTGCCCGGATATGGCATCGATTATTGGCCGAAAAATGCAAAAATCATTCAGGTCGATATCAACCCTGACCGTATTGGCCTGACCAAGCCGGTGACGGTGGGTATTGTTGGCGATGCCAAAAAAAGTCGCAACCAGCATTTTGAACAAGCTTGGGCCAAAAGCTGGCGATACTGGACGCGCCGCCCGCAAAGAGCTGATTGCCAAAACAAAATCAGCCTGGGCACAGGAGCTGACATCGCTTGACCATGAGGATGATGATCCCGGCACAACATGGAACGAGCGGGCACGCACCCGTGAGCCAAAGAAAATGTCGCCACGTATGGCCTGGCGGGCGATTCAGTCAGCCCTGCCAAAGGATGCCATTATTTCATCGGACATTGGCAATAATTGCGCCATCGGCAATGCCTATCCAACATTTGAAGCTGGCCGTAAATATCTGGCCCCGGGTCTGTTTGGACCTTGTGGCTATGGTCTGCCATCAATCATGGGTGCCAAAATCGGACAGCCCAATGTGCCGGTTGTTGGATTTGCCGGGGATGGTGCCTTTGGCATTTCGATGAATGAAATGTCAGCCATTGGCCGTAATGAATGGCCACCGATCACGATGATTATCTTCCGCAACTATCAGTGGGGCGCAGAAAAGCGCAACACAACCTTGTGGTTTGAAGATAATTTTGTTGGCACCGAGCTGGATCAACAAGTGTCATATGCAAACATTGCCAAGGCCTGCGGCGTTGAGGGTGTGGCTGTCTATGGCATGGATGAGTTGACCGACGCACTGGCAACAGCTGTTGATGCACAAATGAATAATGGTGTGACAACCTTTATCGAAGTCATGCTCAATCAGGAGCTGGGCGAACCATTCCGCCGCGATGCGATGAAGAAGCCGGTCAGTGTTGCCGGCATTGATCGCAATGATATGCGGCCACAAACCAGCGCCTGATCGGCCGATCTATCAGATAACAAAACAGCCGCCCCCGGGCGGCTGTTTTTTTTGACCTCGATTTCAAACCGGCTACACCGTCAGAATCGTGCTGCCGGTTGTGGCACGACCGGTTAGAGCGTCATGCGCTTTGGCCACATCGGCAAGCGGGAATTTCTGATTAATCGAAATATCCACCGTACCATCGGTCACCGCGGTGAACAGCTTGGCCGAATTCGCCTCAAGCCAGTCGCGCTCACCCACAAAATGGAACAAAGTCGGCCGGCTCAATTTATATGACCCTTTGGCAAGATCGCTAATCTTGAAATCAAGATAGGCACCGGAAGACTGGCCAAATGCGATAATCGTCCCATGACGTCTGGTCGATGTCAGGCTGCGCGCCATGGTGTCATTGCCAACCGAATCATAGGTGACGTCGACACCTTTGCCATCGGTCAGCCGCATCACCTCGGCTTCAAAATCAGTCGATTTATAATCGATCACATGATGATAGCCATTGGCTTTTGCCAATGCACATTTTTCCGCACCACCGGCTGTGCCGATCACCGTCGCGCCCAGCGCGTTCAGCCATTGCCCGGCAATCAACCCAACACCGCCGGCGGCGGCATGGAATAATACTGTATGGCCGGCTTCGACCTTAAAACTATCATGGATCAGATAGGCAACCGTCAGGCCTTTCAGCATGATTGATGCCGCCAGTTCGCTCGACACATTATCCGGCAGCTTGACAACATAGCCAGCGTCAATCACCCGATGCGTTGCATAGGCACCATTGGCCAGCGTGTAGCCAACCCGGTCGCCAACCGCCAGACCCGAGACGCCATCGCCAACCGCCTCGATAATACCGGCACCTTCGGATCCCAGCACATGATCTGTTTCGACTGGCCATGGATACAGACCATTGCGGATATAAATATCCAGAAAATTGATGCCGATTGCCTCATGCCGGATCAACACCTCTCCGGCAGCCGGGGCCATGTCACCCAGTTCAATTTTTCTAATCACCTCTGAACCACCTGGTTTGGCAGCCGCCATTGCATATCGCATGCTCATCTCCTTTTGGTAAAAATCGTTTGCCAGCTTGGGGCAGCGAAAATAAGTCTCTTCGCCGCGTGTTTTTGACCTCGCCACCTTATGCAGATAATGATTCCTGCGGTGAAATGCCAGTATTTTCACAACACGGTATTTTTCCGTCACAAGATAGCTTGTATCGCCATAGCCATCTTAAAAATTTCGTCACTTTTGCCCCGAACCGATTTCAGCTAAGCTGACCCGCCGGATGCAAAATTTTCGGTCATGTCAGACATGCTGTGAAAAACACCAAAAGGATATGCCGGGCGGTTCATGGCCTCATCAACACTGCTTTTAAAAAATGTCCGACTGTTATGCACGATGGATGCGGCAGCATCGCATCAGGTCACCGGCGCGGAAATTACCGATGGCGGTGTTTTTGCGCGTGATGGCATTATCGAAAAAATCGGCAAAAGCCGGGAATTGCCACGCCATGCTGACACGGTCATTGACCTTAGCGGGCATATTGTCATTCCCGGCATGGTGAATACGCATCACCACCTGTTTCAAAATCTGACCCGGGTTGTGCCGGCGGCACAAAATGCGCCTTTGTTTGGATGGCTGCAAACACTCTATCCGATCTGGCGGCATCTTGGCCCGGATCATATTTATTGGTCGACAGCGCTGGGTCTGGCCGAACTGGCATTGAGCGGATGCACCACATCATCTGATCATCTCTATATCTTTCCAAATGGCAGCAGGCTGGATGATTCACTGGCCGCGGCAAAAGCCATTGGGGTGCGGTTTCATGGCACCCGTGGCAGCATGAGCATTGGCGAATCACAAGGCGGTTTGCCGCCGGATTACCTGACCGAGTCCGAAGCTGTGATTCTGGCGGATTGTCAGCGTCTTGTTGAAACGCATCATGACCCCGGCCGCTATGCCATGACACGGGTGGCGCTGGCGCCCTGTTCACCGTTTTCGGTGTCCATGGATTTGATGCGTGAAACGGCTAAAATGGCGCGCAGCTATGGTGTCGGCTTGCACACGCATCTTGCCGAAAATAGCGAAGATATCGACTACAGCCTCGCCAGCTTTGGTATGCGGCCCGGCGATTATGCCGAGGCGGTTGGCTGGGTTGGCGCGGATGTCTGGCATGCCCATTGTGTGCAGCTGGATGCGGCAGAAATAAATCTGTTTGCCCGCACCGGCACCGGCGTTGCGCATTGCCCCTGTTCAAATATGCGGCTTGCCAGCGGCATCGCCCCGGTTCGACAGATGCTCGATGCCGGTGTCAAAGTGGGGCTTGGGGTTGACGGGTCGGCGTCCAACGACAGCGGCCATATGCTGAACGAGGCCAGACAGGCCATGTTGTTGCAACGGGTGATGCAGGGTGGTGACGCGATGAGCGCACGCGAGTCTTTGGCGGTGGCAACGCGCGGTGGTGCCGCGGTTCTGGGGCGGGATGACATTGGTGTTTTGGCACCCGGTTATGCCGCAGATATTGTTGCCTTTGATTGCCGCGGCATTGATTTTGCCGGTGCCGCCTGGGACCCGCTCGCCGCTCTGGTATTTTGCGGCCCCGGCAAAGCCGCCTATACAATCATCAATGGCCGGGTGGTTGTGGCAGATGGCAAGTTGCAGACCATGGATACGACGGCACTCCTGCGAAACCACCAGATGATGACCACCGATTTGATGCAGAAATCCGGCTTTAGCGGATAGGCTGATGATGCCGGCAAGCGCAGCGTTGCTATTGTGCAACCAGCAATTGCTGATCGCTGTCTTCTGCCTGTATGGCTGCTGGCGTGGTCGCACGGGCATCACGAATGGCGGTGCGCCCGAAAAGAGCATGCGTTGCCGTCGCCGCATTTGCCGTTACGGTTTTCGCCTGCAGACCAATTTCCGGGCTGATCGCCACGCTTGGATGATTATCCGTGCTGCACCCGCCGCCGGTGCCGGTACAGGTGCGGCTGTTAATGCCAGCCACCTGACCTGAAATGGGTGTCGCAAAGACACAAACCCCGGGCGCGCTACAGGCATCACCAACCCATCAAATGTCTGACCCTGCAGGCTGCTTGTCCAGGAACCGCTGGTACTATTACCGGCATGATCACCCCGCATATCCCCCCGATAAACCGGCAGCTGATTCGCACCTGATCGCCCTATTTGGCTGTTGTTACAATCGTTTGAGCAGCATCTTTCGGGCAATTAATAATTTATATCTAATATATTGATGGCACAGGGCTGACAAAAACGGCGCTGCTGGGGGGCAACGCCGTTTGCTGATCACTGGTCATTTTCGACCATCATGTTATGTGAGCATTTTAGTTTGGCAAAAAGCTATTTGGTTTCAGATCCGGAATGGAAGTTAAACACCGCCCCATCTTTGATACCGCTTGGCCAGCGTGCAGTGACCGTTTTCAGCTTTGTGTAAAATCTGACGCCTTCCATCCCATGGATCGAATGATCGCCAAACATCGAGGCCTTCCAGCCACCAAAGCTGTGATAGGCCACCGGCACTGGTATTGGCACATTCACCCCAACCATGCCGATATTTATCGTGCTGGCAAATTCACGCGCCGCATCGCCATCACGGGTAAAAATAGCGGTGCCATTGCCATATTCATGCGACATCACCAGTTGCACCGCCTCGTCATAAGATTGCGGCCGCAAAACCGATAATACCGGGCCAAAAATTTCGTCGCGGTAAACCGACATATCCGGGGTCACATGATCAAGCAAAGTGCCGCCGACAAAAAACCCGTTTTCATATCCCTGCAGCGACAGATTACGCCCGTCAACGACAACTTTGGCGCCATCTGATTCGCCCTGATCGATATAGCCAATGATACGGTCTTTCGCGTCTTTGGTGATCACCGGCCCCATCTCAACACCCGGCTCGTCAAACTGGCCAATTTTCAATGCCCGCACTTTTGGCGCCAGCTGTTCAACGAAACGATCTGCGGTGTCGTCGCCAACCGCCAATACCGCCGACACCGCCATACAGCGTTCGCCAGCAGACCCGTAAGCGGCGCCCATCGCCGCATCAACCGCCTGCCCCATATCGGCATCAGGCATGATGATCATATGATTTTTCGCACCGCATAGCGCCTGCACACGTTTGCCATTACTGCACCCGCGGCTGTAGATATATTTGCCAATTGCGGTTGAACCGACAAAGCTGATAGCCGCAATATCCGGGTGATCCAAAATGGCATCGACAGCTTCCTTATCGCCATTGACGACATTCAGACAGCCGTCCGGAAGGCCTGCCTCGCTGAGCAATTGCGCCAGATGTAAAGGCGCACCCGGATCGCGCTCCGACGGCTTTAAAATAAATGTGTTGCCGCAGGCAAGCGCCATCGGAAACATCCACATCGGCACCATTGCCGGAAAATTAAACGGGGTAATGCCGGCGACCACACCAACCGGCTGACGCAAAGAATAGCTATCAACCGCATTCGCCACCTGCGCCGAATATTCGCCTTTCAGCAGATGCGGGATACCACAGGCAAATTCAACCACCTCTAGCCCGCGTGCCACTTCACCACGGGCATCATCAAGCGTTTTTCCATGTTGCGCCGAAATCAGCCCGGCCAGCTTATCCAAATCCTGGATAATCAGATCACGGAATTTAAACATAACTTGCGCCCGTTTCGCCGGCGGCGTATTCGCCCAGCCCGGCAGTGCGGCTTTCGCAGCGGCGATGGCGGCATCAACTTCGCCGGTGCTCGCCAGTGGCACGGTTCCCACCACCGCGCCAGTTGCCGGATTGAACACGTCCTGTGAGCGGCCGCTGGTGCCTGCCAAAGTCGCGCCTTGAATAAAATGCATGTCGGTCATCGCCTACCCCATTTGGCTGGCGGCGGCCGCCCCAACCCTTGATTGCTTTTCCATGAAAACCTTTACTCAGATTAACGCATTTTGGCACAGGCGCAAGACCAGGCAGCTTGGTAAAATGACCATTGTTGTGATCGGAAACACAAAAACCGTTAAATCTTATATTGGCGATAGCGCAAGACCGGTTATAACTAGGCATGGAACTTTGGGTTGTTTTTGCAGTAGCCGCCGCCGCGACGCAGGCATTACGCACCGCCGTGCAACGCCGCATGACGCCGACACTTGGCAATTTAGGTGCCAGCTATATCCGCTTTTCCTATGCTTTCCCGCTGGCCTGGTTATTTCTATATATCTATATCAGCAGCACTGGCGCCGCCGTGGCGGAACTGCCAACCGGATTCTGGTTTTGGATTAATTTGGCAGCCCTGACGCAGGTTATTTTCACAATTTTACTGGGTCAGCTTTTCAGTCACCGGTCATTCGCTGCCGCTATCGCCTTTTCGAAAACCGAGGTTTTGCAAACCGCTATTTTTGAGGCGTTGATTCTCGGTGTTATCGTGACTGTGCAAACGGGCTTTGCCATTGCTTTGGGGGTTTTTGCCACCGTCCTTCTCAGCTTTGCCAAAGCCAAGCTGGCACTGGGCAATTTGCGCGCCGCCATTTTCAGTCGGCAGGTGGCGATTGGTCTGGGGGCCGGTGCCTTTTTGGGATTCTGCACGGTATGTTACGGTGCGGCGCTCAAATCCATGAATGGTGGCGACGTCATCGGCAACGCAATTTACGCCGCGGCCATCGGTGCCACAATTCAGGCTGTGTGTTTCGGCATCTATATTTTTATCGTCAGCCGCGGCCAATTTATTGCCAGTTTTACGCATTGGCGGCAATGTTCTATGGCCGGTATCTGGGCCGCTACCAGCAGTATTTTCTGGTTTGCCGGGTTTGCCTTGCACAGCGTTGCGCCGGTGCGTGCTGTCGGGCAGATTGAGCTGTTATTCAGTGTTGGATTTTCGGTTCTGTATTTTAAAGAACGCATCAGCCGGGTCGAATTTGCGGCGATTGCTTTGCTGGCCATTTCCATCATTATGGTTTTGCTTGACTGATTCCATCATCATCGCCAACAGTAGCCCTATTGACGCTGATCGTAATCGGATTTCTGCGTCATAAATGACCTCATTGCTAACATAGGCAGCACCCGGGGGAAATGTGGGCTGGGGAGACGAAAATGCCGCTGGAAATGAATCAAAATGTGTTTATCACCTGTGCCATTACCGGCTCTGGCGATACCACGTCTAAATCAGATAAAGTGCCAATCACACCGGTGGAAATTGCCGATGCAGCCATTGCCGCCGCGAAAGCTGGCGCCGCCGTCGTGCATTGCCATGTCAGGAACCCGGAAACCGGCGCGCCATCGCGCGATCCGGCGCTGTTTCGTGAAGTCACCGACCGCATCCGCAGCGCCGATATTGATATGGTGCTGAATCTGACAGCGGGCATGGGCGGCGATCTGGTTTTAGGCGGCGTCGAAACCCCATTGCCACCGGATGCAGACGGAACCGACATGGCAGGTGCCACCGAAAGGCTGGCGCATATAGCCGATTGTCTGCCGGAAATTTGCACACTTGATTGCGGCACGATGAATTTTGGCCATGGCGATTACATCATGACCAACAGCCCGGCCATGTTGCGCGAAATGGCGGCACAAATGCGGGCACTTGGTGTCAAACCAGAAATTGAGGCTTTTGACACCGGCCATTTATGGTTTGCCAAAAAACTGGTCGAGGATGGATTGATCGAAGGGCCAGCTCTGGTACAGCTCTGTATGGGGATTGCCTGGGGCGCACCGGACGATCTGAATACATTAATGGCGATGGTTAATAATCTGCCGAAAGACTGGGTGTTTTCTGCCTTTTCTATTGGTCGCAATGCTGCCGCCTATCCGGCAGCCGCGATTTTAGCTGGTGGCAATATCCGCGTTGGTCTGGAAGATAGCATCTATCTCTCGCGCGGTGTGTTTGCGACGAATGCCCAGCTTGTCGAGCGCGCCGCAACGGTTGCCACCAATATGGGGGCGTCATTGATTGGCCCGGAGGCGGTGCGTCAACAGCTCGGGCTGGTGAAACAGGCGCCAAAGCCACGCTGATCGCCGCAAAGTAGCCAACACGCTTTTTTCAAAGCGATGACATGAGGACATTACACACATGACATCAACAAATGATTTACAGCGGGTTGCGGTGATTGGCGGCGGGGTGATTGGTGGCGGCTGGGTGGCACGCTGCCTGTTAAACGGAATCACCGTCAATTTATATGATCCGGACCCGAACGCCGCGCGCAAAATTGATGCGATCATGGTCAATGCCAGAATGGCGTTTGCCAAATTGGTTGATGGTCTGGTGCCGCCCGAAGGCAAGCTGCGGTTTGCCGACTCGATCGCCAGTGCCGTTGACGGCGCCGATCTGATCATCGAGGCGGTGCCCGAGCGGCTGGATATCAAGCAATCCGTCTATCACGATATTGAGGCGGCGGCGGCTGATACGCTGATTGCGTCGTCAACATCCGGCATCCTTCCCAGTGATTTACAGGCGCATATGGCGCAGCCAGACAGACTGCTTGTGGCGCATCCGTTTAATCCGGTCTATCTGCTGCCATTGGTTGAACTTGTCGGCGGCGCCAAAACCAGCCATTCGGCGATTGACAAGGCCAGTCAGATGTTTCGGCAGCTTGGCATGCACCCGCTTCATGTCCGCACCGAAATCCCGGCGTTTATTGCCGATCGTTTCCTCGAAGCTGTGTGGCGCGAAGCCCTGTGGCTGGTCAATGACGGCGTTGCCACAACAGCGGAAATTGATGACGCCATCAGATATGGCTTTGGCCTGCGCTGGGCGCAGATGGGGCTGTTTGAAACCTATCGGGTGGCCGGCGGCGAGGCAGGCATGGCGCATTTCATCGCGCAATTTGGCCCCTGCCTGCAATGGCCATGGACAAAATTAACCGATGTGCCGGATCTGACAGACGAACTGGTCAATAGGATTGCCGATCAGTCGGATGCCCAATCGGCAGCCTATTCAATACGCCAGCTTGAACAGATCAGGGATGATAATCTGGTGGCCATTTTGCGGCAGCTGGAACAGCGTAACTGGGGTGCCGGACAAACTGTCCGCAGCTGGCAGGAGCAGTTAAATGCAAGCGCCATCCGCAGCATGCCTGATCCAACGCCGCTGATCCGCAGCTATGAAACAACGGTGCCACAGGACTGGGTCGATTATAATGGTCACATGACCGAGCATCGCTATCTTGAGTGTTTTTCCCATGCCACTGATGAAATTATGCGGCAAGCCGGTGTTGACGATGCCTATATCGCCGCCGGTGGCAGTTTTTTCACTGTAGAGACGCATATTTGCCATATCGACGAGGTGATGGCTGGCGCGCCGATTTATGTCGACACCCAAATTCTGTCTGTCGCTGGCAAAAAAATGCGGCTGTTTCACCGGCTCTATGATACGTCCGGCACGCTTCTCGCCACCGGTGAACATATGCTGCTGCATGTGGATATGACACAGCGGCGGGCCAGCCAGCCAACAGCATTGGTGGCCACAAAACTAGCTAAAATGGCAGCTGGTCATGCCACGCTTGCAATGCCTGATGCGGCGGGCCGCGCTGTTGGCATGACGCGATAGACACAACAAACGCA
>Ga0182095_1172035_pt1 | contig 10731 bp, 3 predicted proteins | sample 041ome_19_FD_127784 | JGI IMG/M metagenome (GOLD analysis project Ga0182095, IMG submission 127784) | Metatranscriptome of coastal salt marsh microbial communities from the Groves Creek Marsh, Georgia, USA - 041412BS metaT (Metagenome... | ecosystem: Environmental > Aquatic > Marine > Intertidal...
CAAACATGAATAACACCCACAATGGCGCGCGCGCTATGCGGTCGGCAATCACGCGAAGCTTTACAAACCCAGTCGGCGACGTATCTGATGATGGCGACGATGACGTCGACGTTTACGACGCGCCAAGCGGGGGATATCGATCTGGAGAGCATCCATGCGATTGGTGTGAGTGGGTTTGAGGAGCTGTGTCGACGAGATGGGCGATTTGAGGCGCATGCGAAGGGGTTGTTTTCGACGCGCGCGGCGGAGGGCGCGAGGCGCGAGGCGCGGGACGCCGAGTCGAACGCGGCGACGTCGAAGCTTGTGCGTGCGTATTTGAGGCTTTTATCGGGGTATTTTACCGAACGTGCGGCGAGTAAGACGATTGAGTATTTGATACGGCGGTTTAAGATTCATGTGTATGATGTGGATGATTTGATTGCGTGCGCGATGCCGTGGCACGGGACGGCGGAGTTTGTCAAGGTCGCGCAGACGTGTCAATTGGAGAATAGTAAGCACTTTAAATGGTTGTCTGGGGTGAAAGAAACCGGTGCGGCGCCCCCGAGAGATGCGCTTGCGGTGCGATGTTCAAAAGATAAGGCATTTTTTACGTTTTGTGCGCAAAGTGCCGCGGAAATGGCGACGACAAAGGTACGACGACGAATGCGAATGATGAAAGCGCGCGACGCGCGCCTTGTGTTTTTAGTAGTTCCACTTTGGTTGAAGCGTCCAATCACGCCGTCGCATGCACTCGTGTATTCGAACCGGGATGGATTGTCAACTGGTGTGGTATATTTGATCGCTTGATCTAAGTACTGGCATTGTCGGCGTTTGTTTCTTTCGCTCGCAACGTACTGCGCTCGCGGTGAAGCGTAACGCCTAGAGTGCCGGCGCACATCTTTGTTGTATCTCGCGCGTTTGTGTGTGTGTATGTGTGTGTGTATGTGTGTGTGCATAGCACCCGTGATGTTCTCTGACTGATTGTGTGTTTTTATTATTTTCGTTCGCTTTGCAGGGTAACGTGGGGTCGACGTCGGCGTTTTACGCCGTATTGTTGACAGAGGCTATCGGCGTGATGAAGGAGGTGGATTCGAGCATCACGACGCGACTCTTACCGTACCTCGAAGCCGGTCTCGCGTCGGCAGCGAATGCAGAACAGTTTGCAGGCGCCCTTATGGTGGCTACGCAGCTCGCTGCGCGAACGGACATGGCGGAACCGCTCGTGGAGGCGTTGATTGAAGGCATCGCAAAGGGGTCGCGCGTGCCGTTGCATTCGCAAGCGCTGCAAGCGTTATTTGCGATTTGTCAGACGCAGCGCGTGAAGACTTTGCCCGAACGTGCGTTTAAGCACTTGGTAAAAATCCCAGAATTGGAAGAGTTAATCGCGGACTTGGTGCACAGTTACAGAGCTGATGCATTTTCAATTCCGCTGGTGCGTTCGCTCGCCGAATTCGTCGACGTGCACGCGAATTACGAGCGCGTCTTGCGAGGCGTGATTGAAAAGGTGCCGTTGCATGGCAAGCACTTCATGGTGATGATGCCTATTTTGCTGAAAACATCCAAGAAGGGCGGCGCGGAGGCGGCGACGGTTAAGTCTCTCTTGATTCTTGCGGATCAAAAGCATCCAGTGGCGACGAGCGAAGCCGTGGATTTCATCATGCGCGGCGCTGTGGCAAAGAAAAAGAATGACGCGCACGGCGAAAACACATCAAAGAAAGACAAGTTGGTCGCCTCGGAAGAAGACGCTTCGTTTCTGCGCTCGGTACTTCTCGGTTCCGCATCTGCGCCCATGTCTGGTCACGCGACGTCGATTCACGCCGCGCTCGATCACCCCAACGCGAGCATGCGGGAAAGCGCCATCGCGCAACTCGCTCAGCTTGACACTGAAGTTGAGAAAGACGGCGAGCCTCCTTCTGCGATCAAGCGTAATTCAGCACTAGGCCCAGCCATGTTGCGACGCGTGTCTGATGACGATCCTCGAGTGGCGGCGGCGGCGATGGAGCTCGAAGCGCTTCGTCGCATGGTGAATGACGACGGCGCGCTGTTTGCTGCAGCCAAGGCGCGTTTGGCCGTGTCAGCCACCGCTCTCGCGGCCGGAAGTGCAAAAAGTGATGACGAGCGTCGCGTAGCAAAGAAAGCTTTGCGACTTACGCTCGGCGTGCTCTCGAAGTCTGAGATGGACTCGTCGCCGTCCGCGCTCGCTGGTAGAGCCGCGGCGTTGGCGTTGGAGTACTCGCTCTTCTCTACATCGAAATCGAGCAAGAACGTCACCAAGGCGGCGCTTGCGGCGATTCGCGCCTGTAATCACCCTGCGCTGGACAAAGTTCGCGGAGATGACGTTCGCGGTGTCATGGAAAGCGATAAGAAGGATGGCTCGTACGGCGCCGCGTGCAACTCCGCCGTGCTCGCCGCGTTTGCCAGCTCTTTATCGAGCGCCAACAAAACTTGGATGAATGAAGAAGGGAAAGACGATCGACAACTTTGGATTCAGGAAAGTTTCAGGGATGCCAACAACGTTGGACGAGTGACGCTTCTTTTGGCGTGCAAACTAGCCGTCGAGGAGACGTCTGGCAAAAGCGGCGCGGCAGCGGCGGCGATTCGCGCCGCGGCTTGGAGTACCGTTCGAGAACATTGGACCTACGGTGTCGGCAATACAAATGGCATCACGTTTGATGAATTCGTGGTCAGTGACGTCGTAGATGCGGAGGAAATTCAGAAAATGGTGGTGAGTCATTCATCCGCTGGCAAGTACGTTTCATCGTGCGCTCGTGGGCTTTTGCGTGCGTTACTCGCCGCTTTACCGAAGAAGGCGAAAGACGAGGCGGATAGTATCTTGCCAGAGTGCTTCAAACAACTCGCAATGACGAGCGCGAAGGATAGCGACGCGTTTGATGTCGCAATCGGAGAGCGTTTGAAGGATGTCCTCGACGCATGCGATAGGTGCTACGGGACGTCTGGCGCGAGCGCGTTTTTATCCGCGCGTTTTGCCGCGGATCCGTCAGTGGTAGATCCGCGCGTGCAAGTCGCCGCGCTCGAACTCTGTCAAAGCACATCGACGGTGCCGTCAATTGCGCCCGTGATTGTTGCCGCGGCATCGTCTGTGTCACCCGTGCGCGCCGCCGCCGCCGCACTTCTGGGCGCGTTCTCTCGAGCCAAAAGTGTGAATCCAGTTGTAAAGGCCATCGTTGCTGCGGCGGAAGAGATATCACTCAAGGGTGCATCGAAGCTGTGTGAAGCTATCGAACACGGTATCAGTGCCGCGAAGTCGCCGAAGTCTGAGCTCGTCTCCTTTTTGGAGCCGGTGCAGGAAATGACCACGGCGGCGATACCGATGATGGACGCGTACGGCGCGCGATGCTTAATTGCTTCAACGCGTGGCTTTGGTGACGCAGGTGCGAAAGCGGACGTATTATTACCAGTGCTCTCTTGGTCTTTAGATTCCATGGCGAATGACACGAACGCCAAGGCTGCGCTAGTCGTGGAAATTTTGCAAGCGTACACACCAGATTACGCGTCGACGTTTGGCAAAGATGGTGGCGAAGGCTGGGCGCTTTTGATGCGATGCATGGTGCCGCCCAGCCCGCCGGCCGTTCGCGCTGCTGCATTCAGCTGCGCGACGCCCGAGTTTGCGCACGCGCTGAAAACTGACCCAAAGGCTCAGCTCTTTAAGATTTTGTTCAACGCCGTCAACGCCGACGCAGATGAAGTGTCCAGAAGAGAGGCGCAGGTTGCCGTCGACGCACTCACAATTGACGCGAGCGATGTCGTTAAGACGTTAGAATCTGCACTGTCAAACGCGCCAGCTTCTGCTCCTGCGAAAAAGAAGGGCAAAACCGCGAGTGCAAAGTCGGATTCGACCGTCATGCTGGGCAGCCAAGAACTGGTGCAAGCCGCAGTCACGGCTCTTGAGGTTCTCGGTTGGAAGATTGACAAGACGGAACACCTCGACAAGCTTGTCGAGCCGTGTCAGCACTTTTTGGAAGCACTTTTAAATGAAGCTGCCGCTCGTGCGAAGAAAAACGACGACGACGATGATTCGGATTCAGACTCTGAGGACTCTGACGACGAATCTGGCGTCGCCGCGGGAGGCTACATCGAAGCACTTACTTTGCGCACATTAGAATCACTCGCTCTCGCAAAGGTGAAGAGCAAAGCGTGGGATGTCCCACTCATCATCCGCGCCGTGCGTGAAGTTTCGGAAGGCGCGGCTCGAAGTGCGGCTTTAGCTTGCCTCGCGCAAGTGGCGCACGCGTCTCCAGACGCCGTTCTTCAGCACATGTTTGAAGTCGGTTCGGCATTATCCGATCGAGCGGCGGCCCGTGACGACGTTTTGTCGCAGCGCGCCTTAGAAAACGCGTTGACAGCTGTCGTGCCGGTGTGGTTGAAGAGCGGTGAAAGTTTGGCCAACGTTGTCAGCCGGCTCATTGACTCTCTTCCGAGCGCTCCGCCGCGGCGACGAGCGCCCATTTGCGCCGCGCTCATCCGAGCTTCGCCAGTGGGCGAGGCGCTACCAGTGATCATTTTGAACATGCTTCGTCGTACGAAGTCCCTAGAAGAATCTGCACGCGAACTTCGTGTCAAGTCTTTTACAGTAGACGCCGTTGACGTGCCAGTCGGTGACGAAGACGCGTGGGTCGGCGAACTCCTTTCGTCTCTTCTCGCGTGCGAATCGCCCGTGGACTCCGTCACCGCATTAGTCACCGCACTCAAGGTACGTTTCATCGCTCGTGTTTCTCTTCTTTTTCTCGACCATTTCTATGATGAAAGATTCTTTTGTGTCAGGATTCTGACTCCGTTGATGAGACATACGAATCTGCTGCTTTCCTTCTGAGACATGTTTTGTTATCATTGCATTCGTCGTTCGCGAGCCAAGCACGCGTACTAACCAATTTCTTCGTATCGTCATTAGGAATCTTCTGCTGACGGCGCCCGTATCGTGCGCATGTGCGCGGAAACGAGTGCGAAACACTTGTCAATGCCGCAGTTTATTCGCGCCCAAAAGCGCGTCGCCGATGTCGAAGACGCGGAGCGACTCCAAACCGGCTACGCCGCGTTGGCAGAATCTGCGATTGTGCTCTTACAATCTGCAGCGGCGATTGAAAAGTCGCCATCAAAGTCGAAATCTTCCAAGTCACCGGTGAAGAACGCCGCCAAGGCGGAGGCGAGCGGGCAAAACTTGTTGAGCGCGCTCGATGGTTTGCTCGCGCCTGGCCCATTCTTGAGCGCTCTGACGCCGCTTCTCGCGCACAAGGAGGGACGAGTTCGACGTAAGGTGCTCGCTCTCGTCACTGATCGTTTGCAAAATGGCGAACGTGACACCGCGGGAGGAGATGGCGCCGAAGCAGCCGCGGGTGTCGCCTTGATTCAACAATTGTCGGCATTGATTCAATCCGCGAGCGCGACGACGTCGCAAGCCGCGCTCGTGTCTTTAGAGGCTGCCGCGGTTCGCTTCACATCGAGCAAGGATGTCACGAAGGCTCTCATTGGTGTCATCCCGGCGGTGATTTCTCGTCTCGGTGCCGATTCGCAAACGCTCGCGGCATCGTCCGCGCTGTCGCTCGCGACGCTCGCCAAAGTGTTAGGCATTCGCATGGCGCCCGTCATCAACGCCGCTGTCCCAGCGCTCATTAAAACCACTACATCCGCCGCCGATTCGTTCAGTAGCGACGGAAACAAACACGGTGACGATGGGAACGAAGACATGCTTGTCGTTCACGCGTGCATCGCTGCGATTCGCATGTTTGTCAAGCATCTCGCGGGGTTCATGTCGCCATTTTTAGCCGACGTCATCAACGTGGCGTTGCACCCCGCCGTGGTGCCAAAGACTGGTGCGCCAGAAGTTACCGGTGACGTCAAGGCTGTGCACGAGTTGGCTTTATTGCTCCGACAAGAGCTTCCGACAACGATTGAGTTGCGTTTGTTAGTGCGACCATTGGTGGATGCGTGGGATTCGTGCGTCGCGCACCAGGGCGCCGACGGCGCCGCTTCGTGCGCCGCCCTCTTGGAGATTATCGCCGCCGCTGGTGACGTCGATAACGCATCGAACGCCCATCGGCAGCAACTCTTCATCGTGGTACTACGCGCGTTGGATATTCGGCGACATGCGCCTGTGGGTGCGCCGGAAGCGGCGCTGGATGCTGTCGAAGGCGCCGCCGTCCAGGCATGCGTATCGCTCGCGCTCAAATGCACCGAAAGCGAGTTTTTACCCTTCTTCTTGCAATGCGTCGAGTGGGCGCGTGCGCGCTCTGGCGAGACCGAAGTCACTCGAACGCGCCTCGCCGCGTTGTTCCGTCTCGCAGCATCGCTTGCGGATGAGCTTCGGTCAGTGTTTGTGCCGTTTTTCCGTCACTTGCTCGATTTAGCCGCTGCCGCGCTCGACTCGGATGCGGACCCGACGAGCAGCAAGAAGAAGCGAAAGAGCTCGAATTCAGAGCTCGTCGCCCAAAATGATATTTGGCGCATGCGCAAGTGGACGTTAGGCGCATTGCGCCGATGCTTCCAGTACGATAGCGTCGGTTTTATGGATTCCAACCGGTACAACCTATTGTACCCGCTCGTCGCGGCGCAACTCAAGGCGTCGCCGCCCACGGATTCTGACGAAAGCGACTACGAACACTTTATGGATGAAGATTCGTTTGGAGCCGAAGCGGTGGCGGCGTGCTCATCGCTTCTTGCTGCCGCACCTGATGATGCGCATTGGAAACCTTTACATCGCGCCATTCTCATGACGGGTCGCGAAGAACTCTCGCGAAGCAAATTCTTGACGATTAAAACCATCGATCAAGTGGTGGATAAATTACAAGAGGAGTATCTCGCGCTGTTACCCGAAGCGATTCCATTTATGGCGGAGCTCATGGAAGATTTCGATACCGAGATTGAGCTGGAGACGCGCAAATTGACGAAGCGATTGAGCGCGCTTTCGGGTGAGGATTTGAAGTCGTTGATGCGGGACGGGTTCACGCCAAAGGGTAAAAAGGATGAAGATAAAGACGACGAGGACGACGATGATGATAACGACGACGACGAGTCTGAAGAGTCTGATTACTAGCCACTACATAGTCTATACATTGAATACTACAATACGATTGTTCCCTAAAATTCTAAATCTTGCTCCGTCATGTTTGAAAGATAAAAGCTGTTGAAGTCGACGCGCTCGATGAATCCAACCGCGGCTTCGCTCGATGTCACGCGTACGCGGAAGCAAAGCTGCGTCATAAGCGCGCGAAACTTGGCGTGGATCTGCTGTGCACTGGCGTACGCTGGACCATCGGTGAGTAACGTTTCCGCTGTACGCGCGCTAAAGAGCGCTCCTAAATCCAGCGCGAGCTGCAAGCCATCCTCGACGAGCGCCTTGAGCGCCGTGTCCACATGTCGTAAGAAGCACGCCTCGTGCACGCGCGCGCAGTACCGCTCCACGACAGCGCGCAAATCATGCAAATCGCGCGGAACGATGTTTCCTTGCGCGTCGCGAACATGCGTATTCAAAAAGCGCCCGGCGCCGAGATGCACCGCTTCAAAGACATGCCCGTACAGAGCGTCTATAAAGTGTTGAAACTCAGTCACCAAGAGGGATAATTTTCGAAGACGCCTCGAACGAAGATCCAGATTCGTTTGCGTGGTGTTTCTGAGCGCGTTCGAACGACTGCTTGCGTGTAGGAGCGCAGAACACGCGCGCACCGCTCGCGCACCATGGCAAATTTGCAACAACGCGACTTGAGAGTGGGACAACGCGTACTTTTCATTCATCCCAACAAACGCCAAATTCAATGGCCACGGAAGCGCGTACTCACACGTTAACCCACTGCACAAGTTGAGGTTGAATGCATCAAACGTCATGCCATCATCGTCGTTTTCACGCATGGACAGACGCTCACACAATGGATGCTCGTTCAATCCGACGTCTTGCAACGCGTCCTCGAGAACGCCGCGCGCGATGTGTTGACTCGAGCGAATGATTTTCGCTCTCGTATCCGCGCACGCACGTTCAAGGCCGCGTACGATACCATCGAAGAATGCGCTCTCACCACCTAAAGTAAAGCGTACGACAGCGTTGAAGTGCGCTTCAAATGCGAGGTGGTCAAAGAACACCGACATGGTAAAGCGTCCAATGGATAAGCATTGTCGCTGGACGATTTCGCTCATCTTGTGCCTGAGAAGCACAGGAAGCGGGGTTCCAAAGGCAGTGTCCTCGGCGATATCTTCGTCGTCGACAGCTGCGCCGCGGTGCTCGATCGCGTCCTCTTGCGGGGCTACAATTGTTATTGCGTTAGGCGGCAGTGCAGTATCAAGCGCTGTATCCTCCATCTGCGGGGCGGTAACCATTGGATCGAAGGTTTCTTCGTGGACCTCGCTGGCGATATTTGACAAGGTTGACACGATGCCGGTGTCCGATATTTCGGCGGTGGCAACATGCGTGATAGATAGCGGTACAACGACGTCGTCGTCGTCATATGCCGCGGCGGTCTCAACGCTTTCGAACGGCAAGACAATCAATTCGCTCGGAGGTGCGATCGTTAAGCCCGCGCTCATGACATCTGCGAGTTTCACCACTGCAGCTTCTTCATGTTCTGACTCCATGCGTCGTATAAACGCGAGGCGTTCGTCAGACAGCGCGAGCCGGGCATTTTGCCATTTGAACCACCGCAACCTTGCGTCTTCCTGTCGCACGTGAAGTTCTGTTTTAGCCATTTGTTCTGCGAGCTTACGTTGCTCTTCAGCGCGATGCTCTTCGGCTTTAGCTTCGAGCCAAGCGCGCTCATCTGCAATGCGACGTTCTCGTGCCTCAATTCGACTCGCTTCTCGTCGCTCTAACTCTTCAAGCTGTCCTTCACGTTTTTCCTTTTTCGCCGCGGCAGTCGCGTTGAGACGTTGAAGGCGCTCTTCTTCTCGCGCCTGAATCGCTATGCGTAACGCATCTACGTTCTCTACGCGTTTCATTTCAGCCTCCTCGGCGTGAGCGGTTCGTTTTGCTTGCATGTCTTTGAGACATTCGCGAGATAGCACCAAGACGCGTGACTCCAACAGTCGCACTCGATTTCTCCAGTCACGTGTGTGTTGTTCAGTGTACGCATCAAAAGACGACGTGCTCTCAAATGCATCTTTTATAGCTCGTGTAAACTCCCGAGTCTGCGGCAAACGTTGAAGGATGCGCAATTGTAAACCAGCGAGAAGAATATCATTCTCGAGCCCAGACGTCACGTCTTGTGCCATGCCAGCTCGAACACGTGCGAGGTGAAGCGTTGCAGTCTCCACGAAATCCGGTGAATCGTGGAATGGTCCACCGAGCCAACACGGCACCGCTCCATCAACGCGACACTCGTCGAACGTGCGCAAGTTGGACCACGACGGTGCACACTCGATGAGAAACTCGTTTGCGGCGTCGCTCGCAGTGGCAGAATATAGCCAAGACATGACGCCGTCGATGATAGGCTTCATCGCTCTCGCGTAGATATACTGTATTAACGCTGATTCTTCGTCCTCTACGTGCGAAAGCGACGCTTGCAAACGTTGAAGGAGCTTATCGTGCGACACCGCGTGTGTTTCGAGTGACCGTTCAGACGCCAACAAGTGGAACATGACGTCAATTTGATGCCGCACGCGTTTCGTATGCACCGTGAGCTCTAGCAGCGTGATGTCGGGTGCTTCGGTGGCATGCATCGACGTCGACAATGACATCGATGCGCCGTGGCTTGAACGAGTACACTCTTCGCTTTCGCTGCATCGACGTTCCGCCGTCGCGTCCGCCATGGAATACAACGCCGCCGCGTGCGCACGAAAAATCTCTTCGAGTGCGTTCGCAACTGGACGCATGTATGGCGTGCAAAGCTCAGAAACGACGTAACGTAGCTCGCAGCGACGCTCGGCGGACGTCGCGAACGTCTTCAGTACGTTTTGAAACGCGCGAGTGGAGCTCGCTTGGAATCGCATGGAGACTCGTCCATCCGCCGCGGCCGCCGCGGCTAACATAGCCGCGCTAGTTTCACACCCACTGAGCGCCGCGAGTGCGACGTGCACGCAATCGCGTTCGCTTGCGATCACGGTTTCGCTTTCAAGCTCTTTGATTGTGCGAAACGAACGCCTATACGCGATGTCAAATGCTTCCGCGTCCAAAGCCGACGAGCGGGACGGCGCCAGCGACGAGTCCCACCCACGTCGTTCCGCGATTGGAACGTCAACCGCGCGTAACCATTGATTGGCGGATTCTATTTCTAGTGCTTCTGCGTCGACAACGACGTGCGTGGTCACGCCATCGTCGTCTACTTTGGTGTCGTCGCCGCTGGCGACGTTGGCGCTATCGATGTCGTCCTCGTCGTCGCTCTCAGCTTCAACAAATCCAAACGTCGACGCCACTGGCGCGAGCCCGAACACCGCACCGCGCTGCAAGCCCGGCAGAGTGAACATGTCACGCGCCGTCGCCACCGCCCCCTCATCCGCGCGCGCGCTCGCGGTCGCGAGCGTATCCGTACGTAACCGACCGACGTCTGGCGTCGCGCTCCACCTCGATACGCTCGTCTTCGCCGCCGCATCCCCTGCGTTCGTCAACACCTCAACACCCGCGAGCGCCGACCGCACACCACTCGCCGCGACGTCCTCAACGCGCTCGCTCGACGCACACAGCGCGAATAATACGCGAAGTACGCCCTCACGCGTCTCTTCGTCGCTCGACGTTGACTCTCGCCGCAGCTCATCCACCGCTGCATCCAACGCTCGCGCCGCGTCCTCACCGCGCACGCGCAACGTGCGTAAATACAC
>Ga0182095_1232336_pt1 | contig 10715 bp, 6 predicted proteins | sample 041ome_19_FD_127784 | JGI IMG/M metagenome (GOLD analysis project Ga0182095, IMG submission 127784) | Metatranscriptome of coastal salt marsh microbial communities from the Groves Creek Marsh, Georgia, USA - 041412BS metaT (Metagenome... | ecosystem: Environmental > Aquatic > Marine > Intertidal...
AATTCCCTGTTACGGACAATTAATTTCCCTGTTATTTTTTGAGGTCAGTTCTATAAAATCCCAATAAACATTGGGTATTTGATCAAGATTAGGCGTTTCAAAACATCAAAAAAAGAAAAATTCCCTGTTAATTTCCCTGTTAATAGCGAAAAACAGGGAAAAACCAACCCTCGCTAAATCACCGGCTGAGGTTTAGCGGAAATTATCGCTGATATTAGAGGTGATGTAGGGCATCATTCGCAAAGCACCGTTGTAAATCCCTGAAATTGCGCAGGAATAGCGCCAGAAATAACAGGAACAGGAATGGGCAGAATGTGGTGGCGGACAGACAGGGATTCGAACCCTGGAGACGGTCTCCCGCCTACACACTTTCCAGGCGTGCGCCTTCGACCACTCGGCCACCTGTCCATTAGCGGGGTTTAGCCCGACCACTGGGTGATTTGCAAGAGGCTTGTGCCACCATTAAAAAGCGACAAAACCCAAGTCTTCAAAATCCTATAAGGTGTTTGAAGGAAAAAAAAAGCTTCTGCGTATTGCGCCGGGCTTGTAAATCTTTCGTGCCACAGACAATGCCGCGCAACACAGAAGCAGAACACCAATCGATGCGGAAGTTGCTCGAAAACGAGCACATCGCTCATCAAAACCGATACACTGCCCTTCTGCGCTCAATCTCTGGTCTATTTTTCAAAACCGCGCGTCCTTTATAAGACTCCGAAAGGTTAACCGTAAATAATCAGCCGTTTTTTGACCTATTTACACCACCGGCCAGCGCTTCTGGGTTTCGGAGCCAAATATCGCGTTGAACAAAGGGCATCTCAATCCCTTCGGCCTGGAACACGGCCGCAATCTCATGATTTAAATCTGTTTTCACGCTCAACATCGCATTCACATCGCGCAGAATAGCTCTGATTTCAAAATTCAAACTGCTGTCACCAAAGGCGCTAAAAACCACATATGGGGCAGGATCACCCATCACCAGCGGGTGTTTCCCTGCGATCTCTAATAATAGCCGTTCCACATGTTTGGTATCCGTTCCATAGGCCACGCCAACGGGAACAATAACCCGGCCCAAAGTGTTGCCGCGGGTGTAATTCGTGACCACACCAGCAACCAGATCCGCATTTGGAACAATAATGTCACTGCGATCAAAAGTTTCGATCCGCGTGGAGCGAACAGAAATATTGCGCACATAACCCATTTTTCCGCCCACCTCGATCCAGTCGCCCTCACTCACTGGGCGCTCAATCAATAAAATAATGCCCGATACAAAATTTGACACGATATTTTGTAAACCAAAGCCGATGCCAACCGATAACGCACCCGCAACGATGGCCAGAGATGACAGATCGATCCCAATCGAAGAAATTGCAACCAACGCGGCCAGAAAGATGCCGATATATCCGATTCCAGATACCAGAGCCGTTTGCGCGCCCGGATCAATCGATGTTTTTGGCAGCACGGAAGCTTTCAACGCCGATTGAACAAACCGGGTGGCCATATAGCCCGCGGTAAAAATGATGACAAATGTTAAAAACTCTCCAGGTGACAGGCGCGTTTCACCAATTTGAACACCGCTCAACACCTGGCTCCAAAGCTCTATCAGATCAACCGCCCGCGCCCCCCAAATAAGCGCAAAAACTGGAAGCGCCAACAAAAGGAACGAAAAGCCAATTAAAATCGGCAACAACGCATCCTTGCCGGCTCCGGCCTTGCCGAGGAAAACTTCATATGTATCGCTCACCAAGCGCTGCAAAACCAAAATTGAAGCCAACAAGCCAAGCGTGAGCACAAACGGATACAGCAAAGCATTGGCCGCGTTCATATAGCCCAGCGCACCAGCCAAGATGGCAATGATCGCAACGAAACGAGACACCCGTCTGAGCAACCACATCATCGTTTGGTAAAGCGGAGCTGTTTTCTCTACAGACGCGCCAAGCGCGGCCGCCTCCTCAGCGCTTGCAACCGGTTGTTGCGCCAAACGCATCAAAATCAACGCTGTTAAAACCAAAAGTGGAAACGTCCAAATCACCAGAACATGCGGTGAGCTGGCTTCATAATGCGCGACCAGATCCAGCACCGCATGAATAATAAAAACAACTGCCAAGACACCGACCAATCGGGCATTGCGCTCGTCATTCTGTTTGCCATCCGCGATTAGAACCGCTGTTTCCCCTACGAATAAGCGTTGCCCTAGCCAGAACGCACCAAAAATCCAGGCCGCCCAATAATGATCAAGCGCCCGCTCGATCAGCAACGTGCCCTGAAATCCCAAAAAGCCGTTTTCCAACAGCGTCAATAAAAGAAAATGCAGCCCCGACGCCTTCACCACAGCGATCACCAGCGTGCTTAAAAACCCAGTGCTGGAGACCAAACCTTGGCGTTGATAAATCAGATCTCTGCTCAGCCGCTGTACTATGCGCGGCGCGGCAAGCAGCAAGAGCAGCGCGATAAGAAGGCTTAACACGAAAGAGGCAAGAAGCTGCTTCCCCGCCAGCAGAGTCAGCGCAAGCGGTATCGTTTCAAACGTTTCCCCAAGTAAGCCGCCCAGAATATCGCTGAGCTCAAGCAAAGCTTTAGGCCAAGCCACAATCGAAAGCGGGCTTTTTGACAATTCGAACAAAGCTGATTTTTGTTCAGCTCGGATCAGTTGATCGATTTCCTTGACCAGCCCCTGCGCCTTACTCAGGGCTTCTTGGGCTTGCGCAACGGGCAGTTGCAGCTTTGCCAAATCCGCGTTCAACGCCCTTCGGCGCTGCGCCAAAGGATCGCTCTGCCCCTCCGCTGGGGGGTCGCCAAGCGCTAATATTTGTTCCTGTAAAGTCGCAATACGGCCCGAATTCGCTTCGCTCGCCCGGATAAATTGATCCCGCCAATTCGCAACCAAACCGCGCAGGCTTTCCGAAACGTTCTGTTGCAAAATTTGCCGTTCGACGTAGGCAGACTCAGAGCTCCATCGCGTATAATCCGGTAGGCTCGATTGGGCGAAAGCGGCTAGGTTGAGACCCATCCAGATAAACCACAGCAGGCCCCAAGCCCATAATTTAGCGACCGCCTTCACGGGGTTTCGTACACTTCTGGCACGACGCGCGTCGCCTCTTCGAGCCATTCAGGGACCGGCAAGCCCTTCTCACGCAAAAACTTACGATTAAACAGCTTTGACTGATAACGCGCGCCAGAATCGCAAAGAATGGTTACAATCGTATGTCCGGGGCCCAATTCGCGCGCCATGCGCATCGCGCCCGCCACGTTGATCCCTGACGACCCGCCCAAACATAAGCCTTCATGCTGCATCAGATCAAAAACGATCGGTAGCGCCTCGTGATCACTGATCTGATAGGCAAAATCCGGCTGAAACCCTTCTAAGTTTGCAGTCACACGCCCCTGCCCGATACCTTCCGAAATAGACCCGCCTTCAGACTTAAAAACGCCCTCGGTGTAATAGGAATAAAGCGCCGCCCCCATCGGATCAGCCAACCCGATTTTAACGCCTTTCGGCTGCAAGGCTGCCGCAACGCCAGACAGCGTTCCCCCAGAACCGACAGCACAAATGAACCCATCTACCTTGCCCTCGGTTTGCTCCCAGATTTCAGGACCCGTGGTTTCAATATGCGCCTGACGATTGGCAATATTATCGAATTGATTGGCCCAAATCGCACCATTTGGACTGGTTTTAGCAATTTCAGCCGCTAAGCGCCCGGAATACCGCACATAATTATTTGGGTTTTTATACGGGACCGCGGGCACTTCAACCAACTGCGCCCCAAGCAGACGCAACGCGTCTTTTTTTTCCTGGCTTTGGGTATCGGGAATTACAATCACCGTTTTGAAACCCATTGAGGCTCCAACCACGGCCAATCCAATCCCCGTATTCCCAGCAGTCCCTTCAACGATAACGCCACCGGGGCGAAGCATGCCTTTTGCGATTGCATCTTTGATGATGAACAAAGCTGCGCGATCCTTAACAGATTGGCCAGGATTGCGGAATTCAGCCTTTCCTAAAATCGTACATCCGGTTTCCTCGCTGGCATTTTGCAGCTTGATCAATGGCGTATTGCCAACCAAATGCTCTAAGGCAGGCGCATATTGCATGAAACCCCTTTCAATTCGACCGTGTGTGCCAACCCCATAGTGGCTCTGGGCCCATAACTCAAGCGAAAGCCCCGCTACGCTATTGCAGTTTAGCGACGCTCGGGCTGTTATATAGACTATAGATCAGACGCACCTGTTGAAAGACATAGATAAAGATCACACCACCTTACGCACCCAAAAAGCGGCTATCGGTTGGTCACGGTAATCTGCGTCACGTCACAATTGCTGGTCGAAAACGTTGCCGCGCAAGATGTCAGGTAAAAATTCCACATGCGGCGAAAGCGCTCATCAAATCCCAAAGCGGCCACTTGATCCCATTTTTTATTAAACACATCATGCCAGCGGCGCAGGGTTTGCGCATAGCTTTCGCCAAATTCTAAGGATCGGACCACATTCAGACCGGCGGTTTCAATCTCGGTTCTCAAAGCGCTCGGACTGGGCAGCATTCCACCCGGAAAAATATATTTCTGAATGAAATCCACGCCTCTTTGATAGACATCCCAGCGCGCATCTTGCACCGTTATAATCTGAAGCGTCGCATGCCGCCCTGGTTTCAAACAATCGCGCAAAACTTTAAAATATGAAGGCCAATATTTTTGACCCACAGCTTCAAACATTTCGATGCTTGCAATCCCGTCATATCGCCCGGTTTCATCCCGATAATCTTGCAGCTTGAACTCTACCAAATCGGACAGACCCAGAGCTTTAATGCGCTCGCGGGCAAATACAAGCTGCTCTTTGCTCAAGGTCAGGCCGGTTACCCTTAATCCATGCTCTTTGGCGGCATATTCTGCAAATCCACCCCACCCGCAGCCAATTTCTAAAATATGATCTCCCGATTTTACATCCATCTGTTCGACCATCGAGGCATATTTTGCCAATTGCGCATTTTCCAAACTTTCTTGTCCGGTTTTGAACAAGGCAGAGGAGTAGGTCATCGTCTCATCAAGCCATAGTTGGTAAAAGTCATTGCCCAAATCATAGTGGTAGCTGATATTTTTCAGCGCTTGTTTTTTTGAATTGCGTTGCAGCCAAAATCGAAATTTTTCATAGAAACGCACCAACGCCATTCCGGGAAATCCATCATAGAGATCATCATTGTCTGCGTGAATCAAATCCATAAACGCCTGCAAGTCTGGCGTGCTCCACCACTGATCCAGATAGGCATCACAAAACCCCAAATCCCCCTCGCGGATCAGGCGCGCAAAAATATCAGGATTGTGAATATTTAACTGCGCGATCGGGCCCTTGTTTCTGCCAATCGCCCGAAACACGCGGCCATCGCTTAACGCAAAGTCCAACTGGCCAAAATTCATATTGCAAGCCATATCAAACACTCGCGAAAAATAGCGTGGCAAGTTCTTTTGATTTTGGGTCGACGTAAACAGCATCATTACCTCTTAAAAGTCGCGATTCTTATAGTTATCTAACGCACGCTGGCGTCCCTCGGCCAGGGAAATAACGGGGTGAGGGTATGCCAAATCGGCAGATAAATTCCAGCTTTTTGGTATGGCCTCAAAATAAAGTGAAGCGGTGCGGCTTGGCGCAGAAGACCCCTCGGCCAGCCATTGGCGTTGATACAGGTTTTTTGGATCAAATTTGGCCAATTGGGTCTCAGGGTTAAAAACCCGAAAATAGGGAGTGGCATCCGGCCCCGACCCTGCCGACCATTGCCAGCCCATCGCGTTGCTGGCCGCGTCCCAATCGATCAAACACGATTCAAACCATCGCAACCCGATACGCCAATCGGTCATCAGATGTTTTGTAAGGAAAGAGGCCACGATCATTCGGCCTCGGTTATGCATGCGCCCGGTAACATACATCTCGCGCATCGCGGCGTCTACAAAGGGCACGCCTGTGCGGCCTTGTTTCCACGCCAGCACTGCCTGATCCTGCTCATCTTTATTCCAAGGAAACCGATCCCAGCCGGGTTTCCAATTTTGCTCCAAAATATGCGGCGTATGATGCATCAGATGATAGGCGAACTCGCGCCAAACAATCTCTTTCAAAAATGTCTCAGCGCCATCTTTGCCATCCTGCAATGCCCTCAGGCCCGCATGCCAGCATTGATAGGGGCTGATTTCCCCGACCGCCAGATTTTCCGAAAGACCGGAGGTACCCAGAACAGCCGGTACGTCTCTCAAGCGATTATATGAGGCAATGTCCGACTGACAAAAATCGGTCAACCGCGTGTGCGCTGCCTCTTCACCCAGCCTTACATAGGGGCGCACGACCGCCGCCCCCCGTTGCATCGCAGATCCAAGCGACCAACCAGACAGGTTTTCTGAAGATGGAAAATTTGCCGGCGCTTGAAGTTTTGTTACCGCTGATAGCGGCGCAGGAATTTCTCGGTTTTTAACCGCATTCCAAAAAGGCGTGTACACCTTATAGTAACCACCTGTCTTGGTTTGCACGCTCCACGGCTCATGCAGCAATTTCCCGCCAAAGCTGCGCGCATGAATCCCAAGATCTTTCAGCTTTCCTTTTATATTGCTATCGCGCTCTACCGATTCAGGGTCATATTCACGCGCCCAAAACACGGCATCGGCGCCGCTTTCCTTGATCAGCGCAAGCAAAGTTTCCAGCGCTGCGCCAGATCGAAACGTCAGCCGGCTCCCAACGCTCTGCAACGCCTGATCAAACTGTTCCAACCCCAGCCCAAGGCGCCATTTCGGGGCTGCCCCTAAACGATCCACAGCCACGTCTCGAATAAACACCGGCAGCACCGGCCTGCCCTGCTCGGCCGCAGCACGAAGCGCTGGATTGTCACTCAGACGCAAGTCGCGGCGAACCCAATAAATAATCGGAGCGTTTTGCTGCACATTCCCTCACATATTTTAAGCTTTTACGATGCCGCAACCTGATCTGGATCAAAGCAAATCATCTAGCGCATTCAGCAGTTTGTCAATTTCGGCTTGGTTCGTGTAATGCACAAAGCTCAGCCGCAACACGCCTTGATCAGGATCAACGCCCATCGCGCGCAACGCCCGATTGGCGTAAAAATCCCCATCACCCACCATGATGCCGCGCGCCGCAAGAGCTTTGGCCATGGGCCGCGCCGAAACCCCCAGATCAATCGCAACGGTTGGCGCCCGATTTTCAGCCTTATCAGACCCAAGCAGCCGCACCGCATTTTTCGCGCGCAACAGGTCAAGCACAGGCTGTAGAAGGCTTTGCTCATGCGCCCGCATCAAATCATGAACTGCCTCGGCGCGCTTCACAGGTGCTGTGGCCACCGTGAAATGTGCCTCATATAGCGCATCAATATAATCTGCCATACCCGCGCAGGCAGCGATTTGCGCATGATCAGGCCCTGCCGGCGTGAACCGTTTATTCAGATAATCCGAATTGAAAAAATGCCCCTGATTAGGCAATTGCCGCGCCAACGCTTCGCGCACCACCATAATACCCTGATGCGGACCATAGGTTTTATAGGAAGAAAACAAATATATATCTGCCCCCAACTCGGCCAGATTTGGCAAGCCATGTGGCGCATAGCTCACCCCGTCTACGCAGGCGAAAGATCCATTTGCATGTATCAAAGAAACAATCTGCGCAACCGGGTTCACTTGCCCCACCACGTTTGAGCAATGCGGAAAACACACCAATTTTACGTCTCGGTCCAACAGCCTCTCTAAATCGGCAATATCCAATTGGCCGGTTAAAGCGTTTAAACTCCATTCTTTGACAATGATGCCCGCATCTTCAAGCCGCCGCCACGCCCCTGAATTGGCTTCATGATCCTGATTGGTTACAATAATTGCGTCGCCTGTTGCCAAAAAATTCCTGAAGGCCTGCGCAAGCACATAGGTGTTCTGGGTCGTTGATGGCCCAAAACTGAGCTCATGGGCCGCGACGCCCATCATGGCGGATAAGCGCGCACCCGCTTCATCCATCTCGGCGCCACCCAGCTCAGAAACTGCATAAGCGCCATAGGGTTGAACTTTGCGCTGCGTATAAAAACGGAACAAACGATCGATCACCTGCCGACAGGTGTAAGAGCCGCCGGCATTCTCAAAAAACGCCTGCCCTTGCAAAGCAGCTTCGCTAAAAGCGGGAAATTGAGATCTTACAAACGCACAATCAAGCATGGCAACCCCGTTATAATGAAAGCGAAACAGGACCCAATTTTATCCCCAGATACAAGCCTATTCTACCAAGCTCCCCCCAATTTTCACAGATTGACCAAAATTATTCTTTTGGATATAAAATATATACCAAAGACTATTTATTGAAAAAATACTTTTAAATACGCCCATGCAGCAGCCGGCGGTCAACCATGAGCGCAACGAAATCAACGTAAATTATCTAATAAAATTGGAAGGTTAAGCGGTACAACCAATCTAAATGCAAAGCTAAAAAATTTTATTAGGCAAGAACGTTTGCCAAAAAAAGGATAACAAAATGGCCACAAAGCCAGCATTAATGAACCTTCCAATAGAAACGTCAGACGCGGGGTTTTATTCCGGGTTCAGCAAGGACGTCACCATCAGTGCGAAAATATTGGTAAGCGCATTGATTATTTGGGCGGTTGTTTTTCCAGAAAACGCCAGCAATGTCTTAAGCGCCTTAAATTCATTTCTATTAAGCAATTTTGCCAGTTGGTATATCTTCGTCGTCGCCTTCTATGTTGTGGTTTGTTTTTTATTTGCCTTAGTTCCTAGCTCGGGCAAGCTCTTCCTTGGCAGGCCTGGCGAAACGCCCGAATTTTCGAATTTCTCTTGGTTTTCGATGATGTTCGGCGCTGGGATTGGTATCGGAATGCTCACCTTTGCAACCGCCGAGCCAATTTATCACTTTGGTAATAATCCCGACGTCATTCGCGGATTGTCCACGGGATATGACGCCGATAATGTACGCGCCGCTTATCGCTGGTCATTCCTGCATTGGGGCGTCTCTGCTTGGGCCTGCTATGCGTTGGTCGGCCTAGCGCTGGCGTATTTCTCTTACCGGCGCAACTTGCCCCTCACCATTCGATCCGGTCTTGCGCCTTTATTCGGCAAAAATCTTTCGGGACCGGTCGGCAGTATTATTGACATCGTCGCCGTTGTGGCAACGGTGCTTGGCGTGGCCCAAACCTTGGGCTTTGGCGTTCAGCAATTTGTTGCGGGCCTGCACCGTGTGGGTATTGGAGACTGGGTGTTAAACGCAGAAGGCACAGCATCAACAGCTGGTATCATCCTTGCGCTTTTGGTGATTATGGGCGCCTCAACCCTATCGGCGCTTTCGGGGGTGGGCAAAGGGATAAAATGGCTTTCAAACATCAATATGGGTCTAAGCTTTTTCATATTGTTCTTTTTCCTTGTCTTCGGCAGCACATTCTTTGGCCTGCAAGCGCTGATCGTTGGCATGTTTGATTATTTTGTCGCGCTTCCAAAAACTTTATTCACGGTATGGCCTGCTGATGGCAGCGAAACCGGCGATGCGCTAAGTGCGTGGCAAGGCGCCTGGTCAGTGTTTTACTGGGCTTGGTGGATCGCCTTTGCACCATTTGTTGGCGTTTTTCTTGCCCGAATTTCAAAAGGCCGTACCATTCGCGAATATGTTTTGGGCGCAATGCTTATTCCCGCCACGATGTGTTTTATTTGGTTTGCCATCGTAGGGGGAACCGCGGTTGATTTAACGCTGGATGGCACCGCTGGCGACAGGATCATCACAGCCGGTGCACAAGCACAGCTTTTTGTGATGCTCGACGTGATTCTCAGCAGCTCGCAGGCGTGGATGATGGCGGTTGTCGTGGTGATCCTCTTGCTGACCTATTTGGTCACCTCAGCCGATTCCGCGGTTTTGATCATCAACACGATCAATTCCGGTGGCGATGAAGGGCCCAAGGGGCGCCCGCATATTATCTTTTGGGGTTCGGCTTTGGGCTTGGTGGTTGGCGCGTTGTTGATTATCGGGGGCTTAGAGGCAATCCAAACGGCTATGGTGATTGGCGCCCTGCCCTTCAGTATGGTGATGGCATTGATGGGGATCGCGCTGATAAAGGCTATTTATAAAGACAGCATACGCGAAAAGGCCGGCGTCGAGATTATTTTTGACCCAAGCGCGGATGCGCACGCAAAAGCCGAAAAGCCAGATACGATTTGACCATAAAAGGTGCGGGATCACTAGACGCCCGCGCCAATTTTAAATCGCATTTCCAACCAGTGAAAGAAAAGCAAATGAAACATTGGATTTTTTGGCTTATCGCTGGCGTAGTGTCTCTTTTGGGCGGGTTTACCGCCTTGGCGAACCCTTTGGTGGCTTCTTTGACCGCTGAGCTTTTGGCTGGTTGGTCATTTATATTAGTAGGCGTGATTATGCTGTTCTCAGCCTTCGGCGATCAGGGCTGGGGCGCGCGCATTTCAACAATGCTTTTGGGCCTGCTTGTCTTGTTCATTGGTGTCAACTTAATTGCACATCCATTGCGCGGCCTGATATCAATAACTTATGCTGTTGCCGTCGTCATGATGATCGTGGGTATTGTTCGTCTGGTTTTGGCTTTCAGTGACGAACTTCGTCCCTTCCGTTTGATAATGGTCATTTCAGGCGCTCTGTCGATCATATTGGCGATGATGATTTTCTCCAACTTCCCGCAATCTGCAGCGGTGGTATTGGGCGTCTATCTGGCCATCGAACTGATC
>Ga0182095_1072280_pt1 | contig 10680 bp, 8 predicted proteins | sample 041ome_19_FD_127784 | JGI IMG/M metagenome (GOLD analysis project Ga0182095, IMG submission 127784) | Metatranscriptome of coastal salt marsh microbial communities from the Groves Creek Marsh, Georgia, USA - 041412BS metaT (Metagenome... | ecosystem: Environmental > Aquatic > Marine > Intertidal...
GGCGAGATCGAGGATCGCATTGGCGGCCTTGAGGCAGGCGCTGATGATTATCTTTCAAAACCTTTCGAGCCCAAAGAATTGCTATTGCGTCTACATGCAATTTTACGCCGCGTTCCAACCGATCTGGATCAAGCCACGGGACCTAAATTAATCACGCTTGGGCAGATCAGATATGACATGCAACGCAAAGAGCTTTGGAAAGCCGATGAGCAAATCCGCCTGACGGCCACTGAAAGCGCGTTAATGGGCATTTTGGCGCAAAGCGCAGGCAAGCCCATCCGCCGCGAGGATCTGATGAGCGAACTTGGACGTGATCACAGCCAGGGCCAAGACCGCGCAATCGATGTTCAGATCACCCGGTTGCGCCGAAAGATTGAGCCGGATTCAAAACAACCACGCTATCTGCAAACAGTTCGCGGCGAAGGTTATATGCTGAACCCGGATTAGGGTTTTACGCTGGCGGTTACGTAATTTACGCTCAGATCCCTGTCAGACAATCGCCATTGCCAGCTCAGCGGATTGAAAACAAAGCCTTTGCGATCCACAACCGAAAGGCCCGCAGTTTCGATAAACACAGACAATTCATCCGGGGTAATGAATTTTGACCATTCATGCGTGCCTTTGGGCAACCATCGCATCACATATTCCGCGCCCACAATCGCCATGGCAAAGCTTTTGGCATTGCGGTTAATCGTAGAGCACACCATCAGCCCCCCCGGTCTCAGAAGCTCTTGGCAGGCCTTTAAATATCCCTGCGGATCGGCGACATGCTCGACCACCTCCATATTTAAGACCGCATCGAACGCGCGGCCCTGTGCGACAAGGCTTTCGGCTGTGCCAGCGATATACTCGATCTGCAGGTTTGATTGATCGGCATGGGCTTGCGCCACAGGAATATTGCGCGCTGCCGCATCCACCCCAGTAACCGTTGCGCCCAATCTGACCATCGGCTCGCAGAGCAAACCGCCCCCACATCCAATATCCAGAATGCGCAATCCCTCAAAGGGGTTGTCTTGCTCAAGATCGCGGTCAAATTCTGCCGCTATCTGGGCGATGATATAATCCAATCGGCAAGGGTTAAGCATGTGAAGCGGTTTAAATTTACCATTGGGATCCCACCACTCTGCGGCCATCGCCTCAAATTTGGCAATCTCTTTCGCATCTACGGTAAATTCTGCGCCGCTCATAGGGTTCTCCGTCTGGTCTTTTGCTCTGTAAATCACATATAGTGCGTTCATGGATAAATTCTCAGATCAAAAACGCGCATATCAGCATTTATATCCTACCGTCGATCCATTTTCTGCAGAGATTATTGATACGGGAGATGGCCACCATATTTATTTCGAGCAATGTGGAAATCCACAGGGGCGCCCGGTTGTGGTTCTTCATGGCGGGCCCGGCGGAGGCTGTAGCCCGATCATGCGGCGCTATTTCAACCCAGAAAAATACCATATTATCCTTTTTGATCAGCGCGGTTGCGGGCGCAGTAAGCCACAGGCCAGCGTGACCAACAATACCACCTGGCATCTGCTACAAGATATGGAAGCGATACGACAGCGACTGGGCCTTGACACATGGGCGTTATTCGGAGGCAGTTGGGGCGCCACATTGGCGTTGATCTATGCCCAAGCCCATCCAGAACGGGTGAGCCATCTCATTCTGCGCGGCGTATTCACAATGACACAGAATGAATTGGCCTGGTTTTATGGCGGCGGGGCCAGCCAGTTTTGGCCCGATGCCTGGGAAAAATTTATCGAAAAAATCCCAGAAGACGAACGAGATGATTTGATTGCAGCCTTTCACCGCCGTTTGTTCAGCGGGGATCTGCGCGTAGAAATACAGTTTGGCCGGATATGGTCAGCTTGGGAAACCGCATTGGCCTCGGTTTATTCGGATGGCCGTGGAGGCGAAGCGCCGAGCGATTATGCGCGCACCTTTGCAAGATTAGAGAACCATTATTTCATTAATAACGGGTTCTTGGATCATGATGGACAAATCTTAACCGCCATGGAGCGGATCGCCCATATCCCCGGGTGGATCGTGCAAGGCAGATATGATATGATCTGCCCGCCCAAAACTGCGATCGAGCTGTCCAAAGCTTGGCCCAAATGCAATTTAAAAATGATCAAAAACGCAGGCCATGCGATGTCTGAACCCGGCATCAGCGTCGAGCTGGTTAAAATCATGGATCGGATCGCGCTGTCTGATTATTAAACCTATACATCGCGCTAACGCCCTATTTTCAAATAAAGAGGGGCCCATGGCGCCTTTAAAATGGACCACGAGTAAATGCCCAAGCGCAACCAAGCCGCTTTAGATTTCTTATTAACGCGACGCTCAAGGCCGGCAAAAACCTTAAGCCTGCCCGCGCCAGATCACGAACAATTGCGCGATATTTTAACGGCGGCGCTGCGCACGCCCGACCATGGTAAATTAGAACCTTGGCGCCTGATCGTTTTAACGTCAGAGAGTTTGGATGAATTGGCAGGCTTTGCCGAAACCTGCGCGCTCGAGGCGCAATTAGACGCCTCCGCGGTTGAAAAAGCCCGCAAGCCTTTTGACCAAGGTCATGTGGCAGTGGCCGTGATCGAGGTCCAAAAGCCATCAGAGAAAATTCCTACAATTGAACAAACCTATTCGGCTGGCGCAGTCTGCCTGGCTTTGCTAAATGCCGCCCTTGCCGCCGGTTGGGGAGCGAATTGGCTGTCGGGATGGGCCAGCCATAATCGCAACTTCGTCGAAAAAGGCCTTGGATTAAGCGCCCATGAGCGCGTGGCTGGTTTGATTTATTTAGGCACCGAAACGACAACGCCCCCAGAGCGCCCGCGGCCCAATCTTGAGCAGAGCGTGACCTGGCGGTAAACGTTTACATGCCGCACTCAAAAAGTTCGACATCTTGGCCACTTTTCAACCGAGCCAAACCTGCAGATTTTGCCACCACCTCATTGCGCACATGCATCCATGCATCGCTTGACAATAAAATCTGATCGCTCGCGGACAAATCACAAATATTGAAGGCGATATTCACATCTTTGCCCAAAATATCAAATTGGATGGTTGATTTGCCTACGGTGCCAGCAACCAATGAGCCACTATGGATGCCCACATGCAACCCAAAAGATGGCTCAAACGCATTGGCAATATCGCGCAGCATCAAGCTGGCAGAGACGCAGGATTTAACCGCTTCGGGTGTTGGCCGCGCTAAGCCGCCCACGGCAACGATCGCATCGCCCACCGTTTTCACCTTGTCTAAACCAAATTTGGCGAACACCTGTTCAAACGCTTCCACCAGCGTTTGCAAAGTTTTAACCACAATTTCAGGATCATTCTGCTCACAAAACGCGGTAAATCCCACCAGATCACAGATCAAAATAGCAACGTCATCATAGCGCCGAGAAAGCACGCGCCCAGTGGATTGAAGCTCTACGGCGACATCGTTCGGCAGCACTGTTTTCAATACCTCTTGAGAGCGCTGCTTGTCGCTTTCCACTCGGCTAAGATACAGATCTTCGCTATCTTGCAAACGCTTCTTTTCAAGGCAGGCGCCAACCCGCGCCTTCAGCAATGTGGCGTTAAACGGCTTGGTAATGAAATCATCAGCGCCGCTTAAAATACACTCAGCCGCCGTCTCAACCTCATCAGAGGCAGTGACCATAACAACTGGAATTTTGCGAAAATGTGGATCAGATTTTAAGATTTTAAGCACCTCAAGACCGCTCATATCAGGCATCATAAGGTCCAAAAGCACCAAATCAAATTCGGTGCTTTCAACAGAGCTTAGCGCGGCTTTACCGCAATCTGCTAAAGAAACATTGGCATATCCATCGCGCTTCAACCGGCGCTCTAAAGTGAAGCGATTTGCTTCAATATCATCGACAACAAGTATCTTTGCCTGTTCTTTATTAATCATTTCACCGCCCCAATGCTGCGTTAATTTTGGCCAGCAATCGGGGCAGGTCCACCGGCTTTGTATCATAATCATCACAACCTGCCTGCAGGGCGCTTTGCTTATGCTCTTCCATCGCATGCGCGGATAAAGCAATCACCGGAATCCCTTGCGTGGCGGGATCTGCCTTGATCGCCCGCGTTGCAGCCCACCCATCCATTTTGGGCAAACTCAAATCCATAAGAATTAAATCGGGGGTTTCACTATGCGCCATAGCCACTCCGGCAAGCCCATCACCCGCGATCACCACGCCAAAGCCTTTGCGCGTTAAGCGCCGCTTCAGCATGTAAACGTTATCTTCATTATCCTCGACATATAATATTTTCACCATCAGCGCACCGCCCCGCTGATCGTTCCAATCGCTTGCGCGATATGATCGGCAATAAACGCCACGCTTTCAGTATTTTTTTCAATCACGCGCAAGGTTTCCTGCGATAAAATTTCGCGCTCTTCAGAGCTTAGATCCGCACCTGTCAACACCAAAACCGGGATTGATTTAAACTTGGTTGCCTGCAGCTTTTGCAGAAACTCAAACCCGTTCATCACGGGCATCAACAGATCAAGCAAAATCAAATCGGGCAGTTCATTGTGGTTTTCCAAGACAGAAAACGCCTCTTTCCCATGGCCCGCCTCAAGCACTGTCGCGCCGGTTTTTTCTAGGATTTCTTTCACGGTAAAGCGCAGGTCTTGATCATCTTCGATTACGCAGATGGTTGCGGCTTTTTTCTGGCCAATAAGCCGTTGCACCGAAGAAATAAGATAATCCCGCTCGATCGGCTTGGATAGAAAATCTGCCGCACCCAAGGCAAAGCCTTTGTTTTTTTCATCCAAAATCGACGCCATAATCACTGGGATATGGCGACTTTCGGGATCGGCCTTCAACGCGCGAAGCGTTGACCATCCGTCAATCTCTGGCATCAAAATATCCAAGGTGATCACATCGGGCTGGTGGGTTTTGGCCAAAGACAGGCCTTCCTTGCCGGATCTGGCGATAAGCACCGCATAGCCGTTTTTGACCAGTTGCCGCTGCATCAACGCACTGATCGTTGGATCATCATCGATGATAAGCACTTTCTGACCCATTGGTTCACCGCCGGGGATCACCCGCGTTATCAAAGGTTCAGCGCTGGCGTTTTCGGTATGCATATGCCCGGCATTGTTCAACGCGAAACTTGCGGTGAATACCGTGCCTTTGCCCTTTTCGCTCTGCACGCTGACATCCCCACCCATCAGCTGCGCAAGCTGCTTTGAAATGGTCAGCCCCAAGCCGGTTCCACCATATTTGCGGGTGGTCGAACTGTCGGCTTGTACAAAAGCATTGAACAAACGGCCCACCTGTTCTTCATCCATGCCAATACCGGTATCTGCAACATCCACTTTGACCAAATCGCCTTGCGGCGTGGATTGCCGGCTGACGGTCAAAGATATTTGGCCATTTTCGGTAAATTTGGTGGCGTTGGAAATCAAATTCAGAAAAATCTGCTTTATCCGCGTTTGATCATTTGTCACTTCATCGATCGACTCCAAGAAAGTTAAAGCAATTTCATTATTATTTTGCTCGACCAGCGTTTGGGTGGTTTGAATTACGCCATGCAGCAAAGGCTCTAATTCGAATGTTTCATTATATAACTCGACTTTGCCCGCCTCAATTTTTGATAGGTCCAGAACATCATTGATCAGCGTCAGCAAATGCTTGCCGGCGCTAAAGACACGGTCAAGCGGCTCGATAAAATCCTCCAACCCATCATCAACACAATCTTCCTTCAACATTTCAGTAAGGCCAATAATGGCGTTTAATGGGGTGCGCAATTCATGGCTCATATTGGCCAAAAACTGACTTTTCGTTTGGTTGGCCGCATCCGCCGCTTGTTTGGCTGTGTTGAGCTCTTCCACCAAATTATTCAGCTCTTCTTCACGGTTGGTCAAATCACTCACATCTACAAACACTTGCACCATGCCGCCATCTTCCAGGCGTTTACTGGTGATTTGAAGATGCGACCCATCTGCCATCCGTGGCAGCAAATTTATAGCCGTTCCGGTCAACGCCTGGCGTTGCGCCACTCGGTCTTTTAAAAACTCTTGCTTATCAACCCCTTCATCTAAAGAAAAAATGCCCCCATCAACAAGCTTTCCAGATTCGTGAACATAGGGTTGTCCAGGTTCGAGCGGCACGCCGAAGCGATCAAAAAACTTATTCACCCAGACCAGATGATCCTTGGCATCCCAGACCATGATCCCGGCTGAAATACTGTTCAACACATCCTGCGAGCGTTTTTCGATATCTGCCATGCGCAGCTGTATTTTCTTTTGATCATCGATATTTTCAACCAACCCATAGAATTTGACCGCACGCCCCTGTTCATTCCAAAGGGCTTTGCCGCGCGTGCGGTACCAATTCAATTGGCCTGTATCCGAACGGATTCGGTGATCGCATGAAAATAGCGGGGTTTGCTTTTTAAAATGCGCGATCATCGCGGATTTATACGCCGCACGATCTTCTTCAAACACAGCATCCAAACGATCCATTTGTAGCCTGCTCATATTTTTTTCAGCTGCCGGCCCAACGCCTTCGGGGATTGAAAAGCTGGTCTGGCCATTTTCAATATTCCATTCGAAGACAAATGCATTCAGCGCATGCGTTACCCCAACATAACGCCGCTCTTTATCTTCTAGCTCGGCCTCATGCTTTTTAAGAGTGGTGATATCGGTATAGAGCTGCAGGTAATTGCCCGAGCTCAAAGGCTTATTGGTCAATAGCAGCACCCCGCCATCGCGCAGGGGCAGCTCGATCCGCGAGCCCCCATCTTGGGCATACATATCGGCCTTACTCTGCCGCAGATAGGCCTCAATATCCAAATCGGGAGGTAACTTTAAAAATCCACAATCAATATTTTGTCGTACAACTTCTAAGCGTGAGATGCCCGGTTCGAGAAACACCCCAACCTCTTTTTGAAGTTCGTTGAAAAATCGATTTACGAAAACCAGGCGATCATCTTCTGTCCAAACGCATACGCCGCTTGGAAGAGTGTCCAAACTTTCAATTAAAACTGCGTTCAAATCTGATTGTTCTAAAGACTCCATCTTATTCATCCCGCCCGTTTTCACATTACAAACGTCACCCACGTTTTAAGATCTAGATTAACGAAGATTATTTTAACCTGTCAATGGGGAAACTAAATTCCCTTGGGTCATATCCAATCAAAGAAAACCAAAACTCAGCAAAAGATTTTTCAAAATTGGTTTAATTTGTAAAAAATTCTTCCTAAAGACCTCTGCGTAACGACGGGATTCCCTGAACTGTCTGGAGCTTGTATGGTTTTCGCAGTTTTTCGAGGATGTTTTCATGGACCTATTTTTGCGTGAAGCGGTGGATCGGATTGGGGTCGATGATGCCTTGGCCAAGATTGATGCGCTGATGGATTGGTCGTCGTTTTCGCCCATTCTCAAACGCGGTCTTGGACGTTCCGGTGTCGGCCCCCAAGGTTATGATCCACTGGTCCTGTTCAAGTGCCTGCTGATTGGACAATGGCACGGTCTGAGCGACCCCAAGCTGGAGCGGGCGCTGAAGGTTCGGCTGGATTTCATGATCTTTTGCGGGCTCAATCTGCACGCTCCCGTACCGGATGAGACGACCCATTGTCGCTTTCGCAACGCCTTGGTGAAAGGTGGTGTTTACGACGATCTTCTGGCTGAGGTTTGCCGTCAGATCGAGGCGCATGGGCTGAAGCTCAAGGAGGCCGAGGCCGCGATCATCGACGCGACTTTGGTGGAAAGCGCTGCCCGGCCCCGCACCCATATCGACGCGCCCGAAGATCGGGCCGAAGGCGAAGCCCCGGATGATCCGCAGATGTATTACAGCGCCGATCCGGATGCGCGTTGGGTAAAGAAGGGGGCCAAATCCACACTCGGCTACAAGGCCTTTGCCCGCACGGATGAGGAAGGATTTGTCGATAAGGTCCACACCACCCCTGCCAACCAGGCCGAGAGCCCCCAATTTGAAACCATGATCGAAGGCGCGAAAGCACAGCGCGTGCTGGCGGACAAGGCCTATGCAAGCAAGGCCAACCGCGCCAGTTTGCGTGACAAACACCGCGACGGGATCATGAGGAAGGCGGCGCGCAATCGTCCGCTGCGGGCCTCAGAAAAGCGCTTCAACAAGCTGATTTCCAAACGCCGGTTTCGGGTAGAGCAATGCTTCGGCACCATGAAACGTCTCTTTGGCTTGCACCGCGCACGCTACTTTGGCGTCACCAAAACCCACGCCCAACTGGCGATGGCGGCAATCGGGCAAAACCTGCTCAAGGCCGCAAACAAAATAACCCTCAACCCGCAAACCCTCGCAATCGCATAACCAAACCCTCAAACGCTTTGCGTCCGCTGAAAACTCTGCGCGACAAGACGAATGATCAAACTTCCGAAAAGCCAAAATCCAAGCCCGTTATGCAGACGTCTTTAAGATTGGTTTGGGGTTGCGGCACGGTCCATGTAGTTGGCGATAATAAAAGTTATATGCTCTGTTGTCTTTTAGTTTAATCCAATAACGGGGATCAACTTAGGCTTTCTTTGTGATATATTCGTTGATGAAAAACTAACAAGGAAAGCCGGATGCCGCAAAATAACGGCTGACGCAACGGTTTATGTGATTTTGTACAAGGTGATTTGCGGACGGCGGAATCTCACCAAATTCAAGCCCCATGAAAGCTTGGGAGACCAGCGTTTCAGGAAGCGACATGTCCTGCAAATTTTTCAAAAGTTGACCTAATGCCTGGGAGACTACCTCGTCGGACCAGTAATAGCGGATGCGATCGCTGTAACTGAAAACCCGCAAGCGCGCCATTTCTACATCGCTGCCGCTATAATAGTCTTTCCAATTGGCAGGATATGCGTTCATTCGCTGTTCTACTATACTGCGAATGTGTGAGGGGTTTTTGAGCCCCAATTGGTCTTCGATATTTGCCAAAGCCCAAACGGCCTCACGAAACCGAAAGGTTAATTCAGGCCCAACTTTCAAGAATAAAAAATGCGCTTTCACCAGCGCATGCAAGGCATTGTTCGATTGATAATCGGTCGAATGGGCTTCAAATACCAAATTTGGCAGGCTCAAAATTGCGTCGCGCAGACGGCGCGCTTTCTCTGGAACAAACGGGTAGACCGAACTATGCCCAAAATCGACGCCTGGCTGGGTGACAACCGCGACAATACGCTGCCAAGCTTTTTCAATGCCAGCTGCATTGAACGCCTGACGATGTGTTTCAACAGTGGCTATGAAGCGATCTTCAGAAGTGACGTCCAGAAGCTCTGGCTCTTCTTTTTCGCCACCAGGAATTGGAACTTCAGTGCCAATAATATAAATCAGCGCTGAAGGATCAGGTGCAAAGCGTTCAGCTACTGCGCAAAGGTCAGCTGTACGCTCCGCAATCTGTTCAAAACTTGGATTTGGCTCGCCTCCGCAGGGCATGCTTGCATCAAGGTGGATTTTTGTAAAGCCAGCTTCAACGAAAAGCCGCACCAATTCCCGTGCCTTTTTCATGGCCTGCTCAAGCGTTTCTGCTCGCCAGGGATTGGGTCCCAAATGATCTCCACCCAATGTCAGATGTGCCATCGGCACGCCTGCTTCTCGCGCCATCTTAGTCAACCATGCTACGAAATCATTAGGCGTCATTCCTGTATATCCACCATCTTGGTTCACCTGATTGCAGGTGGCCTCAATGATTACTGGAACATCATGCTGGCCAGAAAAGGCAAGAATGGCACGTAAAACATGTTCGTTGGATGTACAGAAACATGGCAACCCCACAGGTTCACCACCGCGATTTCGAATGATAAGTTCTTGGATAAGGCCACTCATGAGTGCAATGCCTTTGGCTTCGCATTCTTTAAGAATTGCGTTATTTCTTCTGGGTTTGAATTGCCTTCCATCGGACCACGCCGGGTAACGGCAATGGCACCGGCGGCATTGGCAAATTCAGCGGCCTCTAACAGCGCAACGCCTTGTGCGATCAGAGATAGGAACGTTCCACAAAAACAATCCCCTGCACCAGTTGGATCTACCTCATCAACCTTATGGCCCGTAAGCTCATAATGCTGTCCCTGCGCCATTATGCGAACGCCTTCTGCACCGCGCTTTAGTGCAACGATTTTCACATGTGCTTCGAATAGCTTCTCTAAAGCCTGATCTTCGGAGAGCTTGGGATAAAGAAAAGCCAAATCACTTGTACTTGGCAATATATAAGTGCTTTGTGCCATCACCGCATAAATCGCATCGCGTGTGGCAGGATCGGCAAGTAATTCGGGCCGCGCATTAGGGTCAAAGCTAACACTGCCACCTGCCTCAGACACGCTTTTAACCTGCTCTAGTATTATTTTGCGGATTGGAGCAACACTGAGCGAGGAAGCGGACACATGAAGCAGCGTATCGGCGGGCTCAAAAAGCGAGGCTGGCACCGTAAATTGGTCAACGGCAGTTCCATCGAGATGAAAAATAAAATCACGCATTCCATTATCAAAATATGTGACAAATGCTGTCCCAGTACTGAACCCTTCAGAAATTTTAACGCCGTCAACGCCAACTCCATCCTGCCGCAAACGGCTTAACACACTGCGGCCAAAGGCGTCCGATCCAACTCCGCCAATCATTTCTGTCACCGCGCCCATTCTCGCGGCTTGATCGAGAAAGATCGCAGGGGCACCACTTGGATAAGGGCCTGAATATTCGGTAATTTTTTCCAATGCAC
>Ga0182095_1214913_pt1 | contig 10666 bp, 6 predicted proteins | sample 041ome_19_FD_127784 | JGI IMG/M metagenome (GOLD analysis project Ga0182095, IMG submission 127784) | Metatranscriptome of coastal salt marsh microbial communities from the Groves Creek Marsh, Georgia, USA - 041412BS metaT (Metagenome... | ecosystem: Environmental > Aquatic > Marine > Intertidal...
ATATTAATAATACTAAAGTATACGCACCACCGCGCAAAATTTTTCATCCGTAACGGAATATCTTTCACTCTTTGGATAACGAAAACTGCGCTTCACAAATCTCTCTCTCGACGTACTACAGCGACGCACTACTACTTTGAGGCATTTTAGAATCAGACTTTCGCTGCTCTACCGTTACGAGAATGATGACGACTTTAGCGATGGTCGGTTGCACGCCTTCGACCGCCGCCGTTGCGCGACGAAGGAGCAGCGTTAGGACACGCACGCGACGAAGAAGTTTCCCCGACGACGACATCAAAACTCTTTCTTCTGTCGACACGAACGCGACCGCCACGGAAGAAGAAGAAGACAAAGAAGACAAAGAAGAACACAGTTTGAACAACAAGACGTCGAGGCGAGCTTTTTTTGAAGCGTCCGTTGTGTCGTCCTCAGCTTTGGCCTTCGTGCTCTCGTCGACGACGTCTTTGTTCACTTTCCCTCCCTCAGCCTTTGCGATTGGCTTTCAGAAAGAGTTGAAGCCGAAACGCGCGTCGCTGAGCGATTTGAATTTACAAACGTCCATACCGTTTCAGTTTCGGGGCGAGGAACATGCGGGCGTTCAGTTTGGAGATTCAAGAGTGGGAGACGGGAAAGAGATAAAGTCCGGGTCTTTGGCGACCATTCACTTTGACGTAAAATTGAGAGGTTTGACCGTCCTCTCGACGAGGACGGCGAGAACGCTAGGCGGGAACAGGACGGTATCGGAACCGATGCAGTTCTCGTACGGGAAGTTGCCGACGGAGTACTCGAAGGCTTTGAAGAGGAAAACGGTAAACGGTATCGGTGCAGAGGTGAGGATTGATCCGGAACTTGGGGAGTTGTACGTGGTGAAAGTGTCGCCGGACGGGCCGGCGGCGAAGGCTGGATTTAAAGCGAACGACGTGATTTTAGAGATTGATGGGACGAAAGATTTGGCGAACTTACCAATTCAAGAAATTGGAGCGTTGTTGTTGGGACCAGTGGAGACTACCGTGGACGTGACGGTACAAAAAGGTGGTTCGCGCGCGGGACCGAACTCGCCGGTGGAAAAGTACACGTTAACGAGAGAAGCGACGATGATCGTGCCTAAAAAACAAACCGCGAACGCAAACGTCGAAGGCGGTGGGGGGTTATTTAATGGCGAGACTGGACCGGCGATACCGCCGGTGGTGTACGTTCCGGGTGCTTTAGAAGGTATGAAAGTTGGCGGTCGCAGAATTATCAAAACGCCGGCGGATTTAGGCTACGCCGACCAAGGCGAAGGCGAGATCCCTCCCGGGAGCGAGATTATCGTCGAGGTCGAGTTATTAGACGTGAAAGATGCCGCGTGATGAAATATTATACTGCCGGTATGTAGAGAACGTTTTAAAACGAATAATGTGTAAAAAAGTACTTACTACTAACCCGCCGCGCAAGAGGAGAAAGATTTTTTTTGCGAGGATCCAAAAATAGACGCACGCTCCCCAACATAAATACTCTTTGAAAAGAGAGGAATCGATACCCACGCGCGCATTCGATACGCCGCTCACGAGTACTAAACCCAATCGATCGATTGCCGATTATTATTCGAGCGCCTTTCGCGACACGACATGCCCGCCGCCACGTCGTCGTCGTCATCGAACAACAACAACACCGGGAAGAAGAAAAAGAGTTCCGAAACCACCGCCAAGAAGACGAAAGGAGGAAAGAAAGAGCGCGCTTCGTCGTCTTCCTCTTCTTCAAAGTCGGCAAAGACGGGAGGAGAGCATTCCTCTTCGTCGTCGTTCGTCCTTTCCGAACTGCAAACGAAAATCGTAAGATTGGAAACCGAACTCGCGAAAGAAGCGGCGTATCGAAACCACGCGCAGTTGGAACGAGACAAAATAAACGCGTTTTGGGAGATTTCTAAACGAGCTTTGGAGCGAAGCGAATCGATCGCGCGAGAGTACGAGAGACGCATCGATGACGTGGAAGATGAAGCGGACGTTCGAGTGCGAGCGAAGGTGCAACAGATTAAACACGAGCAGAAAGAAAACGAAGGGAAGGTTGACCTTTCGCGCGCGGAGAGTACCGAGGCGATCAGGGAGGCGAAGAGCACGTTCGAGAAGAGAGTGGAGGAGATGAGAGAGAAAATACGCAAAGAAGAGAGGAAGATTGCGGAGAGGGAGGTGAAATGTCAAGAAATGGTGAGGAAAAGCGAGATTGAGCGGATGAAAGAGATTACGAAGTTGCGCGTGGAGTTTGAGGAGAAGAGGGAAAAGGAACGCGAGGTCGCCGCGAGGAGGGAGAGGATGCACTTCGAAAAAGCAGAGCAGACTTTAGCGGAGACAGTGGAACGATTGACGAAGAGCAAAGAGAAACAGCTTGACATTTTAGAGAAGGAAAGCGAAGAGCACATGAAGAAGACAGAACTGTATTATCGAGGGTTGAAGGAATCCGCCGAGGCGAAGACGGTGGAGTTATCCGCGAGAATCGCAGAGTTGGAGAGGAGGGTGTACCACGCGGAAACGGAGGCAAAGCGAGCAAAAGCGAAAGCCGAGGCTTCCGAAACGCCCGCAAAGCTCGCCGAGGCAAAGGCGGAATGCGAGGAGAAGAAGCGAATTCGCGCCGAGAGGAAAGTCCAACGCCTCGATTTCCTCGAAAAATCGATTAAAACGTGCGAAGAGAAACGAGAGGTGGCGGAAAAGAACTTGGAAAGAGCGATACAACAGTTCGAGGTGGTTGCCGCGGAGAACGCAGAATTAAAATCAGCGTTGTTTCTCCGCGAGCGAACAACCGCAAGTGGAGTCGTCCTCGGGAGAAGTGCATCGGCGAGAACTCCCGGAACGACGAGAGTCGCCGCGGCGTAGCATCGAGAAGGAGACGTTTACACACAGTACTCAACATCGATTCATGTATAACACATACCACTCAAACGAAAGACGCTCTAATTCCCTACCACAACCATCCACGGTCGAATCGTATATGTCGGCACCAACCCCGCTTTATAATACGCGTCGTTTCTCACGAAGTTTTCCACGTAGTCTTTATCCACGTTTTTGAACACAAACACGCCGGTATCCACCGGGTCGGTCAACGCGCCCGCCATCGCGCACGTCCCTTCCTCGAACGCTTTCTTCGCCCCGTTTATGTGCTCCTCTCGGTACGGACCTCGCTTTTCCAGCATGTTTGGAACGTACTCTAAGGTTAACAAAACGTACGCGTTTTCTGTTCCTCCTCCTGCGTTCGCGTTGGAAGCCATTTCGATATGTGTACGAACAGTTCTTCTCGATGATGTCGACCGCGCTGGTGGTCGCCTGAGTCCTCCTCGACTGGTGAATTGAGATAAAGATGTCGTTGATCGACAAAGTGACATGCGCGCGTTGGAGAGAATCCGTTGGAACAGAAACAGAAAGAAAGATGTGAGGGAAACTGTCGTGAAACGATGATGGTGTTTTAAGTACTCTGTATTATAAAAAACGATTTTATTAAAGCTTTCTCTCTCTCTTCTCTTCCTCCTGACTTCTCTTTCTCTCTCTATACTATTATTGCTTAGTGTGTTGTTGTTGTTGTTGTTGTTATTATTATTCATGTTATTGTTATTATTAGTATTAGTAATGTTACCGTTTACGCCGCGTCCATGGGTTCCGCTTCGTCGCCGCCGTCCTTCTCTTCCGCCATCTCTTTCTTCTCTTCGTCTTTGACGTCTTTCTTGTCCTCTTCCTCGTCGTCGGTCGCTTCGGCAGTTTTCTTCTCGATCCACGCTCGGAATTTCTCGATTTGAGCTTTGGATTTCGCGCTCTTCGCTTTGCGTTTCTCTTTGCGCGAGAGCGGTTTTGCCGCGGGTTGAGGGACTGCGACGGCTTTGTCTTTGCTGTTGCCTTTCTTCGCTTTCTTAGCCGGCGGCGCGGAGGATTTCGCCGAATAGCCGCCAGGTGGGACGCGAGAACGGAAGAAAACGTCTTCGGTATCCAAAACGTAAGACACTTTGGACGTTGAGCAGGAGATTTTACACTCCAACGCGTTTTGAATGCTCGCGTTGGTCATCGCGCTTTGGTAACTGAGCTGCGAATCCGCTTCGCCTGCGGCAGAGTGGACGACGAAACCGGCCCCTTTTTTCGCGCGGCGCAAAAACACTGGCGCTCGCTCTTTTTCGTCCGTCTCTTTATCGCCAGTTTCCACGAGCGTCATGTCCTCGTGCGCGGCAACGTGCAAGAATCCTTCTAAGTGCGTCGCAAAATGACCATCCATCGCTCCCGCTTTAACGTCAATCTTATCTAAAGACGGTTCGCAGAGTTGAATTTGGAGCGTCTTGCCGTTGTTTTCGCTGCCAATCCTATACGCACATTCGTCACCGAGCAAAACGCACGTGTTGGCGTGGTATACTCCCTCGTGGAACGGCGCGTCGCGCGTGGCTTCGTACTCCGCGAGGTGTAAAAGCTTCGCGTCGATGTCTTCCGCTAACAAAGCTTGAACTTGTTTGATTAACTTGTAGATGAGTTTATCCAGCGTAAAGAGTAAGTACGAGTTCGCGCCTAAGAGCAAACGACAATCGTCCTCAAACTGCGACTGGTCCGTCGATCCGTTCAATAAGTTAAACAAAAGAGTCAAGAACTCTTTGTGGACGTCTTCGGCTTTCTTCCCTTTCGTTTTCTTTGCCATGGCCGTCGCCGAAGCACGGGCCGTTTGAAGACGATCGTACAAGTGCTGATGCAAGCGCATGAGATGATAGAAACCTTCGTCGCCGTAAAAGACTTTACCGGGCAAATCAACGTATCGAGTTTTCGAGTTTGAGCTACCGTCGACAACGAACCCGGATACCGGCCTGCACGATTTGTACCTCGCGTCTTGGCCGTCTTCGGAATCGGAAGAATCGTTCTCGTCGCCGTCGCTTTCGCTGGAATCCTTCGTCTTGTCGTCGTCGTCGTCGTCGTTGCCGGTTAAGCCGAGAGCCTTCTCCAAAGCCTCCGCGGCGGTCGTTTCCTTGTTCGAAGCTTTCGGCGTAGCGGCACGTTTCTTGACGCTCGCGACGCCTTCGTCTTCTGGATCTTCTTCCTCTTCCTCGTCACCTTCGTCCACGGTTTCTTGATCCGGTTCTTTCTCCATTTCCTCGTCTTTGTCTTCGTCTGCGTCATCGTCTTCCGATGATTTCTTCTTCGAATCTTTGCTCGCGCCTTTCTTACCTTTCTTTTTCCCATTCGGAGAAGCGTTCGCTTCTGCAGTTTTGACGGCTTTCGCGCAGTTTTCAGCCGTCATATCTTTAAAATCATCCTCGTTATCGCGCTTGATTTTAAAGAACGGTTCCAGAAAGTCTCTATAGAACGTCATGACTTTATTAGCCGGTTCCCCCGACATCATTTCGCGAGCGGAAAAGCGCGTGACGGCGTAGACGTCATCGTGGACATTGCGCTCGGCGTATTCAAAGGTCAAATCTGGGGATTCACCGGGCGATTTCGAGGCTCTCGCACCAATGGCGTCGTCTGCCGTTTTCTTCTTGTCCGAAACTTCCTTGATCTCTTGCGTCATACCTTTGCCGGATAAGTTCTTCTTATCGGCTTGCTTGAAGTAAAAGGATCGATGGTCGAGAGATTTGTTGTAGTTCTTCGCGCAGACATCGTTCCAAGTCGGAAGCATTTCTGTTTTCAAGATTTGCCACTCCTCGGATTTTTGTTTCAAACGTCTCAAGACTACCGGGATAGTAGCCCACGGCGCGTTCATCGTCAAGAATCGCATCTCGCGTCCGCGGTCGCCGTAGATTCGTTCAACGGCACGTAAAACGATTGTAGAAACCGTACCTTCCGGAAGAAAGTGTGCTAATCTCTCGCCGTGAACTTCTTCTTTCGACTTTTTCACCGGTGCGGCAGCCGGCTTTTCCACGGCAGCGGCTTCCGCCGGTTTGGCGGCGTCAACTTCCATACTATCTTTCTTGTCTTCCTTAGCTGCACCTTCCGCGGGTTCAACTGGAGCAGACGCTTCACCTCCAGTAGTCGCGGCGCCATCGGTCTGTTTAGCAGCAGCGGCAGAAGCTTCTTCTTCTTTCTTCACCGGCGCGGCCGCGGGCTCTGGAACGACTTTCGCCTCTTCCGTGTACATCTCGGCGATTTCCTTGTGCACCTTCTCTAAAGCCTCAATCGCAGACTTGTTCGTTTCGAGCACCATGTCGATTTCCATGCGATCGTCTTCACATCGAAACAACGCTTCTTCGTACTGGTTCTTTCTCATGGCTTTAAACGAGTAATCTTCGGACCCAGAGGTCACCGCGACCCAATTGTCGTTCAATACTTCTTTGCACAAAGGCGTTCGGGTGCTCGCGTGCATTTTCGGAAAGTTCTTCGGCAACAAACGGTAGGACGGACCACATCGTTCGCACGTCGATAAATCCAACTCAGAGATTGGTTTGGATAAGAACTTTTCTCTCGCAGCGGACGCTTTCATCTTTGTGACTTCCCGCGTCGTGAGTTTCATCCCGGCTGCTTTCTTCGCCGCCGGCGCCTCGGCGGCTTCAAAGTCCATCGATTCGCATCTCGCGACAAACTCGTTCCATCCGGTCACTAATTCAGGAAATCTCCCAATAATGTCCATCACCAAACCTTGAAGTTCCATCTTGGAAATTAAATCCGCGTTGAATAGAGTAATCAACTTGCAAAAATCCGCGTATTGGTCTTTCGAACGCAACCTCGCTTTGACTTTATCAAAATATGAAAGCTCCTTAGCTAACTGCAACGCCGCTCTCTTCTCCTCCGTGATCTCATCTTGCTGCGCCTGGTCAATTACCATGCCACCTTTCTGCTTCCTTCTATTTTGCCCCGGAACTTGTTGCGCCCGAGCCGCCTTCGCGCCAGCGCCTCGCCCGCCTTTCCCTCTTCCGGTGGCGCCTTGCCCAGCCTGTTGCGTCGAATCCGGCAAAAAGTACGTAAATTGCTCCAACAAATCGTTGTGTGACTTGAACAATTGCGCGACTTCCTCGTACACCTGTGAAATTGATTTCAAATTCTTCCTATACATGTTCAAAATCTCCAAAAACGTCTTGTACACTCTCTCGTCGCTCGCGAAACGAGTTTTGATTTTGTTCACGTACGAAATCGCGTGGACAAACTCCACTTGCGGCTTTTGCCCTTGCGCTTGTCGCTTTGCCTCTTCCCGTTCTTCTCTCTCGATATCTTCCACGCGAATTTCGTGCCCTCGAGGTAAAAACTGATTGAAGCCTAAAATCAAATCCCGATGGCCTTTGAAAATTTTCTTCACGCGTTTGATCACCCCTTCCGTATCAATCCTGTTCAGTTCGTATATTAAAAAAGACAAAAGGAAAAAGTGTCATCACGACGCGTCAGCACAAACGCACACAACTATCAAGCAACGAATAGAAAGCGAGAAGAGATTGGCGAGGTTTACATCCTCTCCTTCTTCGCGGCGAGCGCGTTCAAAAACGTTTTGAAAAAATTCTTCTCTCGTCACCCAAAACCAAAACCAAAAAGCAGCCCAAACTTTGTTGCAAAAAAAAAACTCACCTCTGCGCTTTGAACTCCTTCATGATTTCCAAAAACTCGTCGTACGTTTGTTTCCTATCTTTCAGGCGATCTTTCAAGTGTCGCAAATAACTCAAAGCGTCTTGTTTTCTCGCGGCGTCGTCCACTTGCGCCCCGCCGTTCGTTCCTATCCCCGCACCCGGGGGCGGGTTATTCGTTAACGTTTGCGGTTGTCTGTTTGTGTACGAAGAAGAAGAAGTTAAAAGGGTCAGTCCAAAGTGTTTCTTCAGAGTCGTCCGCGGAAAAGACTCTCGCATTGGAGGCAGCCGCATGTGTGCGTTTTTCAACTTTCGAGGGGGTTTTTGTAATTTTCCAATCTCAATCTCACCCCGACCGTCGAACGCGAAACGTACGAACTTTGCGCGCGTTTGCAAAGCAAAGAAGAAGATCGATCGCGCAGATCTTCTCGCAACAACACATCGAGAGATCAACTCTTTCTTTGTCGAAAGAAAATATAAAACGTACCCAGCCATATCTCGCCTTCTTCCGATGAGGATGCAAAGAAACTCTTCTTCTTTCGGTCGCCGAGATGACGAGACGGAAGACCGGAAAGAAATCTATCTTTCAATTCTTTTTTTTTTCGAACTTTTCTCCGTTCGTGGTGCTCGAAAAATTACACACAAGACACCACCACGCTTGACTCTCGCAACTCGAGAAGGAGAGAGAGTAAGAGTTGTCCTAGACTTATCAGCCGAGGGGGTGTCTCTCCTCGCGGCGTCGTTCTTTTTAACGCGTTCTTCTTCTTCTTTCGTTGTGAAGAGTTACGAAAATTCTTTTTTTTGTTTGAGGCCTGATCGTTGGTCGCTCGTGTGGCGTCGCAGGTGTGGGTTTCAAATGGCAAAACGTGAAGGCTCAAGAATTTTTCACCAAAATTTCGAGTGCTTTCGAAGGTCGTCCTTAAATTGGAGGGGAGGGGGGGGCTGCATTTTATTTTCCTTCTTTGTGAAGAGGGTGTTCAATGTGTGTTTGTTCTCTGGCGCACGCGCGTATCGCTTATTTATATATGTAAATAGGATCACAATACGCATTATTATCTAGCTCTAGCTGGGGTTCTATTGTCGTCGCCATTATCATCCTCGTCTTCTACTTCTTCGTCTTTCTCCTTCCTGCTGCTCACGACGCTTTTGTTTTTCATGAGCGCTTCTTTCAACTTTGCCGCCGTCGCCGCTCTTTTTTGCCGATCCTCTTCTTCCTGTCTCAACTCCTCCTCGGTTTTCTTCTTTCTCTCGCGGAGCAAATACGCTTTCATCTTCTTCTCGTTGGCAGTGCGAGCCGCTTCCTCTTCTTTTTGTTCCATGAGCACTTTGTTGTATCGTCTCGCCCATTTCGTCTCTTCTCGACTGACGTCTTGGATGTCCAACTCCATGGACTCGATGGAAACGCACAAACCGGCAATCATTTCTTCCGTTTTAGCCTTTGCTAAGCTGGCTTTTTCGTACGCGTCGTTATCAAAATCGTCGTCCGTGATCGAAGCACCGTTCGCGAGTTTTTGTTCAAAGCTGAAAACGGCAACTTTTGCGGCGTCGTTGGCGATTTTCATTTGGCCCAACAACGATTCCGTTTGCGCTTTTTTGGCTTCGAGTTCGCGAATCTGCGCTTGCATCTCCGCCATTCTCTTCATCCGCCTGTACTGTTGTTTCTCTTGAGAAGCAGGAGTCGCGTCTGGAGTCCGACGTTCAGGATCGTATTTACTGTATTTCTTTTTCTCCTTTTTCTCTCTTTTTCCATCACCGGAAGATGATGAAGAAGAAGATGATGAAGCGTAAACTGTTGGTTTTCGCGAGCCGCCGTGCGCCACAGATTTTAACTTGTTCGCATACTCCGGGTCTTTCCACTTGGCTTTAATCGCCGCAGAAATTTTCTCGTTATGCGCGCGCGTTCTTTTTTTCGTCGGCAAGGCTAACCCACGTTGAATTCGCAAACGTTTCTCCGCCTCTTTCTTCGCCTTTGCATCCATCTGTCGTTGTTGCGTCTCTCTTTTCCTCTCTTCTTTGCGCCTCTCTTGTTCCTCCCTCTTCTTTCTATTTTCCACGGCGAGGCGTTCATATTCGCTCGTAATTCCAAAATACACGCGTCCAACCGCCGACGCTCTTCTCCCGAACGCACCGTACGATGCTAAACCAATTTTACTCTCTTTCGGTACCAAACGATTTTCCTCGTCGCTGATTTTCTCAATTTTTTTCTTCTTCATCGCGTCTCTCACGGAAAGCGATATGCGCGCCTTCGTGTGCGGAGACAACTTCCCAGCGTTCAACAAAGCCGCCTCTCGTATCTTCGCTCGAACTTCTGGTGTTTTCATCCTTTCCATTGTCTTCTGTCGAATCTTTTCGATCGTCTCCTGCGAATGTTTACGTCCTTTATTCCAAGGCACGTTGCCTCTGTTCGCCATCGAAATCCTCTCGCGTCGTCTCAACTCGTTCGCCATGGTCGTTTCCGGTCTTAAAACCGCCTCCGGGTCGTCCCCGACCATCTCCAACACTCTATCATCCTCTAACACTCGAATTTCTACCTCGTCTCTACCTCTATCTTCCAATATGCGCTTTCGTAAGAAGTTGCAGTTCGGGCACGCGCACGCTTCGGTGTGCTTTCTCGGCTTCTCGCTCCCGACGACGAAACCGCCGTCCACGCCTTGATAAATGATTTGGTGTTTCGTATGCGTCGTCAAAGACGACGACGAAGAAGGACCGTCCGCATCCTCCTCCTCGATATCTCGAGCGTGCGTTTTCGAATCCACTTTTTCGATCATGTGTTCCAAAACCGCCCTCCTCTCTTGCTTTCTTCGCCTTTCCTGCGTCTTGATATCCTTCGGTGGAAGCGCCGTCGTCGACGTGGTAGGTCCTTTCGTGTGTTTACTCAGCTCGTGTAAACTCTGTCTCAAATCTTTCGCGTTTTTCACCTCGTTCACGGCGTCGTGAATCGCGCGTAAACTCGAAGAGGCGTTCTTTTTCCCGCCACCCGGTGGCGTCGGAGACACTCGCCACTGTTCTTTCGGATGACGACGACGATCCCCGGGGTTCCCGTTTTCCCCGTTTTTGTCGGCTGCTGACGATAAAAAAGGTGTCCTCCTCTTCGTCCCGCCGCGAAGAACACACGCAGCTCTAGATCTTCTCGAGAAAAACGCTTCGGTGGTCGATGATGATGTCGGCATCGTCGTCGTCGTCGTC
>Ga0182095_1536698_pt1 | contig 10664 bp, 8 predicted proteins | sample 041ome_19_FD_127784 | JGI IMG/M metagenome (GOLD analysis project Ga0182095, IMG submission 127784) | Metatranscriptome of coastal salt marsh microbial communities from the Groves Creek Marsh, Georgia, USA - 041412BS metaT (Metagenome... | ecosystem: Environmental > Aquatic > Marine > Intertidal...
AAGGGGTAAGACGTGATCGGTAATGGCCTGTACCGTGGACGCGCCATCCGCCATGGCACCTTCACGAATGGATGGAGGGATGGCCTTAAGGGTTGAACGTGTTGCGATGATGACAGTAGGTAAGGTCATAAGCGTCAGAACCAGGCCACCAACCACAGGAGCCGATAAGGGGAGCTTGAACCAAAGAATAAATACGGCGGCACCTAAAAGACCAAAGACAATGGATGGAACCGCCGCCAGGTTATTAATGTTCACCTCAATCAGGTCGGTCCACTTGTTCTTAGGGGCGAATTCTTCCAAGTAAATTGCCGAGGCAACACCAATGGGTACTGCAAGAAGGATCACAATAATCATCATGAAGAGCGAGCCCATAAAGGCCCCTGCCAGACCTGCAGCCGCAAGTGAGCTTCGAGAATCGGGGTTCATGAAGAGAGCCGTGCTGAACTTGTTTTTAATAACGCCCTTCTCGTAGAGTTGGTCGGCCCACTGACGGGTGGTCGCGCTTAACTGTTGCTGCTCATCGGGCAGGCTGCGGTCGATGTTGCCCTTGAGCCAGACGTCCACATTGGCGTCGGTAAGAAGGCTAAGACGAACCGTTTTTCCAATAATGGAGGGGTCTTCAGCAACATAATCACGTAACGCAAAACGCTCGCCTGAGGTAATAAGAGCGATGGCGCTGCGCGGACTGTCAGCGGCCTCAGGAATTTGCTTTGCAACAGCATCCACCATGAGGGCGTTGAAGTTTACAAAGCCAAGACTATTCACCCATTTTTGACGTGAATTAACGTACTCGGCGGGGCTTTCGAAATTGGACTCGACCGGCGGTGGCTCTACCTGCACGACTTCTGGCGAGAAGTAGATGTCGAGCTCAATTTGGGTCTGCCAAAACGCTGGGAACCCCTTGGAGATAACGGATGCAAAGAGAATAAAAACAAGAGAGACGGCAACAGTAACCGCGCCAATACCAAAGATTACGAACCTTGATTCAGCACGCTTGCGACCATTGAGCGAGCCCTTAACCTTTTGTTCAATGGCGCGATAGCCCTTGAACGTCGACGACGAAGTCGCTGCAGCGCTTGGATTATTCATACTGCTCCCTATACCGGCGGACAACTACCAGTGCAACAACGTTTAGAACAAGGGTCATGACAAACAGAGTGAGGCCCAGAGCAAAGGCAACCAGCGACTGGGCACTGGAGAAGTCTTGATCACCCGTAAGCTGGTTCACAATGGACACCGTGACTGTTGAGACAGCCTCGAAAGGGTTGGCTGTAAGCACCGGAGAGTTTCCAGCAGCAAGCACGACAATCATAGTCTCGCCAATGGCGCGACTCACGGCAAGCAGAATGGCCCCAACAATTCCTGGAAGGGCAGCGGGTAGAACCACTTTGACTGTGGTCTCGGATTTCGTTGCGCCCAGAGCGAGCGAACCATCACGCATGGCACGCGGAACCTGGGTAATGATGTCGTCGGAAAGCGATGAGATAAAGGGAATGATCATGATGCCCATGACCAGGCCTGCCGTAAGGGCCGAAGTGGCGCGAATATCAATGCCTAAGACATTGCCCAGATCAACAAGAAAGGGGCCGACCGTGACAAGAGCAAAAAACCCGTAAACAATAGTTGGAATGCCAGCAAGAATTTCAATAACGGGCTTTGCCCAGGCGCGTGTTGCAGCCGAGGCATATTCCGCCATAAAGATGGCCGACATCAGGCCAATGGGAATAGCTACAGCCATGGCAATGGCAGAGATAAGAAGGGTACCGGCCAACAACGGCAGCATTCCGAAGCCGTCTGTTGAACCAGCACCCGAGGTGGCAAAGGCGGGATTCCAGACCGTACCAAAGAAGAAGTCAGCGGGATTAACCACCTTAAAGAACTCAATGGCCTCCCCCAGCATTGAAAGAACGATGCCGACCGTAGTAAAAATGGCCACGGCCGAGCAAATAATTAGGCCGATCTGGATGGCTCGCTCAACTTCATTTCGTGCCCGGGTCTGATACCCGGTGTTCTTCCAAGACCAGAACAAGCCAAGAGCAGCCGACGCGGCCATGACTGCAAACGCAACCGCATTGCCCTGAGCAGAGACCTTCGCCATGTAAGCCGCTGCTTCTTGCTCAAAAGGCAAGGCGTCACCCACAATGCCGAAGCCAGTAGCAAGGTTATTGAGCTTTTGCAGAAGAACCTTTTGCTGCAAGGGGTCTGAAGGGAGTTGGTCCGCAGGAATTTGCGCAAGAACCAGGCTTCCAATAATTTGGTCGCCAAAAATGGACCAGGCAATGTAAACAAAAAGTGCAGGTACAGCGGCACGGAGAACTGCTAGCCAGCCATGGTAAGAGGGCCGCGAGTGGAGTCGGTCGGCGGCGCCACTAACAAGGCTTTTAATACTTGCTCGCTCAAGCTTACGACTGCGAGCAAGACCCAGTTGATAGGCCACCACCGTCAGGGCGAGCAAGACAATGACAACGAGGACACTATTCATGAGGGCTTTTTCTTAGAGGTTAAAAAAGGGCGCATCCGAGAGTTTACGGCTGCGCCCTTTCGAGGCAAGGCGACTTCAATAGACGCCAACCTTAATTAGAGGCCTTTACGACCCTCAATGGCAGCGAGAACTTCTTTGCGCTCTTTGTCATTCAAAGGAACGAGACCAGCCTTCTCAAGAGGGCTACCCATGCCCGAGACACCTGCTGACAGGAAGAACTTAGCGTATTCCTGAAGGCCAGGAATGACACCAATGTGCGCATCTTTGATGTAGAAATACAAGGGACGCGACACAGGGTACTTGCCCGACTCAACGGTCTCAAGCGTGGGGGTCACACCCGATACAGTGGCAACCTGAAGCTTGTCACGGTTAGCCTCGTAGAAGCTCAGACCAAAAACGCCAACGGCGTCTTTATCAGCATTAAGCTTTGCAAGGGTTTCGGTGTAGTCGCCTGCAATTTCAATAACGCGACCGTCCTTACGAACAGCCTTACAAGCTTTCTCGGTTCCCTTTTTGTCCGACTTCATAAGACCGGCAATGTAGTCAAACTTTTTGCAGCCGTCGATCAGCGTCTTCTCTTCAAAAACCTCACGTGTGCCGTGGTTGCTAGCGGGAATGGCTAGCGTGATCATTTGGTTAGGAAGCGACTTATCGATCTGGCTCCAGTTGGTGTAGGGGTTGGCCACCATAAAGCCGCCCTGAGGAACCTGGGCAGCCGTTGCCAGGTAGATGTGCTCGGGCTTAAGGGCAAACTTACCGCTGTCGCGACGCGATGAGAAGACGATGCCGTCGTAACCAACTTTGACTTCGATTACTTTCTTAACGCCCTTTTCAGCGCAAGCCTTCAATTCGTCAGACTTAATTTTACGCGAGGCATTGGCGATGTCGATGGTGTTCGCACCCACGCCCTGGCAGAACTGGCGAATGCCGCCCGAGGAACCGCCCGAACCCACAACAGGGGTCTTAAACTGGGAGAAGGACTTGCCAAACTCTTCGGCCACAATGGATGCGAAAGGCAAAACGGTGGACGAGCCGGCGATTTGAACATTGTCACGAGCGACTGCGGGGGCTGAGACCAGCACAGCAGCCGAGAGGCCCAAGGCAACAGAAATCTTTGAAAGGTTCATTTAAATGGACTCCGAGTGAGAGGACTAGTAGAACCGCTAGTATGGAAACCTTTTGTTACGGTTCTATGACGTTTGGCTGAGGCTGCCTCGGAAACCCCAAAGAAAGCAGAATACCAACGGCCAGAAGCAAGGCGGAGCCCCATAAACAGGCGGCGATACCCCCTACCCCGTAAAGCCAGCCCGAAAGCAGCGTGCCCAGAAACCGTCCTGCGGCATTAGCGGCGTAATAAAAGCCCACGTCCTCGGCCGCCTTCTAGGACCCGGCATAGGCCAAGACTAAATAAGAGTGCACCGAGGAGTTCACCGCAAAGGCAAGACCAAAGAGGCTCAGACCCAGTACGAGCCAGAGGTCAGCCTGAGCCAGGCTTGGGTCGATGGCAAAGACCATGGCCACGGGAACAAGTGCAAGGCCAAAGGCCCAGGCCCGGCTCGCCGGAACCTCACGCGAAAGACCATCGTTGCTGCGGGGCACCACCTGCGGCGCTAGGCCCTGCATCAGTCCATAACCGATGGTCCAGGCCGCCATAAAGCCGCCCACCATGGGAAAGGTCCAGCCCTGAGAGTAAAGGAACACCGGTACCCCCACAACAAACCAGACATCACGAGCACCAAACAAGGCGAGCCGACTTGCCGCGAGAAGGTTTAAGGCCCGTGACTTGGAAAAAAGCTCTTTCGCGGACTTCGAGGGCTTTGCCCGCCCCAGGTTGCTTGGCAGGCTGAACACGACGCCAAGAAGCACTAGCCCCAAAAGGCCAGCCATAAGCCATAGCGCCCCCTGAAACCCAAGGCCTTCAAGCAGAAGTCCTCCCAAGAAAAAGCCAAAGCCTTTCATGGCGTTCTTGCTGCCTGTGAACCAGGCCACCCACTTAAAGAGGCGTCCGGAGGCACCACCTGCGGTGAGCTTAATGGCCGACTTGCTTGCGGTTTTGGTGAGGTCTTTGGCAACTCCACAGACCCCCTGAGCCATGACCACCCAGGCGACTGACAAGGCCGCCGACCAGTCGAGCGAGACTGCTGAGAGCAAAAGAAACCCAGAAATTTGAGTGACCAGCCCCACCATGAGCATGCGGGCAATGCCAAACCGGGTGGCCAGCCAGCCACCAATTAAATTGGCGGCAATGCCTGCAGCCTCGTACAGAAGAAAGAGCAGCGCAAGGGTGAATGGGCTGTAGCCAAGCTTGAAGAAATGCAATAGCACCAACATGCGCAAGGCGCCGTCGGTGAGCGTGAAGCCCCAGTAAGAGGCCGTAACGATAAGGTATTGCTTAAGGCCAGGCGGTGAAGGCTCGGACGTAGACTCGGGCTGCAAAGACTACAGCCCTTGCTTGTGCATGTAACAGGCGAGGTCCACCATGCGGCAGGAATAGCCAAGCTCGTTGTCGTACCAGGCATAAATCTTTAGAAGCGTACCGTCGGTCACCATGGTGGACGGCGCATCGACAATGCTGCTACGGGTGTCACGCGCGTAATCGGCACTTACTAAAGGCAGGGTCTCGTAACCCAGTACACCGGCCATGGGACCTGCTGCTGCCGTCTGAAAAAAGCCATTCACCTCATCTACCGTGGTTTCGCGTTGAAGCTCAAAGACACAGTCGGTGAGTGAGGCATTTAAGTTGGGGGCGCGTACGGCATGGCCATTGAGCTTACCTTTGAGCTCCGGGTAGATCAGCGCAATGGCGGTGGCACTGCCCGTGGTAGTGGGCGCAAGGCTAACCATGGCACTGCGCGCCCTGCGCAGGTCTTTGTGCGGTGCATCGACCACCAGGTTGGTGTTCGTAGGGTTGTGAATGGTGGTGATCTGGCCATGGCGAATGCCCAGGTTCTCGTGAACCACCTTCACAACGGGTGCAAGGCAGTTGGTTGTGCACGAGGCGGCCGTAACAATTTGATCTTTGGCTGGGTCATAAAGATGCTCGTTCACACCCACAACCACATTCAGCACATTGCCTTGCTTCACAGGGGCAGAGACAACGACGCGCTTTGCACCACGGTCGAAATGGCCCTGCAAGGTCTCGGGCGTTAAAAACTTGCCTGTGCACTCAAGCACAAGGTCGACGCCAAGATCCCCCCAGGGGATATCGCTGGGGGCGGCATGTGAACTAAAACCAAGGCTTGACTCGTTAATACGAATCGCATCGCCCGCCTCGTTGGCGGAAATGTTGGCGCGCCATCGCCCCTGAACGCTGTCAAAGGCAAGAAGATGAGCGGTGGCCGCAGCCCCACCCTTTAACTCATTGAGATGAACAACCTCAAGGCGGTTGGCCTGGCGGGGGTCGTCGTGGGGTCGATCGACAGCACCCATGGCGGCTCGTAAAGCAAGGCGGCCAATGCGGCCCATTCCATTAATTCCAACACGCATCGTGGCTTCCTTAAAATCGAAGTGTCTAGGCTCAATGCTTCTAGAACAGTCAAATAGTGAGTCTGACCCTGTTCTATGACGTTTTTGTTACTGAGCTAGCTGCCTAAGGCCTGTGCGAGCTGCTGCGCCCAATTGGTGGCCTGGGCCTTATCGGGAGACTCCACCATAATTCGCAGAACAGGCTCGGTGCCCGAGGGGCGAATAAGAAGACGGCCCTCACCCTGCAGTGCCTTTGCAGCCTGGGCATAGACCTTTTGAAACTCCGGGTGCTCCCGCCAATTGACATCGGGCGAGATAGGCTTGTTGATCATGACCTGAGGATAGAGCTGAAGGTCACTTAGGTAGTCGTCGAGGCTTTGCTCGGACCAGACCAGGGCCGACAGAACCTGTAAGGCGCTTACGATGCCATCGCCCGTAGTGTGCTTATCGAGGCAAAGAATATGGCCAGACGACTCCCCACCAAGCTCCCAGCCTGTTTCCTTAAGCATCTCGAGAACATACCTGTCGCCCACTTTAGCGCGACGAAACTCAAGGCCCAGGCTCTCCACCTTTTTTTCAAGGGCAAGGTTTGACATCAGCGTGCCCACCACGCCCTGCACATGAGCACGGCCTTTGTGACGAACCCTTGACTTCACCAGTGCATAGAGAAGCTCGTCTCCGTTATAAACCCTGCCTTTGGAGTCGGCGATGGCCACCCGGTCGCCATCGCCGTCAAGGGCAATGCCATAGTCAGCTCGAGCTTCGACAACTTTGCGTGCCATGGCCTCGGGGCTTGCCGCACCAAGGTTCTGGTTAATGTTGAAGCCATCGGGCTCGTGGCCCATGCGAATGACTTCTGCGCCGAGCTCGTGAAAGACATCGGCCGCCACATGGTAGGCCGCGCCATGCGCTGCATCGACCACCAGCCGAAGCCCGCGCAAAGAAAGCTTGGACGAGAAACTGCCTTTGCAGAACTCAATGTAACGGCCCGCAGCGTCGGGCAGACGACGGGCCTTGCCAAGCATCTGTGCATCGGCACAGACCAACGGCCGGTCAAGAGCCTGCTCAATTTCAAGTTCCATGGCGTCAGGCAGTTTTTCGCCCTGACCATCAAAGAACTTAATACCGTTGTCTTCAAACAGGTTATGGGAGGCACTAATAACGACCCCGGCAGAAAGCCGAAGGGTGCGGGTGAGGTAGGCAATGGCAGGCGTGGGCATGGGCCCGGCAAGCACTACATCCACCCCCGCGCTTGCAAAGCCTGCTTCAAGAGCGGCCTCGAGCATGTAGCCGGAAATGCGAGTGTCCTTACCAATGAGAACCGCGGGTTCCTCGTGGTGCTGGCCCAGAATGCGGCCTGCTGCCATGCCAAGCCTTAGGACGAAATCGGGGGTGATGGGTGGCTCACCTACCCGACCGCGAATGCCGTCGGTTCCAAAATAATGTCGTGTCATGGTTGGCCCTATTGTAGCCGGCCGAGGGTTAGGCCCTGCTCCTGACTAAGACTCTGCCGACGGCCTCATGCCGAGCGCAGCCCAGACCTTAAAGGCCTGAACCGTGGCTTGAACATCGTGTACCCGGACCACTGTCGCGCCCTGATGGAAGGCCGCATAGAGAGCAGCAGCGAGGCTTCCACCAAGACGCTCAGTCGGCGGACCCTTGTGACCCGTAAGCTCGCCAATCATTCGCTTGCGCGATAGGCCGGCAAGCAGGTGGCCATGCCCTTTAAGTTCGGCCAGGGCCTGAAGCAGTGCCAGGTTGTGGTGCAGTGTCTTGCCAAAGCCAAAACCCGGGTCGAGCAAGATACGCTCGGACCCAATACCCTGGGCTTTGAGCTGAGCCGCCTGCTGATTAAGAAAACCAAAGACCTCGGCCACGACATCGTCGTAATGGGGGTTGGCCTGCATGGTCTGGGGCTCGCCCTTCATGTGCATGATGCAGACCCCACAATGCTTCGCCTGAGGCAGTTGCAACAAGGCCTGCATGGCGGGGTCCCGAAATCCGGTGACATCGTTAATAAGGTCAATGCCCAGATCAAGCGCCTGACGGACCACCTGGGCCCGACGACTGTCAAGTGAAATGGGAAGGCCAAGTATCTGCAGCCCCTCAAGTACTGGTAGGAGCCTTCTTAGTTCCTCACTTTCCGACACTGGGCTGGCCCCGGGCCGGGTGCTTTCGGCGCCAACATCCAGAATATCAACGCCCTGCTCTTTCATGAGCTGGGCCGCATCCAGGGCTGCCGAAGGGCTTATGTGTTGCCCCCCATCTGAAAAAGAGTCCGGTGTGATGTTTAAAACGCCCATCACCAAGGGCCGATCAAGCGCAAGCCGGTAGCGACCACAAAGAAAAAAAGCCAGGTCGGGGACCTGGCTTTTTTCAGCAAACATCGAAGCTGCCTGCAAGCCCAAACCTTAGGCGGGAGCAGCAGCCCCGTCGGTGGCCACAGCAGGGCCTCCCGAGCCAGACGGTGCATTACCACCGCCACCGCCAGTGCCAGACTGCTTGGGTGGACGTGGGTCACGGCCTTGCATGATGTCGTCGATTTGATCGGCATCGATGGTTTCCCATTCAAGCAAGGCCTTGGCCATGGCATGCATCTTGTCTTTATTGTCTTCAATGAGCTTGCGGGCCACGGCGTACTGCTCGTCGATGATGCGACGAATCTCGCCGTCCACCTTTTGCATGGTGGACTCGGACACATGCGTGGTCTTGGTAATAGACCTGCCCAAGAAGACTTCACCCTCGTTTTCAGCGTAGACCATGGGTCCAAGCGCCTCGCTCATGCCGTAGCGTGTGACCATGTCACGGGCCATGGCCGTTGCACGCTCGAAGTCGTTCGAAGCACCCGTTGTCATCTGGTCCATGAAGACCTCTTCGGCAATTCGGCCGCCAAACAAGACGGCGATGGTGCTAAGCATGCGCTCTTTGTCCATGCTGTAGCGGTCGCCCTCGGGCAGTTGCATGGTGACGCCCAGTGCTCGGCCGCGAGGAATGATGGTGACCTTGTGCACAGGGTCGGTCTTGGGCATGAGGCGCGCTACAAGTGCATGGCCCGACTCATGGTAAGCCGTGTTTTTGCGCTCTTCTTCAGGCATGACCACCGAGCGGCGCTCAGCACCCATGAGGATTTTATCTTTGGCCTTCTCGAAATCGTCCATTTCAACAAGCCGGCCGTTACGACGTGCAGCAAAAAGTGCCGCCTCGTTCACGAGGTTGGCGAGATCGGCACCGGACATGCCTGGGGTGCCGCGGGCAAGGATATCGGCCTTGACATCGGGCGCCATGGGAACCTTACGCATGTGGACACTAAGAATTTGCTCACGACCACGAATATCCGGCAGAGGCACAACCACCTGACGGTCGAAACGGCCCGGGCGCAGAAGCGCAGGGTCCAGCACGTCGGGGCGGTTGGTTGCCGCAATAACGATGATGCCCTGATTGGTTTCAAAGCCGTCCATTTCAACGAGCATCTGATTAAGGGTTTGCTCCCGCTCGTCATTACCGCCCCCAAGGCCTGCGCCGCGCTGCCGACCGACGGCATCGATTTCGTCGATGAAGATGATGCAGGGCGCATGCTTCTTGGCATTTTCAAACATGTCGCGCACACGGGCCGCACCCACACCCACGAACATTTCGACAAAGTCGGAGCCGGAGATGGAGAAGAAGGGTACCTTAGCCTCACCGGCAATGGCCTTAGCCAGAAGCGTTTTACCCGTTCCTGGGGAGCCCACCATAAGGACACCGCGCGGAATACGGCCGCCAAGCTTTTGAAACTTGGAGGGGTCGCGCAAGAACTCCACAAGCTCATGCACTTCTTCTTTAGCCTCGTCGCAGCCGGCTACATCGGCAAAGGTGATGGTGTTGTTGTTTTCATCGAGCATGCGGGCCTTGCTTTTGCCGAAGGAAAAAGCACCGCCACGACCACCGCCCTGCATTTGACGCATAAAAAAGACCCAGACCGCGATTAGAAGCAGCATGGGGAACCAGGAGACAAAAATGCTCATGAGCAGTGAAGGCTGCTCGGCCGCCTTCGCCGACACAGCAACGCCGTATTTCATGAGGTCGGAGACCATCCAGAGGTCTTGCGGTGTGTTCACCACAATAGGACGCTCGTCGGTGGTCACCGCACGAACCGTTTGATTGTCGATCACAGCCGAGCGAATGCGCCCTTGACGTGCCTCTTCCATAAACTGGGAGTAGGAGATTTCAAGGCCTCGCTGCTGGCCGCCATCAAACTGGCGGAAAACCGAAAAGAGGACCAGGGCAATGACCATCCATATGGCCACTTTGGAAAACACATTATTCACTGCGATGCTCCTTGGGAAAGACCCAAAAACATAGGATACCCGGCTTAGTCTTTGGTTTCATCCGTTTTCGATTGATTTTTTAAATCCCGTCCTAAGAGAAAAACTTCCGATGATTCTGCCCGAGAGGCGCCAGGCTTGCGCTGATGGACCCGCAGAAAGACCTTTTTGAAGGCCTCCACCAGCTGACTAAACCCACTGCCCTGAAAGGTCTTGACCAGCAAAGCCCCGTTGGGCTTGAGCTGCTGGGCTGCGAACTCGAGGGCAAGCTCGCCTAAATGCATCACTCGAGCGGCATCGGCCACTCCTACACCGCTTAAGTTGGGGGCCATATCCGATAAAACAAGGTCAACCCTGCGGCCATCGAGCCATTGGTCGATCTGGGCCAGAACATCGGGCTCGCGAAAGTCGCC
>Ga0182095_1271086_pt1 | contig 10641 bp, 14 predicted proteins | sample 041ome_19_FD_127784 | JGI IMG/M metagenome (GOLD analysis project Ga0182095, IMG submission 127784) | Metatranscriptome of coastal salt marsh microbial communities from the Groves Creek Marsh, Georgia, USA - 041412BS metaT (Metagenome... | ecosystem: Environmental > Aquatic > Marine > Intertidal...
GTTTTCAGGAACAGATTGTCCGTCATTATTCTCTCTAATAACTATATATATATATATAAAGGTAGATGTTTTAGAGGGTCTTGTAAAGATGTACAAATACACATTGACGGTTCATTGACCCCCCGTTTTATGCACAATTATCGTGCCTTTTTTGACTGCAAAATCAGGAGGGTAAATTTTTATCCCCAGATTTTTGCCAGTTATGTTTTGCGCTTATCCACCTGTGATTAAAAAACCTGTCTAGGTGCATAACATAAATCTATACGCTGTGCGGCGAAAACAATCCCCATTGGGGGTGTTGATATACACATGGTTTTAAACTGGGTTTTAATTTGGGTTTCACACTGGGCTTCACCCTGGGCTTCACCCCCGGTTTCATCTTGTTCAGACGGCAGATGTCATAAAACCGGATGAAACAGGTGGCAAATCTTCTCAATCTGGCCTACATCTTGGGTTATGACTGCGCAACAAACATTGCATATTCATCTTGTATCTGATTCTACAGGCGAGACTGTGCATCAGGTGGCACGCGCCTGTGTTGCGCAATTTCCAAATGTCACAACGGTTGAGCATGTCTGGACGCTGGTGCGTTCCAAGGCGCATCTGCATGCCGTATGCGCCGGGCTTGACCGAAATCCCGGCATATTACTGATGAGCATCGTGAATGATGAAATGCGTGACAAAATTCTGGCTGAATGCCGGTCACGTGGTATTCCGGCGGTTTCTGTACTCGATCCTGTGGTGCATTTACTTGGCCGCGTTCTTGGCCAGACAACACAAAATTTACCGGGCGGTCAACGACGCCTGAATACGGCTTATTTTGACCGGATCGCGGCTGTTGATTTTGCTGTCAGCCATGATGATGGCATGAATATGGGACAGCTGGAACAGGCTGATATTCTTCTTGTCGGGGTATCGCGTACATCAAAAACACCAACCTCTATGTATTTGGCGCACCGCGGCTATAAAGTTGCAAATTATGCGCTGGTGCCACAGGTGCCATTTCCACTGCATTATCTTGATGGTTTAAATCTGCTTGTGGTTGGCTTGACCAACGACCCGAAAAGACTGAGTCAAATTCGCCGAACACGGCAAATGGCAATGGCGGATACAGATAATGTAACCTATGTGGATGTCGATCAAATTACTGAAGAGGTGCGTCATGGCCGTCGGTTATTTTCCGAGCAAAACTGGCCGGTCATTGACGTCACCCGCCGTTCGGTTGAAGAAACCGCGGCGGCGGTTATCCAGCTGCATACAAATTGGCAAGAATCACAGACATGACGGCGATCGATACTGCACCATTTCTGGGATTGCCGCATGCCACCATCACATTGGCGTCGGCAAGTGTGACCAGACAGAATATTCTGCGCGCGGCCGGCGTTGATTTTAACGTGGCACCAACGGCTATAGACGAGGCACGCGTGCGGGCCGATGCGCAGGCTGGTGATATGGCGGCAGATGAAATCGCTGTGCTTTTGGCATTTTTAAAAGCCCAGGCGGCGTCGCAGATTCTGCTGCCTACCCAGTCACCAACCAATTCTTCCTATATTATTGGCTGTGATCAGCTATTGCTGATTGATGATCATATCATGGCCAAGCCTGAATCGCTGACAGAGGCAAAACAGCAATTACTGATGCTTGCCGGGAAACAACATGAATTACTATCCGCCATTATCCTGATACGCGATGGACAGCGTATCTGGCATCATCTCGGGCGCGCCGCGCTGACCATGCGTAAATTTGATGATGCGTTCGCCGATGCCTATATCCGGCGGGTTGGCGAGGCGGCATTATGGTCACCGGGTGCCTATCAAATTGAATCTGTTGGATCGTCGCTATTTGCCCGTATTGATGGTGATCATTTCGATATTTTAGGACTGCCGCTTTTACCTTTACTGGGCATCCTGCATGAACATGGGTTGCGCCCGTTGGAACCGGTCTGATGATTATCATTGGTCTGACAGGAAGCGTCGCTTCGGGTAAATCAACAGTGGCGGGCTGGATAGCTGAACGCGGGATAGCGGTACATGATGCCGATTCTGCGGTGCATAGTCTGCTGGCGGCAGATGGAGCGGCTGTTCCCGACATTATTGCCAGATTTGGAACGTCAGTGCTTGCCGATGATGGTGGCATTGACCGGAAAAAACTGGGCAATCATGTGTTTGAACATCCACAAGACCGAAAAATTCTTGAATCTATTTTACATCCGATGGTACGGCAGCATCGCGATCAGTTTCTGGTCGATCATCGACGGCTTGGCAGTAAAATCGTGGTGCTTGATGTGCCGCTGTTATTTGAGACCGGTGGTGATGCGCTGTGCGATTATGTGATCGTTGTCCATGCCGGCGAAGATACCATCCGGCGGCGCGCGCTAGCCCGCCCCGGAATGACCGAAAATAAACTGGCCGGCATTTTAAAAACCCAAATGCCGGCCAGTGAAAAATGCCAGCGTGCGGATTTTGTGCTGGACACAGATCTTCCGCCAGACGTGACGCAACAGCATTTATATTCCTGGCTGGATGATATGCCGCTCGATTCAGATGATTCAAACCCCGATATGTCAAAAGGTAACGATGATGCGTGAAATTGTGCTTGATACAGAAACCACCGGGATCAACCCGCGTGATGGACACCGGATTATCGAGATTGGTGCGCTGGAACTGATGCATCATTTGCCGACTGGCAAAAAGTTACATATTTATATCAATCCTGAACGTGAGATTGATCAGGGCGCGGTCGCGGTGCATGGCCTGACCAGTGAATTTCTGAGTGACAAACCGGTATTTGCCAGCATCGTTGATGAATTTTTAGAATTTATCGGTGATGCGCCGCTGGTCATCCATAATGCCAGCTTTGATATGGGGTTTATCAATGCCGAGCTGGAAAAAATACAACGGCCGGTTTTGCCGATGGATCGTGCTATTGATACATTGACGATGGCGCGCAGAAAATTCCCCGGCGCTCAGGCTAACCTTGATGCATTATGCCGCCGCTTTGAAATCAATAACAGCCATCGTGATTTACATGGTGCATTGATTGATGCTGATTTGCTGGCTGGTGTCTATATCGAATTGCTCGGTGGCCGACAGCCGGGCTTATCGCTTGCGACCGACGTCAACAGCCAGCGCCAGACAAGTCCAAAAAATTCTGATGCGCCAGCTGGCACCCTGACCATCGACAGCCCACCAGCACAGACGCGGCCAATCCGCCCACATGCACCAACCGCTGAAGAACAGGCGGCACATGAGGCGTTTATCGCAAAACTAGACGACCCGATTTGGCTTAAATCTTAATTTGCCGGTTTTTCTGCCGCGGCGGCTGCTTGTCGTTCCAGATTATGTTTGTATACAGCGACGAAATCGACAGGCTGAATATTTAACGGCATGAAGCCACCATCACGGGTCGCATCCGATATCAGTGCCCGGGCAAATGGAAACAATAACCGCGGTGCTTCAATCATAATCAAGGGGTTGATGTCGTCACCTGTTACCCCTTGCGGCGATACCAACCCGGCATAGGTCAGATCGACAAGAAACATGGGCGTTTCGGCAACAACCGCTTTGGCACCCAGATTCAATACCACTTCATATTGGTTTTCACCAATCAGCTTTGCACCCACACTGACACTGATCTCTACATCGGGTTGCCCAAGATTTTCGGTCAGAACTTTTGGTGCATTTGGATTTTCAAATGAGAAATCCTTGACATATTGCGCATGCACAACAAGCTGACGGTCAGAAGTTGGCTGGGCATTGGCTGATTCGCCCTTTGATGCGTCAGTGTCGGTCTTGGCAGTCGTGTCTTTTTTGGCCATGAGGGATATTCCTTATCAATTGGTTGGTCTCTATTCGTTGTTCAAACGGTTTTTTCTGGGCGTATGTTCGGTCACATCACCCTCAATGATATCGTCATCTTCAGCATATGAATGTGGTGTTTGCGCGCCAAATCCAGATTGGCCGCCAACATGAACAAAGCCTTTAAACCGATTATTGGCGACGAGATGATGTAAAATCCACGCCCCGGCGATGGTACGCAACCCCGGGACGAATAATAATACACCAACAGCATCAGTGACATAACCTGGTATCAGCATCAAAATACCGCCAACAGCCAAGGATACACTATCGGCGATTGAGCCAACCGGTGCGTGGCCCTGTGCCAGATCGGTGCGAATCCGTGCCATTACGGCTTTGCCCTGACCTTTGAGTAGCGATAATCCGATAATGGCGGTAACAAAAACACCAAGCAGCGTCAACAAACCGCCAATTTCACCACCAATAAAGATGAAAGCGGACATTTCCGCCCATCCCCATAAAATAAAAATGAAAAGGAAAAAAAGTCCCATAGATGTGTTAAGATCCCTGATTAACGAATTTTGGCATATCTATTTTCGCTGCCATCTGGATTTCACCACGCACATATGCCATCTATAGTTAAACATCATTAAACATCGTTACAATGATGTTCGTGACATTCGGATGCAAACTCGGACATAGGGGGATAATTTGCCCTTCATAGACATTCTTATTTTTGCTGTCATCGCAGTTCTTCTGGTTTTGCGGTTGCGCTCTGTTTTGGGCCAGCGTACCGGCTATGAACAGCCGCAGGACAATCAGGTAAAAGAAAGCTTTGCTGACAAGGGCAATGCGCCGATCCCATTTCCAAAAGCTGCTGATAAATCAGCAAAAATTTCAGGAAGCGGGCTGGAAGCTTTGCGCCGTGCTGACCGGCAATTTAATGAAAAAGAGTTTGTGCAGGGCGCAACCGCTGCTTTTGAAATGATCCTGACAGCCTTTGCCGATGGTGATCAGGCGCAATTGAAACGCCTGCTGAGCTATGATTTGTTGCATAGCTTTATGCAAACCATCCATGATCGCACAGCGGCTAAGGAATCGCTTGAAATCACCGTTAATGATATTCGTGAGGTGAGCATTCTGAATGTTGAGCTGGTTGATTCGGTGGCATCGATCACCGTGCATTTCCATACAACGCAAACACGTATTGCGCGTGACGAGCAAGGTGAGGTCATGGAGGACAGCGATACCGAGCCGCAGGAATTTATCGATATCTGGACATTTGAACGCGATCTGACATTGTCTGATCCAAACTGGAAGCTGGCGGAAACCGAGTCAGCTGACGAAGATAACTAAAACCAGAATTATGTAATGCGACAAAAGCCGCCTGCCAATAAGGATTTAGATGAAGATAAAATCTTGTGGCAGCGTGTCACCCAGCATGTGACACCCTTGCCCGGGCGGCTGCAAAAAACAGCCGCGCCGAATCCAGCCGAAACACCAGTCAAAAAACCGGCTAAAACAGCCGAAAAAACACTGGATGGCGCGCGCAAAAAACCACAATCCCGACCGACCATTGCCGCGTCAACACCGCCAGCGGCGTTGGTTAAACCGGTCGATTTACGGCAGGGCGATCGTGCCGGGCTGGATGGGCGTACCCAGCGGCGGTTGGGTCGCGGCGATGTGCCCATTGACCGGCGTCTTGATTTGCATGGTCATACCGCCGCGCGGGCGCAGGTAAAATTACAGTCTTTTATTGAGGATGCTGCATATTCGGGATGTCGCTGTGTGTTGGTGATCACCGGCAAAGGTGCCGGTGTGCTGCAAAGCCATGTGCCGGACTGGCTGAAACGTGCGCCCTTGTCGGGTTTGGTGCTGGCGCTGGCCGAAGCGCGCCAGACAGATGGCGGCAGCGGCGCTTTTTATGTGTTATTGCGGCGTCGGCGCTGATGACACCATTTGGCGTAAAAATCCGCGACTGGCGGCAGCGCAAAAACCGCACGCTTCATCAACAGGCCGAGGCACTTGGCGTCACAGCGGCTTATTTGTCGGCGCTTGAAACCGGTACCCGTGGGCGGCCATCTGCTGTTCTTGTCGATCAGATTTGTGTCTGGTTGGGGCTGATCTGGGATGATGCCGAAGAATTAAAACGTTTGGCCGGCCTATCCCATCCAAAACCAACGATAAATGCACGCGGCAGCAGCGCCGAAGCGGTATATTTAGCCAATTTTCTGGCACAAAATATTGACCGTTTATCGTCTGCCGACTGTCAGCTGGTGATTGATTTGATGACCAACCGCCTGCGTCTGAATGATCATGCTATCAGCCAAAGCACTGATTATTCAGCGCCCAAAAACGGTGATGCCGATTTGCCTTAAAATGTGCTGGCGGCGCGTATGAGCGAGTGAATGAGGCTTTTTAAATTCACTTTCCTGTGCTAAAACGCCGACCAATGATGTGTGCCATTCAGGCGCCATCTAACCCATAGTATGCCGACCCGCTGGCCGTACCGCCGGGTGATACCGTCAAGGGACAAAACCAATGACAGCTGAAATTATGCGCGATCATGTGGCAAAATTATCGGTCGAGACTGCTGATCAACTGACCACACGCGATGTTCACGAATTATGTGACGCTGCCGAAGAAGCGATCCTGGCTGGTGGTGGTTTTGGCTGGCTGTCGCCGCCGCCAAAATCGGTTATGGAAGATTACTGGCGTGGTGTTCAAATGATCCCCGAGCGGCATTTGATCATTGCCAGGCTGGATAAGGTGATTGCCGGAAGCTGCCAGATTGTGCGGCCTCCCCGCAATAATGAAGCGCAGCAATTTTCCTGTCAGCTGACAACATTTTTCGTTGCGCCATGGGCGCGTGGACATGGATTGGCACAAATGATTGTTGCCGAGGCCGAGGCACTGGCCAAAAGCCAGGGGTTTTTGATGATCAATCTTGATGTGCGTGCGACCCAGGAACGGGCGATCCAGTCATTTGAGGCACGTGGTTTCAGCCGCTATGCAACAAACCCGTTTTATGCCAAGGTCGATGACGCCTATGTACCGGGATTTTACTATCAAAAAGAATTATAATCATGGCCTATGATGATCAGAATGTGTTTGCAAAGATTTTGCGTGGCGAGATTCCCTGCAGTAAAATTGATGAAGATGAATTTTGCCTGAGTTTTGCCGATGTCAATCCGCAGGCGCCTGTGCATGTTCTGGTGATCCCGAAAGGCGCCTATATTGACTGGAATGATTTTGCCGCCAATGCCAGTGCTGAAGAAATAACCGCCTTTACCCGCGCGATTCGCCGCGTTGCCGAAAAAACCGGCATTCTGGATAGCGGTTACCGGGTGATTTCAAATATTGGCGCGCATGGGCATCAGGAAGTTCCACATCTTCATATGCATGTATTAGGTGGTGGCCCGATTGGCCGTCTTGTTGCTGGTCAATAACCGTATCTATCTGAAAAAACTAATATACTTGAAGCCTGACGCAGAGCTTGCCAGACTCATCCTCTCTTTGGATTATCCTTTGGCAGGATCAGATGCATGCATTGATACAGACGGTTGCTTTTCGCGGCATTGACACGATTCCGGTAAATGTTCAGGTGCATATTGCGAATGGCTTGCCGGCAATTGCGGTTGTCGGATTGGCGGATAAGGCTGTTGCAGAGTCGCGAGAACGGGTGCGGGCGGCCTTATCATCGATTGGTCTGGCCTTGCCACCAAAACGCATTGCGGTAAATTTAGCCCCGGCAGATGTGCTGAAAGAAGGCGCGCATTTTGACTTGCCAATCGCGCTGGGATTATTGGTGGCGATGGGTGTAGTGCCACAGGATGCGGTGGCAGATCGGGTGGTGCTGGGCGAGCTGGCGCTTGATGGCTCCATTCAGGCGGTATCGGGTATTTTGCCAGCGGCAATCGCCGCCGCCGCCGGACAGCATCTGATTTGTCCAGCCGCCTGTGGCGCAGAAGCCGCATGGGCAGCCGGCATTGATATCATTGCGGCAGCTGATCTGGTGAGTTTGCTCAATCATCTAAAAGGCGTGCAGATTTTAACCCCGCCGCAGGCCAAATACCGGTCTGCCATGCCGCATTATCCGGATATGAAAGATCTCAAAGGTCAGGATACAGCGCGGCGGGTACTGGAAATTGCCGCCGCTGGTGGTCATAACCTGCTCATGGTTGGCCCGCCGGGTGCTGGCAAATCAATGCTGGCAGCACGGCTTGCCGGATTATTACCGGCTTTGTCCGCGGCTGAAGCCTTGCAGGTCACCATGTTGCATTCGGTTGCCGGACGATTGGTTGATGGCGGGTTAATTCAAGCCCGGCCGTTTCGTGAGCCGCATCATTCGGCGTCAATGGCGGCACTTGTTGGCGGTGGGCCGCGAGCCCGTCCGGGGGAAATTTCGCTGGCGCATAATGGTGTGTTGTTTCTGGATGAACTGGCCGAATTTGCCAGACCGGTTCTCGATTCATTGCGTCAGCCGCTGGAGACCGGCCAGATTGTTGTGGCCAGAGCCAACCATAATGTGACCTATCCGGCCCGGTTTCAATTGGTGGCGGCGATGAATCCCTGTCGGTGCGGATATCTCGGCGATCCGTCTCGCGCCTGTGGCAGCGCGCCTGCCTGTGGACGCAAATATGCAGCGCGGGTATCTGGCCCGATGATTGACCGGTTTGATCTGATTATTGAGGTGCCGGAAGTGACCCCGGCGACTTTGTTTTCACCTGCCGCCAGTGAGACAACGGCGGTGATTGCGCGGCGTGTTGAGGCAGCGCGTGCCTATGCTGGCTTGCGGCCACAGCAAGCCGCTGATTGTGCCAATGCGCGGTTGCAGCCTGATCAGCTGGCAGAGGTGATGATATGTGACGATGATGCAACATTGTTGTTGCAAACAGCGATTGAACAGTCACGGCTATCTGCCAGAGCCTATCATAAAGTGCAACGTGTGGCGCGCTCTATTGCCGATCTGAAAGCCGAAGCCACCATCAGCCGCGCAACAATTGCCGAGGCGCTGGCTTATCGGGCGATGCCGTTGCTGGCATAAACCGGATGTTGCTTTTCGATCGCATCAATTGTCAGCGCGGCGATGTCAATACCGGACAGGCGTTGAATTTCGCGTATACCCGTTGGTGATGTCACATTGATCTCGGTCAAATAGTCACCAATGATATCGATGCCAACAAATAACAATCCGCGGCGTTTTAATTCCGGGCCAATGGCGGCACAGATTTCCTTGTCACGCGGTGTCAGCCCGGTCGCTGCGGCGCTGCCGCCAACATGAAAATTTGACCGTGCCTCGCCGTCACCCGGAATACGGTTAACGGCACCAACCGCCTCGCCATTCACCAAAATGACCCGCTTATCACCTTCGCGCACGGCTGGCAGATAGGCCTGTACCATGACCGGTTCGCGGCTATTGCTGAAAAACATCTCAAGCAATGAATTCAAATTCTGGTCATTTGGCTGGATACGGAATACCCCGGCGCCACCATTGCCAAAAAGCGGTTTGACAATGATATCCTTATGTGTGGCACGAAACGCATGAATGGCCTCACTGTCACGGCTGATCAGCGTTGCGGGCAATAGATCTGGATAATGTGTTACCAGCAATTTTTCCGGTGCATTTCGAACTTCGGCCGGGTTATTCACAACCATAGTGCGGGCTGGCAGCCGCTCTAAAATATGCGTTGTCGTGATATAGGCCATGTCAAAAGGCGGGTCTTGACGCATCAATATAACGTCAAATTCATCCAGTGATCGGGTTTCATTCGGGCCGGTTTTAAAATGCGCCCCGACTTCGTCAAAAAGCGCAAGCGATTGACCGCGGGCGGTCACTTTGCCGTCGTTAAATGACAGGTTTTCCGGCGTGTAATACCATAAATTATGGCCGCGTGATTGTGCCTCAAGCCCCAGTGCAAACGTTGAATCGCCAGTAATATCGATACCAGCGACAGGATCCATCTGCAGTGCAAAAGACAGTTTTGGGCTGGTCATCAATAACGCTGATCCTGAGCGAGGATGATATAATTCACCACTTCCTGCGCAAAGCGCAGGCGCTCGGCATGGCTGACGACCTTGTTCATTTCATTTGGCGTGGATGCAACACCCGAAAGATAGACAATGCCATTCACCACATCGATACTAAAATTAAGCGATGATATCTCGCTATCGGCAATAAGTTTGCCGCGCAAGGTGGCACTTGCCGCCAGATCTTTGGCGATATCTTTGATTGATGAGGTGTCAGTGACCTGCAATTCATTGATCACCTCGCGCACGCCTTTTATTTCCCAGGCCAGTTTGGTTGCTTCGACTTTATCTTCGGGTGTTTTGACCTTGCCGGTAAATAGCACCGCCCCATCATTCACTGTCACATCAGCCGCGGTCAAAAGCGAGGCATTCACCTGAATAAACCGATCTTTTAATTTGGCAAAAATGACCCCGTCTGAAACTGAGGTGGAAAACCCCTTTTCAGTTGTTGAAGCGGCGACCGCCGCTGTGCCAACGCCCACCACCGCGCTGGCGCATCCGGATAACGCCAGTGCGCTGATAAGTAAAATACCGACAATCAGTGGTGCTGTTGTTTGAGATTGTCCACGCATGGTCAGGATCCTAGATTAATATTTATGGTGAAATGTGTGCTAGTGTGACGTTTTGCAAATCTTCGGTCAAGTTTATATGCGGTTTATTGCCACGCATTTTTCAGATGCACAACCCGGCCAATACCAAAAATTCTACCATGATTAATAATCAGCAAATCAAACCGGCATTGCGCATCAGACATTTCCGGGTATTTGGCTAAAAACAGCGCCGCTGCTGATCTGATCCGGCGACATTGTGTTGA